>VFQN01003120.1_pt1 | contig 24360 bp, 46 predicted proteins | sample 3512371 | NCBI WGS metagenome assembly VFQN01 (sample SAMN10412370, study PRJNA504923) | tailings metagenome | isolation source: Replicate 2 from Balatoc abandoned mine | place: Philippines: Itogon, Benguet | collected 2017-08-28 | reverse complement strand
CTCGTCATGGTCATCATGGTCGTCGTCATCGCCGGTGCCATGGCACACAGCCTGCCTAACTGCACGGGAGAATGCGTCGGCCCCAGATCACGTGATGCTCTGCATCATGCAATGTGCACTGTTGCTAACCCTGCCAATAGTAAACCCAAGTTGCCAAACGATATCCAACCCCAGACACTGCAGCTCCACACGCTAGACGATAGTTAAGCCACACGATAGTTAAGCCCCACCGCTTCATTTGTGTAGGTTCACGACGCCCAATCGGCACACACCACATTGCAAGCTACCGTCAGCTAGCCCACCAGACGCACCACCTCAAGCACTACGCCCGTCACCCCAAAGCAGCTTCCCAGCTGCTGCAGCACCGACCCACGGACCGCCTCCGCATCCACCACCACCTCCATGCACGTGCACGTGAGGCACTCCAGCTGCACCGCCCCGGCGTGCGGGCGGCACAGCAGCAGCAGCAGCGCCTCCAGCCCAACGCTGCCCTCGTTGCTGGTCAGGTCCATGCTCAGCCGGGTGAGTCGCGGCATGTGGGCCCGCATGGGCAGCAGGGCCGCCGTGGGGAAGAAGCACGCTTGCAGGGACAGAGCTGCGAGGGCACCAGTCAGCAATGGCGCGTCAGCACGCCAAAAAGGGGTTACTTGGGGGCCGAGCATTTCCAGTAAGGGAGCAGCTGGCATATACACGCGGCCACACACCTGGCATACACTGCATCCCAGTAAACCTGGCATGTACCATGATCGCAAGGCCCAGCAATGTGCACCAGAACCATCCAGCACCGCACTCTGGCAACAGGAGCCTAGTAATCAAACGTCCGCGCGTGAGAAACATTTCCATGCACCTCGCGTTGCCAAGATCTTAACGCGCCTTGTCCCCAGCTGCTCCAACGCTGTGCTACAGCCCACCTGTGGCGTCGGGCAGCGCCTGCCCCAGGCACACCAGGTCGGCCGCGGACAGGTCGGTGCTCCACAGCTCAATGTCCGACCGGTAGGCGTCCAGCCCCTGCAGCTGCCGTATCCACTCCATGTGGCGTTGGATGAGCTCTGCCGAGGCTGCCGTCCTCTTGAATGGACATGGGATGGGCGCGCGCGTCCAGCCTCGCAGCGCAGGGCCACCAGCATCCACACAGCGGGGCCGACTACCGCTACTGCCTCTGGTCGCAGCCTCCCACCTGCCACCGCTGCACAGGCTGAAGTGCACCTACATAGCCGTCCCCTCGGATGCAGATGGGGCCGCTGCGTCCGTCCCCACAGTGCAAGCCGGCCAGCAACCGCACCGCGGGGCCCAGCGCCGTAACCGACAGACCGACGAGGGCACTGAGGTGGGACGCGGTGGTGGCGTGGGTGCAGGGCCTCTGGCGTGCCACCCGCCCCCCGCACCTCCACCCTCATTAGGAGTCCAGGGTTGGCAGCCGCCTGGCTGCGTGGAGCCGCTGGGCGTTGTGGGTGCGGAGCTCAGGAGGCAACCCAAGGTAGGCGGTGGGCAGGCCTGGGCAGGTTCGTGAAAGGGAGTGCATCAGAAGCACGCGCGTGAGACAAGCACTCCCAAGCATTTACACTTGCGGGCGCAGTCGCCGCAGCCGTGGAGTGGCTTGTCGGCACGGCGAACGATGTGCTTTAGCAGCTGCGCACAGGTCAGCAGTGTGGACTTCCAGGCCGAGTAACAACAAGGTCGTTGATGTTGCTGGCAGTGGCGTACCGACTACAAAGCGGTAGTGCACATGCGCTGGAGGACAACACTGAGCGCAAGATCACAGCCGCGGAGTCCCGCCAACGTGGTGCACGTCAGGTGAAGCAGGCGCCCTGCTGATGAGGTACTTTCCTGCATGTGGTCTACTACCGGCACGTTCCGCATATTGCTGGACTGATCCCTATCAGCAGTCAGCCAGCCAGCAGGATCATGACCAAGCACTTCCCCGAGCCATGCCGTTCACACTTGGTCGTGTACTTGGTGGCTTACCGGCAGTTCTTACGCCGTGCTGTCGCCATTGCTGGGCAGCTGCTCCTCTCCCTGCTCCCCCTGAAACCACGTGTGGATTAGCTCCAGCGCTGCGGGGAGTCGCTCCTTGGGCGGCAGGCACGGGATGATGGAGTTCAGCTGCTCCAGCAGGCCGCACTCGGGTTGCAGCTCGCGGAACGGACGCATCCACTCCCGCTCCTGCTCGGGAATTTCGCCCAGCGCCAGCGTCCGGTTCGTGAGCGAGGGGTACCTCAGAAGATGCTGCGCCTGGAGGATGTACGCCTGCGGAGCGCATAACGATAGCATGTTGACACCTGGGTTGGCCGATTTCACCAAACTACCGCACGCTGTCCTCACATTGAGCTTTGGAAACAGTAAACCGTACAAACCGCGCGCTGCGCTTCACAACCATGCATACCACAACCGCAACATCGTAAGAGTGCAAACTGATTATTGATAGGACAATTTCATCACACTCCGCTTGGAAACCTGCCTGCGTCGAGTTCACCTCCCGCCACGTGATGACCTCCCGGCCCCTGATGGTGTACAGCGTGTGCGTGGCGCCGTCGGTCACGTCCAGCAGCACAGGGCTCGGGGCGAAGGCGTAGGCGGCCAGCAGCTGCAGCAGGGCCTCGCCCTCGCTGTCCGCCACTTCCGCCTGCAGACGGCCAAACGGACGTGGTCAGCTGAAGTGCACACGCACCTCCACCAAGTTCCGCTCAACAACGTCACGGCTTTGCTTGTTTTAGAAGGGTTACAAGGCCAAATGGATGTATTCAGCTGCTGCCTTCGCTCGCCAACCAGCAGGTCAGGAGAAGTGTCCTGAGTGGCCAAGCACGCACATGGGCAGACCCATCGCTGGCAAACAAACGCCATAGCTCAGGGCATACCTTGGATGCCTTGTGTGCGTAGATGACACGGCACACCCACGACGATGCGGGCATGACAAGGCGGATGGGAGCGACGCCGCAGGAGAAGCTGCCCTTGTACAGCACCGACTGGAAGCTGAATGACAGCAGCGGGGACTTGCAGCCGTGCATGTCGTACACCTTGAAGCCGCCCGGCCCAAACGGGACCCCCAGTTTTGCAAGCTGCTCTTGGTGGTGTGTTACGAGGGCGGCGGTGGCGTAGTCCGCAGAGGGACACGCGCTGATGTCGAAGTCGTGGCATGCGTTGCTGTGTGTGCTCGAGCCAGCGGCGCCAGTCCCCTGAGGCATGACAGCCTGACCGGCGGCAAAGCCCAGGCCAAGCTTGCCCAAAATCGCTTGCACCTCCGAGAGTTGCACCATCGAAAAGTGCTTGGTCGTGGCAGAACTTGCTGCCGCCTCGGCCTCCTTGATGCTTGCCTCACACCCTGTTGCAGGCAAAGGGTACTCGCTCGTTAGGCAGGGCAACTGCTGTGTGCAAGGCGTACAACCGGGTGACACCGACGCCAGTGTAGCTCAATGCAGGGAATGTGCTGGTGCACGTAGTACACACGCTTGCTACGTTGCTAGTCCTTGGGGCTGGGTGAGGGTATCTACACCCCGGCTTGGCCTCGGACCGCGACCATGGCTTCTGCCTCTACTTGACCACCAGCTTACGGCGCACCCACGAAGTGGGACGACCCGACGACTGGCACCGACCTACCCATCAAAGTGCCTGCAGAGTAGGGCAAGAACCATGAAGGATCGTTAGGACGTCAGCGGCACGGCTAAGCGCATACATGAAGGCTCTGCTGATGATGACCAAACAGTGTTCAACCCATACACGGCGTGCTGTTCTAACCGACCGTTACTTCTCAGCTGGTCTTCGCGTACGCAACTGGACAGACTAGAGGACAGACCCAACCCACACACACAGCGCCAAGAGACACCCGCGGCAGGCAGCACGCAGGGCAGTAGGCAGCGCAACCAAGCAGGGCACAAGGGCCGGGAAGAAGAGCCGCCCTGTGCGCCCGAGCCACACGCAGCAAGGCAGCACACCCCTCGCCAACCCACAACGGCGTACATGCCCCAGGCACGAGGGGCAGGGAACAACACAGGGTGGCAAGGCGTTCTTCAACCACGACATCCGGTTCTCCGCGTGTTCCGCAAGAGCCCCTTCAATACTCACTGAGGTGGCGCTCGAGATTTGCTAGGCGCGTGCGGTTAAAGTGCAGCTCGTCTTCTATGTCTGCGCGTCGCTGGGTTTCGTTGGGCTGCATGCTCGCCAGCTCCTTTAAGAGCTGCTCGTTGTCTGCATTCACTTCTGCTACTGTCTTTTTGAAGTAGTCGATGGCCGTGGTTAGGTTGGAGTAGTCCATGGCCGGTGGTTAGGTGACGCGGCATACGCGACCTGGTCTGTGGAATTATGGTACAAACTATTGCATAGACGATAATGCGATTTATGGTCCGTTTGCTGACGCTTGTAGGCGCGTTAGCTGCTGCGAAACCGTACCACATTATCCGCAACCTTGACCAGGGGGAGGGGACCTTGACAATCTAGCCCCACCAGCATCCCACACAACACAGGCCACCGGTACCTAACCAATTGCATATACCACCTCGATAACCACGCCCGTCACCCCAAAGCAACTTGCCAGCTGCTGCAGCACCCACGCACGCACCGCCTCCGTGTCAACCACCTCCACGCACGTGCATCCAAGGCGCCCCAGTTGCACAGCGCCGGCGTGAGGGCAGCAGCAGCAGCAGCAGCAGCAGCAGCAGCAGCAGCAGCAGCAGCAGCAGCAGCACCACGTCCAGCCCCATGCAGCCTTCACTTCTGTTGCTGGTCAGGTAGACCCTCAGCTGGGTGAGTCGCGGCGTGTGGGTCCCCATGGGCAGCAGAGCCGCCGTTGGGAAGGAGCACGCGGTGGAGGGACAGAGCTGCGGGGCAGCAGTCAGCAGTGACGGCGGCAGCAAGCAAGCAGGTGAATGGTTGCGCATTCCATAGGGACGACCAGAAGCAAGGGGATGCTGTGGTGCCAGTGCTGGCTCAGTTGGCATGGCCGGAAGAGGCGAGCAGCGGCTGTTGATAGCGGTACACGCAGCTCGTGCTTTGCGGTGCACGTTCAGCGCTGCGGCAGTGCTGGCAAGGCACACGTGCGCAGCTGGGACGTCGCAGAGCACGTCCGACGCTGCCCTTTTGGAGCACGAACTCAAGCAGTCGATGCTACGTGTACAACCGACCCGTCATGCGTTGCCAAGCGCCTTGCGTGCCCCCCTTGTCCCCATGTGCCACGATGCCATGTGGCCGCCCCACCTGTGGCGTCGGGCAGCGCCTGCCCCAGGCACACCAGGTCGGCCGCGGACAGGTCGGTGCTCCACAGCTCAATGTCCGACCGGTAGGCGTCCAGCCCCTGCAGCTGCCGTATCCACTCCATGTGGCCGTTGGATGAGCTCTGCCGAGGCTGCAGACAGCAGCCACTGCCGTCCTCTTGAATGAATAGTGGGCAGAGCAGAGCGCCAAAGCACAGGTACCCAACTGCCAAAGTGTAGCGCTGCGTCGAGGTTGCTCCAGGACGCGACGAGCTCCAAGCTGACGAGAGCCGTGCACCGCCGGAGCGCCCTGAAGGACATCCCCTGCCACCGCTGCACGCCCTGCAGCTGCAGCTCCCGCAGTCGCGGCCCGCACAGCGTCAGCAGCTGCAGGCACCCCAGGTGGTACTCCGCAGCGTCCTCCCGTGCCTCCACCCACCAACAGGCACGCATTGGTGCAGCATGAGGCCCGCCAGCTGCCAGAGGGAGTCCAGCTGCGGGCAGCAGGCCTCCACCGCCTCCGCCACCGCCCCGCTGAGCGGCACTGCGCCCTGCAGCTCCAGACGGCCCAGGGGGCACCCGGAGCAGGCCTCCAGCGCCGCTAGCCTGCAGGCAAAGGAAGCACAGTGCCGCGTGGATGTTGCGTACTGTCGAATCGCAGGTAAGTGCCTCACTAAGAGAGAGTGGAGTACCCTGCGTCTAGGATACCAGGAGACAGCCCTACCTTGACCCTTGGAGCCTCCGGAAAGGGGAGATGAGTAACTATACCGGTAAGCCATACCGCTGTCCTTGATGTGCGCAATTCTGTGTCCAGCAAGGGCATCGCAGCAGCAGTGGCATGCACAACGCGACTCACAGCTGAGCCTCCCTCCGACCATCAGCATGGTCGCGGAAGCAGACCGCTAGGGACTGCGGCCGCGCGCCGCGGCCTACCGCCGCATGCAGCGACTCGAGCAGCTGCTGCGGTGTGGATGGGCCCTGGCTGGCTGCCCCTCCAGGAGACCCCTCCAGGTGAGTCTCCCGGCCCAGTGTCAGGCGCATGTGTGTTAGCAGGCGGTCGTGCTGCAGCCGCCCTGCACGACATGTCGCCCGTATGGCCTTCTGCGCCTTTGACTCCAAGTGGCCCAAGGCTACGGTGGTGGCCTGGAGGAAGGCCTCGGCGGACACGTGGCGCGGGGCGGTGCCCTGGTGGGTTGGGGTTCTTCCCGCGACCTGTGCCTTGGCGGGAGGGTCCCCCAGTTCCCGCCATTTTGAGCGTGGGCTCAGCAGGCCGCCGCGAATTGCGATATGCAGGTCGTGTTTGGTAGCATTGTAAGCCAGCAATGGGGCGCGGTGTGAGGCAGGCGCGCTGTTGCAGTGCAGGAAGTCTGTGTCGGGAGACCGACCTGGATGACGAACAGTTGAAAATGCAACTACTTAACGCTATGTCACTGCATAAGTATCCACTTTGCTTGGAAGGCGGGATGCCTACTCATGGCCGAGCCTACTCATGCGCTGTGTGCGGAGACAGCTGGAGACCGTGGCGCAACTGTCGCATCATCGCACGGCCGTCTCCGCTACACAAATAGTTAGAATCCGACGCGTGGTCCTTTTCATACTCGTTAAACACAGTGCACCCTTTGGTGACTTTGTTGGAGGCTCGAGGCGACTCCGCTGCTGTGCTTCGCCGAAACGGCCTCTGGCAGCATCACAATGCGAGGCATCGCCCACAAAGTACTTAAATGCAGTACTTCACAACAATCACAGCTGCAACGCTGTCCTGCGATCCTTACACTTGGATTGACGTCGCGACCAATGCACCTTGCCTCGCGGGCTTTGGGCTCGCCCCTTAGCCCGCCCGCAGCCCAATACCGCTTCCGGACATCTACAAGATGGCAGCTACCTCGCTCGACATGCAAAGCAGCGAGCGATACCACGCAACCTGCCGGCGGGACTCCCTCCGACTCCACCACTCGGCGCCGGCGGAAGACTTCCCGCCCTGCCACCGATTCCGCACCTTCCTCCAGCTCTGCGACTGCACCCACCACCGACCCAGATGTGTCAGACGCGCCTGCTCCAACCACCAAGCCGACAAAGCCCCGGGCACGCCGCACCCCACGCACAACCACCAACACCAGCACCACCTCTAGCCCCGCCGCAGACCCCCCGCCCCCACCGGCCTTGCCAACCCAGACCGCACCGAGGGGCGCGCCGGTTGCCCGGCAGCCAGTCGCCCCGCCTAAAACCAACGGAACTCTGTTGGTGGTTGACGGGACGTACCTGTCGTGCCGTGCGTACTTCGGTTACGCGGGCCGCGGCATGGGCCTATCCACCCGTACGGGCGTGCCGACGTCCATTACGTACAGCGTCATCAAGGTGGGCGGTTGGCGGTTGGCGGTTGGGGGTTGGCACACGGGCGTGTCGTGCATGATGCTTGGTCCAGCTTGCGAGATGGCAGGGGTGGAGCGCAGGTTGGGTTGAGCACCGGGTGTATGGCCGCTGACGTTTGTCGTGTGAGCCCCGCCTCCCTCCTGACATGTTCACGAGGTCACCGACCTCCCCTCTACACAGTTGCACAACCTCCATTCCTTCGCTCCAGGCTTGCATGCCGCGTGAGGTACCCTGCGCAGTGGGGTGCATGTCACCATTGCCCAACTTGCAACACAGGCACTGACATAGAAATGCCTTCACGGAAGCACAACGCACTCATCCGCACCCCTCCCACCTCCACCCTGTGAGCCAGACGCTGCACGCCGCAGTGCCTGACGTGCGGCCCAACGCGCATGTTGTCCCTTGTTGTACCCGCATCACCACACGTTGCCAATATGCTCACCCTGACCCCGATCCTCCCCTGCCCTCAGACGCTGCACGCCGCGGTGGCCGACGTGCGGCCCACCGCCCTGGCCGTGGTGTTGCCATGTGCCACTCACTGCACTAGCACACTAACAGCTAATATGCACCCTCCACCCCTTGACCCAGACGCTGCACGCCGCGCCGCCTGACGTGCGCCCCAACGCGCATGTTGCCCCTTTTTCTGCTCGCACACCACACATTGCCCGCATGCTCACTCTGACTGCAGACGCTGCACGCCGCGGTGGCCGACGTGCGGCCCACCGCCCTGGCCGTGGTGTTCGACGCGGGCTTCACGTGGCGCTCCATCATGAGCCTGGTGGACCCCACGGCGGCACCAGCAGCGGCACGGCTGGCGGCGGAGGGGCGCCTGGACTGGGAGGTGGGTTGGCAGCTGGGCAGGTGGGCTAGAGGGGCAGCTGGGCAGGTGGGCTAGGGGGTGCCGCAGTGTGGGGTAGGACCGATGCGCATTGTGGAGACTGTAACGCAATGTGGGGTGGCGGAAGGGCGCCTGGACTGGGCGATGCGGGTAGCAGCAGGGACAGGGTAGCACCTTGCCCCATATTTCGCCACACCTTTTTCCCGGGGCCCCGCCTTGCCTTGCCTTCTCACATCCTGCCCCTCCCTCCCCCAGGCTCTGGCGGCACGGCTGCTGCAGCTCACAGCGCAGGGCTGCAGCCTGCAGCGGGAGGCGCCGCCGCCGCGGCCGGAGCTGCAGCCCCGCCCTGAGGGAGAGGAGGAAGGGGCGGCGGCGGAGGGGCCGGCGTTCGCCATGGGCAACGGGAACGGCAGCAGGTCGCGGCAGTTCAACCTGGTGGCCGCGCAGGCAGGTGGCCTATGCGCGCAATGCATGCGTGCACAGGCTCCGTGCAACAACGTCGCGGCTTCCGTTTAGGCTGGGCCACATTGCCTGCATTTGCACGTGATGACGAAACGCATCTGCAGAGTCATGGCGCGTTCCGCCCACTGCGACTTGACCGTTGGTGTAGCGCTCGCATGCTGCCAAATACACAGACTGCCGAGCCTGCTGCATGCTAGGTCTATTTACAGTTACACTTTTCCAGTAGTGCATACTCTGGTCTTGCCTCGCGGCCGCAGGCGCTCCTCGCCGAGGCTCTGGGCCCTGAGATGGCGGCGGCGCTGAGTCTGGTTTCGGAGGACGACCCAGGCAAGCAGCTGGACGAGCTGAGGGCGGCGGCGGCGGCGGCGGCGGGCGCGGGGCCGGCGGCGGCGGCGGCGCGGGAGGAGCAGGAGCGGCGGCTGTTGGAGGCCCTGGCGGCGGGGGCGGACCCGGAGCTGCTGCAGCAGGTTGTCGTACAGCCCGGAGCGCTGGCGCCGGCGCCGACGTACAAGGCGGGCCGTACGTCGTTCGGGCGGGAGTTCTACGAGGATTACTACAACTGCCAGGTACGGCTGGGTATGGCGCATGTTGGTCGGCTGGGCGTTGTGTTGCCCACACACAACAGAGAAGCCTGACCCAGTAGTGGGCCAATGGATAGATGCGTGGTGGTGACCAGCAGGGGCAGGAGGGGAGACTGCTATGAGACACCACCTTCGAAAGGGCTTTGCATTCCACACCCACCTGCTTGTTGGCCCCAGTTATTGGAATCCTGCCCTTTAGCCTTGCAGTAACATCCCCGCCCTTGCGCGGCATCAACACCATACTAATACATATGTGCCCGCCTTTTGTGCCGTCTTGCCCCACAGCGGATATTGGGAGTGCTGGGCATCCCCCCGCTGCAGTGCCCCGGCATTGAGGTGCGAGGACAGCGTGCAAAGGACTATACCTACTAACCTATGTACTGCAGGGGAGGGGCAACGCGTCAGCGCCGTTGCAGGGGGGGACCGTAATCGGCCGGCATAGGTCTGTGCTGCGCGCCATGTGGAAGGGTGCTTAAGCGTGGTCCCTCCTGCAATATGATGTGCCGTGGGTTGCGAGCTTGTGAGTCGTGCACGTGGCTTACGGTATGGAGATGCTGTGCCGTGCTGTGGAGGGGCTGTTCACGTGGGCCGCTTGGGCTTTTATTCATTCTATGGTGCAACCCACGGGCTGACCGACCCGTGGGTCTTGCAATGCGGTCGCAGGCCGACGACCTGGCGGGTCTGCTGACGCGCGAGGCCGTACAGGCCGGCATGTCCGTACGGCTCATGTCGGGCGACCGCGACCTCATGCAGCTGGTGGACGACCGTACGGACGTACGGATGCTGTACGTGCGTTCGGGCGGCGGCGCCGCCGCCTTCGCGGCGCGGCGGCGCGGCAACGGCGGCGTGCCGTACGACGACATGGGCGAGGGGGAGGTGCTGGGGGAGCTGGGCGTGTGGCCGGCGCAGCTGGCGGAGTACAGGGCACTGACGGGGGACACCTCGGACAAGCTGCCGGTGGGTGACGGCGGCATTAGTTATTGAGGCATGTTGCTGGCTTGTATAGACTATAAAATAATGCTCAAGGACTTCTGATGTGGAGTACCGTCCTCTTACGGGCGACACGTCAGACACGCTGCCGGCGGGTGACCGCGCCTGTTGGGTGGCTCTCACCTGTAAAGTAGGCTCAAGGGGGTCAAAGGCGGAGTACCGCGCACTAGCTGGGGTCACGTCGGACAAGCTGCCGGGTGGGTTGTCGCTCGTCTCGTGAGGACCAAAAGGTGGAACGGCGGGGACTGGAGCTTGCAATCGGTGGGGACGCAGGGTGGACTGAGGTGTAAAGGTACACGGCAAGCTCGGTAGCGGTACCGTGGTATGTGAGCCAGTTCGCGGCTGGTTGAGGGCCCGTGTAGGTCATGGAGCGGAGCACTTGCCACGGACACGATCGTGAATGATGAAATGATGAATGGTGTGATGAAAAAAGGGCTGACGGAGCGCCGTCCTTCCCATGCTGTGCCGTGTAGGGCGTTGCCGGCATCGGCCCAAAGACCGCCGTACAGCTGCTGCAGCAGTACGACGGGCTGGACGGAGTACGGCAGGCGGTTGCGGCGGCAGCGGCGGCGGCGGGCGGCAAGAAGGGCAGCTCAGCGGCCGGCATGACTCCAAAGCGGGTGGCGCTGCTGCAGGTGGGTGTTGTATGTGTAGTACGTGGCAGGGAGGGGACAGGTTTGGGGAGGTGTGCATGAGGCCTGGAGCTGCTGTACGAGCTGTTGGGTTGTCTGCATAAGTGCCGCAAGCGCGTGTTTCCTAGCACACACCGCCTACTTGCGTTTTAGTAGGCCATGCCTTTGTAAACCGCATGCCGTACGTGTACATGATGACACGTAGTACGACATGCCGTGTGTGCGGTTATTGACACGTACTGTGACATGCACGTGTGTGCGCATGGTGACAAGTGGTGTTGCAGCAGTCCAGCAGCGTCGATGCGAGGCCGCCGGGTGGTGTGCTACTACCTGCGCTGCATAAGGTACAACTATGCAGCATAGCGTACCCAACACGCCAACGCTGGTAAGCAGCATATATGAGCATGACGCGTAATGCATCACAGTGTTACTGGCTACGCCTGCTGTTAAGCGCGTCCCCCTTGCGGTCACCCTTGTGCAGGAGTCGTGGCCCATGGCGCACTACACGCTGGCCATGGCGCGGGTGCTGGGGGCCGCAGGTGGGGCAGGGGCAGGGGCAGGGACAGGGGCAGGGGCAGGGGCAGGGGCAGGGACAGGGGCAGGAACAGGGGCAGGGGCAGGGACAGGGGCAGGGACGGAGGTGACGCTTTGGTGCGCAGGCAGGCAACACAACCCGTGTCACGTGGTGGCATAGGGCCAGGTCCCAGGTGCACCCGCCGCGCAGGCCAATGCCCCTGACGTAGCTGAGACACACACGCCGCCTGCCCCGTCGCGTCGTCATCGCACACCTGTTGCGCCACCTGTTGCACCAGGTCTGGACACCAGCAAAGATACGTCGTCCCAAACCCATCACGACTATCTCACTTCACCCCTCCTATACAACTGCTCCCGCACCTCCGCCCGTGCCCCGTCGCCCCTCCCAGGCGCGCCGCCCTGCCCCCCGGGCCTGCTGCCGGCCGGCCTGCTGCCCTCCCTGGCGCTCCGCGGCCTGGACGCCAACCCGCAGGCCGCGCTGGCCGCCCTGGAGGAGCTTGAGCTGCACAGCCTGGCCAGGAACCTGCGCAAGATGCACCAGGACTTTGGTGGTGTGTAGAGCGTGGGCCGTAGGGGCGCTGTGTATTAAGGGGCTGGAGCTGCACAGCCTGGCCAGGAACCTGCGCAAGATGCACCAGGACTTTGGTGGTGTGTAGAGCGTGGGCCGTAGGGGCGCTGTGTATTAAGGGGCTGGAGCTGCACAGCCTGGCCAGGAACCTGCGCAAGATGCACCAGGATTTTGGCGGCGTGTAGAGCGTTGGTGCCGAGGGTATCAAAGGGCTGGAGCTGCACATCGTGGCCTTGGCGTGGAGATTGTGATATGGGGCGGTAGGGGCCGCACCGGCCAGTGCGGAGCCACGGGGCCGGGTCCAGACTAAGGGGCTGAGGAGGGTGCACCTGGGCTTGGGGGTGTATGATGGTTACTGCGTAAAGGTGTGGGCGTGGTTGTGCGTAAAGGGGCGTGGAGCCTGGAGCCAGGCCGATGGGCGAAGGAGGGCGCACCTTAACTCTGCAGGCGTGTGCGGTGTGTACTTGGAACGGGCCGATGAGTATTTAAACATGCAGGCAAGCACGCCCGACGACAGAGTTGAGTTGAGCAATGCTCATGCAGGAGCGCCTAGAGTCCACAAGCGGTCACGTTACCGAGGGGAGGGTTCGGCGGTCAGATGTCGGCTGTGGAATCCACCCAGTGTGGATGTCGGTGCGCGCAGGTGTGCGTCAGCGGATTCAGCAGCAGTAGCTTGCAGGTGGTGCTGTGGGAGGCGCACGTGCATGGACGGCGGTACGGAATTTAGTTGTTAGCGGTCTGCGGCCGTGGCATGGGTTTCTTTGTCATGGAGTTCATATGCCGTAGGTTTGCAATGGCCGAGCTGCATGATGCACGTCTAGGGCCTGTGCAGCCCTGTTATAAGCACCTGCCGGTGGCATATGAATGGTTATTGCCTTGGGGCGTTAAGAGCGCCTTGCCTTGTACCAACATCGATGGTGAGCAGATGTGTCAACGGCCCATGGGGCAGTTGGGTTGAACCAGTGCCGTACCCATGTACCGTGGCCGTTGTCGGCTCCTGGCAAGGCCGAGTGCGTTTCAACTTGATTCCCCGCCCGTGTCGTACACACGCCACCTGTACGGTATCGTACTCCCTGATGCCTGTCGCTTACGGTACCAAATTGAAGTAACACTGCGGGGTGAATACCGGTAAGCTCTCAAGCTGATGTAGATAGGCGTGTGTGGTGCCTGTGGCGATGGGCCTCAGACCAATGCCGGCCTTGGGACCACGCGTGGTGCCTGTGGTGATGGGCCTCAGACCAATGCCGGCCTTGGGACCACGCGTCAACCCTTCTGGAATCTGTCAATGTGCATTCCAGGGGAGCTCCCCTGGTGCATTCGGTATTTGGTGCGGTAGCAGGGGAGACCTGTGCGGTAGCGCCATGCCGTGGCCACGCACAACCCCTTGCTTCCCAGAGTAGCCCGCCCCGCGCCTTGACATCTGCCCAAGGACCATTGCAGAATAGTAAATGCAGGTCGCGTGGTTATCAGCGTGCAGCACCTGCGAAGGCATGACAGCACCACTGGAAACCCACCAGTCAACTAGACGACGGACGTGCATCTGCTACACTCTTACAGAGGAGTCTCGCCCATGCCACTGTTGGTGCGACTGCCCATCTTTACGGATGCCGTTCGCAACGCTACATTAAGCAACTGTAAAGAGCCCTGCCCTGGATGCCGTAGGCAGCACCAGGCCCTGGTCAGTCAAACACCTTCAGTGAACGAACGAACAAACGAATCAGTGTACAGGTATGGAGTGTACGGACAAACGAGTGTATGGAATCCCCCGCATGGCGTCCCTGAAGCCCCCTCACAAGCTGCACTTACTTCCTTGCAATGCGCCACATGTAAGTAAAGCTGCATTGCTCCTGCGGCCTTTGCTACCTTTCAGTGTGACCGCAGTCGCGCCGAATTGCGACTGGGACACCCAACACACCCGCTCCCCTTCTTTTCAGAAGGCTATACATCTCCTTCTTTTGCAGAAGCTACGCGCACATGTGTACTGAGAATGGGGCAGGTCCTGCACATCCCTGCCCCATACTCACGACCAATGTACAGCAGTGCTGAGCGCTTCGTCACACTGCCGTAGAGACAGCCAAAATGAAAAGGAAAACGCTGCCTTATCAGTGCAACACGCCTCGCTCACCCACGTGCGAGGGCATTCAGCAGGGGAGCGTTCCTGCCATCAAGAGTTCCCTGTGCGTGTATCACCCACGTGCGCTATTGCACACAACATAAGGCACACAATGGGGTAGGAGTTTCGAGCTACAGTAAGGGTTTGGGGTCCCACGGGCAAGTTACCTGCCGCATCACCAAAGCTCACACGACGCAGGTAGGAGGCAGCAGGAGGCAGCCCCTGGTAATACCGTAACTACAGGTGCCAGAAGTCAAAAATGCAAAGCCCCATGAGAAGCCGGCACAGCGCAGGCATTGCCTGTGCGGCAAAGACACATAAGGGTACGTACGCAAGACGTCGTAAGTAAGAGGGAAGGATGCAAGCAGCAAACAAGCAACCCTGCACGTGGGGGTGTTCTCTTGCCCATCCACACCCTGTCCGCCTGCAACTGCCAACACGCAACAATAGGCCCAATACAGTGCAAGACGACATGCTTCAAAGGAGAAACGCACATGCAGCCCGCACATCTCCTGTGTTAAGATGCTGCCATGGGCAGCGCTTATTCGGCACACGAAGGCATGCAAAGACGCCAGACGACAGGTCCTGGGCGTTTAGCTCTGCACCACGCCTTCACAAGGCGTTTAGTGTGTGCAGCCAAGGACTCGGTTGGTGTCATGTGAGGTCATAACGGCACCCCACAACCACCCTGCACCTCCGTAGCGCCCCCGCGACGGGGTTGTGCAAGAATGCACTAGTCTGCGAGCCAACTGCTAACTGCGGGGCCGTCTCCACAGTACAGCCCCGCTCCCGCATGCACACGAGCTAGGAAAACCCTGGAGCAGGTCATCAGCAAATTTACTGTGCGACCTAAAAAATTGTAAAAGCGTGGCATACGCCGCACGTCGCAATCCTTGTTATACATAAGCCCCTGCCATTCACTTACTTTTGGTTCCAGGAGCTGCCCCTGGACGGCATGCCGTGCTGCTGCTGCTGCTCCCCCGCACACACCCCGCTGCCCCCCAGCGCCCCTCCGGCTACACTGCCCCCATGCCACCCAGCCCCAGGCGGAAGCAGCATCCTTCCGCCCCCACCTCCTCCGCCCGCTGCCACCGCCGCCGCCGAGCCCCCCGCTCCCACCTCCATCGCCCCCAGCTGCTTCCGGCTAGCTCCGGAAGGAAACACAGCTCCAGCAGACCCAAAACTGCCCTTGCTCAGCGGCGGCGCATGCGTCAGCTGCAGGCCGTCGTGCTGGGTGGTGGCAGGAGCTGCTCCCCCGCCGGCCCTGCCGTGCTGGCTGTGCACCTCCTTGAGAGACGCCAGCCGTGCAATGACGGCGCTGGGGCAGGGCAGCGACCTGTCGCCACACCCACCGCCGCTGCTGCCGTGCGCATGTATATTAGCTGCATGTGTATTAGCTGCAACCTGCCCGTGCCCGTGCCCGTGGCTGCGGCTGCCCTGCTCCGGCGCCCAGAAGGACTCCCCTGTGTTGCTGCCCGAGCGGCTGCCGGCCCTGCTGCAGTGGTTGGGTGTGGAGCCGTTGCTGCCGCCGCCGCCGTGGCCGTCCGTGGCGCTGCTGCGCCGGCTGCGGTGCGGTGGGACCAGGACGGAACGGATTGAGAATTACGGGTTTGCCACTGACTTACGAGCCTGAGCTTCACGCGAGTCTCTACAAGTACTGTATACAGCGATGGACGGAATGCACAATGCAGACATTGACGGACAAGGTAGCGGGAAGGGGCGGGTCGTGGCACAACGCCGCGCAGACAGTCGGCGGCACGGCAAAACCTCTAGTCATGCAGCAGCACGGCGCAGGACACACGCAGGCACGCGGCCGCACTGACCTGTGGTCGCTGCGCCTCCTGGTGATCGTGGCTCCGCTCGACCCCACTGAGTGGTACGGCACGTGCCCGTGTCCATGTGCGTGCCCATGCGCCTGCGCACAGGACGACCCGTGGGTCGCGTTGGGCCCAGCCATCTGCTGTCCAGCTGGTAGGCGCACGATAGAGCTGTGCCGACGGGCGCGAGGGGGAAGCCCGAGGCACGCATCGACCCCACTGCCGCCGCCACACCCGACACCAGGAGCAGCACCACCAGCAGCTGCACCACCAGCAGCAGCAGCAGCGGCCCACGGCGGTTCCGTGCTGTGGTCCAGCAGGGAGCATGGGGCGGAGGTGGCGGGTGCGGGGCTGGGGTATAGAAGCATGGGGAGGGTGGAGCTGCTGCGGCTGCGGGCCTGGGGGGAGGACGGGTGGGTAAGGGAGGTGGAGGTGAGCGCACGTGGCCGAGGGGTGCTATGTTGTGGGTGGGGCAGACGCGCGTCGCGGCCACGTGGGTAAACGCGCGCCCAGGTAATGCGGCTGGTCTTCACGTTTCGGGGATCATGAGAAATCGCCCAGGGGTCGGCTTGGTGTGTGCCAACGGCATGCACCACCTGTACAGTGTCCTGGAACACAGCACAGTGTACGGCACACAGCACACGCATGCGCCCACCTGGTCGATGAACGAGGTCCCCGACCGCTCAGGTGCCGGCCGCTGCTGCTGCTCCTGCTGCTGCTGTTGCTGCTGCAGGGCTTGGTGCACGGCCGGGAGGCCCAGGCTGGTCATTGAAGCACGCCGCCGGGAGGTTCCTACACCCGCATGCGCAGACCGCACGTCAGCAGGTGCAGCCCCGTGCGCCGCACAACCGCCAACGAACCCCGGGCCCGTGTTGCTGCCCAGCACCTCCAGCTGCCTGCGGCCGTGGGAGGGCTGGTGCTGCAGCGCGACCGCGACCGTAAATGGCGATTGCGACGGTTGGGCCACCGGGGCGGAGTAGCCGTTGGCGGTTGAGGAGGCGATGTCGATGGACCGGCGGGTCCAGGCTGCGGCTGCGGCTGCGCTTGAGGGCCCTGGGACGAAATCCAACGAGGACCGACGGGCCCTGTTGGCGGTGAAACTGGGTACGGATGCTAGGATAGGGGTTGGCAGCAGCGGCTGGTCTATGCTGGTCAGGAGGAGGGACGGAGAGGCGGCACCTGGGGGGTCTTCCAGCTCGCCTGGGGCGGTGGGACAGGAGGCGCGGAGGGGGCTGTGGGGGCTGTGGCTGCGGGTGGGGTGGCGGAAGCGGGCTAGGAGGCGCTGGAAGTGGCCCATGCGGGGGCGGGGGTTGGGGGAAGTGCGGGCGGCAGGAGGGGCGGCGCGGGAGGGGTCTGGGGGCTGCGCAGAGGAGGGGTGGGTGGGGAGGTCGTGAAGGGGGTCGGTGCGCAGGGTCTTGACCTCCAGGCCTGGGCGGCTTGCGCGCGGGTGAGGCTCCCAGGCGTGACCGTTGCGTGCGTGTGACTCCATGGGGTGTGGGAGATAGGACTCGTTGGAAGCGCGGCGGCGGTGGGCAGGGAGGTGGGGCTGGGGCAGGGGCCGTTGGTGAGGCAGGGCCGCGTGGACGAGCGAGCGGCGGGAGACTTGGGCGCAGTCGCTCTCCGTGTCCGAGCACAGGTTGCTTCCATCCGAGCTGCAATTTGCTGTGTAGTAGAGAGGAGGGCATACTATTGAAGGATGTGGCCGGGGTTCGTCGTCAGGGATGTCTCGAAGCATAGAAGGGGGCTCGCTGTCGTCATCGACAACGTCAGCGCGGCTTGAGCTTGACTTCTTTTGCAAGGCCTTTAGCTTCCAATGTTCGACGCCATTCGTAACTACCGACCCGGCTTCTGAGCGCTTGCTGCTGTCGTTCCTCCTAAGAAGACCATGCCCCAGGCTCTTCGCAAGAGTGTCGAGGAAGGCTCTGGAGCGCTCGTACTGCAAGCCTAAATCCTCTATGACAGCGCTGACGCTAGTCTCCCCCTCAACTGTTGGCTCGGCTCGGTGCTCCGCCATGGCGACCGTGTTGTTCCGGCCCTGCTTTGGGCAGGTGCTGATTGTCTATCACTGCTGCATTCATGTGCAGCATGTAAGCGTGCAAGCGACTGGGTAGCGCCTCGGACAGCGAAAAGAGTGGTTAACAGACTTGGTGAAGGGGCTATGAGCGGGCCCTGAGAACATGTGCCTATTTGTGGTCAGTTGCATAATTGCATTGGTATAGTGTATTGTATTTAGCGCCCTTAAACCCCAGGTGGGTCCTGACGTACTCTGTACCAGCTTGCCATGCTGGGTGCTGTCGCTCGTCAAGGCCATCCTCAGTGGCTGCTAGCCCTGCCCACTGCGGTCCCCAGGCCCCCTGACACTCCCAGATGGCAGTGAGGGATGCAGGGGGATGTGGGGATTGGATATCCCAGCATTTCCACGCGCAGCCCTGCATTTGGCCTGGCAGCCCACCCTGATTCCGGCAGAAGGCCTCCAGGCCCCCAGAGGAAGGCAGCGAGCCATGAGGGAAGAGCGAACCAAAGTAAGCTGAGAAGATCAAGGACAGCATATATAGTATATGAAATCGGGTGTGAGGGAGAACGCTAGGGCCTAGGGGGGCTGGGAGGTTTGAGGAAGATGGGAAAAGAGGGAACATGGGAGGGGGAAGGGGGAGGGGGAAGCCGCACATTTTTACGCGCGTGACGCACCTGCCAGCGTGAGGTACTGGCTTTATCACTGTGTATGGGCCCGTGGTCCGGGACACTCGGTATTACCGGGTAACACAGCCACTGCCCTGCATGGTGCTGAGGATCCCAGCAGGCAAGAAGCACCTGGAAATGCCGCATCGGGGTGTACACTGTTGCCTGGGGGCAGCAACACGTGCGTAGAACACTACGGTACCCCTATCCTGCCGCCCCACAAGTCTACACCGTATGCGTCATATGTCTACCGATACAGTTGTGCGCATAACACGCCCTGGACCACCGGGTTGGCGGACTACTGCGCATGGTTCTTCCCCCGTTCTAACTTCTCAGCCGTACAAGTGGTTGGGCCCTCGTTGCAGCAGCCCCGCAACAACGGGAGGCAAAGTAACCTGTGTGCAACTCTGGACTCTGGACAAGGAAAGGTCTCGCAAGCGTTGCACCGTATAGTTTGGACGAACCGCGTGCTGCGAACAAGGGAACAAGGGAAGCCGGCAGACCACATTGAGCATCGCCTTTTAGCGCACTGCAATGGGTCACGATGTTCTCACTGATCATGAGAAGGAGCTGGTGGAACAGTTGAAGGCAGACGTGCGTCCCATCATCCAAGCGCATACCTGCCTCCTCGCCTGGGTCAACGAGCACACGTATGTGCGCTACCTACGAGCCCGGTAAGCGTAAAGTGCGTGATGTAATCCTTCGCGGTGTTGTGTTTGAAGGTGTGGGGCCGTCAAACAGCCCTGGCCCTTTATTCCATGACGAACAGGCAATGGAACCTTGCGAAAGCGTCAAAGATGCTCAAGGCTACACTAGACTGGTAAGTTGCGACAGCGCGTTGAGCGCTTGTGGTGGCCCCAGGCGCGGACGGTCGGAGATGGCGTTAAATTCCCGCGTCGCTTCCTGCACAGGCGCCTCGAGTATAAGCCCCACCTGATCACTTGGGACCAAGTGGAGTCGGAGGGCACAACAGGCAAACAGTGAGTTTGGTTTTAGTGTTTACACTATTTCCAGCGAACCCCAACACGAGGGAACCTTCCAGCTCCGTCTTGACGTTCAGACCCGTCCCCTGGCCGTTAGTCAGGCAGAAGCGAGCAAACTCTGCTCTCCGCACATGCTGTACAGCTTGCACTGAACTCCATGCAACATCCGTCGGGCAACACCGCCTAGCCCACCACGCAGACGGCTGCGTCCTGTGTACTTAACGTCCTTCCCACCCACGTGGGAACCCCAGCCCCTCACGGTGCACAACCTGGTATACTGAACGAGGCACACACCCTCCTCCCGACCCTCAGATTCGTGTACCCTGCGTTGGACAAAAACGGGCGGCCCGTGGTGCTCATGCGGCCCAGGTGCGTACCGGTGTGGGGAGGTGCCGAGGTGGGCTGTCTGGTGGTGGTGGTGGTGGTTGCCACCGCATGTGAGCGGGCCTGGTAGGCGTCCAAGTGCGCGCAGCTGTCCTAATCCAATATTCCTGGAGCTCCACACTGCTTTATTCAATTTGGATGGGACACGCCTGTTGTGCTGGTGATCATTATGACTGCTGCCCTACTGTTTGGGCCTGGTCGTTGGCGAACAACGCGGCAGGGCTCGGCCGCAGCGCCAAGCAGGGTGAACGAGGTTACTGCCTCGGGCCCCTTTGGGCCCCTTAGTCCCGGTCCCAGAGGTTTAGAGGGCAATGTGGCGAGGCACCCAAAGGGCTACCCGAAGGACGGGATGGACGCAGTAAAAAGCAGAGGCGACAAGGTTGCAGGCGCGGCGATGCGTACCTGTCTATGATTCCGGCTATCTTCCTACCTAACCCACCTCCCTGCGGTCCTCCTCCCTATCAAAATTCCCCACTTCTCACTTGTTACAATGACGCACATTATCCTAATACTTAACTTCCCTCCCCGCGTGGCTTGTGCTTGGCTCATCCCCCTGTTCGCCCGCCCCCCGCGCTTGCCCTTTCAGGAACCAGAACACCAAGGACACGGACAAGCAGGTCCGCCACCTCATATACACGCTGGAGGTGGCGTCGCGCATCGCTGATGAGCAGGGTAGGTGCCGGGCGGGCTGGGCGGGGGGGGGTACGGAGTTGGAAAGGGGGGTGGCGGCAGTGGGGGTGGGGCGGGTAGCTGACAGGCGCGGGCAGTGCGTGCGCTGGGCAGCGCACGGGAGGTCCGCGCTGTAAAAAGCCTCATTGTATGCTGGGTGCTTGGACTCTTGTTGTTACCGGGACGCGGCCGAATCCCCCCAGTCCCAAAGGAGTTGTCTTCCCAGGCATGCGCGAGTTTCCGTCCTTTATACTCCTTGCTGTTACATCCCGCTCCGCACCAACAGCAGCGCGTACAGCAGGTCGTCCCAACCAGCGCCCTCCCCTCCTTTCTCCTTCATATGGTCCCGTCCTCCCAATGCCCCGCCATTCCCAGGCTGGGCAAAAGCTCACGTGGCTGCTGGGCTTCCAGGGTTACACACTCCGTCTCGCAGCTGCAGGCAGCACACCGCCCTAACCAACATCCGTACCTCCTCCCCCACTTGCCTTCTACGCGATACCCTTTCCGCGTGTTATGACTTTTGCCATGCTCCATTATCCTCCTTCTAGGCGTGGGTAAGTTCGCGTGGCTGCTGGACTTCCAGGGCTACACCGTACCTCGCTGCCAGCAACATAGAAAGCCAGGCCGCCCTAACCCACACCCACCCCTCCTCCCGAACCCCCACTGCCCCAAGGTGTGGGCAAGTTCGCGTGGCTGCTGGACTTCCAGGGCTACACCATGGCCAACGCGCCGCCGCTGCGCGTGTCGCTGCACTGCAACAGCGTGCTGGCCAACCACTACCCCGAGCGCCTGGGCCTGGCGGTGTGCTACCACGCGCCCGTGCTCTTCTCCTACACCTACAAGGTACGGCAGTGTACGGCAGTGCGGCGGGGCGGTGGCCCGCGGATGTGGGTCTATGGCGCGCACGGTGCCGGGCCTTTTGGGCCGCGCCCGGGCGTACGGTAGCATCATGGGTGCACCCGTTGCATCCTGCCTTGGTGGCCTTGGTAGCCGCCTGTAAACCTAGTTTGCGCATAAAGCCCCCCGTCATTACCGCAGCCTATGCGGTCGGATTCCGGCTAGCAGGAGTGCAACACGGCCCGTTAACGATCATCCCTTTTCCTCACAATTGCCCCGCAGCAGCTGTGCACATCTCGAACCCCTCCGCACTCCCCACGTTGCGGGCCCCCGCAGGCGGTCTAGCCGTTCCTGTAGTGCGCCCTCTCCTTGCCACCCGCCCGCAACGCCCCTGCTCACCTCCACCCCTCCCTGATGTGTCAACTCCCACGGTGCGTGTCCCCCTCGTCCTCCTCCCCCGCAGGCGGTCCAGCCGTTCCTGGACCCCGTCACCAAGGCCAAGATCGTGTTTGTGGACAAGGGGGCGCAGGAGAAGGAGATGATGGAGGCGCGGTGAGGGCGGGGTGCTGGCGGCGCCTGGCAGCGGGGCGTGTTGGGGACCGCGAGCTCGGGTGTCAGGGTTACTACGTGCTGCAGGGCGGATGTTGGGGGCATTTCGTGGGAACGCAGCGGGCCCTGCCCACCCTTACATGGGAGTCTTCAAGTGATGTGGACGAGTGTCTTGCCGCGCGAAAGGTACCTAAAGGGGGTTTGCAGGTGTCGTGGTTGGACACATAGGCGGGACATTGGGACTCAGGAATATTGTTTGCCCCAACGCCCGCCCCCCGCCCGGTCGTGGAGGCTGTGAATGCACAGGCACTGGTGGAACACGTGTCAACTCAACTGCCGTACACCCCATGCTACCCCTACCGGCCCTCACCCCCAGGTTCGACAGCGATATGCAGGCCTTGTGGCTGAGGACGCAAGGTACAGGCAGGGCGTGTTGATTCACAAGGGCATTTTCCCTAACACGCCACGCCACCCCTACCGGCCCCACCTCACCCTCAGGTTCGACATGTCCGCCATGGAGCAGTCCATGGGCGGCGCCCTGCCGGGCTGCGCGTACGACCACGCGCAGTACGGCGAGCGCATGCGCAAGGTACGGGCGTACGGCACAGGGCTGGGTCAGCGGCCGACGGGGCGTTGGCGGGGCTGGAGCGGGTGCGATTTCCAACGCCTCCAGTTGGAAAGTCACGCTTCCAGCGCCAGCACGCCAAGAGCACCTGCGCACCGAACGACCACCTGTTGGCCCCATATCCTACCAGCCACTAACCTCACACACCCGCAACACCCTCACCCTCTCGGCTGCCCACGCCCCTTGCCCCAACACCCCTTGCCTCAACAACCGGCACCTCAACAATCGCACTTCGGTTCCCCCATGCCCTCCGCAGCACGACGCCGAGGTGGCTGCTGCGCTGCGGGCCGCCGAGTCGCACGGCGCCGCCGCCGCCGCGGGTGGCGGCAAGCGCTGCTCCACGGAGGGGGACCACGCGGCGGTGGGGGAGGCCATGGAGAAGCTGGCCGTCACCGTCACCACCAGCTGAGGGGCGCGGCAGGGCACGCTGTGTGCGCGCAGCGGGCCGCGGCCGCCGGCTGTGGGCGCAGCGCGGCATGCCTGCGTATGGGAGCCACAGCAGGGGCATGACCACCAGCTGAGGGTGCCGTACGTGCTCGCGTGTGAGGGGTGGGCCGGGCAGGGGGCGTGACCAGTAGGCGGGGGGGCCGGATGCGGGGGCGAGGGCTCGGTTGGTGTCTTGCGCGTTGGGACGGGGCTTCGCTGACGGTGGCCACCGGCAGAGGAGGACAGTGTGGCCAGGGTGGTAGCGTGGTACCTGTACCCAGCAGGGGGTTTGCAGGGGGTACTTTGGGGATCTGTTAAGGCGTTGAGTCTTGCGTACAGGTCATGCTGGTCTATGGCAATGGGTCCAGCGCGGGGTCACGAATCTGGGAAGCGGGTGCTTTTGGCGCTGTTCGTCACTGTGGGGAAGAGACAGACAGGGCCGTGCGCAACAGGGCACGGCTGGGGGTCTGGGGTGGGGAGAGAGAGGAAATTCTTGAAAGCGCATGAGAGTTGAGAGAAGAACTGTATCAGCGTGCATAGCCTGTCGTTGAGTTTTGGAGCACGAGAGACACGCGAGCATGGATTGGCTCTCGTTGCCTGGTGTTGCAAACTCTGCCATTGGCGCTTGGCCGTATCCCCCACAGCTCGTGTGGAGATCGGTAAAGTCTAGGACGCAACACGAGTGTGGGCAGTACAAAGGGCACATTCTTTGAAGGCGCCGGCAGCTCGGAAGAGCACCCGTTGGTAAGCTGTTGGTCCATTGGTGTTGCATTGGTGAACCTATTGATCCAGCTTGATCTGCATGGCTGCACAGGCGCGGAAGCAGGCTACGCGGACGCGTGGGCATGGCGGAATTTGTTGGCAGGGCATGTGCCCCTGCCTAGGGCTCAGGGACGGCCCAGAGACGCATCTGGACCAGATCCACGTATGTCAAAAGCATACAACCGGACCTGGTTGGACAACACGTGCGAGGGCCTGTGTAACCGCATTGTGTCGCTCGTCGCGCTTGAAGGTGTGGTGGTTATGAAGGTGTGCCCGGTGCCGGACAGCGCCAGGTACTCTGCAGTGTAGCGTATGCAGTTGCGTGGACAAAATCGCAAATTAGCAAGCAGGTTCTAGT
>VFQN01003119.1_pt1 | contig 24363 bp, 18 predicted proteins | sample 3512371 | NCBI WGS metagenome assembly VFQN01 (sample SAMN10412370, study PRJNA504923) | tailings metagenome | isolation source: Replicate 2 from Balatoc abandoned mine | place: Philippines: Itogon, Benguet | collected 2017-08-28 | reverse complement strand
AGGGACGCCACGGTAGGGACGGCTCTCCGAGCCGTCCGCCCTCCCCGGACGCGCCGCACCTCGATGAGAGGGATGCCATGTGGGGAAGCCACGGTAGGGACCGCTCTCCGAGCGGTCCGCCGTCCGACCGCCAGTGCAGCCGCTACTCGTCGCGCAGCGTGACGTACAGCAGCACCGGCACGGCGGCCAGCATCGCGCCAGCCACGAGCCACAACGCCAGCCGCAGGCCCGTGGGCAGGGCCCACTCGGCCGGCAGCATCGCCCACGACGGCATCAACACGGCCAGCAGGCCGGCCATCGACGCCAGCACGCCGATGAGGCTCGCCGCCGCCAGGCCGCTGACCACCGTGATGGGGCGTGCCGCGGCCTCGGCCGCTTCGTGCCGCGCCCTGAGCTCGGCCCGCCACCAGGCCTGCCCGGCCGACGGTACTCGCGCCTGCGCGACGAGATCGGCCCGGTCGTCGCGCAACGCCGTCGCCAGCACCAGCGCCTCGCGACACGATTCGCATTCGGCCAGATGCGCGAGCACCTCGTCGTTCAGGGGCGCCGGCTGTCCCGCGCGCATCGCGGTCAGCACCGTCGCTTCGTGGGAGCACGGCCCCGTCATGCCTCACCTCCCGGCCGCCCGCCGGCGCGACTCGGCAGGAGCGCCGCCAGCCGGCGACGGGCACGGAACAGCAGCGTCTTCACGCTGCTCGTGCGGAGCCCCAGCGACGCGGCGATCTCCTCGTGCGAGGCACCCTCGGCATAGGCCAGCCACAACAGTTCCTGGTCCCGTCCCTTGAGGCGCGCCATCGCCCGCTGCACATCCGTGCGGTCACCGGCCCCATGGACCGCGTCGGCAGCCCCGGCCAGCGTCACGCCACCCGATTCGTCGATCGGCACCATGGGACGCTGTCGTCTACGGGCATCGCGCGCCAGGTTGGTCGCAATCCGGTAGAGGACGTTGCGCTCGTGCTGCTCGCTCTCGCACGACGACGGCGTGCGAAGGAACCGGTAGAACGTCTCCTGCAGCAGGTCGTCGGCCACGTGCGTGTCGCGCGTCAGGCGGAACAGGTAGACCCAGAGCGCCTTCGCCGTGCGGTCGTAGAGCAGGCGGAACTCGTCCTCGCGCAGCACGAACGTCTCGTCGCGTGTGGACGCGGTGAGGGTCAGCACGGGAATGCGGGCGTCGGACATCTCAGGCCCGGGGCGCCGACGGCGCCGACACCTGGTCACCCGGGCGGAGCAACCCGAGGTGACGCGACAGCGCATACGAGAGCGCCGCAGACGTGACGAACCCCGCTCCGGCAGCCATCAGCACGATGCCCAGTACGCGCAGCGGCTCGGCCGCATCGACGGTGACCGACCGGGAGACGAAGGCCAGCGCGAGACCGCCGAGCAGCGTGACGACCCCCACCTGCAGCGACCACAGGATGCGGCCGACGGGCGCGGCCAGGGGCGCGGCCTTGCCATCGAGGGCGATGGGCGCCGACTCCATGAACTGCCGTCCCGCGGGGGTCTGCATGTAGGCCAGCAGGTCCTCGCTCGACGTGAGCCGATCGAGCACCTTGCTGTGCGTCTCGACCTGCACACGCGACACACGCTGCCACCGGCGATGGTCGAGCAGGGTGCGGACCAGCCACCCGAAGCCGAGACCACCCATCAGCAGCAGCACGCCCACCGAGATGGACTCCAGCAGGCTGCGCCACATCCAGGCGCTCCCCACCTCGAGGTGGCGCTCGGGCTCACCGAGGAAGTACACCGGCGCCCGGGCCACCTCCGGATGCGCCGCCAGGAACGCGGCCACACGCGGGTACGCCGACAGGTACTCGGCGTTGCCAATCAGGGCCGGATCGCGCTGCAGGACCTCGCGCAGCGAGGGCGGATGATCCGAGAGGAGTTCGTTGAGCTGCTGTCGCGTCTGGTGCGCCGCCTGCTCGGAGAGTGGCGCCGTCGCGGCAGGCCCCTGCCCAACGGCAGGCGAGGCCGGTGCCTGCACGGCCGGCTCGGCTGCCGCGCGCTGGGCGCACACCGGCGCCGGCGCCGTCGCCAGGCAGATCACGCCGAGGAGCGCCCGCCCCGTGGCCACCCGCGCGTGCCGCGCGCTGAAGAATGTCGTCGTCATGCCCGGGTACTACGCAGCAGGCCGCAACAGGTTGACAGTGGGCCCGGGGGATTTTCTCCCGGAACGTCGGAGAAGTCCGAGCTCTGCGGTCGTACGCGGCAACTCGCTGGGCGCAACCGCGGCATGTCCTTCCCCGTGGTTGTAGGCGCGGATGCCCCGACGGCCCGTGGTCGCCGACCCTCCGGGCCGACGGCATCCGGCTTGCTGGGAGGCAGTGGCGTCGGGCCGGTCTCGCCGTCCCGCTGGAGGATGTCGCGTGTCCGGTCCGAACCCCTGTCGATGGTCCCTGATCCTGGCTGGCCTGCTGTGTGTGCCAGGCCAGGCGCTTGCGCAGGCTCAAGCCCCACCCGCACCGAGACCGGCGGCGCCGCAAGGCTTCACACTCACGCTGCGCGACACGACCCGCGCCGAAGCCTGGCAGTACTTCGAACCCAACCCCGGTGGCGGCAACCCGGACTACGCCTTCCTCGCCAACCGCCTCCAGCTCGAGCTTCGCCGGGCATGGTCGCGCGTGGACGTCCAGTTGACGGCCCAGCATGTCGGCTTCGGCGGACTCCCGACAGACGCCAGCGGGCCCGGTCCGCTCGGGCTCGGGGCGCTGTACTACGACCAGGGCGGACGCAGCACGCATCCACATCAACTGTGGCTCCGCTACGCGAACGTTCGCCTGAAGAACCTCGCGCCGGGCTTCGACGTGCAGGTGGGCCGCATGGCCTACACGTCGGGCGCGGAAGCGCCGAGCGGCGACGCGCGACTCGAGACCATCAAGCGGCAGCGACTCGACGCGCGCATCGTCGGCGAGTTCGAGTGGTCGATCTACCAGCGCGGCTTCGACGGCGTCCGGGCGGACTGGACGCGGGGTCCGGTGAAGGCGACCGGCATCGCGTTCAGGCCCACGCAGGGCGGCTTCGCGCGCGTCGCCGGCCCGACGATCGACGACATCGACCTCTACGGCGCCACCGTCAGCGTGCAGCCCACGCGACGTCTGCCACGCACGCAGGTCCAGGGCTTCGTGCTGCGGTACGACGACGAGCGGCGGGTGACGCAACGCCCCGACAACACGGGCCTCGCGGCCACGGCAGCCGACATCGCGATCACCAGCTACGGCGGCTCGTTCGTGGCCTCGCATCCCGTCGGTCGCGGCGCGGCGGACGCACTCGCCTGGGGCGTGCTGCAGCGTGGCGACTGGTACGGCCAGGCACACCGCGCGGCGGCATTCGCCGTCGAGGGTGGATACCAGTGGACCACGGCTCCATGGTCGCCCTGGGTGCGCGCAGGCCTGCTGCACGCCAGCGGCGACGAGTCGCCGCTCGACGGGCGGCACGGCACGTACTTCCCCGTGCTGCCGACGGTCCGGCGGTTCTCGCAGACGACCGTCTTCTCCACGATGAACGTGGACGATGCGTTCGTGCAGGTGATGGCGCGCCCCGCGCGACGCCTGGGGCTGCGCGTGGACGTCCACGCGCTGCAGCTCGCCTCGCCGGCCGACCTCTGGTACATCGGCAGCGGCGCCACCCTGGAGGAGGGCACCGCGTTCGGCTACTCGGGTCGCCGGTCCAATGGCTCTGACCACCTCGGCACCTCGGTCGAGGCCTCGGCCGACGTGACGGTCTCGCCGTACTGGTCGCTCAACGTCTTCGTCGGCCACGTGAACGGCGGCCGCGTGGTCACGGGCACGTTCGCCCGCGACCGGTTCTGGTTCCTCTACGCCGAGCAGGTGTTCCGGCTCGACGACGTCATCGGCGCGATCCGGGGCGCGCGTCGCTGACGCGCGCCGGACGCCCTGCGGGGTGACGGCCGGCTCGCCTGCCCCGAGCGCAGTCGAGGGGGAGAGCCGGCCCTGCCTACCGGCTCGCGGCGGGTGCGGTCGTCGTCGCGGCAGGCGCAGGCGCGTCGCCCCGAAGCAGCGCGATCTGCCCCTGGCGCGCCAGATCGATCGACACCGCGAGCAGCCGCTCGGCCTCCTCGGGCGCGTGGAAGCCGACCGAGTTCTCGGCCTCGACGAAGTCGAGCAGGAACTGGGCGGCGCGCTGCTGCCGGCGGGGCTCCTCGAGTTGCGCGTCGGTGGCCCCACGCTCGCGAGCGGCCTTCACGTCGGCGATGAGGGCCACCAGCGCGTCCATGGCGCGGTTGCGCAAGCCGAACACGCGCTCCTGAATCGTCTCGGCGCGCGCCTTGAGCTCCTCCTCGGACCACTTGTGGCACGTCTGGCAGGCGCGGCTGATGTTGAGCAGCGGACTGCGGACGTGATGATCGGTGACCTTCAGCCCGCCCTGCCGCTGGTAGGGCATGTGGCAGTCGGCACACGCGACACCCGACCGCGCGTGGATGCCCTGGTTGTACATCTCGAACTCGGGATGCTGGGCCTTCAGCGTGCGCGCGCCGGTGTCGGCGTGCGTCCAGTCGGCGAAGCCCTCCTTCTCGTAGTACGCGAGGATCTCGTCGCCCTTGATGCCGTTGTGCCAGGGGTAGGTGAGGCGCTTCTCGGGTCCCTTGAAGTAGTACTCGACGTGACACTGGCCGCAGACGTAGGTGCGCATCTCCTGGCGCGTGGCCATCGCGTTGACGTCGTAGTTCTCGATGCCCGCCTTCGCCTTCACCAGCTTGATGCCCTCGAGGAACCCGGGGCGCGTGACCCGCAGCTGCATCGTCGCGGGATCGTGGCAGTCGATGCACGCCACCGGGTGGTCCACGTGCTTGCGGGCCTCCGCGTACGGCAACTGGTTCATCGCCTCGAAGCCCTTGATCAGATCGCCGCCGCCCATCTTCTTGTAGGGCACGTACACCGAGGCGTGGCAGTGGATGCAGGTGCCCGGCTGACGGGCGACCTGCTGGCGCTCGGTGTAGATCTGGTCGGTGAGCATGTAGGCATGCCCGCGCTCCTCGCGGAAGTCGCGAGAGAAGGCGTAGCCGGCCCACATCGTCTTCAGGCGGGGGTCCTCGTCGAGGCGCGACTGGGCCACGATCGAACGCGGGTCGGCCGCCGATGGCGCGCGTGGCACCGCCTCGCTGCCCCCATACCGCGTGCGTTCCTGGTCGACCGTGCGACGGTAGCTGTCGTACTGCGCCGGGAAGTTGCGGCCCCACACGGCCGGGTCGGTCGTGTCGTCGGTGAGCTCGACCACGCGGAAGAAGGTGTCGCGGCCCTCCTGCTTGCGCTCGAAGATGTTGACGAGCAGCGCCGTCACACCTGCCGCACACACGGCGGCGACGATCGCGGTGACGCCGAGCAGTCCCCAGCCCGGGCGTCGACCGCCGGCCGGCTGCGTGTTCGGATCGTCCATGGTCACGTCAGTGTCTCCTTGCAGGTTCGATCAGGCCGTCTACCGGCGCACGCGTCACCGCAGGTGCCCCACCGAGTCGTGGCACCGCACGCACGACATGGCCTCGCCCCCCGGATGGCCGGTCTGGATGGCCGCCGTCATGTCGGCGTGACACTTCTGGCACGCCGCCTCGGTGATGGCCTTGTTGCGCGGCGTCGCGCGGATGTGTTCGGGAAACCAGCCCGTCGTGAACGCGAAGGAGTGCCAGAACCCGTTGTTGGCCTTGGTCACGTACTTGGCCACGGTCCCGTTCGGCGTGTGGCAGTCGTTGCACACCGCGACGGCGCGATGGCTCGACCGCGTCCAGCCGTCGTACTGCTCGTTCATGACATGGCAGTTGGCGCACGCAGCCGGGTCGTTGGTGAGGTACGAGGCACCCTTGGCGTACACGAAGGTGTAGCTGCCGATGCCTGCCGCCACGCCGATCAGCACGGTGGACACCAGCGACCAGTGCCACCCGACTCTTCGATGCTGATGGGACTCGGCAATCATGGCTCGGCACGACCTCGCGCGCCCCAACCCTATCCGCGCTGGCCGACGCAGCGCAAGGGGACCACACGGTCGAGCGTGGCCTGGAGCACCGTGATCTGCACGGGCTTGGCGAGGAAGTCGTCCATGCCGGCCGCGCGGCACCTCTCGCGCACGTCGTCGGACCCGGCGGCGGTCATCGCGAGCACCGGCACCGACCATCCGAGGCGCTCGCGAATGAGGCGGGTCGCCTCGAAGCCATCCAGTTCCGGCATGTGGCAATCCATGAGTATCGCCACGTAGGGTGTCGCTTCGGCCATCTGCACGGCCTGCCGCCCGTCGGCCGCGACGTCCACCACGTAGCCGAGCTTTTCGAGCATGCGCACGGCGACCCGCTGGTTGACCGGGTTGTCCTCGGCGACGAGCACGCGGCGGCCGGCCCCGGTCCCGGTCCGGGGCGGCGACTCCACCGGCGCCTCGACCGCTGCCGCAGGCGCCGGCACCTCGAGCCCCGACGAGGCGGGGGGCGCCACGATCGTGAACCAGAACTGGGATCCCACGCCCACGGTGCTGGTCACCCCGATGCGCCCGCCGAGACCTTCCACCAGGCCCTTCGAGATGGCGAGGCCGAGGCCCGTGCCGCCGAACCGTCGCGTCGTGGATGCGTCGGCCTGCGTGAACTTCTCGAAGAGCGTGCGCTGGACGTCCTCCGCGATCCCGATCCCGGTGTCGGTGACGCTGAAGCGGAGCGTGACCTGCCCGTCGTGCCGGTCGCCCTCGCTCACCGTGACGTGCACCGCGCCGGCTGGCGTGAACTTGATCGCGTTGCCCACGAGGTTGAACAGCACCTGCCGCACGCGGCCCGGATCGGTGACGACGGCCGTGGGCGTGCCCGGCACGACGCGCGCATCGACCTGCAGGCCCTTGGCCCGCGCCTGAACGCCGAGCATCGCGACGACCTCGTCGGCGATGGCGCCGACGTCGCACGGCACCTGCTCGAGCACCACCCGGCCCGCCTCGATCTTCGAGAAGTCGAGGATGTCGTCGATCAGCCGGAGCAGCGACCGGCCCGAGCGGCCGATCATGTCGAGGTACTCGCGTTGCTCGTCGCCGAGTGGCGTGCCGGCCAGCAGGTTGGCCATGCCCAGCACGCCGTTCATGGGCGTGCGCAGTTCGTGGCTCATCATGGCGAGGAAGTCGCTCTTGCCGCGCGCCGCGCGTTCGGCCTGCTCGCGCGCGGCCCGGAGTGCCTGTTCGGCTTCGTGCCGGTCGGTCACGTCGTTGATCACTGCCGTGATCGTCCGGCCCTCCGCGCCCTCGAACCACGACAGCGTGATCTCGGCCGGAAACGTCTCGCCCGATGCCCGCCGGCCGGTGATCGGCACCGCCGCGCCCGCCGCGATGCGTCCCTGGCCGGCCACGAACTCGTCGAGCCCGCGCGCAATCCGCTCGCGGTCCTCGTCGGCCACGACGTCGACGCAATGGACACCGCACAACCGCTCGCGTGGCGCACCGAACATGCGCTCGGCCGCGGCGTTGGCGTAGGTGATTCGCCCGGAGGCGTCACCGGTCAGGATGGCGACCCGGACCGACTCGGCGAGCGCCACGAACGCGGCGCCCGACTGCCGCACGCGAGCCGACTGCCTCGTACACACCCAGCCCACCAGCAGTCCATTGACCGCCAGGGTCGCCAGCGCGACCACGGCCGGCGCCGCGCGGGCCAGGAGTGCGTCCACCCGATCGGATGCGTGCACCTCCAGCACCCACCGCGCGCCGGCCTCGTCTACCACGCGAACCCTGGGCGGCGAGGTGTCGGCAGCAGACGCCGGCGGATCGTCGCGGTGCAGCACCGGTCCCGCGCTGCTGCCTTCACGCAGCGTGAGCCGCAGGGCGCCCGCGCCGTCCGATGACAGGCCGGCGAGCAGGTCCGACGCCACGAAGGGCGCGATGACGAAGCCGACGAGCGCACGCTGCCGCTGCTCGGTCGTGCCGAGAGGACGCCCCGCCGTGAAAACCGGTGCCACGAAGGCGACGGCCGGCGAGGCAGAGGCGGAGGGTGCGATACGGAGGCGGAGTCGTCCCGAGAGCACCGGCCCGGCGGCATCGCGGGCGCGCTCGAGCACCGAGCGTCGGGCCGGGTCGGTCGCCAGGTCGAAGCCCACCGCCGGCAGGTGGGCGCTGCCCTCCGGCTCGACATACGCGATGGGATAGGCCTCTGCTCCATCGCCCGACGGCCACACTTCGTACCCGGCGATACCGTCCTCCCGCAGGCGCGCCTCATGCGTGGCAATCGCCGCCCTCGGCACGCTGGGCGCGTACACGAGGCCGAGCGTGCCCGGCAGCGCCTGGGGCAGGCCCAGCCCATCCACGTACTCGCGCCATCGAGGCCGCGACATGTCGTGCGCACCGCGTGCGAAGGCGACAGTCGAGCGGACGACGGAGTGGTACCGCTGCAGGCGGTCCTGCACACGACGTGCCGCCTCGTCGGCCCGCGCCTCGGCCCGCGCCTCGACGACGTGCCGCACGGCGCGGTCTGCGATCGCCCACGCCACGAGGACGCCGATGCTCGAGAGGGCGAGCAAAACCCAGGGCGCCGCCTGATGGCGGACGAGCCTCTGGAACCACCCGGGCGACGAGACGGGAGGCGCTGGGGAGAAGGGCATGGGATGACGAGCGTCGGGGAGCGCGATCCCCACCCGTGACATCGGCCCAGGGGACAGGGTCATGAGCCCAGGACCACCCGCCCCAAGGCGGGCCTATCGAAGGGTGGCGACCATGCGTCGACGCATCGCCTCGTCGGGCAGATCACCGGTGCCGGCCTCGGCGTTCTCGCGCATGTGCTCGGGTCTGCCCGTTCCCGGGATCGTACACGTGACGGCGGGATGCGACACCACGTACTTCAGCAGGATCTGCGCCCACGACCGGCATCCGATCTCTGCCGCCCATGACGGCACCGGGCGGCCGCTCAGCCGCCCGAGAAGCCCCCCGCCGCCAAAGGGCAGGTTGACCAGCACGGCGACGCCCCGGTCGGCGGCGAGAGGCAGCAGACGCTGCTCGGCGGCGCGGTTGTCGATCGAGTAGTTCAGCTGGACGGCATCCACGACCTCGGAGCGGATCACCGCCTCGAGGGCGTCGTGCGCATCGTCGCGATAGTGCGTGATGCCGAGGTGCTGGATGCGGCCCTCCTTCTTCCATGCCCGTAAGGTCGACAGGTGGGTGCGCCAGTCCACGAGGTTGTGGATCTGCATCAGCTCGATGCGCGTGTCGCGCAGTTTGCGCATCGAGGCTTCCATCTGCGCGATGCCGGCCGCGCGCCCCTCGGTCCACACCTTGGTGGCGACGAACGCCCGATCGTGCGCGCCGAGGGCGGCGAGCAGGTCACCGGCCACCTCCTCCGACGAGCCGTACATGGGTGAGCTGTCGATGACGCGTCCGCCGGCCTCGAAGAGGGCCTGCAGGACACCCGTCAGGCGTGCGCGCGCCTCGACGTCGGCGCCGACGTCGAAGCCGCGCCAGGTGCCGAGGCCGATCACGGGAATCTCGACGCCTGTCGAGGGAATGCGGCGTGTGTGCATGGGGGATGGCCGCTGCAGGGCGGCGAGCGGCTGGGCGAGACCGGCGAGCAGTGCCGTCGGGAGTGTGCCGAGGAACTGCGCGCGCGTGAGGGGCATGAGCACAGCGTACGCCACCGGCGGCCAGGTGGCACGACGGCCGGCTCGCAGAGCCGGACATGCCGACGCCCTAGCGATGAGCGAGCCTGAACTCCGGAGCGGGCTCGGTCTGCTCGAGCAGGAGGTCGGTGACCAGTTCGCCGATCGCCGGCCCCATCTTGAAGCCGTGGCCGGAGCCACCGCCCACGAGCCACGCGTTGGGGGCACCCGGATGACGATCGATCAGGAAGTGCGTGTCGGCCGTGAGTTCGTACTGGCACACCTCCGAGCCGAGCAGCGGCGCGTCGGCCAGCGCGGGGAACCGCACGCGCAGGAACGCGCGGGCCTCGGCCAGCATCTCGGGCGTGTGCGATCGATCGCCGTGCGTCGGGTCGAACGTCGCGCCGTAGGTGTCGTCGGCCAGCTTGAATCCGCGGTTCGCGTTGCCGGGAATGCCGTACATCATGCGCGGGCCGTACTCGAGCCAGACGGGCATCTGCGGCGGCAGCCAGCGCGCGTCGCCCGGCGGCGTACCGAAATAGAAGGACTCCTGGCGCGACGGACGAATGCGCGCCCCGACGACGTCGGGGAACACCGAGCCGAGCCAGGGCCCGCACGCGAAGACGAACCGGTCGGCCGACAGGATCTCGCCGCTTGTGAGCGTCACCGATGCGAGCGGTCCGCCATCGGCGCGAACGGTCGTGACCTGGCCGACCACGTACCGGCCACCTTCGGCGATCAACGTCTCGACGACGTGCTCACAGGCGCGGCGCGCGAACGCGAAGCCGGCCTCGGGTTCCCACAGCACGCTGGTCACGCCCGCGAAGGACACGTGCGGCCAGCGCGTGCGGGCCTCGTCCGGGTCCACCCACTCGACCGGCAGGCCCGCGGCCTGCATCGGCTCGATCGACGCGCGGCCGAACCCATCGTCGCCCGTGAACATCCACAGGGCGCCGTGCCGGTGGAAGAACCGGCGCTGCGAGGCCTCGTCGTGCTGCGTCCAGAGGCGCATGGCGCGCGCCGCCATGCGGGTGTAGATGGCGCGGTCGCCGTAGGTGCCGCGGATCACCCGTGTTTCGCCGCTCGAACTGGCGCGGGCGTTACCCGGGCCCCAGGCGTCCACGAGGGTCACCTGCGCGCCCGCGCGCTGCAGCATCAGGGCGCTCCAGCCGCCGAAGGCGCCGGCGCCGATGACCACCACGTGTAATTTCACAATTTCACAATTTCACGATCGCAGGACGACGGCCAACCTTCGACGCGTGGCGGTGGCGATGCAATTCTGCAATTCTGCAATTCCTGAAGTTCCTAGTGCATCCCGCCGGCCTCGCCACTCAGCTGCTTGGCGAGCTCGCCCATCACGGCCTTCGAGTCGCCGAAGAGCATGAGCGTGTTGGGCGCGAAGTAGAGCTCGTTCTCGATGCCGGCGAACCCGGGGTTCATCGTGCGCTTGTTGGCGATCACGGTGCGGGCCTTGTCGGCGTCGATGATGGGCATCCCGTAGATCGGGCTGCTCTTGTCGTGCCGCGCGGCGGGGTTCACCACGTCGTTGGCGCCGAGGATGATGCAGACGTCCACCTGGCTCATCTCGGGGTTGATGTCGTCCATCTCGACGAGCTGGTCGTAGGGGATCTCGGCTTCGGCGAGCAGCACGTTCATGTGCCCCGGCATGCGGCCGGCCACGGGGTGGATTGCGAACTTGACGTCGATGCCCTTCTTGGTGAGCTGCTCGAACACGTCACGTACGCGGTGCTGGGCCTGCGCGACGGCCATGCCGTAGCCCGGCACGATCACCACCCGATCGGCGTTCTCGAGGATCTGGGCGGCGTCCTCGATCGTCGCCGACTTCACGGTGCGCTGCTCGACCGCGCCGGCCTTGGCCGTGACCTGGCCGAACGCGCCGAACAGCACGTTGGTGAACGACCGGTTCATCGCGCGGCACATGATGATCGAGAGGATCAGGCCCGACGACCCGTCGAGCGCGCCCGCGACGATGAGGAGCTTGTTCTCGAGCACGAACCCCATGGCCACGGCGGCCAGGCCCGCGTACGAGTTGAGCAGCGAGATCACCGTGGGCATGTCGGCGCCGCCGATGGGCATCACCAGCATCACGCCGAAGAGCAGCGCCAGCACGATGAGCACGGGGAACAGGAAGGTCCACGCCGGATTCACCACGAGCGCCACGCCGATGGCGATGCCGGCGCCGATGAGCGCGAAGTTGACGATGTTCTGGCCGGGATAGGTGACCGGCCGAGTCGGCAGGACCTCCTGGAGCTTGCCGGCAGCCACGAGGCTGCCCGTGCAGGTCATCAGGCCGAGCGCCACCTCGAACACGATCGCGCCGGTGCGGAAGGCGGTGAGGTCGCCCTCGTGGAGGAAGAGGTAGTACTTGCCGATGCCCACGAGGCCCGCGGCCAGGCCGCCGAACGCGTGCGACAGCGCGGTCCGTTGCGGCACCGCGGTGAGCGGCACCCACGACAGCGGCACGCCGACGATCGCGCCGAGCACGATGGCGACGAAGATCCACGTGTAGCCGGTCGCCGTGATGTCGGGACGCAGCAGCGTGCCGACCACGGCCAGGACCATCGCCGCGACGCCCGCGAAGACGCCGTTGCGCGCCGTCTTCGGGTCGCTCATCCACTTGAGCGAGAAGATGAAGAGCGCGGCCGAGACGAGGTAGACGAGGTCGATCGCCTGCGGGCTCACTTGCCGCCCTCCCGCTTCTTGAACATCTTCAGCATGCGGTCGGTGATGAGGAAGCCGCTGATGATGTTGGTCGTGGAGGCGAAGACGGCGACGGCCCCCAGGATGGTGCTCATCTGATCGTGCTGGGGCCCGGCCAGGATGATGGCGCCGACGATCGCGATGGCCGAGATCGCGTTGGTCAGCGACATCAGCGGCGTGTGCAGCAGGCGGGAGACGCGCCGGATGACGTCCAGGCCGATGAACGTCGCCAGCATGAAGACGAACAGCGCGGTGATGAAGTCCATGGGCATGGCTCAGGCCTTCGCGATGGCGTCGCGCAGCTCCGCCAGGTGCTTCGGGATCGCCTCGTACGGATCGGGCGACGACTCGTACTCGAGCACCACGTACCCACGATAGCCGGCGTCCTTCAGCATCTTGACGAAGCGCGGGACGTCGGTGGGCACCTTCTGCTTCGGCGGCCCGGTCTCGACCTTCAGCTGCACGTTCACCGCGTAGGGGACGATCTTCTGCAGCTCGGGGAAGACGTCGGTGGTGTCGACGTTGCCCGAATCGAGGTTGACGCCGAACCAGGGCGAGTCGATCTCCTTCAGCGCCGGCAGCATCCGGTCGATCTTGGTGAGGTAGTCGTGGTTCTCGAGCCCGAGGATCACGCCGTGCTTCTCGGCGAAGACCAGTGCCTTCTTCAGGTTCTTCACGCCGTTGGCGATGCCCTCTTCCTCGGTCATCCCCTTGGGCGGCACCCCGCTGAACACGCGGACGACGGGCGCGCCGAGCACGGCGTAGTGCCCGAGCCACGTGTCGGTGTGGGTGAGCCACTTCTGCAGCTCGGGATCGTCGTCGCGCAGCGTGAAGTTGTTCCGGATCGCCCCACCCGAGATGTCGAGGCCGTTGACGTGGCACCGACGCTTGACCTCGTTGAGGTACGCCCGATCGAACGACGCCGGGAAGAAGTACGACGTGAGCTCCACCGCGTCCACGCCGAGCGTGGCGGCGTAGTCGATGAACCCGAGCAGGTCCATCTGCCCTTTCGTGCCGGGCTTGGCCTGCAGGTACTGCCGCATCGAGTAGGCCGCGAGGCCGACGCGCAACTGCGGACTGCCCACGCGCTTGACGGGCGCCGCGACGGCCGCGGCGGCGGGCAGGGTCGTGGCGGCTGCCGCAGCAGCCGTCGTGGTCAGGAAGGATCGTCGGGTGAGCGCCATGGAAGTGTCCAGAGTGTATCTCCGAAATCAGCCGACGGACGGTGGGTAGTTCAGACTTCAGAGTTCAGAATTCAGGAGTCGGCAATGTCCTACATTGCCTGCCCCGTGCGGTGATCCTGTCTCCACTCCCCGACACCGCTCCGCGCTTCCAGACCTTCGGCATTCTGCGTGATGGGCCATGCGCCATACGTTTTTCCCGTCCCCGCTCCCCGATACCCGCTCCCCGCGACCGGCGGACGCCTCGGAGAGGCGTCCCTACCGGCTCCGCATGGTCCCTCCTCGCTCGGCGTCATGCGCCATGCGCCATGCGCTGCCGCCCTTCGCGCTCCCCGCTCCCCGGCCTACGCCTCGGAGAGGCGTCCCTGCCGGTGCGATTGCGCCTGCTGACGGCATGGCATACGCTGGCGGGAACTCCTGGAGTGGGTGCCCCGAATGGCCTCTGAGCAATCCCCCGCGGTGGCGGGCCGGGCGCGCGCCGGCGGGCGTGCCGCCCTCGTGACCCTCGCCGCTGCGCTGCTGGCGTCTGCGGCGTGCCAGTCGCGGGTGCCGGACATGGCCGGCCTGCCCGAGACGGTCGACTTCAACTTCCATGTCCGCCCCATCCTCTCCGACAAGTGCTTCGCCTGCCACGGCCCCGACGACAGGGCGCGCAAGGGCGGACTGAGCCTGCACACGAAGGAAGGCGCGTTTGCGACGCTCGCCTCCGGACACCGGGCCGTGGTGGCCGGCAACACGGGCAGGAGCGAGCTGGTTCGCCGGATCCTGAGCACCGATCCGGGCGTGCAGATGCCAACGCCCGATTCGCACCTCTCGCTCACCGAGCTCGAGAAGGCCACGCTGGTCCGCTGGGTCGAGCAGGGCGCGACATGGTCGCCGCACTGGGCGTTCACCCCGCCACGCAAGCCCCCGGTGCCGACAGGCAGCGACAGCGGCGGCGTGGCCAACCCCATCGACGCCTTCGTGCGCGCCGGCCTGCGGGGCACCGGCCTCACGCCGGCACCCGAGGCCTCCCGCGAGACCCTGATCCGGCGGGTGTCGCTGGATCTCACCGGGTTGCCGCCGACCCTCGCGGAGATCGACGCCTTCCTCGCCGACCGGTCGCCCAACGCCTACGAGAAGGTCGTCGATCGCCTGCTCGCCTCGCCCGCCTTCGGCGAGCGCATGGCCTCCGACTGGCTCGACCTGGCCCGCTACGCCGACTCGCACGGCTACCAGGACGACGGGATGCGCGACATGTCGCCCTGGCGCGACTGGGTGATGGCGGCGTTCAACCGCAACCAGCGGATGGACGAGTTCGTCACCTGGCAGCTGGCCGGCGACCTGCTGCCCGGGGCGACGCACGAGCAGCGGCTCGCCACGGCCTTCAACCGCCACCACATGCAGAGCCAGGAGGGCGGGATCGTTCCCGAGGAGTACCGCACCGAGTACGTCGCGGACCGTGTGAACACCTTCGGCGCCGCGTTCCTCGGGCTCACGCTCGAGTGCGCACGCTGTCACGACCACAAGTACGACCCGGTGCTGCAGTCGGACTACTTCAAGCTGTTTGCGTTCTTCAACAACGTCAACGAAGCCGGCCAGATCCCCTACTCGGGCGTGCCGAGCCCGACGGTCACCGTGTCCAACGCCGAGGCCGACGCCACGCTCGCGGCGTTGCGCGCACGCATGGGACCGCTCGAAGAGGCCACGCGGGTGGATCGGCTCGCCACGGGCCCGGCCTTCGAGGCCTGGCTCGCACGCATGGAGGCCGACGGCGCGTCGGCGCGCGTGCCCCTGCCCCGCGCGATCGTGCACGCGCCGCTCGACCGCATGACGGCGTACACGTTCGAGAACCGTGCAACGCCCCTGCGCAAGGGGACGGTGGGCGGCGAAGAGGAACGCAAGAAGGGCACGGCCCGCGCGCCGGAACCCGTGGCAGGCCGCATCGGCGGGGCGCAACGGCTCGTCGGCGACATGCACATCGACTTCGGCGGCGCCCAGGAGCGCTTCGCGTTCTTCGAGCGCCACGACCCGTTCTCGTACGCCCTCTGGGTCCGCCGCGACAAGGACGGCGTCGGTGGACCGATCATGACGCGCTCGGGCGCCGTGATGAACGGGCATCGCGGCTACGAGCTCATGCTGCGTCCCGATGGCACGCTGCACGTGGGCGTGCACCACGTCGCGCCCGACAACTCCGTGGATCTCGAGTCGCTCGATGCCCTGCCGGTCGGTGAGTGGCACCACGTGGCGGTGACCTACGACGGGTCGAGCCGTGCGTCGGGCCTGCGGCTGTTCCTCGACGGCCGTCCGGCACGCGTCCGGATCCTCAACGACAACCTGTGGCGGAGCATCATCGAGGAGCCCACGGGCAACCACGGCAGCACGCCCTCGCTCCGTCTCGGCCGGCGCGGCGACGAGACGCTGTCGGACGTGTCGCTCGACGAGTTCTTCGTGTTCCCCGACCAGTTGACGGCGCTCGAGGTGGCGACGCTGGCCGACGCGGGGACCGAGCGTCGGACGAGTGCGACGCCCACGGACGCGACGGGTGCGGGGCCGACGCCTGCCGGGGCAGGATCGCTGGCCGCAGCGCGGGCCGACCTGGCCGATCACTGGGTGCGGCGCGTCGCGAAACTGGGCGCGCGCGAGCGCGCGCAGCTGCGCGACCTGCGCGGACAGGAGAACGCCATCATCACGCACCTGCCGCAGGTGATGGTGATGCGCGACCTGCCCGACGAGCGGCGGCGGCCGACCTTCATCCTCGCGCGCGGCGCGTACGACGCGCCGACGACGCGGGTGGAGCCCGACACGCCGTCGGTGCTGCCCCCCTTCGACCCGAAGCTGCCACGCACCCGCCTCGGGCTCGCTCGCTGGTTGTTCTCGCCCACCCACCCGCTGGCCTCGCGCGTGCTCGTGAACCGGTACTGGGCGCTGATGTTCGGCACCGGTCTCGTCGCGACCCCCGAGGATTTCGGCAACCAGGGCAAGCTGCCGACGCATCCCGAACTGCTCGACTACCTCGCCGTGTCGTTCCGTGAGAGCGGCTGGAACCTCAAGGGCCTGCTGCGGCAGATCGTCACGTCGCAGACCTACCGCCAGTCGTCGGCGGCCAGCGCGCAGGCACGCGAGATCGACCCGGCCAACACCCGGCTGGCCCGCGGCCCGGCCTATCGCCTCGCCGCCGAGCAGATCCGCGACAACGCGCTGGCCGCCAGCGGGCTGCTGGTGCGAAAGATGGGCGGGCGCAGCGTCTATCCCTACCAGCCACCGGGTCTCTGGGAGGAACTCGCCACGCGCAACGCCACGACATACGTCCAGGGCACCGGCGAGGATCTGTACCGCCGCAGCGTCTACACGGTGTGGAAGCGGACGACGCCGCCGCCCTCGGCGATCAGCTTCGACGCCGCCGAGCGGCTGCTCTGCGCCGTGCGCCGCCAGCGCACGAGCACGCCGTTGCAGGCCCTGGTGCTGCTCAACGACGTGCAATACGTCGAGGCCTCGCGCGTGCTGGCCGAGCGGCTGCTCGTCGAGGGCGGCGACACGGTAGAATCACGAATCACGACGGCGTACCGGCTGCTGACGAGTCGTGCCCCCACGCCCACGGAGCTGAAGGCCGTGCGTGCCCTGCACGACCGCGAACACGCGGGGTTCGCCGCCGGGCCCGCGGCCGCCAGGGCACTGGCCCGCACCGGGGAACGGCCCCCGGCGCCGCGCCTGGACCCCGTCGAGGTGGCGACCTGGACTGTCGTCGCGAGCACGATCATGAACACGGACGAGGCGGTGAACAAGCGATGAAGGCGCTCGACGATCTCAGGTTCAACGCGACGCGTCGGCATTTCCTGTCTGCGGCCAGCCTCGGCATCGGCTCGGTGGCGCTCGGGTCACTCCTCGATCCGTCTACCCTGTTCGGCGGTCCGGCCCAGGCGCCGGCAGCCGCCGGACCGCCCGCAGGCCCGATCCTTCCGGCCACGCACCTGGTGCCCCGCGCCAAGCGGGTCATCTACCTGTTCCAGAGCGGCGGGCCCTCGCAGCTGGAGTTGTTCGACGAGAAGCCGCTGCTGCGCACCATGAACGGCCAGGAACTGCCCGCCTCCGTGCGCATGGGGCAGCGCCTCACCGGCATGACGGCGCACCAGAAGCAGTTCCCGCTCGCCGGCTCGCAGTTCGCCTTCGCGCGGCACGGCCAGAGCGGCGCGATGGTCAGCGAGCTGATGCCGCACACCGCCGCCATTGTCGACAAGCTGTGCATCGTCAAGTCGATGCACACCGAGGCCATCAACCACGATCCGGCGGTCACCTTCGTGCAGACGGGCTCGCAGCAGGCCGGGCGCCCGTCGATCGGCTCGTGGCTGTCGTACGGGCTCGGGTCCGACAACAGCAACCTGCCGTCGTTCATCGTGCTGCTGTCGCGGGCGCGCAACGGCGACCAGCCGCTCTACTCGCGCCTGTGGGGCAGCGGCTTCCTGCCCTCGCAGCACCAGGGCGTGCAGTTCCGTCGCGGCAAGGACCCGGTCCTCTATCTCGGCGATCCGGAGGGCCTCAGCGCCGAGACACGGCGCGCCATGCTCGACACGCTGCGGACGCTCGAAGAGGAGCAGCACGCGAAGGTGTTCGACCCCGAGATCAACGCCCGCATCGCGCAGTACGAGATGGCGTACCGCATGCAGACCTCGGTGCCGGAGGTGATGGACCTCTCCACCGAGCCCGACTCGGTGCTCGACATGTACGGGCCGGAAGTCCGCACGCCAGGCACGTACGCCGCCAACTGCCTGCTCGCCCGGCGGCTCGCCGAGCGCGACGTGCGGTTCATCCAGCTGTATCACCAGGGTTGGGATCAGCACGGCAACCTGCCGAAGGACATCCAGATCATGACCCGCTCGGTGGACCAGCCGTCGGCGGCGCTGGTCAAGGATCTCGAGCAGCGGGGCCTGCTCGAGGACACGCTCGTGATCTGGGGTGGCGAGTTCGGGCGCACCAACTACTCGCAGGGCAAGCTCACCAAGGACAACTACGGCCGCGACCACCACCCGCGCTCGTTCACCATCTGGATGGCCGGCGGCGGCGTGAAGGCCGGCCTGACCTACGGCGAGACCGACGAGTTCGGCTACAACGTCGTGCGCGATCCCGTGCACGTCCACGACTTCCAGGCCACGCTGCTGCACCTGCTCGGCATCGAGCACGAACGATTCACGTTCAAGCACCAGGGACGCCGCTACCGCCTGACCGACGTGCACGGCCACGTCGTCAAGGCCCTGCTGGCCTAAGCGCGTGTTCACCCGGTTTCCTCGCGGCCGCTGGGTCGCCTTCGGGGAGTGGCTGCTCGCCCTCGTCGTGCTGAGCGCGGCGATGGCCGCCGTCCTGCGCGGAGGCGCCGATCTGCAGACGTTCGTCGGGCGCTTCCACCCGCTGGTCGTCCACCTCCCCATCGGCTTCCTGCTGCTGACGGCCGTGGTCGAACTGCTGTCGCGCACCGAGCGGCACGCTGCGGTGGGGCGCGTCGTACCCGTGCTGCTCGCGCTCACCGCAGCCAGCACCGCCGCGGCCATCGCCACGGGCACGCTGCTGGCGAGCGGCGGTGAGCACGACCCCGACCTCGTCGGCCGCCACCAGGCCTGGGGCATGTATCTCGGGGTCGCCGTGGTGCTGGCCAGCGCGGCGGGGTGGCTCAAGACGACCCAGCCGAGCACGCTGGTGCGGCGCCTGTACGCCGCGACGTTCGCAGCCTCGCTCGCCCTGGTCGGCATCACCGGCCACCTCGGCGGGTCGCTCACGCACGGCGAGACCTACCTCACCGAGTACCTCCCGCAGGTGCCCCTGCTGACCCGTGCACGCGCCAGCGCGCCGAAAGGTCCGGTCGACCTCGGCACCACGCCGGTCTTCAGCACGCTCGTCGGCCCGACGCTCGACGCGCGCTGCGTGAAGTGTCACGGCCCGTCGCGGCAGGCCGGCAAGCTGCGGCTCGATTCGCCGGAGGCCATCCGGAAGGGTGGCGAGTCGGGAGCCGTCGTGGTCGCCGGCAATGCCGCGGGCAGCGAGATCGTTCGCCGCATCTTCCTGCCGCCGTCCGACAAGAAGGCGATGCCCCCGAAGGGCCACCCGATGCCCACGCATGCCGAGGTCGCGCTGCTGCGCTGGTGGATCGATCAGGGTGCGTCCTTCGATCAGGTGCTCGCCGATGCCCAGGTCACGCCCGATCTCGAACCGGCCATCGCCGACCGACTCGGCCCCGTGGACTTCACGGCGCCGGCCATCCTGTCGGTGCGCGTCGCGCCGGGAAGCCCCTCGGCCATCGCCGCCCTCCAGGCCCTGAAGCTGCGGGTGGAGCCCCTCCGTGCCGACTCGGCCCTGCTCCTCGTGCAGGCCCCGCCGGCCGCGCGGGTGTTCTCGGACCCCGACCTGAAGCACATCGAGGCACTGGCTCCCCAGGTGGCCTGGCTCGACCTCGGAGGCACGCAGGTGACCGACGCGGGGCTCACACGCACCCTGCCGAAGCTCGAGAACCTGTGGCGGCTCTCGCTGGACCGCACAGCCATCACCGACGCGTCGCTCACCGCCGTCGGCGGGCTGCAGCGGCTCGAGTCGGTGAACGTCTACGGCACCCGCGTGAGCGACGCCGGCCTTAAGTCGCTCGAGGGCCTGCCACGCCTGCGCGCGGTGTACGCCTGGCAGACGCAGGTCACCGCCCAGGGCGCCGAGGCCCTGCAATCGGCGCGCGCGCGTGTCCGGGTGAACACCGGCGCGCCTCCGGGCCCTGTCGCCCCGGCTGCCCAGTCGACCGGGGACGAGAACTAGCGGCCACGTCGCTGTCGGTTGGACCGTCGGCGGACGGAAGGCCGCAGGCGGCCAGCAGACGCGACAGCCCCGCGCGCGTGTCCACCTGGCGCGTCAGCATCCCGTACACCAGCCACGCATCGTCGCGGCAGGACGCCGCGCTGGAATCGTGAGTCATCGTCGTTCTCGAGAAGCGATTTCAGGGTGTCGCGTCGGCGTCGGGCACGCGCGCGCCCAGGCGCAGCGCGAACCAGTTCACCCGGCGGGTCATCGCCATGACGATGGCCAGCATCACGAACAGGCCGGTCGCGCCGGCCACGAGCGCCAGATCCTCGAGACGGAGGAGCAGGTAGAGATACCCGTAAAGCGCCGTCAGCGCGACGCCCATGGCCAGCCCCTGCCGCCAGGCGCGGAAGACGCCCGCCCAGTACCACGCCAGCAGCGCGATCGTCGCCGCCGAGGCAGCCACGTACGCCACGTCGAAGCGGACGTGTTCGGCCAGCGACACCAGCAGCAGGTAGAACAGGCACAGGCCGAAGCCGACGAACAGGTACTGCACCGGGTGCACGGCGGTGTGACTGGTCACCTCGCGCAGGAAGGCGATGGCGAGCGTGAGCACGATGAACAGCGCGGCGTACTTCACCGCCCGCTCCGACTGCTGATAGACGTCCACCGGCTGCACGAGGTCGACGCCGAACGCGCCGGCGGACGCACGGGCAGCGAGCGCCTTGTCGTCCACGGCGTCGCGCGCCCAGGCCGCCGGGAACCCGCGCGCGAACCACGCCGCCGCCCATCGCGCGTCGAAGCCCTGCGCGGTGATGCGGTGCTCCACCGGCAGCTGTCCTCCCGAGAAGCCTGGATGCGGCCAGGACGACGAGAGCCGGAGTGCGGTGTCGTTGCCGACGGGCACCACCTCCAGGCTGCGTGTGCCGCGCAGGGCCATCGCCATCTCGAACGCGACGGGGCGATCGCTGGCAGCCGGCACGCCGCGCGCCTGCACCCCGACAGCCACCAGCCCGGTGTCCTCCACACCCGGAATCATGGTGAGTGGCTGCGCATCCCACGTGACGCGCAACCCGCCAGTCAGGCCCTGCACGTCCGTGACGCCGAGGCCGAGCGTGGACTCTCCCCAGAGGAACGTCGGTTGGTCGTGGTGCACGACCGACGTGTCGGGTCGTCCGAAGCGCCCCCGGCCGACGATGTGAGCCGTGTAGACGACGGTGGTGAACGGCCCGCGTGCGCGCACCTCGGGGTCGAGCCGCACCTGCAGGTCGAGCTGTTCGGGCAGCAGCACGAGGCGCCCCATGCGGGTCGACTCGCGTGCCGTCGGCTCACCTGAGCGCGCCTCACGCACCACGTAGCGATAGGGCACCGACAGCACGGGGCCGACGAGGGTCTGACGTCCGCCCCACGTGCGGCTGACGTCGCGGACCACCTCGTCGCGACGCGTGGCGCGCTCACCAATCACGCCCCGGGTCATCGCCAGCGGCACCATCAGCACCACGAGCAGGAGCCCCATCACCAGCATCCGCGCCAGCACCGATCGCTGCAGCATCTCACCTCCCGGGTCGGCGACCCGGCGAGCAGTAGACGTCAGCGACGGGGCGCGAGGATGGTTCGATGAGGAAGAAGCAGGGCAGAGTGTGGCGGAAACAAGGCATCCCGAGCCGGTTCGTCCTGCGCTACGCTTCGACGCAGATGGCTGACGCGCTGCCGGCACTCGTCGCGGTCGTGGAGGACGAGGACACGATTCGCGAGGCGATTGGCGTCTCACTCCGCCGCGAGGGACACAGGGTGGAACTGCATGCGGATGGCGCGACGGCCTGGCGGGCCTTCAGCGCGACGCTCCCCGACCTCGCGGTGCTCGACATCGGGCTCCCGCTGATGGACGGCCTCGAGCTCTGCCGGCGCCTGCGCACGCGGTCGGAGGCCCTGCCGATCATCTTCGTCACGTCGCGCGAGGACGAGTTCGATCGCGTCCTCGGCCTCGAGATCGGGGCCGACGACTACCTGTGCAAACCCTTCTCGATGCGCGAGCTCATGGCGCGCGTGAAGGTGCTGCTGCGCAGGGCGGCACTCCTGGCCCGGCGCGATCCGGAAGCCCCGCTCGAGACACCGCAGACCGTAGGCCCCCTCACGCTCGACGAAGCCCGACTGGCGGCCAGCTGGAACGGGCGCGCCGTCTCGCTCACGGTGACCGAGTTCCTGCTGTTGCAGACGCTCGTCCGCCGGCCGGGTGTCGTCCGCACGCGCGAGCAGCTGATGGACGCCGCCTACCCCGACCGGGTGTCGGTGAGCGACAGGACCATCGACAGCCACGTCAAGCGCATCCGCCGGAAGTTCACGGCGACCGACGCGGGGTTCGACGCCATCGAAGCGGTGTACGGCGCCGGGTATCGGTGGCGCGCATGACCGGGCGGTCGGTGCCCGCACGCGGCGCGCGTGCGCTGCGCGCGCATCGATCCTGGAAGGCGCGGCTGTCGCGCATCGGCGTACGGCTGCTGCTGTTCAACGTCCTCGCCGTCGTGATGCCCGTGGCCGGCATCCTCTACCTCGACGTGTACGAGCAGCAGCTCCTGGCCGGGCAGGAGCGCGCCATGACCGACCAGGGCCGCCTCGTGGTCGCGGCGCTCAGCGGCGCGGCCGACCTCGACACGGCGAACGCGACACGCCTGCTCACGCGCCTCATTCCCGGCGACGCACGCATCCGCGTGCACGACACCACGGGCGCGGTCGTCGCCGACTCGGCCCGCCTCTCACCCCGTGCCGAACCGCCGGCCGGGGCCTCCTACGACAGGGCCATTCCCACACGCGACGAGTGGCTCTATCGCCTGGGCGCGTGGCTCGCCGCGCTCCGTCAACGCGCTGCCGCGCGGCTCCGATGGGGTGGCGCACCGGCGGCGTCCGTGCAAGGCGGCAGGCCGTCCGATCCGCCGCCCGAGGTGATGGCGGCAGTAGCCGGCCGGTTCAGCGCCGCCACGCGTCCGACGCCAGGGCAGCGCTCCCTCACGCTCACCGTCGCCCTGCCCATCACCACCAGCGGGCGCACCATCGGCGCGGTCAGCGTGTCGCAGTCCACGTTTCGCATCCTGCAGGCGCTCTACACCGTGCGGCTGCGGATCTTCCGGATCGTGGTCGGCACGCTGGCGCTGTCGGTGGCCATCAGCGCCGTGCTCACCTTGACGATCGTGTGGCCGATCCGCCGCCTGCGTCGCGCCGCGCTCTCGCTCGCCCACGGCGGCCGTACGGTGCCCACCGAGTTCCCCGGCACCGCCCGCCGCGACGAAGTCGGCGATCTGGCTCGCGCGCTCGAGGAACTCACACGACGGCTGCAGGCGCACGTGGCGTTGCTCGAGGCCTTTGCCGCCGACGTCGCGCACGAGTTCCGCAACCCGCTGGCTTCAGTGCGGACCGCGCTCGACGTGCTCGAGGACACGCCCGACCCTGCCGAGCGCGCGCGCTTCCTCGAATTGATCCGGCGCGATCTGGCGCGGCTCGATCGACTGGTCGTCGGGGTGCGCGACCTTGCCCGCATCGACTCGGCCATCGAGCGCGATCGACTCGAGGTCGTGGACCTGGACGCGCTGGTCGCCGACGTCGTCACGCACCGCTACACCGGCGCTGGCGTGCGCTGCGAGCGCGCTGGCGCGCCGGTCCTCGTCCGCGCGCATCCCGACCGTCTCGTGCAGGTGGTCGAGAACCTCGTGGACAACGCGGTCGGCTTCTCGCCCGAGGCGGGGAGCGTGTCGGTCGCCACCAGCCGCGAAGGCGCCGAGGCCGTCGTCGCCGTGGCGGATCGTGGTCCCGGCATTCCCGAGGAGCACCGGCAACGCGTCTTCGAAAGGTTCTTCAGCTATCGCCCGGGGGCCGCGTCAGCCCGCCACGAGCACGCCGGACTCGGCCTGGCGATCGCGCACGCGATCGTCACGGCGTACGGCGGGCGCATCGGGGCGCTCCCCCACGACGGCGGCGCGCTGCTCGAGGTGCGTCTCCCGCTCGCCGAGGCTCAGGGCGCAGGGCTCAAGGCTCAGAAAGCTCTCTGAGCCCCTATTGCGCTGGTTCTCGCGACTTCAGGTCCGTGGTGCGGGAACGGTCGCGCATGGCGAGCAGGAGCCGTCTCGGCGGGGCTCGTAGTCCACGATGGCGCCGCGGCGATCGAGGTCCAC
>VFQN01003118.1_pt1 | contig 24365 bp, 40 predicted proteins | sample 3512371 | NCBI WGS metagenome assembly VFQN01 (sample SAMN10412370, study PRJNA504923) | tailings metagenome | isolation source: Replicate 2 from Balatoc abandoned mine | place: Philippines: Itogon, Benguet | collected 2017-08-28 | reverse complement strand
AAGCCGCGGACAGCGGTGGTGTGCCCGGGTTAGGGGAGGTGGAACCCGGTTGGGGCTGGCATGCTTGAACAGACGCGCTGCCGGTTGGGGAAGTGACGAGCTGGGCCCACAGGGGCTGTACGTTCGGCATTTTGTGTTGCAGTCCAGGTGATATGGCCACACAATATTGACCGTACTGGTTCCCACCACACCCATTAGGATGCCGGCGGCAGTTGTTACCATGACGACTCCAGCAACAGACAAACTGTAAAACACCGGATTGTGTAGTAGGATGCAGTATAGCACACCGATTGGTGTGTGACCTCATGCGTACACACGTCTTGTAAGCACTACTGCCACTACTATCTGCACGTCGCAAGCTGTCACTCGTTCGGCAGACCGCTCTAGCCTAGGTGCCTAGCCTAGCACAGCTCCGCGCCAGCTCAGGCGTAACACCTATTCTTGAGGAAAAGCATGAAAGCACATCTCACACTAGTGCTGGACACAATTCTACTAGACTCTACCCTGCAGCTCGCAAGAGCAAGCGAGTGTCAAACCTCCAGGCCTACTTCAACCCCTGCCGTGTAGATCGTGTGGCCAGCTGGCCACACTGCCTGGAATACCACACATGCCGAAAAGTGGCCCCTTGCCTACATTTCACTGCTCAAACCTGCGCACGCACACCGCCTTCCGCCCCGCCACACTCCACGGCGCACCCCGACCCACCACGCCACCAGCCAGCCCAGCAATATGACACGATACTGCAGCTTCCCAGTAGCTTAAGCCACAGCCGGCACCACAACATTCTCCTACCAATCCACTTCCAACTCCTGCAACCGCGGTGCCTGCAAGCCCCTTTCTGAGGCCTGGCACCCAGCCAGTAGTACAGCTCTCGCTGGTAGTATACGGCGACACGGGGCATCCCTATGTAGTTAGCCCTGAAGCAACACCTGTCGGTCCCTCTTAGTAGCGGTCATGTCGGTCCAGACAACCCTACCCAAAATCCTGCACGCCTCCTGCTCCTCATAACGACCGTTCAGCCCAGCCCCATTTCCTAGTCCCCCAGCTCCACCTCGACCCTGGGCTGCTGCCGTTGCCGTCACCGCCGCCGCTGCCGCGGCCACGCCGTGCCGCGCCCACAGCAGTCTCTACGCACACCAGCCCCGCTGTTGCGTTGAGCCGTTGCACTGGCCGCCCAGCCGCCGTCACCGCGGCAACGCTGGACACACCATTCGCCTTAGCAACCGTCATTAGTAACACCGGCTCCGCTACGTCGTCGGCGCTGCTGCTGCTGCTGCTGCTCCCGGCGACCGGCTGCTGGCTGGTGCTACTTCAGCAGGGCCTGGAGGCCTGCCCAGGGCTGGGCCACGTCCCGGGGGGTGCGGCCCTCCTGGGGGTTGAGGCGTGGGGTAGGGGCACAGCAAGGATCAGGGCACTCGGGGTGCGGTTCAACAACACGCCAACAGCCAAGTGCGAGACCACGCTGCAGGACCTTTGTTGTTGCTTGACCCAAGTGGTTCAGGTCGGACGACCGGCCAAGGGCGCCGGATCAAGACCGCGGGAGTGAACAGCGTCAGTCACAACTGTGCGAGTAGGCTGCACCAGCAGCTCCGTCACCTTCCATCAAAAGAGATGCTGTAGCGCGTTGCTCCCCCACACCTCACCGCTGTCTTTGCGTGCTTGTTGGCCCCTGCCTTCAGTAGCTGCCGTACTACATCGATGCGCCCCTGCTCGGCCGCCACGTGCAGGGCGGACGTGCCCTGCGGAGTGGTTCAGGGGCAATGGTCCCCAAAAATTCGTGAGCGAGTTGACAAAACTGTTATTTCGTGGGTTGGAAGAGGTAAACGACCCTCCCCTTCTGCGGCCCCTGGCATTACCAGATGGTCATCCACGCACAGCATTGACGATTCCGTGAAGCTGCCATGAGGCTATGTAATTATACAGCTCCCCATCCCGCGGCACACGGTGGACACACCTGCAATACAGCACATCAGTCATGTCCGCCCAGGGAGCCTGCACCGATGCATGCCCTCAGCGCATAATCGCCCGGTTGCTACCATTGCGTTACCCTCCACCTTGGGACCACGCCTGCGATGCATACATGTCGACGGCCTTGCAAAAGGATCAAGGTTCAGTGAGGCCGCGCACTCACCCCATAGTTTGGGATGTTGGGGTCAGCCCCCAGCTCCAGCAGGAGCTTGATGGTCTTGTCTTGGCGCTCCGCGACCGCCGCGATGAGGGGCGTGGCACCCTGCAGCACCACAAGGGACATTACGGTAGGTGGGCACGCCACGGCCTCAGGGGCGCACAGCCGTTCCGTAAGGCAGCACGTAGGGCGCGCCTCTGCCGGCAGTCGTCAAGGATCGCGGTGGCCAAGCGCCCGCTAACAGGCCAACGGGTCAAACAGTCTCCGCTGCGTGCAACAAGGGGTACCTTCTTGTCCCGCGCATCCAGCGGAGCCCCCCGCTGCGCCAGCAGCCGCACCACGTCGTTGTGCCCCAGCTTGGCCGCGTCGTGCAGCGGGCCCATACGCTGCGGGGCAGACATGTATGTCCACATCCATCTCATCGTCACTGTCACTGTAATCGTCACTGTACGTGTTGAGTGTCATTGGTATTGGCATTGGCAAAGGATCCGCGTCCAAGTCCTCATGGGAGCAAGGCAGCGGGCGGGGATGCTGTCGGAAACCTCTGGTGCAGGCGGCAACAGGAAGCCGGGCATGCATGCTTGTGTGCACTCTACGGCACTCCCGATGATTTCTGGATATGTCCCTATGGCAGGTGCACCTGGTCAGTGGTCACCCACAGCGATGCCGTAGCGACGGCTGCCCCCCTACCCGCACACCCACAGTGTCCTGACCGGCCCCCACCCCGCTCCATCGCCGCCAGATAAAAATGAATGCTTACGTCCATTTTGACAGCAACTTGAAAATGATCTTCTCCTTCAACACCGCACCTTGACGTTAGCCCCGTGGTCCAGCAGCCGCTGGGCGATCTTCAGCTGGCCGCAGCTAGCTGCCTCGCCCAACGGGGTGCGGCCATTCTGGGCGGGTGGGCGGGCGGGCGGGAGGCATACATCGGTAACAGAGCATTAACAATGATGCACTCAGTGGCAAGGGTGGGCGTCAGGAGCTGCAGGCAGGGATAGGCCTGACCGCGCACAGAGCTGGATACTGAAACACGCCGCACGGATACCATATGCGAGGACACTGAAGCTTGGTAACCCAGTATCCCATGTGCATGTCCGTGCAGCATCCCGTTTGCATGGCCGGCAGGGCAACGGCGGGGCACATGTCTTCCCGAACAGCCCCCAAGGCCGAACGCGAGTATGATCCGCAGGAACTGTATTTAAACGCTCGGCAAGCTGTTACGAGAATTACTGCAGTCGATAAACGTTTTGGAGCATCTGCAGCGCGACGCGGAGGCTCGCCGTTGAGTTGAGAAGCTTTCATGGCTCTACCGGCACTCGTACATGCCTGCTGGCAGCAGGTGACTGGCACCGTGACGCACCTTGTCCGCCGCGTTTGGGTCGGCCCCCTGGGCAAGCAGCATGCCCACCATGGCGCTGCTGCCGTTCCATGCGGCGCAGTGCAGGGCAGTGCCATTGCCCACGGAACCCTGTGTGTACGCAGCGATGTGGCTTGGCGTTCTGGGAATGAATGCATGTGACAAACAGCACAATCTATGCACGGCTCTTTTCGAAGCCGTGTTCGCTGGTTACCGGCCGATCGGCCGCCAACAGGGTTGCAACGGTAAATTGTGCAAGCCCCGGACGGTGCAGCCCAACCTCCGGAACGAAGGCACTAAGGCAGAGTCCCATTTCCCACCGCCCCTCCTCCCCTGACTGCCGCGAGCATCAAGTCCACGCACCACCTCACGTGCAGTCTGCAGAGCTGTGGCAGCGGAGGGGTCAGGAATGCGGTCACAACGCATAACGATCCATCGCTAGCTACCTGAGCGTTGACGGGCGCTCCAGCCTCCAACAGCTGCGCCACCACACGTGGGTGGTGACACAAGGCGGCCGCAAACAGCGGCATGACGTCTGCCTGCACCACAAAGCAGCACGGAATGCCGTATTGGTCGGTATTGCATGGCCAAATGCTTCACTGCTAACTGTCTTGACCAGACGGTACCATGCAGCATGAAGCGCAGGGGCTTGTGGGCGTACACGCATGCAGCAGCCCATGCTGTCCCCAGGCTGCCCCGCTCAAGCCCCTTTGCCCGGCAGCTTGCGTTGGGGTTCAACACATGACATGCGACACGTGCCTTGACGTTGACGTCAGCGCCCGCCGCCAGCAGCGCCCGCACCACGTCTGCCCGGCCGTAACGGGCTGCATCGCACAACGGCGTCCGGCCGTCCTGCAGCAGCAGCAGCAGCAGCAGGTCAGCACCACCACCAGCAGCAGCAGCAGCAGGTCAGCAGCACATTGGCGACCAACCGAGGTACGAAACACTACGTACAGTGCTAACAAGCAAACAACGGCAGGCAGGCGAGCTTTCAGCGTAGTTTGACAGTGCCATGCCACACGCTGGCGATGGCGTTCACACCGCAGTGTTCAAGCACGCTGATCTGAACTGCAGGTGCCGCAAGTTACGACGCACCTCTGCCAGCACGTCCACACAAGCACCCCGGGCCAGGAGCTCCTGCACCACCCCCACGTGGCCCGTCTGGGCGGCAAGGTGTAGCGCCGTGATGCCAGCCTGTGGGAAACCAATTGCGCATGAGGCATGAAACGGTTTTTAATAGCAACACTTCTGGGAGAATCGTAGAGCAGCAACGCGAGACCTTGACATCCCAGGTATAGGTACTCCTCTGCCCGCACAAGCCATGGCTGGTGCGCGGACTGTGACCGCAAAGTGCAGGCGGCGGCCCGATAGCCCCAACACTGCCCCGGCAGCAGATGATCGCAGCACCGCACAGCCCCAACCCGACGCACGTTGTCTAAGGAGGCGTTGGGTTCGAGGCCCGCCTCCAGCAGCAGCCCGACGACAGGCACGTGGCCCGACACGACCGCAACAGCCAGCGCACGTGTCAAGTGGTCCTGCAGGGTGGCACAAACGGGGCAAGTTAACCCACACATAGCGGGTCAGGTACGCAATCGTTTACGGGCACCAGGGGACCGGCGTGTCCGCAGCAGTAGAATCGGCAGTGTCCGCACGCACACGTCGGCAGCCCCCCAAACCGCACATTGAGGTTACCATGTACGTTTCAGGAGTGCCGCTGCTTGCTATCAGCACGGCTGCAGCGGCTGTGCGCTTCACCCTGCACGTCGCAAGCCTACTGCTTGGGAAGCCCCAACTTCCTCGGTACCACCCCTCCAAGTACGACCACGTCACGGCCTTTCTAACCTCCGTCCCATACGTAGCCTTCTGTTTGACCCCAGCCAACTCCTGTCATCTACCAATACTGGAAGATAATGTGCAAGCCTCAGCCAGAATATCGCAGTTGCTCGTGTACCCTCACGTTGCCACCCACCCTCTCTTGTAGCCGCCAGTCGTCCACCGCGTCTTTTCTCCGCTTCAGCTCTCGGCGCACAGCCTCCTCGTTCCCCGCCCGCGCCGCCTCCACCAGGGCACGCCACATGCTACCCGCCGCCCCGCCACCCGAGCCGCCAGCAGCTCTCGACCCGCCTGCCCCTCCCACGCTGCCCCCCGGTCCTTTGGCGGCCGCTGCTGCTGCTACCTTGGCGCAATCCGCCTTATGACCCGCCCGCCAGTGCACTGTCTGGCACTCCCGGCTGCAATACTCCACCACCCCGCACCGCGCGCACCTCTTCAGCCCCCGCTGCAGCAGCTCAGGCTCGCTGTCCCCCGCCACGTTAACACACAGCGGGTTCCCGCACCGCCGCAGCGGCATCAGCGCAGCCGCTGCGTCCGCCGGCGGGGGCAACGCCACCCCTTTGAGCTCCCGTGCGCTGCCGTACTGCGAGGTCCACGCGCCCAACGCCGCCTCATCCCCCTCAGCACCCCTCAGCGGCTCCGCCGGGGGCTCCATGCACCCGATGCTCCACAGCTGAGCAGCCTGCGCCAGTTCCCTGGCGTGCAGCATCGTCCACACGTCCCCCTTCTTCCTGGCCGCCTCCCACACGCGCCACAGCTGGGATGCAGCCCGCTGCCGGTCCTGCAGCTCCGCCAGCCCCCCGCCGCCCCCAATCGGCCCATGGATCGCCTCCCCGCAGGGCCCATGCAGCCTCAGCTCCTCCGCATAGTGCACCGCCACTCCGGCGCACACGTCGGCCAACACCGGCACAACGTACTCCACGTGGTCGTGGGTCATGTACGGCAGCACCTTAAACGTAGCCATCACCAGCTGCACCAGCTGCACACCCGGCAGCACGGACGGGTCCCACCCGCCGCCACCGCCACCGCCACCGCCCGGCTCCCCCGCGTTGCCTGCCGTCGCGCCCGCGTCCTCCCCTGCCTCTGGCCCTGCGCGACTCCCTGCAGCCGACCCATGGGTCATGTGCGCCAGGGCCACAGCAACCAGCTGCAGTGTACCAAACAACAGCTCGGCCATGCATTCGCCAAACGCCTCGTCCAGCTCATCCCTGTCGTCGTCGATGTGCACCACGCTGCCCATGGCCGCAACGTGCGCACACCAGCCCGCAGCCAGCGGCAGCAGGCGCGGCAGCAGCTCCGCCATGCCGTACGACACCACCAGGCCCAGCTGGGCGTACGGCGACTGCCGTACGGCCGTGGCGCGTGCGGGCACGCGGGCTGCAGGAAGCGGCGCAGCGCACGCGGTGGAAAAGGAGGACGAAGATGAGCTGGCGCCGGCGCTGGAGGCGCCCGGCCCTTGCCCAGGCGCGCTGCCGCTGGGGCCGCCGTGTCCAGCAGCACTGCTAGCAGCACCGCTGCCGCTGCGTAGGTCCTGCGGGCCTTTCGACACCGTTGCAGGCGGCGAAGGCTGCTGCTGCTGCTGCTGCTGCCGGTCAGCTCCCGACGGGCCCGGTGACGGCGACGGCTGTGCCGACGCCAGCAGCTGCAGCCCCTCCAGCAGCACCCTGTGCACCGAGTGCGCTGCCACCACCCCCAGCCGCATCGCGAGGGCCTTGGCGGCGCACTCCTCTGCCGCCTTTGGCGTCCGCTTCCGCGCCCGTTCCTTGTACTCGTCGTCGTCCTCGTCATCAGACAGCCAGCACAGGGTGGATGTGTCGTCAAACAACTGCTTTAGCAAGTCCCACCCGCCGCCGCCGTCGCCCCCAACCTGCGGCCAGCACACACCCTCCAGCACCGCCGGCCCCGCCCTGCTAAGCAGCTTGCCCAGCGAGGTGATGAACGAAGCCGCGTCTACGGTGGAGCTGAACGCGAGCAGGTGCGCCATGGGGGGATAGGTGGGCAGGAAGTTGCCGGGAAGCAGCCTGCGAACGAGCCGCGTGTCCGCGCGACCGGGGTTGCGCGCCGCCCGCCGGACCAGGCGCGTCAGGCAGGGCAGGTAGCCGCCCGCCACCGCTGCTGCAGTCCTTCGCGACGGCGACAAAGGGAAGGGCTCTGCGCATGGAACGGGCGGGCAGGTGTGGGGCCGCGCAAGTTGGACAGCAGCTTAACGCCGGTCGCAGCGGACGTATACTGGTATGATCAGCTGCTTGGTTCCGCCACGTACCTACAGTGTTGTGCGTCGCTGTGAAACACCAAATGCAAGGTGCCATGGCCTACCACGTGGACAACGTCCTACTAGTACACATGGACACCCCTGGATTACCGCAGCGTGCGCCCTGAAATACGGTTCAGCAAGCAAGCGCATGTGATTCTCCAGTGGGCCCCGCACCCCACCTGGCTCCTCCCGCACTCCCGCCATGAGGTCCAGCATGCAGCTCAGCACGTCCAGCTTCTTGTTGCTGTCCGTGTCCATGCCGTACCACATGCAGTACGACATCACGTCGCAGGCCAGGCCATAGAACGCCGCCAGGGTGCGAGCCGGTCGAGGGTACGGCAGCGCCTGCGGCTGGCTCCCAGCCTCGGACCCTGTCCCTGCCGGTGCCCCCGCCTCTTCCCCAGCACCGCCTCTCCGGTCTCCCGTCTCCTGCCCCGCCTGATCCCCCGCCTGCTCCCTCTCCTGCCCTTCCACTTGCCCAGGCTGCTGCCGCAGCTCCTGCTCCCCGTGCTCGGCCCTCGGCTGCCCTCCCTGCTCCTCCTCCGCCTGCTGCCCACCCTGCTGCTGCTTCTGCTGCTGCTGCCGCGCCCGTCGCGACAAGCCGCGCCGCTCACCCGCGCCCTTTGGCAGCAGCTTCTCCAGCGCCCACAGGCCGCCAAGAGCGAGGGCTGTCAGGTGCGACCGCCCCACCACAAGCACCGGCCCAACCTGCTGTTGTCCCTGCTGCTGACCTGCCGAGTCGCCTTGCCCCTGCACCCCCGCCGCCCCCGGCCCCGCGCTCTGCCCGCCACCCTCCTCCTCCCCACCCTCCTCCCGCATCCACGCCCGCCCGGAGTCCACCACCAGCCGCACCACCCGTGCTGCAATGTCCCACACCTGCGCCCGGCCCATGCTGTGGACCAGTTCCGGGGCCCCGCCACCATCACCACCTCCACCACCACGCCGCCTCTCGCCCGCAGCCAGGCCCTCCGCGTGTGTGCACAGCAGGCTGACCAGGGCGTGGAACAGCTGCGGCTCCAGCACCGCGAGCTGCGTGGTGTCCCTGGGGCGGTCGGGGCCCAGGCACTCCGCAGCCACCACCATCGGGTCCTGCAGGCAGCGACCCAAATCGCTGGGCATGCCGTACAGCTCCCCGCCGCCCTGGGCCGCACGCAGCGCGCTCAGCCCCAGGGCCAGGACCAAGTGCTGGCAGCACGTGCCGTGGATGGCGCCGCGCCACTGCGCTGGCGGGTAGGCGCGCGCGTACCAGCAGGTGTAGGTGAAGCCTATGCGTAGGACCAGGCAGCGGAGAGCTTCCTGCCTGAGGGTGCTGCCGGTTAGCAGGCACCTGGCGGCTGGGGGCAGGTGTTCTATTAACAGGGCCAGGGCCAGAGCCCCCTTTACTGCGTGCTCCAGGACACGGCTGGAGGCGATGCCGGCCTCTAGCTGCTCACACAGGGCCTGCGGACTGATGGTTGCGGAGGTGGTGGTGGTGGTGCTGGTGCCGGCGCTTGTGGTGGGGCGACCGGATGGCGGAGGATGGGTTTCCCGGGCCTCCACGGCCGTGCGGTGGCCGTTGACTATGCAGTGGCAGACTGTAAGGAGGCCAGCCAGAGCGTTATTCCATGTAATCAAGCGGGGTATGGCCGTCACGACCGCAACGCTGACGGCACTGCCGGTTGCCGTGGGAGGCGAGCTGCTGTCAGCTGCGGCCCCGCTGGCAGCCGCCGCGCAGTCTTGGTGGTGGAGCTCCTGCTGCTGCGGCTGCAGCCGCTCGTGATGAATGTGCTCCTGGAGCACATGTGTGATGGTACCATGGGACAAGGCCAAGGCCACCTGCCTTGCGCAGGAGTCGAGCGTTCCGCACCGGACCAGCCCAGTTAAGAGCGGGACCGTGGGGGACCACACGGACGTCCCGACAGCGGTTGCGCTAGCCAAGCAAGTCAAAAGCTCCAGTCCAAGTACCGACGCCGCATTGTAGTCCACCACGTCTGCCTCTGACGCCGGAGCCGGTCGTCGGACGATGGCGTTAAGCAAACGCAAAACTGACAGGCAAAAGCCGGCATTTACGACGGCCTGCATGCCCTGTATTTTTCCCATGTGATGTTTGACTGATCTTTGCAGTTTGTTGAAATGTTCTGCATTTGGCTGGGAGGCTTTGCCCTCCAGCGCCTCCCGCATTTGTGTTTCGAGGAGGCTAAGCTGCCGAACGACTTCGGCTGGGTCCTCATAGTAGTCTAATGAATCTGCCTGTGCCAGAGACATGTCAGGATCCATCACTCCCAACACTGTTACTATGATCTTAAGAGCAAGCGAGCGGGGAAAGGCATTGTTGCGCACCAGACAAGACCGGCATAGATTCTGTCCAAGGCGGAAGTCGTGAAGGTAGGAAGTGTAGAACAAAAGCGCAATCGCTTGTGTGCCGGGGGCCACAGGCCCAGCTTTTGTCCCTTGCGCTGGACCGCCCCGACACGCCCCATGCACGGGTGCTGACGGGTGTGAAGTGCAGGGTCGGCCGCTGAGCCCAAGCAAGCAAGCGAGGAAGCTCAAGGCTACATGCCTCTATCCACAACAGGTAAATCTGGCTTCGGTCCAGTAGGGGCATGTGTGGAGCCGCTGGACAAAGCGCCCATGCCCAGGCTTCTGGTGGTGTGTCAAAGCACGTGTTCAGGGGACGTCCCCTGAGCCCTTCACACACATGCCCCACGGCATCCCAAGGGCGATGATCTAAAACGATTCTTTCACACTTGAGATAAGTTGGACGCTGCAAAGAAATTTACACTCGGGCCGCTCTCGTTACGTTGTTCAACGTTTTTTTTGGCGGGAGCCCTCTCCCACCAAAGCCTTCACACCGTTACTTCCTTCTTTGCTTTCGTTACATTTTCTCCTACCCGGAAAGCCGCTGCGATGGCGGAGGAGGCTCCGGAGCTCGAACTGGCATGCTCCACGGGTATACGTATTGTCAGCCAGCTACGTGCCGACGCCGAATGGGGAAAGACACCTTGCATATTAGGCATTGGTAAGAATGTGGTATGGGACGCGAATGCATACAACGGGGGTGTGGCGTTTGGGCCAGCGTCAAGGGCCCCCACGAACGCCCTCCACCGGGGGTCCCCAAACCATGCAACACGTACCGTTACCCCATACCCAAGCTTCCTATTCCTGTTGCCGTTGCGTTAGTCATACGGCTCCTGCCGCCCTCAATTTGCGGACAACTGCGCGTCACCCATCCAGATGAGGCGGGCCGTGGCCCCGTGCTGGGACCAATGGTGTACACGGCAGCCTTCTGCGCTGCGGACACAGACATCACCAAAAGGTGAGGCAGCGGCCCTTGCTACAGCTTTGATGCTTGTATTATTGGGGCTGGCTAATTTGTTCGGGCTGACAGGCTACGGGGACACAGACTTGCATACAAAGGTACCACACCCTCCACTTGGACCAGGCCCCTAATTCACAGGGTATACTCCCCAGCCATGCTGTTGCCAACCGTGAAATCTGCGGTAGTATGATATGTTGACAGAAAGAGCACGGAAGACCAAAGCGAATTGTAGACTGTCATAGTCAACACTGCGTTCATTGCCTTGCCTAGTGCCTAACCTGGGTCCGCCGCTGGTGCAGCTGTGTGCGGGGAGTCTGGGCGCGATGCACTTTGGCGCAACACCCATCAACAACGCCACAACACGAGGCGCTCAAACGCTGTGCACTGGAACGTTGTGCATTAACCCTCAAATAAACGCACGTGCGCCTGCAAGTTGCCATGTAACATGCATTACTGCCGTGCCCCTTCCTAGTACAGTCCCCGCATCCCAAGTCGTGTCGTGCATCCGCACTGTGTATGCCAGACTCGTTGTGGACCCTGGCATACACTGTTGTACTGTTTACAACTAATCAGACCCAGCGGGCTTGCCTTAACCGCAAAGCCCACGTATCTTTCGCACGTGCTGCACAGCCTCCAGACGCTTTGCCCTAGTATTGTGTCACTGCGAATACACAGGCTCCACCAACCCCATCACAATCCTGTCAACAACGTCGAGGCTTCCCATACAGCAGCCGGGCTCCATACATCATGCAGCCCCCGCCACGCCGTCGCCTTATGTGCTGCACTGCCCGTGCGCCCCAGGGGGTACAACGACTCCAAGGCCCTCAGCGCCGACTCCCGCGACCGCCTGTTCCGAGCCATCAACTCCGACGGCGGCATGGGCTGGGTGTCGCACATCATGTCGGCACAGCACATCAGCAGCAGCATGCTGAGCAGGTGGGGTCAGGCCGGGAGCAGGGTTGCTATGGTGCTGGGTTCGTGATAAGCATGCTGGGCAGGAAATGGGGCAGCATATGCTGGCCTCGTGGGGTACGCGTGAAACGCGAGGAAACCGGTCAGCAGCAGCATGCTGGGCAGGTGGGGGCAGGGAGGCCCTGAGGCGGGGGCCAGGGAGAGGACAGGTGGGGGGCTGAGCTGCAATGGGCGGGGCATGAGGACTAGGCAGCTGGTTGCTGCGTAGGGAGGGTAAACCCTGGAGCTGGGCCGGGGGCTGGGTCTGGGGTTGAGGTGGAGCTGGAAGCGCTCAGAAGCAGAGGTGCAAAGGATTGACGGTTGGTGTAGCGTACAGGGACAAGACGCAAGGGCAAAGAAGCAGGCTTCCAGGGCAAGGGGTGGGGTCCGGCAAGACGGCGAACGCTAAAGCCATTGAGCTCAGTGGTGTCACGGGTTCGCGGAGCACAAGCATGCGCGGGGCGCCCCGTGGGCAGCACTGGGAGGCAGGTGGCACCGACAGGGGCTGGGGCAGGGGCATGAAGCGTACCAGCGCCAGACTAAGGAGGTTCGTAGCTTCGCACTGCATGAGAGCGGCTGGTATACCGCAGTGAACGCTGTGTCTGCACCCCACAATGGCGGGTTGTAGCCCGCGCCACGTTACTGCAACATGACTATTACTTCCGCTTTTTGGTCCGCCTGTGTGCCGCTGCCCGCTTCCGCGACAAGATGTCCTTGCTTATCCCTTCTCCTCCTTCCACTCCCGCCACCCCTCCTCCCCCAGGGACAAGGTGTCCCTCAACGCGCTGGCGGTGGATGCCACGTGCCACGTCATACGCGTGGCGCTGGAGAGCGGCGCAAACATCAAGCAGGTGGGGGCAGCTGGCCTGGGGGCACAAAGCACAGACCCAAATCACAAGCAGGCACGGGAAGCAGCTGGTATGGGAACCTATGGCACGTACCCACAGAGTGCAAGCACACACGGGAAGCGACTGGCCTGGGACCCAGGGCAGGTACCTAGCGGAACTATCGCTTACAGGCCGCCGCGGGCACGGAGCAGGCACAGATATCGGGTAGGTGGTACGGGGCTACAGATGGTACGGTGCGTTGTGTCCACAGCTCCGTGGATGCATGAGTAAGATCAAGACGTGGAACCCACAACCCTACCAACGTACCCAGCCCTCTGCTGGTTGCCCTGTCAGCACAGGCTACCCGCAGCGCGCAGCTTACTGGCTTCTCACGCTACACCATTCCCCCAGATATCCTCGCTCCACTACTGCGTGTGAGCCGCCCACCTCTAAGACCCCGCTCCCCCATACCTCGTTGCCATTATCGAGGTGCATGTGGTAACAACCGGACAGTAGCTGTGCACACTTACCAATGCCTGCCAACCTTCCAGCCCCTGCCGCCATTCTCGGGTTTCCTCGCGTTTCAACGTACCCCTCACCTCACAGGTGTACGTGGATACGGTGGGCGACGCCGACCGCCACCGCGACCGCCTGGCTCGCGTCTTCCCCGGCCTGGAGTTCACCGTGTGCCCGAAGGTGGGCTGGCAGGAGAAGCGGCAACAGCAACCTGCGAAACGCAAAAAATGCTGATGTGCTTTATACAATGTAGAAGCAACTGGGCGCATGCGCGTACCTGAAGCCCAAGCGCTTTACACAGCGTAGCACTTGACCGCATGCGCGTGCCTAACCTGCCATCACACTCCAAGCAACCGTACACCCCCGGATCACGCTTCTCCTATGTGCCTGCTCACCCAGGCCGACGCGCTGTTTCCCATCGTCAGCGCCGCCTCCATTGTTGCCAAGGTGGTGCGCGACAGGGCGCTGGAGCAGACCGCCAAGGCACGTGGTCATGGTGGAGAGCAGGGGCCGGGGGAAAGGGGGGGTTATGGGTTCTGGATAGGTCCTTGATTGCAGTGTCAACTGGTATTTGCAGGTATTGGAGCTCTGCTTGCAAGTTGGAACATGTCAGCGCTGTTGACTTGGTATGCAGTGCGCAGACGCAGCCCCAGGGGGCGGAACGCTGCTGTGGCCTGGTGCTGGAGCAGACCGCAGGCTGATGGCAGCGTGCGCAACCCGGACTCCCGACTCAGCTGACTCCACCACCACTCCACTTACCTTTTGTAAATAACTTGGCATTTTCACATGGACGGCCAACCCGTCCCCGCCCCTCAGAGCCTGGGTCTGACGGGCGAGCTGGGCAGCGGCTACCCCGGCGACCCCACCACCGCCGCGTGGCTGGCGGCGCACGTGCACCCGGTGTGGGGCTTCCCGGCGCTGGTGCGACTCAGCTGGGAGACGTGCGCCAGGTGGGGGCGGGGCTCACGGGCGTTGTCCGGGGTAAAGGTTCATGAGCATGCGTAGCCGACTTTCCAGCTGTACAGAGACAGCCGTCATTGTGAGCGTGAGGAGTGGCCCTCAAAAAGGCGATGGTGGCAAGAAAGCCCGTGTCAGACAGGTAGTACATCTGGTAACAGTAACGCCGGCTATCCTGTGGGCAGGCGTCAGCCTCTTTTTGACCACTTGCGGTAATACGGTATCTTCCTTCCGGCCCACGCAGGATGCTGGAGCCCCCTGACGCGCTGTCGGTCAAGTTCGAGGCGGACGAGGAGGCGGACGGGGGGCAGGGCGGCGGCGCGGGGTGCGGGGCGCAGCAGCAGCGGCTCAACTTCGGGCGGGCGGGCGGGGCGGCGCTGCTGGAGAGCAGCGGGCTGGGGCGGCACACGTACTTCCGGCTGAGGAAGCTGCAGCGGGTCGCGGAGGCGTTCTAAGGGGGGCTGGGGGTTATGTCAGGCAGGCTGGTGGGCAGGGGGAAGACAGGACTGCCGACGGTGTCTTGGTAACGCAGAGACGGAGGCGCGTGTCGGTAGTTGCGGGATATCGACACGTCAAGAAGTGCTCCTTGCTTCGTACGGTGTCAATGGAAGATTGTGCGCTTGCACTCACCGAGTCACGAACTCGCCATCCCTCTCGGCTGGCTGGCTGGCTTGTACAATAATACTCGTTTTTACGGTGGCTGAGGCTCGGGAAGCATTTCCTATGGGTCCGAACTGTAAGACCGTAACACAGAGCTCGTGCCGGAAGTTACACATCAGTCCGGAGCCAGCCGCTACCTTGCCCGACATCTAGCTACTCGCCCACCAAGGCATCTTACGACCTCAGTGCGACGCCCCGTCCTCCTCCCTGACAGCCTTCAGCAGTTGGCCGTCATATAATTCGTTCGCACCCCAACCACCGCGAGCACGGCTCTTGTGAGCATGTGAGTCAGTTACGTTGTACAGCAACGTGTCTGGGCCGTTGATACCCTTGCGACACACGCGGTTGCAGCCTGCTGTCATGTGTGCTGTAATGTGTTCAAAACGGCATGTTGGGCGCCACAAGGCATCCCAACCAGACATGCACTGCTCTCTCTACACCCTTAACCCGTCTCTCAGTCCAGAACCTCTCGTGCTCACCCCAGCGTGCCCTCACCCCAGGGCCAATGCAGCTTTGACACCCCTTGCCTTGCCCACGATGATTATGCATCGGAACCCTCTCTCCCTGGGGCACCATGGCCGCGTCAGGTTGTACACCAAACGCACCCAGCGCTGCCTCGCAAGCTGTCACCTAATGCCCACAGCAACGACCAAAACAAAAAGCACGTCACACCGTACAGCCGCCCACGGCACGCCCGCGCACGCTGGCCCACCCGGCCCGCGCCCACCCGTCCTTGCTTCCTCACAAACGTCAGGTTCTACGCTCACGACGTCGATGTGCTAAGGGTACACCCGTCCGGGCACGGACACCCCATCGCGCTCAATCTGCTCTGTTCCCAGGCGCCCCAGACCGCTGCAGCTCAAACCTAAACACCAGGATCCTCCATGCGCCTCGACGCTGTTCCCCTCCCTGCCCGCAGCTGTGTTGTGTAGGTGCAAGGTCTACGCGGCCCGCTCGGGCCTCCACCCCAGAGTCTCAAGGCAGCCCGCCGTGTTCCCACCCCACCCCAGTCTTGCACAGAGACGCCTGTGAAAAGTCCCCCAACCCAGTAGCTCTTACAAGCGCACCCACGCTGACCACTGCACCGCCCCAGTCTTCTTTCCTCGACCAATCGCGACCCTCATCCTCAATCTCCTCCTCGTCCTCGCCCTCCTCCCTCTACTCCTTCCCCGCTTCTTCCCCGCCCCTTACTGCTGCGCGCACTGCACCCGCTGCCCGCGCGGCATGTCATCGTCATCGTCGCTGTCGTAGCTCTCGCCCGCGTGCTTGCCCGCGCCCACGCGGCTCTTGAGCTCCGCCTCAATGTCCGCGATGTTGGTCACGCGCTGCACGTCCTCCACGTCGTCCACGTCCATGTTGCCGCCGTTGGCGGAGCCGGCAGGGGCCGAGGGCAGGCAGGCTTTGAGGGCGGTGGCCTGCGGGGTCAAGGAGGCACGTACGTTGATGGGCAGAGGTAAGCGTTGGAGGGACGGTCGTGCCGGGATAGGGCTGAAAGCAAAAAAGGGCATATATTGTTAAAACTACGACCAAAATTCTCGCTACGCGAGATGACAAAGAAGCGCTAAAAGACGTTACAGTAAATGTACACAATAAATATGCTTTATCTCGCTTTCTCTCGCTTCGCTTGCCGAGCGAATTGGGATGAAACAGCCCTTTGCAACTAGCCCATAGCTACACAAGCATGCTCCAGGACACAAACGCCCGCCGTTCATTTTCGTCCCACAGCCACGGCTAGTACGCCGCTCATACTGATGCAGCACAAGGGTCCTTGCAAAGGGCCTGGCGCGCGCCCCACCTGCGCGGGCGTGATGGTGTCGGGGAACTCCACGTTGAAGCGCACGTACAGGTTGCCCTTCGCGTAGGGCCGGCCGTGGATAGGCATGCCCTCGTCGTGGATGCACTTGAACGTCCCGGGCTTGATCACCTCGCCTGGGGACGCACAACGAGTCCGTGAGGGAGCAGGGCGGTCAGCGGCTGTGCCTATGCGGCCAAGCAACAATGCCGTATGCAGACTGCTGGCTTCAACGATGGTGACCCCGGAAGCCGAACTTGGCCATCAATCGTCAACGGTACAAAGTAAAGGCAAAACGTCTGCAGCAGGCGCCACCCGTGGACTTGTAGTCACGCCCCCGCGCCCGGAGTCGGTACCGCCCCCCAGCTTGCAGGTGTCGAGCCGCAGATATGCCGACATCGCGCCCCCATGCCCCTTCTCCTGCCTCCCCACCTTGGGGGATGGTGACCCGCAGCACACGGCCATCCAGGTGCTTGAAGGTGAAGCTGCAGCCCGTCAGCGCGTCCGCCAGGCTGATGCTCTTCTCCATCACCAGGTCAATGTTGGCGCGCTGGAACACGTCGTGCTCCTTCTGCACCACCACCAGGATGATGTCGCCGGGGGCCAGGCCAGGCTCGCTGCAGCCCGCCTCGCCGCGCAGCGTGATTTTGGAGCCGTGCTTCATGCCCTGCTCGATGTGCACCTCGAAGGTCTTCTTGTCGGGGATCAAGCACTTGCCCTTGCAGCCGTCGCACTGGTCGCCTGGGCAAGGGTGGATCAGGAATGGGGTGCGGGAGTGCATGCTGAACGAGACGAGCGACCCAGATGCGCGTATGGCTGTGTCAACCTAAACCGTCCGTATACGACGCGACTCTGCATATGCAAAGCGCCCAGGTTAACAGTTCTGGGTCGGTGGCAGCATGGAACACAACCGTCTAGCCAAAAGACATAGTGCGGGCAGCTGCAGCGTTGCCTGCTGAGGAGTTCCTAAAGACAGCGCCATAGCGTTGAGCGCCATCCTGTGCTCAGCGCTTTTCCGTTCGGTGCCCGAACCCCTTAAGCAGAACGTTGTGCCGCTGCGCATTACGATGGGGCCAGCTGGTTCGCAATTCGCGTCAATGATTGCCAAAGCGCCCCCCACTCCCTCTGCGACGGGCGCCTTACTTGGTGGGCAGCTGTAGCCGTTGCCGCCGCAAGTGGAGCAGCGGCTCTGGATCTGCTGCATCATGCCCGGCCCCAGCGGGCGCAGGTGCACCTGGACGCCGGTGCCTTGGCATGACTGCGGGCATGGCAGTTGCAACAGCAGCGCTAAGTATTTTGCGGTGGCGTCGCACGGGCCATCATTAAGGACCAGGTGAGGCGTGCACAGGAATGAGGTTGGCTCGAAAACATGCATAGCTAGACGGAAGGAGCGGACGGCAGCTGGCGCACATTAAGGGAGTGGATGCACAGGGATGCACAGGGGTTGAAATTGGCTTTTATAACTCGTTCGGCTTGCCACCGTGCATATGGCCCTATTAGGAAAGTTTTGCGCCCTCCCAGGTGTCGCTCACCCCGCACTCGTAACGCCTGCCCGACTTGGACCCAGAGCCGTTGCAGCTTGTGCAAGGCAGTTGGCGGGACATCGAAAGCTTCCTGCAATACACGTGCGGTACAGCACGGCAAAGGTCCATTACTACCACGGACATTTGCTGCCATGTGCAACGTATGCCCTGTATTAGATCAGCACACCGTATGGTGCCACGTACAGGCCGAATAACAGCACCCTTGAGGTGCACAGCCCCATAACCCAATACAGCCGTGTGGGTGCAGGAGCGGAAGCTTACTTTGTCCCGCCGGTGTATAGGTCCTCGAGGGTAACCTGCAGCTTGTGCACAACGTCCTCGCTCTTGCGCTCACGCTGGCGCCCGCGTCCGCCGCCCATGCCGAACATTTGCTCGAACAGGTCCGACATACCACCGCCACCACCACCGTTGCCCATGCCCTCTTTGAGAGCATCCTCGCCATACTGCGTTGATGCAAGGCCGATGGAAATGGGTGTCACCAGCCCGCGCCGAGTGCAGGGGGCCTGAACGGCAACCTACCCGACCGACGACCTACCTGGTCGTAAATTTCCCTCTTCTTGGGGTCCTTCAGGACGTCATATGCCTCGTTAATCTCCTTGAACTTATCAGGGTCACCACCTGACTCCAGCAGAAAAAGGCGGGTGGCAACGAATGGTGGCCGATTAGCCCTTTCATCACGCTGGTGAGCGCGCCAGTTGTTCCAACGAGCATGTAGCGCCACTATCTCCTACCCTTATCGGGATGTAGCTTAAGGGCCAGCTTCCTATGCGCCTTTTTAAGATCATCGACGGAAGCGTCCTTGCTGACGCCCAGAAGCTCATAGTAGCGCGAGTTGTTGACCTTCTTAGGGGGCCCACGAGAGGGCATTTCGCCACCAAAACCCCCGCCCATGCCCCCGAAGGGGAAGCCGCCGAACATGGTTCCCTGCCTAGTCCTTAGCTGGTGAAAGGTTGTGCAGTGACTGTCTGTACTGTGGCAACCAATGCACCTTGCTATTGTTTGCTTACTCTTGCTTGAAGAGTTTTGGGGGTTGCGGCGACCCTAGTACCCCAGTACGCCTAGCCCATGCGCCCAGAGCCTTCTGGTAATCGATCGGAGCCCGGCCCCAGAATACGTCCGGGTGACCTCCGCCTGTGTCGACGGATGTAAACAGATGATTTCATATTAGAGTTCTGGCTCCGATGCTATTGAAGCTGAAGGAAGGCGTGAACGTTCCCGCGGTGCCACCGCGACACCCACGCCCACTCCCCCGCCCCCAACCCTTGGCTTCCCTGCGCTAGCAATTTCATGCAGACCTTGAAATGCAAACAAATGGCCGGGCAGCAGCTTCACAGGGGCAGGTGCTGCGTTCCAGCGTTCGGCAACTCCGGCGTGCAGGGGAGTCCCCAATGAAGTCCCCAAAGGCCGTTGCCTTACCTTTCACGCTTCCCTTCCTTGTCCAGCCCATCGCCGCATTGGCCAGCGGGAGCCTCTGTATGCCCCTGCACTCCAGCTACGCTTTGGCCTCCGATGCTTGAGGCGTCTCTTGGCGTCCCTTGCGGCTCCTGGTCCCTGGTCCCCTGGTCAGCGGGCCAGCGTCCACGCATGTCTAGGGGTAAAACAACGCACTGCATGACAGCCTGCGAATAACCGAAATGCTGCTGCACTGGTTTCCGGTACTTTGCCTGCCCTGGTCTGTACAAAAGGTGCACAAGCGCACGCGGGAAGGCTGTGCGCCTGTAAGAAGGCACGTGTCGCGTGTCGCACACCGAGCCGACTCTAAGGCGACCTCCCCCGACATCAGCCAGTGTCGCTTTGTTAAGCTGCAGCCCTTCCAACTTGAAATGTGCTTCAGCTCATGCCTCAGGGTTCCGACCCCTGGGCTTTCCCAAGCCTGGCTGAAACCCTGCGCCTTGCAACGGTACAACTTAACCAGCAGATGTTACATAGGCCAGAGTATCCGCTGCATGCGCGTACCTCAGGCCTGAGGGGCAGAACATCCTGAAACATCCCCTCCCCTGGGGGAGCCTTTACCCATGCAAGGACTCCCAAGGCACCTGAAGGCACCCACCTAGGCCAAGCTAGGTCACAGGAAGGGCCACAACTTCAACCAGGAACAGTGCCAGGATCTTGGGCACAACCACCAGGACATGCATCATCTTCCACCCGGCACCCAGCACGTGCCCGCATGTCAGCGCCCTGTCCCCGCCCTCGGTATTCTGCTATTGCAGACCGTGTCCAAAATCCCCTCCTCGCCAGTCGGCATCCTACCCCGCAAGTCATGCTTCCCGTCCCCCCCTACTCAGCGCACAAAACCCCAGCTACTCGCTCCCCGCCTCCGCCTGCCCACCATGCAAACTTCACATGCACTTACACCTTTAGCTGACCCTTCAGCCCTAACGACCATCAGCGGTCGGCGCGGCTCACGCCAGGCGCTTGAGCAGCTCCTCATCAGCGTTCAGCGGGTTGCGGGGGTCCAGCCTGCAGGAGCACACAGTAGCAAGCGGGCAGATCAGTCAGCCAGAGGCAGCAGAGCACGCAGGTAATGGCCGTAACCGATGCCCTGCCCCACGCGCCCTGGCTCCGCAGTCCCTTCCTGTGCTAGCTTGCACCCATCATGCCACCTGGGCGCTGACCCAATTCAGTACGCAAGGCCCAAGTACTCCCTTCCCATAGGCTCACTTTGCGAGGTCCAGGGGGGTCTTGCCGGTGTTGTTCTGCGCCGCCTTGTCCGCCCCCGCGTCCAGCAGCATGCGGGCGATGGCGGGCCGGCCGTACCCCGCGGCGTAGTGGAGGGGCGTGTTGTTCATGGAGTCCCGCACCTCCAGGTTGGCGCCCTCGTCTGGGCATCATGGGACAGGTGGAGGCAAAGGAAAAAGGGAAAGAGTACAAGTTTTAAACATTGCCAGTAAAGCGAGTTAGGGTGTGGGGCTGCAGAGATGCGGCTTGAGGTTTCCGTCCTCTGCTTTTTGCAGCCGGGGTGGGATCAACGAGCTTACGGACAACCAAAGCTGCCCTTACACAAGACACGCCCGCACGTACGCAGCAGGATCTCCAGCCTCAGACGCCTACTTCCCGCCAACAGTAGATATGCACCCAGCAGCATACCGACAGATAACAACTCGCCCAGTAGGATGCCTCCACATTCAACCCAGCATCGTGGCCTCCATTTACGTCCACATCCAGCGGCACACGCCACGAAACCCACACACCCAGCAGCATGCAAAAATCCATCCACGTACCCAGCAGCATGCGCGCGATGACGGGCTGGTCGTAGGCGGTGGCGTAGTGCAGCGCGGTGCGGCCCTGCGCGTCACCCTCGTTGGGGTCCTTGCCGATGGCCAGGAAGTCCTCCACCGCCTCCTCGTCGCCGTACCTGTACGGCGTTAGGGGGCCGCATGTCTGCCAGGCGCAGCGCAACACCGGCGACTCATACGCAGGTCCAGCGTGGCAGCTTCGGCCCAGCCGTGTGAGCTTTACTCCCTTGCCAGTGAAGAGAAAAGCCATGCTCGGCGCCTTGCCGATGGCCAGACCTGTCCGGTTGCAAGTCCTGCTTCAACCAGGCCTAACGGCGACACCTTGCGCTGTGCGGTAGCCTTAACAGCGCCCTCATGCAGGTCCACAAGGGGCACCGACTGATATGAGGCTGTCCTCGCCCTTAGTCCTGGCCCTTAGTCCTAGCGTCTAGTCCTGGCCCGATCCTAAGCGCAGCGCCCGGTCCACAGGCGATATTACTTGCGCACTCACTTGGCAGCGTCGCGCAGGTTGTTGATCTCGGGCGCCGGGGGCGCGCCGGGCATGGCGCCGGGGGCGGCTGCCACCGGGGGGGCGGCGGCGGCCGGCGCTCCCGCCACGGCGGCGGGCACCGAGTCGCCCAGCTTCTCTCCCAGCTTGGACAGGAAGGACGGGTCGTTGTAGTACTTCATGAGCGCCTGGCGGGCAGGAGCAAGGCACTTGACCTTTTCCAAGTATGCACGCCAAGGAGGAGGACATGGCAATGGCGCATTGCAGGTTGGAGACTGTGAGGCATTGTGGGTGACGGGAGTCCGGCGTACACGCCCAGGTGCGTGGCGAGACGACGCGTGCGGTGCATGCTATTTCTGCTGGTCGCGGTCCCCAACAGCAGGTCTGCAAGCCTCCGAAGGGAACGCTGCTACGCCCTGGGCACAGCCACCAGTCGCAACGAGCTACTTGCAATGAGCACTGCTCCTACGTCTCCGTACCTGCATCCCGCCCTTCTGAATCTCCTCAAACACCCCGGCGAACTCTGCGGGGTGGAGGGTGGCGCGTGACGGCAGTTGCTTCGCTCAGTTGTCGCCTAGCCAGTTGCAGCTGGGCGTGCATGCGCCCTGATGTATTGCGCTCGACCATTGCGACGGGTGCCCAGTCCCAAATCCTGCCGCATATGGGATATGGCTCAGGCGGCCTGCCTACTGCTTTGCCGCGATGCGGCAACTGTAAGCGGCCAGTATGCGTGTCTGTGGACCCCATGCACGTTATCTTGCGAGCAGGTTTGTACGAGTGTGCATACGTGCGAAGCCTCGCCCGCACCTGGGTCGTCCTTGAGCGACGCCATGCGCTGCTTGAGCTGTTCGTTCTGCATGGCAGCCTGCACGACAGGGGCCGGACCGCACATGCTTAACGCGTGCTAAGGACGGCTGCTCGAAAGCAACACTGCAGCACCGGCACTGGGATAACGCAAGCGCGGCGATGGGGCCCACGCAACGCCTCTCTGCTTAGCTGATGCGTATCCGTACGTGCTGCGGGCTGGGCGACTGAACCGTCCACACAAACTTTTGCAGCCGGGCGCAACAGCGGGCCTTGGCCTTGCCACATTTCAACACCGGAGTTACCCATGCGCCATACATGGAGCCCAGTTGGTCTCTCTGCCGCTCTTCCCCGATCCCGCCCCGCACCTGCATGGCGGCCATCTGCTGCTGCACCTCCGGCCGCTTCATCATCTCCTGCATGGCCCGCATCTGCTCCTGGAACTGCACGGGTCAAAGGGCAGCGATGGGGCCAGGCACGCAGGATACGTTGATCATGCTGGGCTTCAGGCGATGGTGCTGATGTCTTCAGTCTTCTGTACAGGCGTTTCCGAGAAGCCGCAAGGTGCTGAGGCACAGGCCAAGGCGCAAGGGCGCGCTGGTGCGCACTGGGGCCATGCGCCCCCATGCGTCCCGGAAACCTGGTGCTGCACCCTTTACCAGTCCAAATGGCATCCAGGCCACCTCAGCCGGTCTACGGGGATAGGCTATGGCATGGATTTTCCGTATCGCCGTCTGGCTTCCCAGCTGATTGTCACGTGGCCATGACCGAAATGTCTAAGCCGCAGGCCTCTCCAGCAGGTCCTGGACGGCCCGCGGACCCGCTGGAACACCCAGCAACCACGTTCGCCGCATAAACGACCGCGCACACCGCCCATTTAGCGGTACTGGCAGACATGGAGGACCGGGCCTGCGGCGCAAGCTGGTCAGCTCACCTTGGGGTCCTGCATAGCCTGCGGTCATGGGCAGGGGGGTACAATGAGGGATGGCAAACAGCCGATGCTGCTGCTAGGGCACGCGTGTACTTCCTCGGATGTCATGATATGATATTAGTGCCACACTAACGACGAGGCGGGCGTGCCCTTGTTAACGGCTGCCATATGGGCTATCCAGGGGGCGGTCCGGTCGATGGGTAGCACCGCTGAGTCTGTGCCAGTCCCTCAGACCGGACCCCAAACGCCAGGCAGTATGTACCTTCTGAAGTTGCTCCTGCATCTGTGGGTTCATCATGGGGTTCTGGGAGCGCGTCGCCACGGTCCTTGAAGACACCATGGGCGCAGTGCGCGAGGCTGTGAATGGGGCCGGGCGGCGACCCGCACCCGTAAGGCAGCGCGATTGTAGCATCTTTATGGTACTAGGAAACACAGTTGTCTGGACCGGGGTTAGGTGTCGCAATACAGTCGCAACACTCCTAGTTGGATCCTTTCGGACAAAGAACACACTCTGCTTGCATCGGGGCATGGGGAGATCGATGCTGCTGCTGCCCAAGGCGACGCTCCGTATGGAATAGAATAAAATAACATCTACCAGTGTATGTGGGATTCTAGCTAAGCCCTTTTGCCCCGCGTGCAAGAGGGTGACGCTAGATTGGATTGGCGGGTCACCCCTGGTCCCTGAGATTGGATTGGAAACCGTGGATTGGCGGCAGTGCCCCACCTAGATTGGCAGCGGTGCCCCACCTAGATTGACGGCGGTGCCCCACCCAGATTGGCGGCGGTGCCC
>VFQN01003117.1_pt1 | contig 24387 bp, 16 predicted proteins | sample 3512371 | NCBI WGS metagenome assembly VFQN01 (sample SAMN10412370, study PRJNA504923) | tailings metagenome | isolation source: Replicate 2 from Balatoc abandoned mine | place: Philippines: Itogon, Benguet | collected 2017-08-28 | reverse complement strand
TTGTAAATTGTTCTAATAGATAATCATGAAATGATTTACTCGGAAATTCTTCATAAAAATTATTGAAATGAATGATTTGAGGATCAATAAGGAAGGAAACCTTTGTTGAAGATGTAATTAAATGATTTGTAGACTTATTGGTCCATCCAAATCCTACTTTTTTCCATTCTTCAGCAAGATTTGACTCCATAATAATGCTTGAGTGGGGAGAGTGCACTTTTATTAAACTGGGTTTTTTGTTTTGTGCGCTTTGAGTACAGCGTAGATTATGAAAAAAGTCATAAAGGAATTCAGCAGAACGCGTTATTGAAATATATGTCATCATCCTTTTGATTTTTCTATATATATAGAGATGAGAGGGATTTGATTTGAGGAATGAGAAAGGAAAACAAATAAGAATAAGAACAACTCAGGAAAGACAAAATAGAAAAGAAAAGAAAACTAATCCAATGATTCATTCAAAGATTCTCAAAACAAAGCCATTAGGGAAGAAAAGTTAAAAAAGAAATCCAACAATTCTATTCTCACATATGCTCCTTTACTTTTCATTCGCTACAAGGCATTATTATTTACACTAACAAAAGCTAATAACTTCCACCAATCATTCTATTCCTACATTGTCACTTCATCGTAATCTTGTGTAGGTAATGCTTCTCTTCCTCGAGGCTTCCATAATACAGGTTCCTTAGGTTTCTTATAAGAGATTGTCTCCATATCATCCTTGTCATAGGTATAGTCATGAGAATTCACTGACGCTATAGGAGGTGGGATGTTATTGCCAGGATAATGATTCTGAACGACCACTGGATTATACACTTCGACTTGCTTCTTGCTTTCTCCTCCTTCTAAGTCAATTCCATCTTCTCCCCCATGTATTGCACGATAACCTTCAGGGTACGAACCTGCAACGAAATACGCGGATCCGATGAGAAACATCAATGCCTCAAGAAACCTATGCAATTTCAAATAAGTGACGTCATATTTAGTGAAAATAGAAGAAATACTTACGAAGTTCCATAAGTCCATGATAGCAAGGTATTATTCTCTGCTAATGCCTTAGCAAATAATATAAAACACCCTAACGTTCCAGCTTCAGTTGCCCAAAGAAAACACCATGATCCTCCTAACCAATCATTCATAAAATGTTCGTCCCGATATTTCTGACTACAACAACAGCAACATATCCAATTAGAGATTGGTAAAAGAAGATCTTTATGATTCTAGAAAGAGGAATTAAAGATTATTCATGAATAAGAATACAAATAAATGAGCTATTTTTCTTACCTTTTCTTGGGCACTCGGATAACATGCACGAACAAATAATAAAGTACCTAATGCAGCAATAATGGCTAGTATCAGCATACAGATATAGGCAAAATGATTGCCACTATGATCAGCAGCAAGAAAGATTGCAACATATGGTACAAATGGGAAAGTAGCAAGAAAAAACAACCACGATGCTAATAATTCATCTGATTGAAAATGAAAATAATTCGGGAATAATGGTGACATTGGAGGATTTTCATGAAATGCTCTGACGAATGCTAATGATCCTAATGTCGAGAAAATACCTGACACACACATTAATCCCCATGTTGCAAGAAAATCACCTGCAGGTAATGATGAATCATCATCATTCCAGAAAGGAGTTTCTTTATTTTGTATAATAACAGCTGATGTCACAACCGCACCAACGGAACCAAAGACAAACCACCATGAGCCATGAATTAAATCATTGGAACCAGCAACAGGTAACCATGTAAATGCACCACGTTTACTAATAATACGTTCTTTCTTTGTTCTTAAATCAAATTTATCCATTGCTGATGTTACAGCACGTCTCATGACGGATTGTTTAGATCGTAAGAGATAAAAGCGCTTTTTCTTTTTCTCGACAGTTAATTGCGATCTGACTAAAGAATCAATGTTATGATGTTCAGCAACTTGTTTTAATGCATTTAATAATCGATCTAATTCCGTTTCATCAAGGATACAGCGGAAATAGGATTCAATATGATCTAATGTATGACAACGTACTATCACACCATAATCTGTGACATCATCACGTTCATCATCTGCCATTAATTGTACTTCGATATCTTTACATGAAAACATTTTATGACGTGGAATATCACCTTTTCTCTTTGGCTTTGTGTAGGAGAGGATTCCCTCTGACGTCAGACGAACGAGACGTGCTTCCCACGGTTTCCAGACTACTGCCATACGAATATTTCTTTCACGGATAGCAGAGAAGAAAAGGTGATCATTTTGATAAATCACAACTTCCGGACCTTGTTGGTTAGGGTTTGGTTGGTTAGGGTCGATGTTAGGGATTGGGCCACTACCTTGATCGGTAGGAGGAGGTGGTGGAACAGAGGTAGGAGGTGGTGGAGGTAAGAAGGAGTCGATATTATGATCTTGAGAAACTTCTTTGATTGCATGGAATATCTCGAATTGTTGTCTTTCGTTTGTAATCAAGTGAAGGAGTAATCGCTGCCCGTTAATAGCCTGACAGTACATAGTAAATTCATGTAAATCAGGTTTAGATGATGGTTTTTCCTGAATCATCACCTTGGACAAACGAATATTTTGGTTCTTATCAGGGTTCGGGGGGTTAGAGAGGGTTAAATGGCCATCCGAATAAATTTAAAAAATATAGGTCAAATATTCGAAAGACTTTCCAGAGGAAGTAGTCTTTCGAGAGGTCAGAAGACTTTCAACACCAACTGACAACTTAGCAATTTGGTAAATCGGAATACCGCTCGACATTATGGCTTATATCTAAGATGGTTTCTAAAAGTGTTAATAACGTAAATGTTTTCCTCTGCCAAGAAGATTTCCTCTGCCAAGTTGAGTTTCTGGGTTTCAATAAATAATAATAAGAACAGTAATGATCAACTAATAACACTATCTCTCTTCCAAGTAATCGCTCCTCGTGACGGTGTGGAGAGCAGTTGTTTCTTTACAGCACTTTCTTCTGATCGATCCGTTGCCTTATTATGAAAAACTCTTTGACCAAAATTTGAAAATTCGAAAACAATAATTCCAATTTTCAGAAAACCCAAATGGGATTTTGCAAGTGGGTTTTAATGACAGTTTGGATTAAATTTATCGTCCTCTCGTTCACTGATCGCCAACCAAATTTTACATTTAATTAGCTTAGTTTGAAGACTTTCTCCTTCCTGTCAGTTGAGCGAAGGTTTCTAACTAACAATCATGCAAATCTTCGTGAAGACGCTCACGGGAAAGACTATCACCCTTGAGGTGGAGCCATCTGATTCCATTGATAATGTTAAGCAAAAGATCCAAGACAAGGAAGGAATTCCTCCAGATCAGCAACGTTTAATCTTTGCTGGTAAACAGCTTGAAGACGGCAGAACCCTTTCAGATTACAACATCCAAAAGGAGTCTACTCTTCACTTAGTCTTACGTCTACGTGGTGGTGCTAAGAAGAGAAAGAAGAAGACCTACACCAAGCCAAAGAAGGCCCATCACAAGAGAAAGAAGGTAAAGTTAGCTGTCTTAAAATTCTACCAGGTCGACAAGGATGGCAAGGTTATCCGTGCCAGAAAAGATTGCCCACACGAGACCTGCGGTGCTGGTGTTCGCATGGCCTTACACAAGAACAGACATCACTGCGGTAAATGCTCTTTGACCTACTTCATCGAGAAGTAAACGAGTCCATCCTGCTAAAGCAAGACGAAGATAAGCAGCTACAGAAAAGAAGGAATGAAAGGCTTTCCAGACAAAGCAACAAATCACTTGTCCCTTTAAAGCGGTCAAGTAGTAAATAGCGAAAATAATCGAGCCAATCTCTTATTTTACCCCCACACTAAGCTAACCAAACAAAAACTACAACTTTGAGTTTTTCTTCGCTTTATAGCCCATTTATTCGGACAATTCGCGGTACAGTGCCCCTTTCATACCCAATTAACAACAAGTTAACCTAGAAGGCTTCACGTCTCTTAACTTTTCCTTCAAGGACAGTAGTCTCCGATGTAAGGGGTGAGGGTACAGTATCGATAATCCTCCTTCAAGAAATTGATATTCCCTAGAGGAACATATAAACCATAGTAATTAATCATTGGTACAACAGGATCTTTAACATTCTTCCAAGTTGTTCGTTCCACACAGTTCTGTCTGGGCATACAACAGCTTTGATGCATCCAATCATTCTCTTTTAATTGACTAATGTCTCTCTTATGAGCTTTTGTAATCGCCAAAGACGAATATGGCATTAAGCGATGCGGCAACATCATATGACCTGGATAACGCTTCAAATGATCGTACATTAAAGGTAATTCACGCGATATCAAGATTTGATCACTTTCTGAGAAGAAGACATAAGAGAAATTCCATTGTCCAGATTTCAATCGTATTTTAGTTTGTTGTGTTGTTGCAACAGGCAATGAAGCGCTTTTTGGTAAACCAGTTATTAATATAATATCAAAAAAAGGTAGTCCAGAATCTTTCCAACCCCAATCAACATCTTCTTGTCTTGTCACAGAGATCACAATATTTGGAAAGAATTCGTATAAACTCCAAAAACAAGTTTTCAAATATTCAAACCGATTATTCAACTTCCAATGACCAGCTCCCATTGCTCCACCCAAGAATGGCATTACCACAACTGTATCCTTTGCTTCAGGTGAATAGGTGATCTTCCGTGTTCTTGGTCGCTTTAGTGGATTGTTCAAAGCTTCCAGCCTCCTTCCTGCTTCAACTACTGCATCAATATTCGACCAATGCTTCCGACGATCAGCATCGATTTCCCAAATAGAAAATCTGTGCTTCAAAGAGCTTCTTTCAAAAGCAGATAGATGAATCACCGAAAAGTCTAATACGTCTAATGATTGCATTATAACTCCATGATGGTTAGGTGACTTGTAAAACCGATTACTTTCTTTCATATGAATGAAAGATGCCATTTCACAATTCACCCAACTCAGGTTATAAGATTCACTTGCAACTATCAAAAATAGGGTTACATGGTGGAACAATAAAGAAAAGAGATGCTTTTCTACCTGCCAGCATATGTTCCTTTGTCGTTAGGTAAGATGCACTGTATGCTTCGAAGACAGCATTACACAAATGTATCTTCAAATTTTCTTTTTCATACGTTGCTTTCTGTCGAGTCATATCAGGAAGTGGTCGACTATTGAGTACGGTCAAGATCAGAAAAGAAGAATGCTTAGTCTAAGCCTTACCCAAGTTTCAAGGCTTGTTCATATGAAATCACGAGAGGTTTATGGCTGCTGAAATTTAGCTGCACTTGGCCATGGTAAGGAATAGGAGGAAGTCCGTTCCCATTGGTGAGATTTGCCTTCACTGACGCACTCTTTGAAGACAACACCGTAGAAGCTTCAGGAGTCTTCAATCCTTTCTTCCTTTTTCCTCCTTTCTTTCCAGTATTCTCATCATTCGCTGCCTCATCAGCTGCATTAACAATTGCCGCTGTTGGATCTTCATCGTTATCCCCGACAAACATTCCTTCCTTCTTCTTTAATTTCTTATATAGCTTCAGTTGGTTTTCTAATTTGATTGGTTGTTCGCTGCTATTCACCGAGGCTATCGCAGGACCCAGATCTTTTCGCTTCAATGAAGAGTCTTTTCCTCGTTTCATCTTACCCATTCCTTGTTTCTTTCGAGCTAACGGAGAAGACACATCATCCTTTTCATCGATATTTTGATCGATTGGTTGTACTGCTGATCCCGATTTCACAGCGTCCTCCCCAAATATATGCTTTTGTGCTGTCTCTGCATGTTCAATATACTTTTGAAAATTCATCTCCTTCCCAGGGGCCCACTTAATCGCAGGTTTCTTTATATCCTTCTCAGGTGGGCTTGTTTGTTGTTTGTTTGAAGATATAAGCTCTGTTTGAGTGTTCAAGGAGGAAGGAAGTGATTGTGTCACTTTTTCTGAAATGATTGGTGTGTGATCATTCTTTACATCTTTTAACGTCTCCTCCTTTTTGGTTGTATCAGTCTCCTTTTGTGTTGATAACGTCAAATCCCCAACTTTTAGGGAATCGATCCTTATCGAACTTGCCAGGTTCTCTGTCCCTGATTGGCCAAACAACCTTCCTACTAAGTCATTTTGCAACACTGACACGGAGACTAATATCCCTAGAACCACTCCAATCAAGAAGAGAATGCTTGTATTCATCAAATCGAAAATAAGATAAAATTAAAAAAACTGTCAAATATTTCTCCTTTTTCCTTTAGAATTCTTTCAGAATTCTTAAATATTTTCGAGAAAAAAACTCGAATTCTTGCGCCGACAATCATTACAAATTCTTAGTCTTGTGGTCTTCATTGATTTGGAGCATGATCAAAAGCGTTCGGCACTTGGAGTTTTGAAGCGAGATTGATGATGACAACAAAGACGAACACCCTTCGTTTTAAATCTATGATCCCTCGACCACTAGTAACAAAAGTTATTATGAATGCACAGATAAATTAGAAAAGTTAAACGATCAAAAGAAAGTGAAGACGCCTCTTTGAAGAAGATTATTAACCATGTACTCACTCAAACCTTAGATTCATCACTTTATTCTATCTAGGGATTTGAGAATCTGGGGAAATGGGTAAGACCAAAGTCAACTGTTTCACTTTCACTCAAATTTCAAATAACATTATCATCTAAAACTAGCAAGACATAGACATACAAAGAGACTCGAAGATTTCAACAAACACCAAAGACTCTTTCACAAAACCCTATTACCTTCATTTCGCACAACTTTTTCCCTCCTTCCAGATTTGTTTTCACGACAGAAAATGAAGAGTGCAGCAACACCCACCTCCCGCAAATGGTTAAGAGAGGCTTCCATGCGTCGTTTATCGTCACAAGTGAAGAATAAAACACAAACGATTGACTGTGCTAGTAAATTGCAGCTTAATATTGACAAACTTGATGATGGTTTGGAGGAGAGTGGCTTGAGCCCATTTATCGTTCAACAACTCAATGATTGGGTCAATGGATTGTTAACAGGTCGACAATGTATGTTAGCCGTGTTAGATTCATATCAAAATGAGATGAATTCCAAATTTTCCAATCAAAGTTTTTCTTTACACTCGCCATTGCTCACTTCGAAAGGTAAGCGAATCTGCTTATTCTACTTTCCTATTTGAGAAACCAAACCCTAACTCAGACCAAAAAGACTGTCCTTCCAAAGAGAATGAAACTGAAACTGAAAACCTTGAGGAGAAGAAAAAATCCGATCTTCCAAATCAGACCTCTAACTCCACAGAGTTCCAACCCATTAACATCTTACGGTTGTCCTTACACTTACCAGAACAATTCTTCTGTGATTCTGGAATTTTTTATGATTCCATATTTCAACACCCACCTCTTGCTCTGATCCGTTATGCTATGCAGCTCATCGTTAAGAAAACCGTCGTAGAAACCTCTTTACAAACTTTAGACCTATCACAGATCAACATCGCCATTAAACAACTCAAGATCGATGCGTTTTGTGGTGTAAACCAAATTGATCGATTAACGGAAGAGTTTCAAACCTCTAGTCCAACTGGAGAGAAAGAAGAGAAAGAAATTAACAAGTCTTTCCCTGTTTCTTCGATGGAGAATATTTTAATCACATCTATTTTAATTGAATTAATTCGAATTTATATTCTATCTTCCATTCAAAAGAAAACCTTAATCCTTACCTTACAAAAGTACAATTACCCTTTCTCGACAGCCTCTGCCTCTTCTGATGTGCTTGGTGATGATCATTTATATGTATTTAATCACCTGAATCATTCCTCAACTTCTTCGACGATCCGATCAATGCAAGAAGCTATTGAACCAAAAATAAACTTTCCATTCCTCGAATATTACCTTGGAATCCCGATGAAGAAGATTCAAGAAGAGACATTAGCTAAACTCAAAGGTGAAAAAGAGGAAACTAAATCCTCCTCCCCGACCTCACCAGCATCCAAGATTTTACATTCAAGTACATTGTCACCTGAGTTTGAAGTTGAGATGGTGAATAACACTCTGAAGCCTTATTTGCGACAACTCACTGCATTAAAGCAATTACTCGCTGGTCATTTGAAGGAAGTTAAGGAATCTCGCGCCTTTATGGTATTTGGACTGACAGCGAATGCAACAGAGGACATGATTAAGAAAGCGTATCGTTCCTTAGCTATCAAGTATCATCCTGATAAACCTGGAGGAAATACTGCAAAATTTCAGCAATTACAAGCATCTTACCAAGAGATTTTAAATTCAATCAAACAGAGAAAGTTGGCTGATGAAAGTAAGATGAATGAGGATGATGTTGCAGAAATCTTCCAAAAATTTCCGAAAAATAAGAAAAACCAGCAACAACGAAACCCCTTCTCCTTTACGGAAGACAATGCAATGGAAGATACATTAGCAGCTTTCTTGAAGAGTCAAACAGCAAGTGAAGAGAAGCAAAAGAAACAGGCAAAAGAAGAAGATACAGAGGAAGAGGAAGCTAATAAAGTGAAAGTTGAGACGACATCTCCGGCTCCAGAGAAACAGAAGACTAAGCTTTGGGAAGAAGATGATGATAGTGACTCCTCTTCATCGTCTTCCTCTTCATCAGGGAAAGAAAATGCTCATCAGAATCGCACTAAGGAGAAGAAAGAAAAGAAAGTCAGTAAAGAAAAGGAGGAAGAAATCTCCGATGTCGAAGTTGAGGATGAACCTGATGAAGATGACGACATTATTGACAGTATCGATGAGATAATTGCTAAGTATAGTCGAAACGCCTTCCCTGAAGCAGAGATTGAGACAAAGAACAAGAATAAATCACCAAACGTTTCTCCCTCTTCAAAGAAAGCACAGCCCCCAGTTAGCAATCCTCAGCCTAACTCATCATCAAATCCACAATCGTTTGCTTCCACTTCCAATCGATCAACTTTTATCTTTCCTGAATTACCTACGAATTATGAGACTCATGAAGAACATGCAATGATGATCTATCACTACATTGAAGGTCTCTTACATACTTTACAAAAGTATTCTCATGATTTTAGTATTCATCTCCAATACAACCTTAAATGGCAAAAGACCATTGAGAAGCAGTTAGCATTCTATTCTAAGGAAGTTGATCCAATCCCTGGATTAGTTATTGGCTTCCATGAATTCCAAAAGCGATTTTTACCTTCCGCTCTCTTCAAACGTCAGCAACAACAAGGAGGAGACAAAAACAAGCAAAAGATTGAGTATCCTGGTTACACAGAGAGTGTTGATGAGTCAATTGCTTTAATCGAGACGATTTGTGAAATTGCTCAAAAGATAACAACAGTTGCAATGGATATTACGACTGAATGTGGTATTGACTACGCCACCACTATCCGTAATGATAGTGACTTCACGAGATCCATTGAACAGACAATGAAACTTGCTATCATGACCTTACAGTTCATCGTACCCTTTGTCTCTCATTCACAATCATTTTCTTCCACCTATCGTCGAATCAGTGATTCCTTCTCAACAGCCATCGAATCGAACAGTGAAGAGATTGCTAATGTATTAATTCAAATGATGTCATTAGGATTACAAAATAATTCAAAATTTTATATGAATATAATGGATCATATTATGAAATTAATGACATCATTACATAATTGTAAAGAAATTTTATATTATTTGTTACAAAAGACGAAAGAAGATGCATTATTACAATTTAAAAAGAAAGTTGAAAGGAAATCCAATATTTTCTCTGCTTTCTTTTCATCAATGAGTGGTACAGGTGATGATAATTTAGATGATGAAATTATTGATCAAATGGATTATTGTGATGAAGATAAAGAAATGTTAAAACAAGCAAGAAGAAAAGAAAGAGAAGAACAAACAAAACGTAATAGTAAAGACGATAAAGATGGTGGAGAATCGAATGATGAAGAAGGGAATGATAAAGAGTCTAATCCTTTTGGTAATGATGATGATGCAGAAGGGGGTGATGTATTAAATAGTTTAAAAAATAAGATTAAACTATTGCAATATCAATTACAATGTCAACAGATTAATGCATTAAAAGCATTAAACAGTGATTTAATTACTATTCAAGCACAATTAATGGAAGAATTCCAAGCTGTTCCATTATATTCCTCCTTCTCGGATTTATTAAATGATAAATTACCATCGTTCAGATCTTCGACACGCCAGTTGAAATCTTCTCAACTCCTTCACGGTGGAGCGAAGGATAAGGCAGGTAGTATACAAGAGAGTGTTTTCTCACTTATTGCTGAATGTGTTGATAATTCCCTCTTCTTGTTTAGAAATACTATTATGACGGTTGATGAGTTTTACCTTGAGCGAGTGAATTTGTCAAGAGATTCTGTTGATGAAGAGGAGGATAACTACAGTGAAGGTGATGATGAAAATGATATGTTTGAAGAGTTTGATGATATTTATGATTTTGATTTAAGTAACAATAACAATAAGAAGAAGAAGCGAGCGAAGAAGGAAGATAGGAAAAAGAAATTAACTTATGAAGAGATCATATCAGAGAAGATTCGTTATTACTTTGCATGGTTATTTTGTATTACTTTCTTAAATCAAGAGAATGTTCAGGAAATGATGATTAATACCTGCCAACAGAAGAATTATAGTCTCTTATCCTCCTATCTCTCGGTTACCTCTTCTTCTGACGATAAATCTTTGGAGAAAGAGAGCTTGGAGAAGGTGAGGATCGCTCTTTTACCGGATTACCGTTCGAAGTTGCTTTACTTCGGATCATTGGTTGATATGAACCAAGTTATTTCGATTCTTCAACATGAACTTCCAACGAAATTACATGATATAATAGAAGAATGGAACGAGGCGAGATCTCAATCGACTTCTTCTTTATACTAAGATTAGATTGTTATAGTTGTTTTATTTCCAAACCAGTTTGAGTTAAGACATCTAAACTTACTATTAATTAGAGATAAAAGATAAGAAATAAGAATCAATTAAATAATCAATGAAACAATTCTTAAGAAAAAGGAAGGGCTTTTTTCAGATATTTGATACTATTGAATATTTGGTTTTTTAGATTTACAAACTTTCAAACATCGACGGCGATGAAGACAAAATTCCCTATCGTTTTCCAGTCAGTGACCGTACTAGAAAACGATATAATACTTTTTATGTAAATGTCTAATTGTAATACCTTTCATCATTCACAAGAGACTGACCAATGGAGAATATTCTCAAAAGCACATCAAGTCTTGCTTTACATCATGAACTAAATGATTTTATCAACAAAATCAAGGACCTTCTAGATTTAGAAAAAACCTTCCAAGGAAAAATCGCGAAGACAGAGCATCTTCCGACAGGTTTACAATCTCAATCAGAGGAACTATTGAAATCAAGTTACGAGACAAAGAAGCAGTATGAACAATCTTTGTATCAACTTTATTTAGGTTTAGCGTCATATGAAGATACTTCTTTTGAGTCTTTTGAGTTGTTCCATAAGCTTTCTGAGCTACAAAGTGAAGAAGAGGAAATCTCAACAGCTCCATCAGAGCTCGCTATTGATCGATTAATCCATCAAATGAAGGAGAAAATCTTTCATATTCGAAAAAGAATTACTGTCTATCGAGGGAAAATGGAAGAAAGGATGAAAGTTCAGAAAATTTTAAAGAATGAAGAAGATCTGTCACAGTTATTGGATAATATGGCACAGAAGATGGAACACATCAATCATTCAATCGAAACCATTGAACGAACTATGGAAATTGCTGAAGAAAATATTGTGAAAGAGGTACCAAAAAAGGCTGAAGCTAGTGAGAAACTGGTTTTTCAAGTGAAGAAGGAAAGAGCCAGACTTCAACAAAGAAAGCTTTGGAAAGCCATCGGAACCCCTTTGAAACAGCAATATCGACCTATCTTGTCTTTAAATCTATTTGAAGAATGTCTTGAAGAAAGTACAAGTGTTCCTCCTTTGGTGAGACAGCCATCTTACAAGACACCAGAACAAATCAAACAAGAGCAGAGAAAGCAACATGCCAAACTTCATTTCCAAAGGCAGTTGCTGCAAAATGGACCAAATACTGCTACACTAGAGAGAAACAACGCAGAAAGCTTTGTCATCGTGAGTCCGGAGTTAGGAGATTGGAGTCATGTTACTTCTCCCATCAAAACAAGCGACAAGGCGATTTCCTCGAGTGCTGTTAGTAGTGTCAACCGCACACGCAAAGATAACGTGTTCGATGAAAGCTTGTCACCTCTCAAAAATGCATTGGACAAGGTTAATCAACTGCAATATACCAAAGTTGTGAAAGAAAGCGGAACACCAAGCACGCCTTCCACCCCTGCAGTAGCTGCTTCTTTTGCTCTACCTTCGAAACCCACTCCTAATCCATCATCATCATCGACAGCTGCAAACAATACCTTCTCTCTTGGAGGTGCGACCACAAAGCCTCCATTGAAGGGTACTAATGAATCGGCTAAGAAAGGATTTACTTTTGATGGTTTCGACGCCCCTACTCCTCCTTCTACAGCAGAGAAAGTTAAAAATGAATTACCACCTACAGGAAAACTAGAAAAGATTAATCGACGATTAGCTTTAGTTGATGATGAAGAAGGGGAAGAAGCCGCAAAGGGAGGAGATAAAGGGGATAAGAGTAAAACTTCCCTACCTCCTGAAACTGCTCACTCACCTATTAATTTACCTTCAAGCAAGAAAGCCAGCACAAATCTTGCTGGCTTGAATGACGAGAAGGCATCTAAGGACATACCTTCGTTTGGTCAGAAACCCGTGGATCCTAAAGCAACTGCCCCAGCAACCACGGTATCTGTGATCGATCAAATTAAAGATCTTTATAACAAATATAACCCCGATAAATTAGCAGAATTACCAAAATTATTACAAAAATATGATGGTAAACATGACGAACTATACCAAAAACTTGTTCAAAAATATGTGAAACCTATTACGAATACCACTCCCACTGCCGCAACTTCACAACCTACAAGCACAACTCCTTCAACAAATCCTTTCACTAATGGTGGACAAGGTCTTTCGTTATTTGGTAACAAAACGACTCCAACTTCAACGAACACTGCTTCATTAACATCCTTCGCTATAAATAACACAACTTCCACAAGCACTCCTGCTAATACTGCCGCAACACAACCTGCGACAAACACCTTATTCGGCGGAAATAAATCCACTCCAACTCCTTTCTCTTCATCTGCTTCAACTACGCCTAGTACAAGTACCCTTTTTGGCAACGCAGGTGGAGGAGGTATTAGCTTCAATACTCAACCAAACCAACAACCAATTAATGCTGGTGGTAATAATGGGAATAAGTTTTATCCAATTATACAAGAAATTTATGAAAAATATAATGCAACAAAATTAGATGAAATTAATAACTTATTATTAAAGTACGATGGCAAAGAATTAGAATTAATTATGAGATTAAAAAAGAAATATAATATTACTGAGACAATTCAATCGGAGAAAACAATTCTTGGTGGAATGAATAATCCTAACAATGCTACAACTGGCTTTCAGATGGGTGGGACTGTCTTCGGAGGTCAACCAGTACCATCTGGTGGGATGAATATGGGACAAACCCCTTCGACGAACCCTTCAAGTTTATTTGGGGGTAACAATCTTCAAAAAACAACACCGACTACACCATTCGGTGCGACGAATACTGCGACTGCCTCCACTGGATTTAGTCTTGGTGGAATGAATATGGGGATGAACACCCCTTCTGCTGGTTTAGGTGCGTCAAATACGAATACGGTATTCGGAAATAATAATAACAACAACCAAGCTGCCACCCCTTTCACACCTGCTGCTGGTGCTGGCAATGGTTTCAATACACCTTTCAATACACCCGCTGCCTCGAGTAAGTCTCCCTTCACTCAAAATCCAACCACTCCTTTTGGTGGTGGTGCTGTTGGAGGAGGAAATGCGTCATTATTTGGACAGAATAATACGAATGCTCCTGCTTTTGGTCAAAGTTTTGGAACCAATCCTACTGGAGGTACTGGAAACAACACTCTTTTTGGGTCAAATGCGGGGGCTGGAGGGGGTATGGTCAATATTAATGATGTGAGAAATCGTGTTGTTCAGATATACCAACAATTTAATCCAACAAAAATCGCGGAAATCCCGAAACTACTGGAGAAGTATCAAGGACGAGAGCAAGAGCTCATCTCGAAGCTCGAACAGAAATATGGTGCTGGAAACGCTTCTGTTCCTGCCAACGCCGCTGCAACAAATCCTGGAGCTTTTGGAATGGCCGGCATGGCTAATAATAACTCAACTGTGGGTTTTGGAACTGGTGCGAGTGCAGGAGGAGGTAATACGCTCTTTGGAAATAGAGCTGCGCCGTCAACTCCCTTTGCCAATCAAGGGAATCAGAATGTAGGTTTTGGTCTCTCTACACCTGGCGCTAATCCTGGAACCTCTCTATTCGGTGGAGGAACTGCCGCTACGAATGCTGCGCCGAGAGGTGGATCTGTGTTTGGGCAATCTTCTACTCTTGGTGGGGCAGGCGGTGGCGGTTTTGGTAGTGGTGGTGGAGGTTTAGGAGGAGGTAGTCTTTTCGGTGGGAATAATAATAACTCTGTCTTTGGTGGAGGATTTAGGGGATGATGGTATGTAGCGATCGCTCCGATCTTTGTAATTTAATTGTTTAATCTGCTCTCGCTACTACTATACTTCACGATCAATGATTCTCATCAACCCGTTAAAACGAGTAACACAAAAAATTTAAATTCAAAATTTGAAAATATCGAATATTTGAAATATCGAGTTTTGGCGAGGAACACATCCCACTCAATAGTTTTTACGTTTTTCTTATTCGTTGAGACATCTTCAGCTGTTCAGAGTCAGTTTACACTACAATCTTATCAACAACACTCTTATCAAACATTTCGATTAGTTGACTTAATATCCTTACTGTCACTCATTTTGTCTTTTTCTTGAGTTTCAGTACTATTTGAGAAGATTTAAGAAGTTTGAATTTTTGAATGTTAGAGTATTATAACTGATCCAAGCCTTTCATAGATACCCAATTGACTCAATAGCATGTATATGAAGTCTGTTGAGTAGTTCTTTAGTCTTAAAATGGGAACAAATAGCGTCATAAAGCTTCCTTTGTTGAGAAACACCTCGTTTAGATAATCTTTTACTTCTGAAGAACTCAAAACTCATTCCAATCGATTAATCTCTCCTATCCCAGAATTACTTCCTGGAAGCAAAATGCCCAGCAAAACAAAAGAAAAGAAAGCAGCTAGTCCCTTGCCCAAGTCAGAGTTACCTGACGATGACTTGGATGATGTACTTCTATCACCAGAGGATGATCCAACATGGATTCCCTCGAAACGACACCTAATTCGAAATAAGAAGATCTCTGCTAAGAATAGTGGCAAAAAGTTAAGCTATGATGAACAGTAAGTGAACTCTTTTATCCTTTCTGTAATATTGGTGTAATTCATGTCTGTCGCTCGTCAGTTTGTCGAACCTTCCAACTGCCCCAGTTACTCCTGCACCAGTTTCTCAAACTACTCCCTCCAGCAATGATAAAATTAATCCTGCACTCGCTCAATATCCTTTGAAACAAAGTAATGTGAATCGGTTGGCTTCTTCTCCACCTGTGTACCAAGAAAGTAGTGTTAATTATGAGAAAGTCCGACTAAAAGAAAGAAAATCCAAGTATACTGTCAACTCCTACCTGACATTATCTTTAGATACAGCTGAAGAATCCATTAGTTTTATTGACCCAAATGCAGCGAATCAAAGAACAGCTAAGAAGAAGAAACAAGTGTTGAAGTCTCGCAGTCCCGTTCCTTTCTCAGACGCTCCTACTATGTTAGGGAAGCAGAAAGTTTTAACTCGGGGTATGAGCACTGAATCCTCGAATTCAAAGGGAAGAAACAATAGCAGCAGTAGTAAAGGTGATTGCAATTACTTCTACAAGAGCGAAAACCTTCCCTCCACGCATGAGCAGCATCTAATCCACAGTCCTTATTACCGAGCACTCTTCGGTAATACCGCTGCCTTACCCAACGGTGAGATAGCAGAAAGTAATATTCAACCTGAAGTGAAAAGCTTTCGTACTTTAAGTCAAGACAGCACTGATTCGATTATCTCGAAAGGGAATCTCAATAGTCCTTCTTCCTCTCACAAGCACGCTCCCCGATTAAGGACGGAGAGTCATGATAGCTCTACCTCTACTTCCTCATCTTCATCTTCATCATCTTCCTCCGATGATGAGCAAGAATATCAGTTAAAGAGAAGCCATAGCACTGGCAGTTCGCATTCACATTCGAACACTCAATTGAAGCGATTAAACAGTCTGTCCAATAGTAACAATAATCTGCGAAGAGCTTTATATAACGCCTCTGTCATTAGATCTGCTGGGAATGGAGCTGAAGACGAAGAGGATGATGCTGAAGGATCTAAAGAAGAGAAGAACGAACTTGCCTGTGAAGTCAGCTCGGAGATATCGCTACCAAAGTTGACGATAGATGCTGATGTAGAAGATCATCCGAGTTTGCAAAATTATAATGAGGAATATCCGGTTCTTCGAAGCCCAAAAACTGCCTCACAATTGTTATTAGAGTCGAAGGGACTTTCACCGAAGACTAGCAGTAATGACCTTCATTCCTACTCTGCCTCGGGTGGTACTTCTCCTTCAAGCAGTCATAAAACTCCATTGCCACCAAATGTCTCTCCCTCAAGCAGCCATAAGACACCATTACCAGTAGTTACTCCATCGGCAGGGAAAAGCTTCCCTCTATCTCTTACTCCACCGGTATCTGCGACTTCTAGCAGTTCTAATCCACACAAGACACCAAGCTCTGCATTATCGAATAAAATGTCAATCATTACCAATATACAACAATTTATGATGATGACACCATCAAACCAACCATCTTCTCATACAAAAGTGGCACGATCGCCGCGTTTCTTTGAAGTTACTTCAGCAACGAAGAAGAGAATTACTTCAGTATCGACACCTAATAACAATGATGAAAGTGTCAGAAAAGTGATTAGTTTGAATGAAGAAGGTAATCTGTTGAAAAGAAGTGAATCTGATGAAGGAGTTTCTTTTACTGCTCCACCAGCTTCCTCTACCTTCTCACCTTTCAGGAAAGAACTACCAGAATCATTCTTGTTCTCTCCACCGAATGTGATTCCCGCCATTGCTGCACAGACGTCTATGATTACGAGCTCGATTGGATTAGCCTCGCCTTTCATGTCCCCTTCGTCTTCTTTCCAACAGCTTGCGAGGGATAATGCTACTGCTGAACGTGCAATGGCTGCATCTTCACAGGCGATGAGATCATTGAAAACGCAAGATAGTGTTGATCCTACCCGTCAGATCACATTCGAGCCTTGTGACCTGGAAGGGCCAAGCGCTGAAGATGAAAGTGATGTAATGCTGATGAGCAAGAGTAAAAGTCGATCGGATGATTATGAATCTCATGACGAACAGACATTGGAGGGATTCATTTATCACGTAACAGATTTAGAAGAACATCATGAACTGATCAATCGAGAGCAATTGACGGAAGATTTAAACAAAGAGAAATCATCGACTATCCCTGATGTCTTAGTACGTAATAGATCTCCGACGTTCAAAATGCCTCCAGAATTAGAAATAAATGGGCCGGATACGATCCCACCTCTGATGCGTCAACCTTCGTTCCAAGATACTACAAAGTTTATTGTTGATAAAGTGAAGGTCTCTCGTTTTATCTTCAATAAAATCGTCGCTGATGCGATTCCTAAAGCTCCTATAGCCGTACAAACTCGAGTAAAGCGATGGGATGATCCTGATTCAGATTCTGAAGAGGAAGAGGATGTTCCTCCAGCTGATGATGTTTCTTTTATGACTCAGCTCAATGAATTAGTTGATGAGTATCATAGTCAACTAAACTTGACACTATCAATCATCCAGCAGAAACAAGAGAAAAAGTTCTTCTTATTTGAACATCAATATTATCATCCTCTTCTTTTACATCAACAAAGTCGAGGAGGAGCAAAGAATAGGAAAGAATTAACGAAGAAAGAGGCGAAAGAAGAGAAAGCAAAGCAGAAAGAAAGTCTTTTGGCCTTTGAAGATGTTGACTTCCTTTGGTTTCATAAACTAATTGCAAATTATTTACAAGAGGAGAACGTTCATTATTTTGATATTCTTTCTTCTTTAAGTGAAGGAACGAATAATAACAATGATAATGATGAAGAAGAAAATGATCATGATCATGAAGAAAATGATGAAGAGAGTTTAAATCATAATTTACATAAAATTTGTCAATATTTAATCTCATCACATTTTTATTATCATTTAATATCATTATTACCGAATGAAGATCAACGTTTTTCATCTAAAATTTATGAATTGATTAAAATATTATATGTACAAATACATCAAAATGATATGAAATATTATGAATCCATTGAAGGTGGTGGTACATCAGAATTACATCGTGAGAAAATTAAATTAAAATATTTGAAAAATTTAGTTGATCGTAATCATCTTCGTCCGACGGGAAGTGTGACGAATACACCTACTGCTGCTGGTGGGGTAGTGTCTTGTCCCTCCTATGATAGTAGTGAAGGAGGTAGTGTTGAATTTAAGGGACCTTACCAATGTCAGAGTTCAGATTCTTGTGATACAATGATGAGTTATACATCATGTGAAGGTGATTTAACCTATCGTGAAATTCCTTTATTAATGTTAGAATCAGTTTATCTTGTCTGCCAAGAAAGATATTCGAGATGTTTAACATCGTCCAAACAATCATATGAACAAGAATTAGATGTTAATTTTATTGCACAAAAAGGTTTTCTTTCTATTTCTTCAACCGTTCATCATTATCAACATCCTTTACATCATCAAAGTAATGATTCCTCGACATCGTTCCCTTGGGCGAACACTACTACTACCACCTCTTCCTCTTCAGTTCCTTCCTCTCCATCATCCTCTTCATTGAATGATCATATTCATGCTTCATTAACAACGCATTATTCACTTCATTCTATTATGCAAGGTAGTAAAGAAGAACGACAACCATTCCGTATTAATGATTCCGATTATTACTTACTAGAATTAATGAAATACATCATTAAATATGAATATGAATACATGATCTCACGACTGTATAATGGTATTTATGATATAACATTAGTCATTAAAAATATGATGATTATGAAGTATTTATGTTTAGGTGTCATGGAATTAATGAAATGTTATGGTAATCGTCTTGGTTTAACATCAGAACTTGTTGAATATCCACAGTTATTACAACAGTTATTAGATGTGATGGAAGCATTAATTTTCTTTTATCATACAATACTCTTTGAATTAGAATGTATTGAGAATAATCTCATTACAGATGAAGAAGATGATGATGAAGACGATGAGGATGAAGATGATGAGGAAGGTGGTGGTGGGAAGGAGATTGATCATTATGTAGTGATACTGCTTCAGAAGGTTTATATTCTTCTTTCATCAACAGTTAATTCACATTTAAATAGTAATAACCTCTTTTATCTTGTTTTACATTTTATACAGAATCAATGGAAACATTCTAACACAAAGCCAGAGGACGGAGCTGATGATAGTTCGATTGAAAGAAAGAATTATGCGCAAGAGATATTATATATTAAATTATTCGAATTATTACTACATTACCTCCCACCTGAACGGATCATCTTTCCTAACGTCTCCATGTATGATCAGATCTCCACCGCTCTACCGCCAACAACAGTACCTACCACTCAACCACCATCATCAACAAAATCAGCAACAACATCAATGACAAAGACTACGACCACTCCAATCATAACATTACCTAGTTTAACCATGAATGTTTATCATAAATTATTAATATTTATTAAACAAATCTTTTATAAAATTATCTTATCATTAGATTATCAACATCACTTTAAGACCATTCAAACAATATTTACATTCTTTTTCAATCAACAATCATTATTATTATATCAATATTGTTTTCCGATTGATTTTTCATTTTTTCTTGAGGAATTAAAGACACCTACACCTCCTGCACCACCACCTACTTTGAATACTCCTCCGACCTCTGTTGCGACGGCAACGACGTCATCCACCTTTACCTTCCCGTCTACTCCTTCGATGAATATCAATGGAACGACGACGATCTCTACCACGACTACAATGCAACGTCATTATCAACAGAAGCTGAAAGAGACGAAGCTGTTTAATGAGCACAATGAAGAGAGGTTACAACTACTCGTGGAGAAGCTTCGAGTATTACGCAGTGAATATTGGAATCCAATGATTAAAAATGTTGCGAATCAATTACTTGATTTAATCTTCTATCAGATGGAACAACTTGAAGAAGCAAATAATCATGATGACGAAGAAGGGTGATTCGATTGATTATGATGATAACATAGGAAAGATAAGAATGATGATAGATGATAACCCCTAGTAGATAATAGTGAAATATTTTTAATAAAAATAATGATAATGATAACCAATGATGATAATAATAACGAGAACAAATAATAAATAATAATGTTTATAGATAGATAAAAGATATTTGTGCTTGTACTATGTGGTTTATTGTTGTACATTGACCTGATATGAATACATCACAGAGATTGAAACGATAAAAAGCAATTATTATTATTATTTATTAATACCATTTTATTCATTATTTCATTGATCTTCAACTCATAATCATAAGAATCTAATGTAATATATAATTCAATGAAAAGCAAAAGAGATGAAATCATTCTTTGTCTAAAGGTTTATATTTATGTTACAATCCTTCAGGAGAGATTTGAGCGACAATAGTCTTTTGTTGTCTATATGGAAGATCTATTGAATCGATATAATTTTGAAGTTCTATTACTTTATTCTTTAATTGATAAGCATCACCATGATAAGATGAATCTTTATCTAACGCGAGAATAATATCCTCAATAATCTCTGCTGTTCTTTCATTCTTATTCTCTTCATAAGAATCATTATTATGATTATAATTATTACTAGTATTATTGCTAAAACGGTTCGAAAGACTGGTTTCTTCAACTCTTCGAGCATCTCTTGCCAATAATAATGTTGTTGCGAAGGCAGTTAAAGCACTTTCTCTTTCTTCACGTGAATATGTTTCAGGAATTTTATCACCTGTTACTTACTGATAGATTGCAAGGAGAAACAAGGTAAAGACAATAGCTAATGGGATTATAATGTCTAATGTGCCTAAAGCAGATCCTAACTGTGAGAAAAAAATAAAAATCAAATTATCAGCACATTCTTGATAGTCTGCGGTAAGGGAAGAGAAAGGATCATCAATAAGCGCTTGCCTATAAGAAAAGATGATCAAAAGACGATAAAGAACAGTTATCCTCGCAAAAACTTACCAACTTTCATCTGAAGCAGTAACTTGATCTTGACAAGCACCTGTCAATAATTGATAGTAATGATCAGAGATTGACCAATCAGGATTCAAAACATCATATAAAGAGAAAGTTATCATAGTACAATTAGCGTATGATGTTTGACAAAATCGATACATTTCTTCACGAATCTTAGGATCTTGGAATTGAGAATAATTTGGTGAAGCTTGACCAAAGGCACTCGCAGCAAAAGCTGGATAATAACTTAATGCATGACTAGTAGTAGCATTACGACGAAAGAATTGTTCTAATGGTTCAATACCATTATATGGATAAAAATAAAACCCTGTTAAAAACAGAAAACGATTGCATTGATGGTAGGGATCAGCTTTATTCAACTTGGACATTTGATTACAATCACATGGTTCAGGTAATTCTGTGTTATTACCAATATGATGAAAGAAAGGAACAGCATAACTTGCAGGACCAACCTGCAAGAAGCAATAAATATTCACAACACAGACAATCGGTGCCATACCAGGGAACTTCGGATTAAAGTAACGTGAAGTTAATACGACTGAACCATCAGTAAAAGTTATATTAGAACGAAAGGCTTTAACTTCAATTAATGCATCAAAAGTTAAAATATTTAAATTAACTGCTAATGCAGTAACTAAACTAAATATATCAAGATTTATTTTAAAATTATTACCTGTTATAAATTTATTATATCCTAAGTAGATTGGATTACCTGCAGCTAGGCAATTAGAACTATTATTGTAGTCGATGGAAGGTATTGATAAGCTTAAAATACCATTGGCTTTATCAAAGGTAGTGATTTGATCAGCTAATTGGCATTCACCATGGGCTGAACTGATTGTCCCAACGATGTTTTGTCTGTTGAAGGCGATGGAAGGATCTCCTACTAGAGTCACTCGATTCGCAAAGTCAGTAGGGTCAGCGAGTGCAATGAAAGAAAACCAATACAATAAATTCCAACTTAAATCAGATTTAGAGGTTTCTTCCCCTACATAGACGAGATAATCATGAAGACTGTTCATAGCTTTAGTATAATAATCGTGATCCATCTTCCAACTACTGGTTGTGAGAGAATACGCTGCATCAGCATAATCAAATCCACCCCTTCCTTCCCACAAACCCTGACGGGTAGCAAGGTATGAGCCAGTATTAGACACCAGAACATCTTTACATGTTGCTCCCGAGTAAGCTGGTGGATTATCAGCTGGTGAGAGATAGGTATTACTCGATTCAGCATAAAATAGAAACCCAAATATAGTAGCCCAACAAGCAACAATTAAAGCGATTAAAATTAATCCTGATGGATACATAAATCGTGGTGGATATTCTCTAAATCCTGGGAAAGGAATAAATTTAATGAAAAATTCTTCAAATTGTTGAAAAAACCATTGAAAATAATCTCCAAAAGATTTAAATTGATGATTAGGATGAACATCATTTGGATTTAAGCTAAATGGCTTATAGTCTGTTCTTAGAACTTTCGACATGTCTGTGATAGTAATAGTAACGTTCTCAGTTATTTATAATTAGCGTTGCATCTTAACTTTTCAGTTTTTTTTTTAAGTGAGTTTAAAATCCATGGTTTACTTCCTGAAAAAAAATGAGAAATCAAACGAAAGGCAAAGTAAAGATTATTTGAAGTTTATTTAAACTTATTGATTTGTATTTAAAAGAAATCAATTCAAGTTAGGAAGGTACCAATATGAGTCATATTTTAAATGCAAATGCTACAATATGTGTAGGTGCGAGTTAATTAGAATTTGGGATAAAAACCTATAGCAACTGCAAGACAATAATGAATATTATGAATATAAAGAGTATATATCGAATCCCGAAGGGGAAAAGCAACGTGCGCATCTGGAAGTCAATAAAACACGAGGAGTATAGGGGATTGAGGATTGAGAATACAGAGCAAAGTGTAGCGGAAAGAATAAAATCAACGATAGCTGAAATCAATGCGATTATATGCAAATAAGCCTAGTGGCGCTGTATCACTAGGAATCAAAGGGAAAATTAGAATATACGATAATTTTCAACATCAAAGAAAAAATGAGACATAGAGAAAAATGATTGAAGAAAATAAAGGTTGAGAAGTGCCCACCGGGGATTGAGGATTGAGAATAAAAGGGCCAGGCTCAAATACAATGTGGAGAAAAACAACACCAGCTGATATCACATGGATTGCCTGGAGTATGTTAAGTGCTTGTAGCGCATATCCAAATATCACAACAATCGTAGAAAAATAAAGCGGGACAGAATAATTGGAAATCCACGATAATCGACATCGCAGAAAGCAAAAAGAATGAGACAAAGAAAGAAACAAACTACGCAAAAAAACAAACAATACGAGTAAAAGAAAGGATAGAAAGACACTTCTCGCAGAGACAACACTATTACTGAAACACAAAGGAAGGAATGAAACAAAACAAAAGGTCACACCAATATTTAGTTTCCTAATTCTTCATCTTCCTTCTCATCTCCCTCCACCTTCAAACCAAAACGACTTTGCAACAACTCTTCTGCTGCTGCATCGTCCATCAGACCTCCTGATGACAAAGCTGCTAACTGCTCATAGTCATTCAGCTCTGATTCATCCATGTTATTGAGCACCGGCACTACTGCATTAAACTTGCTACTTAAAAACGCTACCATCTTTGATGTTGTTTTCGTTGAAGCTGACGTGACTAACTCTGCCTTCCGAACCGAATTAGAGGCAGAATGTGAGTAAGGAACCGTGATCTGAGAGTTTCTATCAGCTGCCACCGTCGTCAGATTCATTTCAGCTATGGTCTCTTCTTGATGAACTGATAAAGCCGCTGACATTGACACAGACAAAACGTCTCGTCCTCCTGCATGAGATTTACTCACTAACAGATACAACATAATTAACAAAAGATTAGATTCCAGCGATCCAATCCCTCACCTCTTGTAGCAGTGTTCGTGTTATTATTCGTTCCTGATCGACTTCCATTGCCACTTGCATTCTCCGATGATGGACCAACTTTATTGTTCTTCAAACGATTCTTTC
>VFQN01003116.1_pt1 | contig 24387 bp, 39 predicted proteins | sample 3512371 | NCBI WGS metagenome assembly VFQN01 (sample SAMN10412370, study PRJNA504923) | tailings metagenome | isolation source: Replicate 2 from Balatoc abandoned mine | place: Philippines: Itogon, Benguet | collected 2017-08-28 | reverse complement strand
ACAGTGCACCTGCCGTTGCTGTCCTGCTTGAGGCCGCAGAAGCCGCAGATGCTAGCCATGGGCTTGCATGCAGCGGCAGCTGAGCAAGTGTCGCCCATGAGGATGTGGCCCCCGACATGGTGCCGCATGGACCCCGCTGGCACCTCCTTCCCGCAACCCGGCACCTTGCACTGCAGCATGTCCTGCTGCCGCAACGCCTTGCTTGGCCCTGCAGCCTCGTGCGCAGCTGGGACGTCGGGCGGGCTGCTGCACAGAGGCCACTCTCCGTCACCCGCGCTGTACGGGAAGTCTGCCGTTGGCGGCACCTGCACCAGCTGCCGCTGGCTTGCCGCCGGCAAATTGCCGGCGAGCAAGGTCGCCAAGGCGCTGCACGCCATGCCCAGGTAGATGTCGCCGCCCGGCTGCACTACCAGGTCAGGGTTGAGGGGCATGACGTGCGGGGCGGGCAGCGTGACCTGTCGGCCCAAGCCGCCCTCCCACTCGAAACGCCGCTGCCTGCCCACCACCTCTCCGTCCTCACCCGCCAGCTCCACCGTTGCTGCCGCTGCACGCTCCACCAGCTCCTCCCCCGTCACCCCAGCACTCTGAACCCCTGCCGCTGAGCCCACGCTGCCTGGAGGGGCCGCGTCGGCCGCTGCGTTGCCGTGAGGAGGGGCTTGGGTGGGTCCAGGCCCATGGTTGGGTCCAGGCCCCCCGTGAGGAGGGGCTTGGGTCCAGGCCCCCCAGGACCCCTAAATCTTAGGCATATCTGACGGTTAATGCGTCAATGTGCAGCTTATGATGCAAGGATTCCATTGGTGTTACTCCCGCGTGCAAACTCGTTGCGAGGAAAAAGTTACAAGGGCCCAGGAAAAATGTGGTTGGACCCCCTGACCAACCAACCAACCCCCGAACTTCAGACCCCTGCAACTTTTTCACCAGTACGAAATTTTTAATTCTGAAAGCAGATTCCCGTTTCTTATGCATAGATCTTCTATTTTAGGCATGCGGTCATTTTTGGACATCCGTACCCCCCCCCTGGAATCGCGCGTAAATACTTGCTGTTGCAGTTCACGCAGCCTGCCCTGACGGGTGGCTAACCAGGCCAAACCTGTGATTGTACTGATGATATCATGCGTTCGGGAAGAGGCCTACAGGGAGTTGTGGATTACGGTGGGTTCCCGTAACTCTGGACAGGAGCGATGGCCAATTGGCCATGCGCTCGTGCCGGCACGTGGTACACAACGGCAGCATCGGCGGCATGGCTCGCGGCTGGCTGCTGGCGGTAGCGGCAGCTGCCCCCCCAAGCCGCGGCCGCACTTGTACGACACAATTTGCACGCCCGTACAATTGTCCGTACCAATGACAGCGTAAGACAGCCACGCGTGGCGCACGGCGCACAGCGGCGGCACAGCATATGCCTTCGCGGCTTCGCTGCAAGGCCCCCGCCCTGGACCCCCAGGACCCCCCTAGACCCCCATAGCCCTGCAGTCCGTCCAATATATGACGTGGTCACTCGAGGCAACCCCGCACGCGGCTGGCACAGCCAATCCCCGACCTCAGGGGCGGCAACTTAAGCGCAGCCGTCGTACATTTTTCGTAGCCCCTCCATGCAAGCCCTCCGGTCACGCGCGCCAACCCAACCCCAAACGCAGCTGCGTGCGTGGAACGTCCACGAGTTGTCCCGCGACCCCCAAGGCAGCTTAATCCCTCCATTGTACTTCCGCCGTACAGCTCGCCGCCTAGGCGTTGGGACACTCTGCTACGTATCGAAGCAGCGGCGTGGGACCGGGGCTCGCCTCGACTTACGCCGTCTCGTTGACGACAAGCAGGGGGGTGGAGTGGGGTGGTGCCAACCCCTCGCCCTCATACACTGCAAGCTGCCGCACGCCCTATGCAGCATGTTCCACCTGCAACTGCTGCCGCCGCTCCCGACAATCCTGCCTCCGCGCGTACCGCTAACCCCAGTGATCCTCAGCGCGTTACCGGTATTTGCTACACCTGCCAAGCTTCGAACCCCGTCACCCTGTTACACCTGTCCACCCCTGCTACCCCTGCCCGTGCATCTCCGCCACCCCCGCCATGAGCACCTCCAGCTTCTCCACCTCAGCCTCCAGGGGGCCCAACGTGGCCTGTGGGGGATTGAGGGATAGAAAGGGTTGCTAGGGGGAAAGGCACGGTAACGTACTGCAGTAAACTGCAGTAAACTGACGAAAGGTAAGGCCTCCAGGGGGCCCAACGTGGCCTGTGAGGGGGGGGGAGGGAGGGCATTGGGGGTGGAAGGGGTCGTGAGGGTGAAAGGCACGGCAGCGTACGGCGGTATAATGACGAACAGTAACGGGAAGCGGAATGCCTGCTTTGTGCGCACCAAGCGCGTTTTGCGCGACATGCTGTGTATTAACAAAGCACAAGGGATTGAGGGAAGGCCGGGCGGTGAGGGTGCAGGCAGGGCGGGGACGTGGTGCACCTGGCTCGGCTTAGCAGCAGGAGCATGGCCAGCGCGGGCACAATGCAGTAGGTGCTCGCTCCCTCAACCCCTAAACGCACAACCGTGCTTTCCGTCCACGGTGGCCCGCGCCGTCCGTCCCCTCTCCCACCTGCAACGTCTCCGTCTAATCCCTTACGCGACCCTTCTTAATATTTGCCGCACTCTTTACGTTGCGTCCCTTGCTCCGTGCAGACTCCGCACATGCTTCATCCCCTCCCCCCTAACCCTGACACCCCCCTTCCCCAAACAGCCCCTCTCCTGCGCCCTTCCCTAGTCCCCTAACCCACACCCTCCCCCACCTGCAGCAGCTCCCTCCTCTGCCTCACGCCCTCCTCCGCCCGCTGCCCCTGCCCCCTTAACCCACACCCGCACCCACCTGCAGCAGCTCCCTGCGCTGCCTCACGCCCTCCGCCGCCCGCTGCAGCTCCCCCAGCTTGGCGCCCTGGTCCCCCATCTGATCGCGCACCAGCTGCAGCTCAGCCTGAACGGCGGCAAGCCTGGCCACACAAGAGAGCACACGTGGCAGGGGGATCACTGCAGTGCAGCAATGTAACTGAAAGCAAATGCGCTCATCTTGCCACGGACCTGCTACAGCTCCAGCCTGGACGGCGGCAAGCCTGGGGAGGGCACAACGCATAAACGCTCCTGGGGGCGTTGCGATGAAGCCGGGGGGAATGCAGGCGCGGTACTTGGGTGTGCTATGGGTGTGGCGGGCAAGCAGCTGCGGCCCAGCGGCCACCGGGGCGGCAAGCGAGATGGGTGTGTGCGTCTGCAATGCCTTTTCCATAAATGAAATCAGTTGTGGGCCGTAGAGGTGAAGGGAGGTCGAACACGGCGGGAGGGTGGCAACACGTAGACCGGAGAGTCTGCCGCGTGGGCGCCTTGCAACACGCACCTCTTGAGCACCTGCGCCTCCTCCTCCCTGAAGTGCTCCATTACCACGCTGGCAGCCACCACTCGCGTGCCAACCTGTGGGGGGAGGGGGGTAGGAAGAAGTTGCTAAAGGAAAACGTGTGGGGGGAAGGGGGCCGGGGTGCAGCGGCAGAACGGCAACGGAACAGAAACGTAAACCACGAGGAGGATGGGACATTCGTGCGGCAGGATACAGCAGACCTGAGCTCGACGTTGTTCCAGTGGGTGCAAGCAAGACCGAGCCCATCGGCCGACGGAAGAGACAGCGAATGTCGGTGGTGGTGGGAGCGGGTAGCTTACGGGCGTTACGGCCAAATCAAGGGCGCGTGAGACTGGACACACGGACTCTAGTGTGCTCCGCGCGCTTCCGCACGGCCCCAGCTCACCTGCCGGACCAGCTGCTGGCCACCGCAGCCAGCCATGCGTCCACGGCATAAGGCACTTTGTCCCCTTGCTTCGCGCCTCAGACACACACCCACTCTAGCTGCAGCCGCCGCCGCCGTGTCCGCTAGTCCACACATATTCGCTGAAGCACAAAACAAGGCATTCCACGCACGCACGGATAGCACCCCCTTGTCCTTTCTGCCCACCGCCGCCTCCTCGGCCGCCGTGTCCGCCAGTCCACCCTTGCCCTCTCGAGCATATAGACACACCTACCCAGTCCTATCCCCGTCCTCTCCTCCCCCTCCCGCTCCTGTCCCCACCTCCGCCTCCTCGGCCGCCGTGTCCGCCAGCTCGTTCCGCAGCACACGCATTCGGGTGGCGGCGCGCTCGTACTGCCGCCGGATGCTGGGGGGTAACCGCGGTGCGGTAAGTTGGCAAAAGGAAACAGTCGGACGCTGGGGTGTGTGGGGAGGATGCAGGTGACAGTACATGGGAGTAGTTGAGGTGTATCAGGCAGTCATTTGGGTGTGGGGATTCAAGGGTTTGTGGCATGCGGGTGGCTGCGCGCTCGTACTTCCGCAGGATGCTGTGGAGTGGTTGACGGGGAGGATGGGGGGTTCGAAGGGGCGTGATGGACTGCGGCAAGTAGTAGAGCAGGGATGCTTGCGAAAGCAGCATCGAGGATGAGCGGAGGCTTGCACACATGGAGGAGCACCTGTATCCGTCGGTGCTCAGCGCAACCTTTTTCGCCGCGCAGTGCTTCCCTGCGACGGCCACTGATCAGCCCGCTACACTCCCTCCCATCCCATCCCACCCCATCCCGCCCTCACCTGTCCACGCCGCCTCCGGCCGCGCCCCCATGCCCAAGCCCCATGCCGCCCCCTCCCCCCGCCTCTGCGCCCCCGCCGCCCCACGCCGCCCCACGCCCGCCCGCTCCCCCTGGTGACGGCGCCCCCGGCCGCCCCACGCTGTCCTTCTTGGCCACCACCTGCTGGATCAGCTGCTGCAGGCTGTAGTTGGGGGCCTGTAATTGGGGGGAGGGGGCGCAAGCGCAGGGCACATAAGCTGGTGTGCATTACTTGCACTGTGGAGGCGTGCATAGCAGCATGTGAGCGGGGCAACCCACTGCGCCACTCCGTGCGTCGACATGGACAGCTCACACGCTTGTGAGTCGCAGAACTCAGGTTGCGGCAAGCAACTTTGGAGCCCTACGCTGCCGTCCTGTACGCCTGCCCCGGCGTACCCTTGACTCTATGCGCTTCCTGCAGATGGGGCACTGCGTCTTCTTGTTGCGGTCGATGTGGTGCACCAGGCAGCGGTTGCAGAACGAGTGGCCTGCAGGGGGAACAGAGTGCGGAGAGCTGGCCATGGTCGTTTGCAACGGTGACATCGCCGTAACCATGCAGGGCCGAAGCAGGTGGGAGAAGGCGGCGAAGGATACCGCTCAGGACCAACGCAGCAGCTTGAAGGAACATGACCAGGACGCCTGCAGTGCGGGTTGCTGTGAGGCCCCTGACGACCTCACCTGGCCCCTCACCACCACCGTGCGCGCGTGTTCCTCACGACACCCGCCCACTACCGTAATACACAACCCCCTCACCGCAGGGGAACAGCATCATGGGCGCGTGGTCGGGCGGCACCATGAGCTCGTAGCACACGGGGCAGGTGTTCTGGCTCTCCAGCTCGTGCACCAGGAAGGTGTCCAGCGCGTCCTGCTGCGCCGCCAGAGACTCGGACTCGCGCTGCCGGGAGGAGGGGGGCCGGGAGGGGAGGCAGGGTGCGGTCAAGGGCGATGTGGGTCAGGTCGATGTTCGCGTTAAAGGGTGTCCAACGCGCTCTGCTGGCTGCCAGGGGTTGGGAATCGTGTCAAGCATTGAAGGATGTCAAGGCCATCCCACGAGATCATCCTGTTGGGTAGCTGGGGACAAAGACCAGCGCTAAAGGCTAAGAGACGGGAGTACGGGAGGCATGGCGGTACCATAGTTTGCGGTTGAGGAACAAGGGTGGCGGCGTGACGGCAGGCCGGGCAAGGACAGGCAGCTTCCCAGTGGTGCAAGTTGAAGCTGCCGACCGTTGTAGCTGCCGACCGTACACACGCCACAACAAGCACAGCAATGATGCGCGGCGCGCCACACCACAAACAGGGACCGTGTACAAACGGACACACCCACAATTGCGCTAACCCACCTGCAGCTCCACCTTGAGCTCGTTCCGCAGCCGGTCCGTGATACGCTCCGTGAGGCGGTCGATCACCTCCTCGGGCTTGACGCCGCCACCCAGGCCCCCGCCCAGGCCTGACGGCAGGGCGCCGCCCATGCTGGCCCCCACGGCCCCTGCGCCCGCCCCTGGCCCTGGCCCTGAACCTGGCCTAGAGGCTGTTGCGTGCGACGGGTAGCCCCCGGGGGGTGCTGCCGCACCTCCGGAGGTCGCTGAGGGGTGGCCACCACCTGCAGGGGTGCAAAGGCATTGTTGAGGGTCGTCCTGGTGGGCTGCATTGTGAGTGATGTGCGCTTGGGATTGAGGGTGTTGTATGCCACGTGTTGTGTCGGTGTGTGTGGCGTGATGCACCTGACGCAGCGGAAGCACACGAGAGCAGTGCTCCCGCCGTACCGGTAAGGCCGTGTGGTACCGCTTCCCTCCGGTGCAGTGAAAGTCCATCCGTCTGACCGCATGGCAGTGTAAAGCGGAAGATATGATTGTCAGCAAGGGACTCGCCTCTATGGTGCTGACCCCCGTCGGGGGCTGTCGAGCCGTGACCGGCCCCACGACCGCCGTCGTGGTGGTGCTGCTGCTGCAGCTCCGCCACAACGGTCTGTCGGTCCATCTCCGCTTGCCGCTCGCGCAGCCATCGGTTCTGGCTGCAGATGGGTGGTACGGTGACTGGTGTTTGGCGTGGTGACATTGCAACGTGTGCGAAGGTCCAGGAAGCTGTCCTCACCGGTGTCACCGGGGCTGCCGATTGACATGTCAACTTAACCCACCCTGTGTTACTGCTTACCGTCCACGAATCTCCTGAAGCTTGGCAGCCCGGTCCATGACAGGCGATGATGCAGAATGGAGAACTATCGTCGACTATTGCTCATTCCGGAGGGCGTCTCCACCCAGACGCATGCAGATGCGACGGGTTTGGCTTGCCTCACGATTCTAAAATGACTTCCATCACGTATATCATTAATTTATTGATTCATGTTTGTCATAGAACGCCTGCCGGTGCCGAAGCTCGCGCTAAGTTCGCGCTCTTGACCCGAGCCTCGTCCTGTTTGGCGTGTTTGATTGTCTTCGGAGGTGCCCGAATGTTGGTGTTTGAATGCCTTCGCCACTACTAACCTAGATTCACCCGATTCATGTGCCAGGTGAACAGGGTGTACATGCTGCGTGTGTGGCGTGCATGGCGTGCCACCGGCCTGCAGGGGTACGGTAGCCCTCGATAGGTTACACGGTGGTCAGGCTGCTTATCGGTACGCATGCTGCGCTCCACACTCCCCTGTCCTCACGCTGGGCGAGCCGGGTGGCAGACCCATTCGTTTCGCAGTTGCCAGACCTCACGCAACGGCCAACCGTATGCCTCGTGCTGTTCACGCCATTGTGGCAAATGCTACTAGGCAGATGCTTAGGCCCGACCCATACCCGTAGCACACTCACGTGCATCGGACAGGGCCCACCGCGCCATAAACTGCGACCACAGGAATGACAGCTGCCCTAGTGCCCTCGAGCACGTATCAACTGCATCACCCACACGTGTCGGTACAAGGAGAGGAGGCGAGCATGTTCTGCACACCAAAAATCCCACAGAGGCCCGTGCTGCTGTACCAAGCCAGCCACGACACACCACACACAACTGTGTCCAACCGCCGCCACCCAAGCTGGCAGGTGACCTACCTGTGGACCCTCAACGGTACACGTGTCAGTGGAACCTACGACACGCCAACAAGCCTGGTGCCTCACTGACAGCGTGCCCACGCAGCGTCCATGCCTTACTCCAGGACCCCGACCAGCAGCACATACAACCAGTACATGCCCTGTGGCAGACGTGCGGCTGCGTCCCGCTATTTGCATGGCGGCCGCCGTCACCACAAACACAAGGCAGGGCAGCTACACGGACCGACGTCCCGCTAAACGCCCAACGCATTGACCTACTGTCCCGACCACAGCTGCCGCCACTGCGGCTCCCAGCAGCAGCACTTTTCGCCGCATGCCCCTGCGCGCCCCCACCGCCGTGTCGCATGAACTCTCCAGGTGCCTGACTTTCCGCAGCAGCCCCCGCAGCCACGCCGCCACCTGCTGCCTCTCCCCTTGGGTCCTGGTACACCCCCGGGAAGAACGACAGAAACCGTAGCGCGCCGCGTACCTCCATGTACCCACATGGGCACCCCTGCTCCACTAGCCACATGCACGGAGGGCAGGGAAGACCCCTCCCTGACAGCCTCCGCAAGCATGAAGCTTCCCCACGGCACCCGCAGCCTCCGCAGGGCCGCCAGCATGCCTCTGTCGCCGTTGCTCGCCGCCCTAGCGTACGGCGCAGTCACAAAGTGTTCCGGCACGGCCCCACCACCGCCCAGCGCCTCCACAATGGCTTCCAGCGTGGCCTCGCATCCGGCACCGGCAGCGGCTCCCAGGGCACCTGCGGACACAGCCTGGGCGTTCGGGGGCAGCAGCTGCGCCAGCGCGCACCACACGGCCCGGGGGTGACGTGCCGCTTCCTGCAAGCTGGTGGCAGCGGCCGCGGCGCCCTGCTGCCAGCCCGCCGCCGCCAGCAGCCGCACCGCCTCCGCTAGCTGCTCGCCGTCCTCGGCCGTGTTGCTCGGCCACAGATGAACGACCCAAGCCAGGTCCATGTCCAGGTCTCGGGGGCATCCGGCCTGCAGCAGCCACCGCAGCATGGCCCGGTCGCCCCGGCCGGAAGCCACTTTCAAACAGCTTGGGTCCAGGGGGCATGGGTGGCCAGGGTACTGCTGGAGCCACTCGACCATGGGTATGCTCCCAGATCCAACGGCCTCTCGCAGCGCAGCGGGCAGCAGGTCCGCCCGCTCCTGCGGGCCCCACTGCTCCAGGAGCAACTGCAGGGCCTCCAGGTTGCCTTGCCCCGCCGCCACCTCCACCGCCGCCCGCACGCGCAGTGGCACCCCCCGTCCCGCCAGCCACCGCAGCTTGGCTGTGCTGTCCTTGCTGCTTGCAGCGGCCGCGACCACAACGTCCTCGCTGCTCCATGCTGCATCGCCCTCGGGGGGCAGGTAGCCGCCCGCTTGCTCCAGCTGCTGGACGATGCGCATGTCCGCATACTGCAAAGTGTAGCTCAGTGCTGGTGCAGGGGCACACCCGAAGCGGTGCTCGCGAAGCCAAGCTAGCCGTGCCAGGTCGCCCGAGGCGGCAGCAGCACCAACTGCAGGCGCGACCCACGCCGTCGTGCTGCTTGCCTTGAGACACATCCGCAACACCCACTCCATTTTGGCCTTTGCATCCGCGGTCGAAGAGCCAGCTGCAGCAACCATCAGGCTGCTTCATGCATCCAGTCTGGTCGCCCCCAGGACCTGCTCATTCCGGTTGCTACCCCCCTGCAGCCGCCGGCCCAGCAAGCCCCACGCTGCCTGCAGCCCCGCCAGGTCGCACTGCCGCGCCGCCGCCTCCAGGGTGCGGCCCGGATCCAGCAGCCCGGGACAGCGCTGCTCCAGGGAGGGCAGCAGGTGAGCCAGCCCCGATGACACGGCCGCGGACCCCACGTCGCGAGCAGGGTGGCTAAAGTCGTTGTAGTGGCTTGTCTGCAGCAGCTCCGGGAACACGTGCGGCTGCAGCAGCTGCCAGGCGAGTTCCACGTTTGCTTCACAACCGCTCTCAGCTGCCCTGCTGAGGGTCTTGAGCTTACACCGGAACGGCAGGTGCTGCAGCGCCGCCGCTGCGCCCTCCAACACCACCCCTGAATTGATGCACCGTTGCATGGCAGTGGCTGCCCCATGCGTGCGGTACGGTGCTGCGATTCGCTGATTTGTTGAGCCGCCTCCTTAAATGCAAAGCGGCCACTGAGGGCTAGGTCGTTGGGGGGCAGCAGTGCCAGGATGCGGAGGCGCAGCTCTGGCGGGAGCTGTGGAGTGGTGGAGCTAGGGGTATTAGGGAAGCTGCTGCTGGACGTGCTGTCCATGGCTTGCCCCTTTGTTCAAGTCGTGTTACACAGCTCGAGAGGATCTCGAAGGATCCTCTGGTTGTACGGTATTGGCGCCGGTATCCCAGAGGTCTGCGGGGTTGAAGGGGCCACAGCGCCATGTAAGCAGGGGCAGCAGAGCCCTAGGGAAGGAGCAGCAGAGCCCTAGGGACGGGCCTCGGATTCGTAGTGCCGGTATGACGCTCCTGTCGAGCTTTTGCACGCATATTGCAAGTTAGGGGCTGTCACCAACGAGTGCACCCTAGCCCAATACCGATTAGAAAGGTATCGGCAGCCCTTGGCGCAGCCAGGGCCTTACCGTTAGTAACTGCTCGATACGGTAGTGCAAATTGCTCAGTAAGCTCGTAGCTTCGTGCCGACCAAGGAGGGATTGGCTTGTTCCGCTCTTGTCACGCGACACAACGGTGGGGCTTGACGGTATTCTGTATGTATCTCGTTGGCTGCTTTAATAGAATGACAACGCGGATGACCGCGAGGGTGGCTCGCAGTGGAACCTCTCCATGTCTCGTCAGGGGAGTACCCTGGAGAGTACCCTGGAGGCACTCGCTCCATGTCTGAGCGACGGAGGGCCGTAGACCCGCCCCTGGCCTCCTCCGTCGCCTCCGCTGCTGCTTCCCGCAATCCCTACACCAGTTATAACCTCGCCGTACGTCCTGTCAAGTGCCACTGTGGTGAGTTGGTGGGCGAGCAGTGGCCGAAGGCGTGCACAAGGGCCAAGGCGGTTGGCGATGGTGCCCCAGAACGCCTGCAGGGGTGGGAGCGTGATGGTATGCGGTGGTGGGTTGTGGGTTGTTGGGCACGTGGGTTAGCAATGGGTTGGTGGCGTGTTGCCCAGCGAGGACAATGCTGCTGGTGATGGGGCTCCGTTCCCGCGAGGTGCAAGTGGGGCGCTGAGCGTTTGTGCATAGTGGGTGAGTAGGTCGTGGTGGTCAGTGGAGCGTTCATATCCGCCCACAAGTGCTTGCCAAGCACCGAATTCCTAGCCCCTGTAACCTTCTCACGAAAAAAAAAAAAAAAAGTGGGTCAGGAGGTGTCGCAAGGTGTGACTTTACGCACAGCGGGGCCAGTGGGCTCGGGTACAGAGGTTGGCGCCCCTGAGCCCGCACGTGCCATACATGCATGCGGCAGCAAGGGACATGCCTGCTGAGTAGGAAGGCGCGTGCGGAGCAAACCGCTGAGCCAACGGGAGCCTCAACTCCCAACGGCCAACCCACCAGCCCTCTTGTGCCGTATGTTGGAGCAGGCTAGGCCAGTGCGGGGCAGTGGCAAGAGAAGGGCCTCCTGGCTCCAGCTGCATTCCAAGGCAGCAGCACAAGCCGCTACTGCATTTCTTAATACCTACACCGCTCACGTAAGTGCTGCTGAAGCCATGGGAGCGGCGGACGCGCGATGAATCCGACATGTCTTAATTACACAACGGTGGGTGGGAGGTTTGGGGGAGAAGGGGCCCCTTTCCATACGATACTCGCGTGCGTTGGTTGAGCCAGGTCGAGCCGTACAGCTGTACGCTGCCAGACCCCTGCCACACCCTGCAACATCCTGTCAACTTGACTGCAGTTGCCCGCATACCGGTACCGCACCTGCCTTGCCATCTGCCGTCAGGGCCTGTGCACGGGCCGGACCAGGGTAGCACCTCTAGGCCCGAAAGCCAGCCCACAGCCAGCACTCTGACCACCCTGGACCACTCTCCTCCATCCACCCTTGTCTGCAGCTCCACACAACTACTGCACACAGCATGACCTGCGGGCCCCGACCCCCTGCCCCGCCTCCGCCCCTCCGCGCCCCCGCTCCGCCGCCTCACCCCTCGCCCCCTCAACGCTGCCCCGCTGCCCCTGCCTCCCTGCTTCCTGCAGGTGCTGCCCTGCCGCCCTCTGCCCTCCCTGCACCAAGCCCTGGTCCTCCTCCCTCCCTTGCTCCTGAGCTCGCCCTGCCCCCTGTTGCTGCCCTGCCCCCGGCCCCTCGGCCCCCAGCTGCCGCCCTGCTCCTTGCTGCCCCCCTGTCCTTGTCCCCTGCTGCTCCGCCCCCTGCTGCTGCCCCGCCCCCTGCCGCCCCGCCGCCTGCCCCATCCCCGCCCCCTGGGCCCCCGCTCCCCCCGCCCCCGCGCTGCCCCCCAGCGCCCAGTCCATGAGGTCGAAGGCGCCCACCCCCAGCTGCAGCAGCGCCAGCTGCGTGGCCTGCTCCACAGTCAGCTCGGGGTGCAGCGCCTCCAGGCAGTTGAGCAGGATGAGCACCTGGGGGGCAGCGTGCGGGTGTGGGTTAGCCAGAGTTGTGGGCTAGCGAGAGCTGTGGGGTCGAACGGGTGCACCGTAGAGGCGGACCAGCGGGTGGGAGGACGTCAACGGCAGGGCATGTTCCCAACGAGGGGCATGCGGACGCCTCAACGCGCTTTTGGCGCCCCTGTTTTTGCATGCAGGCGACACGGGTGCACCAGCTACACCTGTCGTTCCCCTTGCCCCAACGCAGGGCTCAAATGCGCAGCCCCAGTCCCACGCAACCACGACCCTCCCCCACCACCAGTACTACTGTTCCCCACTCACCACCACCATCACCACCCACCTGATTTGAGTCCATAGGCTCATCCGTCTGCGCGCGGTTAGCTTCGTCCCTGGCATGGCCCAAGCCGCCCGCTGTACCGCCCGCCGCCGTACCGTCCGAAGCCGCGGCGTCCGCCCCGATGCTGCCCTGCCCGGCCGGTGCAGGGGATGTCCCCTCGTGCTGGGCCCCTGGCGCGGCCTGCGCACTCTCGCTCCCTTGAGGCCCCGGCTGCTCCTGCTCCTGCTGCTGCTGCTGCTGCTCCTGCTGCTGCTGCGGTCGCCACCTGGCCAGCCCCGTGTCCACCTTCTCCAGCACGTGTTCAGGCCGGTGGGCCTGCAGGACGAGCGAGTGACGGTATAGCGATGTGCGCAAGGTTTCATTGGTGTATATCATCGACACACGTAGGTGGCATGTTCGGTTGCTACCCCAACCTCGGCTAAGGCAACCTTGCGAGGGCAGTAACTGTGCTGTCTAGGAGTTCCCAGCAGAAAATGGGGCTCACGGCATTGCGCCGGGATACCGGTAAGCATGGCAAGGGCAGAGCCGCGGGTACGTCAGCCATGCGACAGTCCGCATGCACCTGCCGACATCCCGCTCACAAGCGTTTGCGGCCGGGGCCACTTCTATTCTTAGACCCACCCATTGATTGCCCTGATGGCAAACCAGCCTGCCTGCCTGCTTTCCCTCTGCCCTTGTAGGCTTCTTCTACCGCCACAAGCTCACCCGCCTTACCCACAGGGTGGAGGGTCACACACCTGGTTGAAGCGCCCCCGCCCCGCCGCTCCCCTGTCGTAGCACGGCCCGCACAGGTCGTACCCGATGGCCTCAGGGCAGTCCCGGCACCTGCACGCACCAACACACACTCGGCTCTGCGCGTGCTTGCCGTGCGGCCCCACCATTCCGCCAAAGGCCCTTACCCGGCACAGGCACCTCGTTACGCAAAGACCAACGTCCAGCCATCACCGTGCTGACCAGTCCAGGCAAGCCACGCCAGCCATTGTGGAAAATGGGACACATTCCCCCAAGCGCGCACGCCATGTAGTTACAGCCCCCGCCCCCTGGGCCTGCCGTACACTGCCGTACACTGCCGTACCTGTACCGCCGGCCCACGATGGGGAACACGCCGCAGTCGTCGCAGCCCACGCTGTACCACGTGAACACGCTGTCCTCGTGCGCCGCCAGCTCGCGGCGGGTGGCGGCCCAGATGGCCGCGCTGGTCAGCTCGCCAGGGGGGCCGCCGCCGCCGTCAGCGGCGCCAACAGGGTTGGCGGCGGCGGCGGCGCGGCCGCCGTAGCGGCGGCTCTCGCGCTGCTGCGAGGCGTACCGTGCGAGCAGCGCGTCTATGGCGGGCAGCTTGGAGGCTGCACGGGCGCAGGGCACGGACGCACGGGTGCGGCAGTCCAGACGTCAGTCACCGTAACAGGAGCATGGGTTGGGTGTACGGCGGGTTAGGTTAGGCAGGTGACGTGCTGGTTGGCGGCAGCGCACCTGGCCGCCTCGTGGAGCCGCCTCGCCCTCCCTCCACCGCCGTCCCGCCGTCGGCCCCTCCAGGGGTGCTGCCTTGAAGATCACCGGCAGCGGCGTCGGTTGTCCCGGCCTCTTGTGCGGCCTGAGACGCAGCCGACGCAGCAGCAGCAGCGGCAGCCGCTGCTGCAGCTTCTGCCAGCTCCGTCGCGACCCCCCGCTCCCGTACACGGCACTGCTGCGGGTACAGCTGTCGTACTGCCTCCTCCAGCTGCAGCGCAAAGACACGGAAACGCAAGCGGACATCCCCTGGCATCAGCGCAAGTTATCAGGGCGGGCACAGTGTAAGGGCAGGCCCTCCGTCCTTGCCTCATCTACAGTAAGGTCCACACAGTCACATTCCATGTAGGGCCTGACACGTGCCTTGGCACCCAAATGCAGCCCTTCGTGACAGCCCGCGGACTCCTTCTTGCGGTGCCAAGGCGCGCTAGATCCACGCCACCCACCTGCCGGCACACTCCTGCTCCTGGGAGGCAGGCTTTGGAGCAGGTTGGGCAGGGCATCGCCCTGCCGCCCGCTCCGCCCCCACTGCCGCCGGCCGCCACGCCTCCCGCCGATGTCGCCGAGGGAAATGAGGGACGGCACGTGGAGGAGCACACCTGTGAGGATGCAGGGAAAGATCAATTGAGAGAATCGTTGGGCACAAGACAGCACAGCGCAGGCACTAGGTACGGCCCATCCACACATCTTCGCAAGATGCAACTGGCAACCTTCCCACACTCCCAGGCTGAGGCGCAAGCGCGGCACCCGCGCTACGCTGTGTGCACATACACGTGCAAGGCACACAACATGGCGTACCGAAAGTTATGGCACGTATACGGCCGGTTGGGTGGGAGGCGCAGCTTTTACCAGGACCCGCAACCCCACACCTTCTGTCACACAGACGCCGTTAGCCTGACGCCGGGATCGGCCAGTCACCGAAAAAGCGTCGCACAACCACTTTCGCCGCCCGCCCACTACCCAGGCATTTCACCCACTGGCCCCACCGCCCTCCCCCACTCGTACGCGCTGGGTAGTCTTTTTGTTCACCCGGCAGCCCTCACCTACCAGGCAGCCGCAGCTGAGCACGCACGGCGGGACCGCCAACCGCCCGCACCCCGCCCGAGAGCAGCGGAACGCCGGCCCCGCCTCCGCCTCCATTGCAAAGCCCTCTCCGTCGCCGCCATCGCCGCCGTCGTCGCCCGCCACTCCCTCCCCTGGCCGCCCTGCAGCTGCCGTACGTAACGCCAGCGCCGTCAGCGCCGCCGCCACGTGTGCCGACGCGTCGCCGTCAGGCCCGATGGCGGGCGACTCAGCGCCCTGCTCCGCCTCCAGCTCTGGGGCATAAGTACAACAGGGAAAGGAGGACATGACCCACGGGTCATGATGGCGCGCAATGTTACAGGTTGGGGCACGTGTCGACGGCAAACAACCCGTGGGTCCTCTGAATTCACAGCAAGCTCCTTGCAAAGGTTCACGCAATCAAACGTCTAAAACACCGCTTAGGCATTGCTCCCTTCCCCATTGTGATTGCGACCAGCATTTTGCCAAGGGCAGTTACCCACCCTGGTTCTCCCGGCAGCGCTCCGCGTACTGTTGGGGGAAGGCCGCCTCCAAGAAGCGGTGCAACGGCACACACACCTGCGTGGGTTAGCACACGCGTGGGTTAGCGCATGCGTGGGTTAGCACGTGCATGGGTTCGTGCCGTTACGGGTATCCCTGCTTGCTGCAAAACACAAATGCGGGGGGTGGCATGCGCGTGGGTCCGTGCCGTGGCAGAGGAAGGTGTGCATGCATGTCGCACGGTACATAACAGCAGCTTGGAGCTTGGAGCGGAGCAGCACCGTCCGCACTTATGTGCAAGGCGCTGGTACGTAAGTGTCGCACCTGATGCCGTCTGCTCGAGTTGCTTGGCACTGTTGCACACGTTCAGCAGCTTACCCTCGGGAAGTGTGTGTAGGCCCCACGGCATACGGGGCACTGGGAGGGGCGGAAGGGGTTCATTGCGTGGTGCTGTGGGCACGGGTTGGAGGAGGGAGGGGGCAGGGGGACACAGGGCGCCAGTTCAGTGCTGGAGTAAGGCTTTGGTCCCGAGAGAGCAACTCGTTGGCGGTAGCACGAGATGCCGCATGCATGGTGAGCAGCCCCTCGCGCAAGCATCCCGACAGGCCCAACAGCACAAATCATGGAGCGCCCAGCAGCACAAGTCTACGTTGGAGGGGGCGGATGCGGCAGGCCCTGCGGGCCTCCTGCAGAGCCACGCAAGCGCGCAAGCCACATTGGCTTCGCAATTCGCACAAACCACGTCGGTGTGGCACCACCGCATGTGCCTGCGTGTGGCACCACAGGGGTCTGCGGCTCCACGTGTGCGAGGCTGCGTTGCCCCGGGCCGCGCAACACTCTGGTGACGCGCCCCTCGCGCCCCTCGCAGCCTCCATATGAACCCGTGGACCCACCATGCACCTGCGACACACCAGGATAGCACGAGCGAGGGCAAATGAGCTAACGCAGCAGTGACCAGTTCAGACTTCAAAGTGGCTAGCCACACCAGTGCTACTTGTGTCTGCACTTTCTACTCCATAGTCCATGCTATGTCACAAAAATAGCGCTAAGCATTGAGGCAAATTGACATGGCTAGCATGTGGCTGGTGGTTACCCCAAAACCCTCACCAAAAGCAGAAAGCGTGCCCGCAGTTGTTAACGCAGGGCTTGAACCTGGAGCGGGTGGCACAATAGAACGGTTAGGTAGGTAGGTAGGTAGGTAGCAAGGGGGACGCAAGGGGTGATGGCGATATGACTGAGGGAGCGCGGGGCATGGGGGCACGAGGGCCTTTGCGCATCCAAATCCGCTGACGCGCGGCGGGCAACAAGCTGAGGCAGGCGCCTTCCGCATCCCACAGCATGAACAAGGGCCGCCACCGCCACCGAACTATCGGTACTCACCACACCCCCATCCTCCTGCCAATCCCCCGCCTGCAGCCCGTATCAGCTGGCAATCCCCTCCCCCCCGACGCACACTACTACTTCAGTACTCCGCACCCCTCCACCCACATGAGGTCCATGCAGATGGGGCAGCTCCAGTCGTCCGGGGACAGGCAGTGGTCAGCCGCCGGTGCTCCATCACCCTGCAACCCTTCTGGACCGTGCTCCCGCTCCTTCCCATGGTGCTCAACCCCCACCGCACCCTGCCCTTGCGGCTTATGCTGCTGCTCTAGCCCCTTGTCCCCCTCCTGCTGCTGCTGCTGCCCTTGCGGCAGCTGTGGGTGCGGATGTAGGGCTTCCTCTTGGCGTGTGGGCTGTGCGGGGGGCTGCAAGGGCACACGTGCCGCCGGGCCTGTGTCGCTGGAAGTAGCATCGAGGCCCTCTGAGTCCATCCTGGTAAGCTGGGATTGGACAGTCAAGCAGCATGCAGGCAGTCAGATATTGGGGCGCCTTATTGGTCACGTAGGAAGGTCTATGTGGGGTTTGGGGGGGCAGGGAGTTTGCAGGACTGTGGCCCAACGAAGAGTGGGCCTCATCACCACGGCCTGTGAACCCAGGCTGTGACGACAGCCTGTCGTGCTGCTGCTACCCGTTATGCTGATGCGGAGCCTATCGGCCAGAGCATCCGAAGAACGTCTGGAGAAGAGGGCAGGTCAGGCGCTTCGGACTTGCGTGCACAGGCGGGAACACCTACCTACTTGCAGCCCTGCCGGGGCTGGCCTACACCGCCTTCAGACCCCGCAGCTATTCGCTATGACGCTCATTATGCTTTTAATATATTCCAATTTGCAATTTGCAGTACTGGACTAGGCCACCGTTTGGCCAATTCCCTCCGCCTGGGGCTTTCCAGGGCACTTATCAGTGACTGTGCTCAGGGGTAGAGCCAGGGTCGTCAGAAGTATCTTGCACTATCAGTAGTACTTGTAGTCAAAGTAATTATGGTAACCCCTTGCACACGCGATGTCACGTCTCGTGTGCTCGGGTCCATGCCCCCGATGGCGTGTTTGGGCTTCATGGCCTTCGAGGAGCCAAGCTCTTGGAGATAAGTTTCCTTCGCCGTTTACACATTCACATCTACTAAGGTACATCCATTAAAGCGTTTGTGAAACCCCGACTTAACGCCCACAGTCACCGTGCCACGATGGCCACCAGCGTTGCTGTTTCGAGCTCCCGCTCAGCCGTGAGGCCTGCGCAGGTTAGTTTGTAATCTAGCAAAGGCAATTGAGCTGCTGCCGTGGGGCTGCTGCCATACTTTTGCATAGTGTCGGGACCAGAGCGATCGACGACTCGCCTCCGCGCGCTCTCCCGTAGAGGGGCTATTTGACGAATGGCGCAGCGCAAAGGCATTCGAATACCTAGGAGCAGTCTCTGAGCATATGGCGAACCTTGCCACCGCGTCACTTGCGTGCCACCACATACGAGCCGATGCTGACACCCTGTGGATGCCCCACCCACGCTACCCGCCTGGCAACCCGGTCCTACTGCCACTGGAACGTCAACCTTCCGAATCATAACGATACAAAAATGGACACTTGTGTATGATGTGCGGAAGACTGCATAAAATTGCACCGTGCCCGACCGCCTCCCCTCAACCCTTCAACCCCCAGGTGTCCTCCCGTGCCCCAACTGCGCTCGTTGCCCCAGTCGGTAAGCAGCCCGCTGGCACAAGCCATGCGCTGACCACGCAGCCTACGGCAAAGTGCACAAAAGCTCTCCTCCATGGCGATGTACTGCCAGCAGGTGCAACTGATCTACCCATTTTGCAAGCACTCAGAACAGGCATGCCGCTGCCACAGCCACCCACTGGCACCTGCCAAACAGCGCCCTTATCTCATGGCCCTTCGCACACTGCTGCCCTGTTCCCTGCCCACCTGCTGCTACCCCCCAGTCGCCGCCCGCCGCCTCGTCCCCGTGCCAGCCTCGCGCCCCCTGGAGCAGCCGCCCAGGGCCGGTCCCCCAAGTGGGTAACTCTCACGCCAGTTTTTCGTGTGGGGGGCAAAAGCATTGCAGCGCAGTAGCGGCTGCGGATCTTTGGCCAAGCGGCCGCAACGCTTTTGTCTGCGCAGCTGTCCGTGCAGCAAAGAGCGTTGGCCTGCCGGCTGGTGCTGGTACCCTTGTGGGCCTGGGCCTGGGCTTGGTGGTCCTCCCATGTGGGCTTGAACGCGCACGGCTCCTGTGAGGGAAACGTGGAGGGATGGTCCCGGCCCACCGCCACTAGGGCAGCTGCGGCTGTAGCAGCGGCAGCCAGGGCCTGTGCTGGGGGGTGCCTGTGCGCATGGCCGTGTCCGGTGGCACACGGGGTGTGAAGGTTGCTGAAGCGACAGGGCACATGGGCTTTGCACGTCCCACGGCAGAGATGTTGCATCCTGGTAACGTACGTGTCCTGTGTCCCCCTCCTGGCGCCCCTGTCCCTGCGCAGCCCCCGAGGTGCCCGCCAAGTTTGTGGTGGGCGGAGGGGCGGAGGCCGACCCCGAGATGGAGGCCTTCCAGCAGCACCAGGTGGGGAGGGGGTGTGGGTTAAGGGCGGCACACAGCTGTTGCAGCACCAGGTGGGGAGGGGGGGTGTGTCAAGGGCGGCACACAGCTGTTGCAGCACCAGGCACAGCCGCCTTCGCGCAGCACCAGGTGTGGAGGGTGTGTGTCCCGGTAGCAAGGGCGGCTCACAGCTGCCCTCCTGCAGCTCTGTGGGTAGAGGGTTGACACAGTCACCTTTCAGCAGCACCAGGTAGGGAGGGGGCGAAGGCGTGAGTGACGGGCCGGACACAGCTGCCATCTGGTCACACCAGGTGGGGCGCGGGCTGTGGTGTCCGCATCACGAATAGCAACAGCGACATGGCAGCCGTGCGAGCTTGGGGGAATGGCACAGGGTGCACAGAATAGCGCAAATCGCAAGCTACTGTATTCATGCAGGGGGCAAGGCGTCCGTGCCGGGGCAGGATCTTGCTACGTATTGCGCAGAGGCATCACGGTGCACCGCGCAGAAGCTGTACATGGCAGCGCGTCTGCTTTGGTGCGCTTCGCTTCGCTTCGGACGTTCGGAGCGTGACGCCGTGGGCGACCGTGCAAACGGTTTTCTTTGGGCGGAATAGCTTCAACTGGAGCCGGGCAACCTGACTGAGACGGACAGAGTGCCTGCAGATGCTCACAATGTCTTCCGACCTGTATGTCCCCGCACCCGCAGGCGAGCGCCGCCCAGCCTTCGCCCGCCGAGCTGGCCCGCACCATCATCGACCAGGGCAGGTGAGGACATCCCCTGTGCTGTACTTAATGGGTACCATGTTGTTGTACCTGGTGCTGTGCCTCGCTCAACGACCGTATTGCGCAGACAGCTCGGCGACCGTACTGCGCAGTCAGTTCGTGACAAGCAATTGCCCCACTACTTACGCCCCACCCTCCCCATCTCCCTGTTCGTGCTGATGCAGCTACGCCGTGCTGTCCACGCTGAGCAGCTCCAAGGCCACCCAGGGCTTCCCCCAGAGCAGCGTGGTGGAGTTTGCGTGCGACGGCAGCGGCCGCCCCTTCTTCGCGCTGTCCTCCCTGTCCGCACACACGGCCGACGTGAAGGCGGACGGCCGCGCAGCCGTGACCGTCAAGTCGCCCAGCTTCAGGGTGCGCGCTGCATCAACAAACACCAAACACCATGTCAGATGCTGACGGCGCAAGCCTGGGCTCTTGAATTTGGAACCTTTGCATCGTGAGCCTTGGCCTAGTGACACCCAGGTCCAGTGGCGTGTGGTACGGTGGTGGCTTTGTCGTGTGCTGGTGGCTTGTCGTACGGTGGTGGCTTTGTCGTATGCTGGTGGCTTGTCGTACGGTGTTGGCGGCGCGGAGCCAGGTGTACGTGGGAAAAGTGACGTCTCTTGACGGTTTGCGTGTGGTTATTGGGTGCGGGTGGCCGGCATTGTGCAGCAACCGAACCGTTGCCATCAACAACCGTACTGTTGCCACCCACGCGCTACACGCACATTGTCAGCACCTGATGTGCTCACACACGTCTGCTGCTGTGCGCGCAGGGCATGGACTCCCCCCGCGTGACGCTGCAGGGCGTCATCAAGCCCGTGCCTGAAGAGGAAAGGGCGCAGCTGCGGGAGCGGTTCCTCAAGGGGCACCCCTCGGTGGGTCAGCGGGGCTGGAAGCGCAACGGCCGGGTGGTTAAGGGATGTGAAGCAGCATGCGTGGGTGTGGTTCGCGAGGGCATGGCGGAGGGAGGTGGTTCTTAAGGAGCACCCTCGGTGGGTTAGCGGAATCGGTGGTGCACCCATGCAGCACTGGCATGGACGAAGATGCGCGCAGTGCCCTCTTGTTGCACGTGTCGGGACCTGTTACTGAAAGGGACTTGCGTGCAGCTTGGTTTGGCATGGACTAGCACGCGCTCGGCGCCCTTTGTGGCGTGGCGTGCGTGGAGACCTGCTGTTGTTGGCATGGCATCGTCTTGACAGCCTTGGCCGGTCCTCCCTGCTCCTATCTTACGGTGCATACCCCCAGGCCTTCTACGTTGACTTCGGGGATTTCTCGTGGTTCCGGATGGAGGACATCGTCAGCGCGCGGTTCAACGGCGGCTTCGGGGCGGCGGCACCGGTGAGTTTGTGGAGGTCGCGACATATGGTAGCGAAGCAAGCCAGCACGAGTGTAGGCTTGAGAGTTACGAACTCTCGGTGCACACGCGGATGTGGGCAGGATAGGTTAGGCGCCCGGTGCTTTTGGGTGTTCTTGCGGTGAGCCCGCAACGGCTGCACCTGACTGTTCGGTCAACGTTCTGTCCTCTGCCAAGGTGAGCGCCGTAAACAGCACTTTCCAGGAGCGCCTTGTGGAGTACTTGCGACCACACACCTTGCTCACTCTTCCCCCACGTGCCCCCCTGTTGTGCGCACCACAGCTCACCGTGTCCGACTACCTGGCCGCAGGTCCTATATTTATATGTTGAATATGCATTATAACTTATAAACTAAATTTGCCCCTTTGCGCATACCCCCATATCCCCCCTGTGCGCACCACAGCTCACCGTGTCCGACTACCTGGCCGCAGGTCCTATATTTATATGTTGAATATGCATTATAACTTATAAACTAAATTTGCCCCTTTGCGCATACCCCCATATCCCCCCTGTGCGCACCACAGCTCACCGTGTCCGACTACCTGGCCGCAGGTCCTATATTTATATGTTGAATATGCATTATAACTTATAAACTAAATTTGCCCCTTTGCGCATACCCCCATATCCCCCCTGTGCGCACCACAGCTCACCGTGTCCGACTACCTGGCCGCAGGTCCTATATTTATATGTTGAATATGCATTATAACTTATAACTTATTATAACTTAATTTGCCCCTCTGCTGCCTGCCAGCTCACCGTGTCCGACTACCTGGGCGCCAAGGCCGACCCCGTGTACCCCTTCTCCAAGCCCGTGTGCGGACACATGAACGCGGACCACCAGGAGGTAAGGGCGTGCGTGTGTATTATGGTATTTAGGCACTGAGGCCCACTTGGCAGGCATGGGGGGTAGAGGCTGTGAGGCGGACTGGTCTCAGCAACGGGATCCCTAGTCTAGGTGTCTCGCTTAGATCAAGGTCACTTACGTGCAAGAGAACTCCGTACACGGCCGTACATCCTCGCGTGCGCCCTGTACTTCGTCCTTGTCCCGGTACGCGTGCCGTGCGCCAAAGCCCTTTTGTGCGCGTGCCGTACACGTGTCGTACTACTGACACGCGCAGGACTCCAAGGCCATGGTCAAGCACTTCACGGGGCTGTCCGTGGACCGCGTGACCATGCTGGACCTGGACCGCCTGGGGATCAACTGCGAGGTGGCGAGGCAGGGGCAGACCTTCAAGGTGGGTGTCTCGGTAAAGTAGCTGTAGTATGGTGGATTGAAGCTCCCGCCTTCGCACCTGCACCAAGAGAAGGACCCAGAAGGAATCGCCGGCCCGAGCCGACCATGGCACAGCCCTAAGACAGCACCCCGCCCGCTGCTCCTCCCCCCTCCCCCGTCCGTTTGTCTTCCTACCGCTGCTCCTTCCCTCTCCCCCCTCGGGCGGACCCCCTCTTCACGACACGGCCCCGTTAGGCTCAAGCGCCTCTTCACCGCATGCGCGCTCTCCTGCCCATTCCTTTCTTACCATGTGACCTTCATTTGCATCTTGCTCCTCCTTCTCTCTGTGCAGCTGCGCCTTCCGTTCCCCTCGCCCGCCGAGGACCGCAAGGCCATCAAGGACCAGATCGTGGACATGACTAAGAAGGCCAAGGGCGCGGCGGCGGCGGCGGCGCGCATGGCGGGCGGCGCGCCGTAAGCGGGTACGGCAGTACGACAGCACGGTCTCGGAGGTAGAGCGGCATGGCCACGCCTGTGCGAGGGTGCTGCGCTGGTGTGGTAGTAGTTGGAGGCTTGGGACGGGGCCCGGTAGGCATGGAGGATGCTCTAGCGGCTGCTTGTGTTGTGGGATGACCGGTCAGGTGGAGCGCCTTGAAGTGTGGGTGGTGGATGGGTGCGCGTAGGTGGGGTCAGGGGCTGGGGTCGGGGCTGCGGACCGTGCGCAGAGGTGCGGTTGCGAGAGTCGGACCGTGTGCGTTGCCGTGTGGCCGTGTGGCCGCCAGGTCACAGCGGTGCTGGTGGTGCTGGTGGCGCGGGCGGTGCACCGCTGTTACTTGCCATTTCATTTTGTATTTGATGCCCCCTAATGAACGAGCGCGGAAAGGAGGAGGAGGAGGAGGAGGAGGAGGAGTTGGGCGTCGCAGGAGGTGCAGAGCCGGGAGTGGGTTGCTCAACACCTCGAGGGTTGGAGGCGAGTGGAGCGGGTCGACCGCTGCACGATGATGTGTGCCATGTGTGACATCTGGTCGCTTGCTCCAACACGCAACGCTACATGATAATAATTCCTGATTGTGGTCGGGACCAGTAAGGATCGTGTGGCCACACCACCTGGAATGTAACATAAAGTGCCAAATGCTTGGGGAGCCCTGGATAGGGCGAGGTGGATCGCCGGCGGGGGGCGGCCCAGTTGTGGAGCCCGCGTGAAGGACGCACTAAAGCGGCCGATTCTGTTGTTCGTTACAGGCATAGGGATCATGTTGGCGGGAGGGATGGGCGAGGAGTGTGCGTTGGGGCCTTGCGGCGTGTGGGACCGGTTATGCTGCGGCATGGACGCATGCATCGCTTTGTGGCCGGCTCCCGGCTGCAATGGCGATGCCGGTACCCGCGGTGGCGTGGAGGGGGCCGACGGGGCTGCATGTAAGTTTGGTTTTGCAGCTTTGACCCCCTTCCGTTGTAACCCGCTGCAAGTCGTTGTACGGCACCGGGGATGTCCTCTGAAGGGTACTGTCGGCACTGCTGGAAGACGCTGGCCGCGTGGCCGGACCAGGCGCTGGCTGGGCATGCAGCAGAGCGGTCACAATGGGTCACAGCAGGGCTGGTTTCTTCCGCCAAGGCATTTTATCAGTTTTGATAAAACCCAACGC
>VFQN01003115.1_pt1 | contig 24388 bp, 20 predicted proteins | sample 3512371 | NCBI WGS metagenome assembly VFQN01 (sample SAMN10412370, study PRJNA504923) | tailings metagenome | isolation source: Replicate 2 from Balatoc abandoned mine | place: Philippines: Itogon, Benguet | collected 2017-08-28 | reverse complement strand
TGTGGCACACCAAGGATCGAACGGGCTACCCACGCTCAGAGATCTATCGATCGATCAGGTCCCTGCTAGATACAAGGATTGGAGAGCGGGCCCGGGGGCACTCGATCATTGAGTGTCTCCCGGGCCCGCCCTCTGATCCTCAGATCCTCCGAACCTCACACCATCTGTTCCCTCTGATCCTCAAGAACTAGCGATGCATGAGGTGCTCCAGCACATCGTACCGCGTCACGATGCCCTGCACCACACCATCCTTGCGCATCAGCACCGCCCGATTGCTCTTCGACAGCAGCTTGGCGACGCTGTCCACTGGCGCCTCCGCTTCCACCACGGGAAACGGCTGATCCATCACATCGCTCACCGTCTGATCCAACACCTTGGCATCAGCGAGTGAGCGCGACGTGAGCTGCGACTCGGCCACACTGCCCACGCACACCGTGCCGTCCATGACCGGCACCTGACTCACGTTGTGCAGTGCCATGAGACGAATGGCCTGGCGCACGGTGGCGCCCGGCGTCACGCTCACAATGGCCGGCGCACTGGCATCCTTGCTGCCCAGCACACTCTCGATGCTCTGCATGGGCGCGTCGAGCAACTGATTCTCGCGCATCCACTCGTCGTTGAACACCTTGCTGAGATAGCGCTCGCCCGTGTCACACAGGAACGTGACCACCAGCGCATCGGGATCATCGAGACGACGCGCCACGGTGAGCGCGGCATGGGCAATCATGCCGGCGCTGCCACCCACGAACAGACCTTCTTCACGCGTGAGGCGACGCGCCATGTTGAACGCGTCCTTGTCGCCCACGCTGATGAACTCGTCGATCACGTCCATGTCGAGCGTGGCCGGCACACAGTCCTGTCCCACCCCTTCCACCTTGTACGGCGCGCCGGTGGGATGCCCCTCGCCTTTCGTGCGCCACAGCTCCGCCAGCACGCTGCCCTGCGGATCGGCGGCGATGATCTTGATGTTGGGATTCTTGCTCTTGAGGTAGCGCGCCACACCGCTGATGGTGCCGCCGGTACCCGCTCCGGCCACAAAATGCGTGATGCGACCACCCGTCTGCTCCCACAACTCGGGTCCGGTGGTGGCGACATGCGCCGCGGGATTGGACGGATTCTCGAACTGACCCGCCAGCACCGCGCCCGGCGTTTCCGACACGATGCGCTTGGCCATCTGCACGTAGTTCTGCGGATGATCAGGCGGCACCGCGGTGGGCGTGATGATGACCTCAGCGCCGAACGCCTTGAGCAGGCGCACCTTCTCCTGACTCATCTTGTCCGGCATGGTGAAAATGCACTTGTAGCCCTTGAGCGCCGCGGCGATGGCCAACCCCACGCCCGTATTGCCGCTCGTGGCTTCCACGATGGTGCCACCCGGCTTGAGCGTGCCGGCGCGTTCATGTGACTCGATCATCGGCATGCCGATGCGGTCCTTCACACTGCCGCCGGGATTGAAGAAATCCGCCTTGCCGAACACCGGCGTACGGATACCGCGCGCCACACGCGACAGGCGGATCAGCGGCGTCCACCCGATGGTGTCCAGCACGGAGTCATAGGGGCGGCGGTGCCGCAGGTGTTCATCCACGGAGTCGGCGCTGAGTACGGGGGAAGCGGCCATGGCAGTTCAGGGAAGACAGGGGAGTGTTGGCAAGATCCGGAGGCAGACGCAGCACCTGACGGATCATCGTGCGCATTATCGCACGGAATCCGGCATCGCGCTCGGCGTCACGCTGGCCTCGGGATGACGATAGTGCACGGGAAACAGCAGGGAGACGGCCAGGGGTCGGCCGCGTTGCATGGCCGGCCGGAAACGCAGACGGGCCGCGTCGACGACTGCCGCACTGTCGAAGGCACCCTGACCGCTGGATTCGACGACCTGCGTGCTGTCGGTCACCACACGACCCAGGCTGTCCACGAACAGGCGCAGGGTCACATTACCCTGCACCCGCTGGCGAAACAGGTGCACGGGATAGCGGAATGGCAGTTCGCTGTTGGTCATCTGCGGCTGCTCATCGGGCAGGCCCGTGCGGAACCAGCCATCAGCGCCAGATCGTACCACCCGGGTGCGTTCGGAACAGGCGGCGGTCATCAGGGGAATCAGGAGCAGCAATACCCGCCCCGCACGACGGCCAGCGCCGCAAGAGCCCATGGACATGTCGGAATGTACACCGGCAATCCCGGGGCGAACCGCCGCCGGCCTGCACAACCCGACTCGAGTTGTCCCTTGGCTCTCGCCAGACGGGCGCCGCGACACAAGCTTTGACTCGCACGCCGGCCGGTCTTCGCGCGAAGCGCGGGATCGGCGCGGACCTCTCTTCTCCGTTCGTTCCCGGTACATGCGCCGCACTCTCCGCCTCGGCCTCCTTCCCCAACACGCGCACGCACATATGGCTCACCGGCTTCTGCGCCGGCTTGTGCCCGTATTGGTCGCGACGCTTGGGCTCGCGGGCTGCGGCGGCGGAGGTGATGCCGCCGGACCCGGCCCAGTTCCCACCAACATTCGCGTACAGGCCGGCAATCAGCAGACGGGCGTGGTGGCGACGGCCCTCAGCACCCCGCTGCTGGTGGTGGTCACCGATGCCAACAATCGTCCGGTGGCGAACCGTCGGGTGGATTGGGATGTGGGTCCCGGTTCCGGAAGCGCCAATCCCACCAGCAGCAGCACCAACAGCCGCGGTGAAGCCACAACGGTCTGGACGTTGGGCAACTTCGCCGGGACCGGCCGACTCACCGCCCAGGTGACCGGTGTGAACCCCACTACCTTTACCGCCACAGTGCTGCCGGGGACCGCAGCGCGGGTGGTTGCCACACCCGACGCGCTGGCCCTGGGCGTTGGGGATACGCTGCGTATCCGCGCCGCCGTCCGCGATCAGTTCGGCAACGACCTGCCCAATCAGGACATCAGCTTCTCCAGTTTGCAGCCCGGGGTCGCCACGGTGAACGGCAATGGTCTGGTGGCGGCCGTGGCGCCGGGCACAACCGGGGTCATTGCCTCAAGCGCCGGCCGCGCCGATACGGTACCGGTGACCGTAGGGTCCGCGGGCTCGAGTCTCTGTGGCAATCTCATGCCCGAGGTCCTCTCGCTTGGACAGGTGCTGCATCCGGCCAGCACGAGTGGAGCCGTGCGCCTCTGTCTGCAGTCGCCAGACGGCGTCAATGGCGAATACGCCCTGACCCTGATTTCCACGTCGGCCTCGTTTGGCAGCGCCACGGTGAGCGACGTACTCGGTTTGGGCACCACCGGCCAGCTCACCGCGTCCTTCGGGGCATCGGCTCAGGCGGGCTCAACCACCAGCCCCCTGCTGTCCGGTGGGTGGATGGAGGCACCACAGGCGGCCACTGCGGCCGACGCCGACGCGGCCTGGCAGGTGGAGGCAGATCGACGCGCCCTGGAACGCCGCGTGCTCACGCCGCTCGCCGCCGATGCCCGGGAGTGGTGGGCAGAGCGTGAGACCACGCGTCGCCTGCGGCCGAGCAGCGTGGCCGAAGCCAAGGTGGGCGACGTGCTCCGGCTCAATGTCAACGCCAACAGTGCCTGCAGCAATGCCGACCTGCGCAGCGCGCGCGTGGCCGCGGTGGGCACCAACGCCATCATTGCCACCGACACCGACAATCCGTCGGGTGGCTACACGGACGCCGAGTACGCGGGCATTCTCGCCACCTTCGACACGCTGGTCTTCCCGCTCGACACCACGGCCTTCGGCGCGCCGAGCAACATCAGTCAGTACGGCAAGATCATCCTGCTCTACACCCGCGCCGTGAACGCGCTTACGCCGGCCAACAGCGGTTTCACCATTGGCGGGTTCTTCTTCGCGCGCGATCTCTATCCCAAGACGGCGCGCAACGGGGTGCCGGCCTGCGCAGCGAGCAATGAGAACGAGATGTTCTATCTGCTCGTGCCCGATCCCAATGGAGTCGTCAACAGCAACCGGCGCACGAAGGACGAGGTGACGCTGCTCAACCTCACCACCATCGCGCATGAGCTGCAGCACCTCATCAACTCGTCGCGTCGGCTGTACGTCAACACCGGCGCCGCACTGAACGAGGAGACCTGGCTTGACGAGGGGCTCTCGCACGTGGCGGAAGAGCTGCTCTATCTGCGCGTATCGCGCTACACCATCCGACAGAATCTCACGCTGAGCGATGTGGGGGGGACGACCGACCGCGCGAACAACTTCCGCAACTACGCGTCGCAGAACTTCTCGCGCCTCTACAACTTCCTCATCGCACCGGAAATCAACTCACCGTACGCGCCCAACGATTCGCTGGCCACACGCGGCGCGATCTGGAACTTCCTGCGCTTCGCCTCCGGGCGGCAGGGCGCGGCCGGTGAGTCCGCGTTCCTGCGCGCGCTCGTCAACTCGCGCACCGTGGGCGTCAGCAACCTGCAGGGCGTGCTCACCACGGGACGTTTTGCCGACTATCTCCGCGATTGGACCGTGTCGCTCATTGCGGATGACTTCAGCACCGCGACCACCGCCGCGCTGGCCACGGGCTACATCAACCCGACGTGGAATTTCCGCAGCATCTTCCCGGGACTGCGCTTCAGTGGCGGTGCGGCGTTGGGCGTGTATCCCATTGCCACCCGCACACTACTGGGTGGCTCGCCTCAACGCATCCGACTCGCCGGAGGCACCAGCAGCTACCTGCGCTTCTCGGTGCCGGCCGGCCAGCGTGCGGTCATCTCCGTGGGCGCAAACGGGGCAGCGCCACCGACTGACGTGCGCATCAGCCTCGTGCGACTGCGCTGACGTACCGGAGACCGACGCCTTACGACTTGGGTGTAAGGCGGATGTGGAAGAGCCGGGACCAGTATTTGCCCGTCACGAAGATGCGATCCTGCGCGGCGTCATACGCGATGCCGTTGAGCACGTCTTCGTTGCCCGAGCGGTCCATGGCTGGCAGGATGCCCGTCAGGTCAATCCAGCCGAGCACGTTGCCCGTGGCCGGATCGATGCGCGCGATCTGTTCGCTCTGCCACACATTGGCCCAGATCTCGCCCTTCACCCATTCGAGCTCGTTGAGCTGCGACACCGGCACGCCCTTGTCGGTGACCGTAATGGCCTTGAGCGCCTTGAAGGTGGCCGGGTCGCGGTAGATGAGGGTGCTCGACCCGTTGCTCATGATGACCGCCGAACCGTCGGTGGTCAGTCCCCAGCCTTCGCCGTCGTAGCTGAAGGTCTTCTGCCGAGCAAAGGTCTTGGGGTTGTAGGTGAACGCCTTGCCATTCTGCCAGGTGATCTGAAACAGCTCATCACCCAGAATGACAATGCCCTCGCCGAAGTACGGCTCCTCGAGATCCTGCTGACGCAGCACGCGACCGGTGGTCAGTTCCACCTCGCGAAGATTTGATTCCTTCACTTGTCCGGTGCTTTCGAACAGGCGCCCGTCATGCCACTGCAAACCCTGCGTGAACGCCTTGGGATCGTGCGGATACGTGGCCACGATCTCGTAACCGTACGTGGGGGTGCGCACGATGGGCGCGCTGGTGGAATCCGGCGCCGTATCGTCGGCCGCACGCTCCGTGTCGCTGCATGCACCGAAGGCGCCAGCCGTGCCCACGAGGCCCAGCGTCGCGAACAGAATCATGAGCGAAGCTGCGCGCGAGCGACGCAGCGTGGAAAGAATGGGCATGCGGAAGGTCCGAACGGTCAGGAGGTGGTGACCCAGTCGCGTAGTGCACGAAGCAGCGCGATCAGATCGGCAAGCGAGTGGTTGGCATTGAGACCGCTGGGGCTGGGCAAGGCCCACAGCGCGGCCTCGGCCAGGCGTTCCGGCTGCAGGCCGAGTTGCGCCTTGGGCCGCGCGAATGCGGTACGGTACGCCCCGATCCCCATGAACGCCACCACGCGCGGCTGATAGTCGCGCACCAAACGCGTGAGCCGCTGTCCGCCAGCCACGTATTCGTCGGCGGTGAGTTCAGACGCGGCCGCCGTGGTGCGTGCCACCATGTTGGTGATGCCGTAGCCCAGCGGCAACAACTCGCGTTCTTCCCACGGCTTGAAGAGCCGCGGTGTGAAGCCGGCGCCGTGCAGGGCCGGCCAGAAGCGATTGCCGGGCCGCGCAAAGTGGTGGCCAAGGGCCGCCGTATAGAGGCCCGGATTGATGCCGCAGAACAGCACGCTGAGACCTGGTGCCACGAGGTCCGGCACCGTCTTGTGCACCGCCGCCGCCAGGTCCGCCTTGCTGGGACGCGGGGGCGCGCCAGTCTCACGCGGCAGCGCGGCCGTTCGTGGCATCAGACCGACGCCTTCTTGTGCAGGGATTCCTTGAGCGAGGCCAGCGTACTCAAGGCCTGCATGGGCGTCATGTGCTCGGGGTCGAGCGCTTCCACGGCGTCAGCGAGTTGCGCCAGCGCCGGATCGGACGCGGACGGCGCCTCGAAGAAGCCCAACTGGTCGACATGCCGCTGATGCTTGAGTCGCGGGCCGCGGCGACGCGTACTGAGCGGCGCCTGCATGCCCTCGGCGGTGAGACGCGCGGCCATCTGCTCGCCCTCGCCCTCGAGCAAGGCCAGCACTTCCTTGGCCCGCGAGATCACCGGGGCCGGCAGACCGGCCAGACGACCCACCTCGATGCCGTACGACCGGTCGGCGCCGCCCGGAATGAGTCGGTGCAGGAACAGCACCTGATCGCCCACTTCACGCACGGCCACTGTGAAGTTTTTGACACCGGCCAGTTCGCTCTCGAGCTGCGTGAGTTCGTGATAGTGCGTGGCAAACACCGTCTTGCAGCCGATGGCGTCGTGCAGATGCTCACTCACACTCCACGCGATGCTCACGCCGTCGTAGGTGCTGGTGCCACGACCGATTTCGTCGAGCAGCACCAGCGAATGCCTCGTGGCCGTGTGCAGAATGGCGCTCGTCTCGCTCATCTCCACCATGAATGTGGACTGACCGCGCACGAGATTGTCGCTCGCCCCCACCCGCGTGAACACGCGATCGACAATGGGCAGTCGCGCCCGACGCGCCGGTACATAGGCACCGACCTGCGCCAGCAACTGAATGAGCCCGATCTGCCGCAAAATGGTGCTCTTGCCGGCCATGTTGGGACCGGTCAGCACGATGAGCTGCGCCTCGTCGCTGAGCTGCAGATCGTTGGGAATGAACTTCTCCCGCGGCATCATGCGCTCCACCACCGGATGTCGGCCGGCCACGATATCAAGCGCGAAGCCCTCGTGCAACTCGGGCCGCACATAGTGTTCACGCTCGGCCACGTCGGCAAAGGCCGCCAGCACGTCGATGGTGGCCACGCGGCGCGCCACCTCCTGCCAGCGCGCCACCGCCCCGCCCACGTCACGGCGCAGCGCATCGAACAATTCACGCTCGCGCGTTTCGATGCGCTCCGCCGCACTCAACACCTTTTCCTCGTATGTCTTGAGCGCCGGCGTGACGTACCGCTCGGCACCCGTCAGCGTCTGTCGCCGCTGATAGTCGTCGGGGACCAGATGCCGGTTGGCGTTCGATATTTCGAGGTAATATCCGAACACCTTGTTGTACCCCACCTTGAGTGAGGCAATGCCGGTGCGCGCGCGCTCCTGCTGCTGAATCGTGGCAATGGCGTCCTTGCCGCCATCACGCAACTCGCGCAATTCGTCGAGCTCCGCGTCCACGCCATGGGCAATGGTGTCCTCTTCGCCGATGGCCAGTGGCGGCCGCTCCACCAAGGTGGCCACGATACGCGCCGCATGGTCCGCGCCATCATCCCAGTGGTGCAGCATGCCGGCCAGGACGCCGCCGCTGGCCCCACCCTGATTGCCGTGCGCGAGCACACGACGCACGGCATCCGCCACCTGCGGCAGCCGCGTGAGCGAATCGCCCAGGGCGCGCAGCTCACGTGGCGTGGCGCGACCTGCCGCCGCCTTGCTGGCCAGACGCTCCACGTCCCGCACACCATCGAGGGCGTCACGCAAGGTCGTACGACCCACCGGGTCGCGCACCAGCACCGTCACCGCATCGAGCCGGGCTTCGATGGCGTCGCGCGCCAGCAGCGGCGCGAGCAACCACTGCCGCAGCAGGCGATGGCCCATGGGTGTTGTGGTGACATCCAGCACGGACAGCAGCGTGCCGCTCGCGTCGCCACGCGATTCCCCGCCACGCAGCGACTCCACCAGTTCGAGATTGCGCCGTGTCATCTCGTCGAGCGGCATGATGCCGCCCGGACGCTCCACCACCGGACGTGCGAGATGCGGCAGCCCACCAGGCTGCAGTTCCCGCAGATAGCGCAGCAGCGCGCCACCAGCGCCTATGGCCGCGTTGTCGGAGACTCCCAGCCCGAAGCCCTCGAGGCTCTGCACCGCGTACTGCCGCGCAAGTTCGTCAGCCGCCAGCTGGGCGTCGAACTCCCAGCCATCGCGCTCGGTGATGAGCACGCGATCAAGCGTGGCGAGCGCCGCCTCCAGCACGGCGTCTTCGCTGTTGCGCACCCGCAGGAGCTCGCGCGGCGCCAGTCGCGCCAGCACCGGCGACACATCGGCCGGCGTCACCACAAACAGACGCAGCTCACCGGTGGAGAGATCCGCAGCGGCCACACCTACCATGTCACGCGCGAGGTCAGCCGAGGCATCACGCCCGGCACTGCGACCCATCGTGTCACGGCCGGCCGCGATCGCCACCACGTAGTTGGCGCGCGAACCGTCGAGCAAGTCGTCGGCAAACACGGCACCCGGCGTGATGGTCTCGATGACTTCACGCTTGACGATGCCCTTGGCCAGCTTCGGATCTTCGACCTGCTCGCAGATGGCCACACGGTGACCGTGGCTGACCAATCGACGCAGATAGTCGGCGGCCGCCTTGACCGGAATACCGGCCAGCGGGACTTCGGCAGCGCCGCCGTTGTTGCGTGAGGTGAGCGTGAGTCCCAGAACACGCGACGCGGTTTCGGCGTCGTCGTAGAACATCTCGTAGAAGTCGCCCATCCGGAAGAACAGGATGGCATCCTGGTGCCGCGCCTTGATGTCGCGGTATTGCTGCATGAGCGGCGTGCCGCTGCCACTCATGGCGTCAGCTCCGCAATGAATCCGTTGTGTCCGCGCTTCTTGAGTGCCGCCAGTTGCGCGTTGGCCGCCGCGCGCGTGGTGAAGTAGCCGTGACGCACACGGAACGGCTTGTCGCTGCCATCGACCCGCGCGTCCACGCCGGCCTTGCTCAAGCGCGCCACGGCCGCCTCGGCCTCACGGCGCGTGTCGAATGCCGCGAGTTGCACACTGAAGCGGGCGTCGGCGGGACGCGTTGACGACGTCTCGGCGGGTTTGCTGTCTGGCTTCGCCTCTGCCTTCGCCTCTGCCTTCGCCTCTACCTTTGTCGCCGGCGCATTCACGGCGTTGGCTCCCGTGCACCGCCGCCCCAGATCACCGGCCTGCATGCGGAGTTCCCCCTCGGGAACCCCTTCCGCCTGCAGGGCAGCGAGCGCGGCGCAACCCTTGGCATCCTGCCGCTCGTCAAACCAGGTGCGCGCCACGAGCAGCGCACTCTTGGACCGCTGCACGCCAGTCGGGAATTCGCGCAGCACGCGTTCGAGATACACACGCGCGTCGGCTGGCTTGCCGCGCAGCAAATCCAGCTCGCCAAGCCGCACCAGGGCATCCGCAGCGCGCGGAGACAACGGCGACTCGATGACGAGACGCTTCCAGTCGCGCTCTGCGTCACTCATGCGCTCGGACAACACCGCCCGCCAGTACAGCGCTTCCGCCAGATCGAAGCTCGCTGTTGGCGCTGCCTGGACCAGTGAGTCGAGCAGATTGCGCGCATCAGCTCCCTCGCCGCTCTCCACCAACGCGCGCGCGCGGCTGATTTGCCGGTCCATGGCGGCCGACACGGTGGCAGCGGGCTGGGTCACAGGTTGCTGGGCCGACAGGCCAAGAGGCGCCAGTGCGCCGGCAACACACAGCAGGCGCACCACACCCCGCGGAATCGTCATGAGGCGCCTCATGCCGCCCGCCGACGACGCGTGGCGCAGAGGGCCAGGACCAGCGACATCAGAATCTGCTCCGCATTCGACACGGTCGTATCCTTGAGTGCGAGATCGGCTTCGAGCAACAGCGTGAGTGCGCGGCTGCAGGCTTCGGTGCTCCACTGATCGGTGACCTTGGTCCACGCGGACGCTGCTTCACCCCAGGGGCGTCCCGGAAAGCCACCCGTTTCCTTGAGAAAGGCGAAGTATTCCTGTGGCAGGCGATTGGTCGGCACTCCGGCGTCGCGGCGTGACCGACCATACGCCAGCGCAAAGGCCTGGGTGCTCAACATCATGACCACCTGCACGGCGGTCACCTTGGGTTGACCCAGCACATGCGACACCAGCTGGGTCGCAGCGGCTGCATCGTGTCGCGCCACCGCATCCAGCAAGTCTGTCACCGTTTCACCGCGCCGCACACCAACGACCGCCGAGACCGCATCAGCGTCGATGACCGTGTGTGCCTCTGCTGCGGATTCAGCGGACGCTTCCCCCTGCACATAGCTGGCGCATTTGTCGAGCTCCGCGGCCAGCAGATGCAGATCGTTGCCGACCGCCTGCTGCAACAGCTGCGTGGCGTCATCGGTCACGGTCATCTGCAATACGGTGGACGCGTGATGCGTAATCCACTTGCGCACGCGCTCCGGGGTAAGGGGCGCAAAATCGAGCGCGACCGCAGCCTGGCTCAGCGCGGTGTCAGCCTTGGTGCCCGCCGGCGAGGTGAGCAAGAGCAGCGTGTCACTCGCCGGACGCTGCAAGTAGCGATCGAGTTGCTGGCGCGCCGCCTTCTTGAGCGCGGTGACGTCGCGCAACACCAGGGCCCGTCGCTCGGCCAACATGGGTGGTGTTCCCAGCAGGCTGCCCAAGGTCTCGGCATCGAGATCACCGGCGCGGCGCACTTCGCAATTGAAGTCGCGCGTGGACGCGTCGATGGCCGCGTCGAGCAAGTCGCGCACGGCGGCTTCCTTCAGGAAATCGTCATCGCCGAACAGGTAGTACACGGGCTCGAACGCGCGGGCCTGCACGGCGGCCTGCACAACTCGCAGGGGTGAGGCTTCGCGGGGAGCAGCTTTCGGCGGCATGTCGGCAATTTAGCAGCGCATCAAACCCGCCCGCCGAGCGACAGATCCGGCTCTCAGCGGCCGGCGTCGAACGTGTAGTTGGTGCTCACGAACGTGACCGGGAGGTCGTCCACCACCATTGCCGCCGACCAAACCGGATTGCCGGTGGCCATGGCCTGCAGCAGCTCGGCGGATACATAGGGCGAGGCTGGAATGGCTGGCGTCGAGGCAATGACCGGCGCCATGCGCAGCTCAGGCGTGGCTGACTCCCGGACACTCTGCCAGGCCACCACCCCAAGCATGGCTCCAGCGGCGACGGCCATGGCGGTGCGCACGGGATGCGCCACCCGCGTGGTTGGTGCAACCAAGGGCAGCATCGTGTCGGTGACACCGACCGACTGGTGATTCAGTGCCTCCGCCTGCTGTTCGGCTCGGCACTGCGCGAGACGGGCGCGCAACTTGGCCTGAAAGTCAGCGCTGGGCTCGAGGGTGGGCAGGCTGCGTGCGGCCATGAGTGAGCGACGGACCAGCGCGTCATGCGCGGCACAGCGCTCACATGCCAGCAGATGACGTTGCGCGGCAGCCATGTCGGTGCCGGGCAGGGTGTCATCGAGATACCCGAGATGATTCTTGCGGAAACGCTTGCAGTCCATCGTCCGTCGCGGAAGCCACCTACCCCTGAATGCGCCCTCTCCCACCGCATCGCGGGTTGGGGGACAGGGGAAGGTACCCGACCCACGGGGGGAGGGTTCCGGTGACGGAGTTTGCAGTGGGGAGGGGGGTGGGGCAAGCCCAGAACAGGAGGAGACAGGGGTCCATGGAACTGACGGTGTGAGGATCGGAGGATTGGAGGATAAGAGGGCGGCCGGTGGGGACCCGTCAGTACACAGGTCCCCACTGGCCGCTCTCCAATCCCCGGATCCTCCGATCCTCACACCGTCAGTTCCTCAGAACCTCCACCCCGTCAGCGAACCAGCGGCGCGATGATATCGGCAAACGCCGTCCGCGCCCGGTTGAGCCGCGACTTGACCGTCCCGAGGTTGACCCCCGTGATCTCAGCGATCTCCTCGTAGGACTTGCCTTCGAGCTCGCGCAGAACGAACACCTCGCGGTGATGGGCCGGGAGCTGTCCGACCGACTGCTCCACCATCTCGCGCAGGTGGCGCTTCCGGAACAGGTCGTCGGGCCGCGTGTGCACGTCCTCGAACTGGAGGGGACGCTCCTCGTCCTCGAACTTGGCCTTGATGGTCTGGAACAGCACCAGCGGATTGCGCGAGCGATTGCGCAGTTCGTTCTTGGCCAGGTTCGACGCGATCGTATAGATCCAGGTCGAGAACTTCTTGGAGCGATCGAAGCGGGCGATGTGGCGGTACACCCGGATGAACACTTCCTGTACCAGGTCCTCGGCGCGATCACGATCGCCGATGGTGCGGTAGATGAAGTTGAGGAGCCGCCCCTGATAGCGGTCGACCAGCTCCTCGAACGCGCGCTCCTCGCCAGCGAGGAAGGCGGACACCACATCGCCGTCATCCAGGGTGCGCAGGTGCTCACGCACCGGCACCGTTTCGGTGGCGTGGGTGGTCAGTCGCGTACGAGCCAGTTCGGCCATGGGTCCGTCCTCCATCCTGCGGTGACGCGAGTAGTTTACCTCGCGACGCTTAGGCGGCCATCCGGTCTGTCCGGCAGTGCCAGGCTTTGCGCATCCTGATATAGTGCATGGGGCGTGCCGCGGGGAACAAAAGGGAACATCTTCTGTTAAGTACTTGTAATTCAATAGCTTACGTAGAACGTGACGCGGCGCACGCGTCCTCTCAAACGTCCAGATGGCCGTCTCACCGTCCTTCAAAGTGGACAAAAAAGAGGACAGCCACATGGGGCTGTCCTCGGAGCGAGACGCGGCTGAGCGTGGGATGTCAGGTCAGCACAAAGCGCGCGGCGTAGAGCAGCGCCAATGCCGTTTTGGCATCCTGGATGGCGCCTTCCTCGATGAGTGCCAGCGCCCGGGACAGCGGCATCGGGACCAGCTCCATGAACTCATCCGCCTCGCGCTCGGCGTCCCCTGCCGTGAGCCCGGTGGCCACAAAGAGATGAATGCGTTCATCAGTGAAGCCTGGCGTCGTGTACATCGTGAACAGCGGCACGATGCGTTCAGCCCGGTAACCCGTTTCCTCGCGCAGCTCGCGGGCCGCACAGACCTCGGGCGGCTCACCGGCGTCCAGCCGACCCGCCGGCACCTCATACAGGTACTGTTCGGCGGCGTACCGGTATTGCCTGATGAGCAGGATCTCCGGGTCCGGGAGGTCGGCGCGCAGTACCGGCACCACCGCACTGGCCCCCGGATGCCGGATCATCTCCAGTTGGCCCGTTGAACCATCCGGAAAACGGACGGTGTCCAGATCCACCGAGATGATGCGCCCCGTATACACGCGGGTACCACCCACCTTGCCGGTTTGAACTTTCGTTTCCGGTGTTGGTTCCGGTGCCTTCTTGCTCATGGCCGCCCCATCAAGCACGCGAGGAAGACTTCTTCCCTGCTTTCTTGACTGACTTTCTTGCTGACGGGCGCGTGGTCTTGGACGCCTTGGTACTGCGAGTGGCATGGCGCTCCGCCACATGTGGATGGGCCACGTGCTTCTCCCGCTTGTCCGCCGACTTTACGGTTCGCTTCCGAACCGGCTTGCGCGGCTTGGCCACATCCTCGCCAGCCAGCCACTTCCGGATGGTGGGCCGCAGGTACACCGGCACGCGGAGGATCGTCCCCCGACACTTGGGAGAGCCGCAACGGCAGGCGTAGTAGCGCACGTCATCCGGCTCGTATTCGTCCTGCCACTCGAAGCGATAGTCGTAGGTCAGCTCCGTTTCCGGCGCAATCGACTTGATCGCCTTGATGTAGATGTGCCCATCCTCGATCTCCGTCTCACAATTGGGATCGCAGGAATGATTGATGAACCGGGCATCGTTGCCGCCAAAGCGGGCATCGAGCACCGTGTCGTCATCCAGCACAAACAGGAACGTGTGATGCCGGCCCTCGTTGTCGTCATAGCGCCGGTCTGCCTCCTCGTGCGTAATGCGCTGTCCCCAATACTCGTCCACGATCTGACCCTTGCGGATGGACCGCACCGCAAAGGCGCCGCGGCCCTGGATCTTGGAACGACGCACTTCGTAGAACGTCGACTTGGGGGGTTTGACGAGCTTCGTGGAGACCGCTGCGCGCGTGGGCGCAGACTTTCGGGTTGGCGACACGTCGGGTGGAGACGGGGTGAGGAGAAGACGGGGGATCAGCGCGGATCGTCGTCGGTGGTGTCGTACACGCTAATCGGTCCGAGCCCCAATGCGGCAATGGGTTCGCGGATGGCGTGCGCATCACCCACCACCACCACCTGCAGCCGCGACGGATCGAGGTGCGTACGCGCCACGCGCAAGACATCGTCCACCGTCACGGCCTGCACGCGCTCGCGATACGTATCGAAGTAGGTGCTGGGCAGACGGAAGATCTCCACATTCGCGAGGCCACCAGCCACTTCGGCCGTGGTCTCAAAACGAATGGGAAATACGCCAATGAGATACGATACGGCCAGCGACAATTCGGCCTCACTCACCGGCGCTTCGCGGATGCGCGCAATCTCGTGTTGAATCTCGCGCAGCGCATCAGCCGTGACGGCCGTTTCCACGGCCGTCGACACCTCGAACGGACTGGCCGCACGACGCCAATCGAAGGCCGAGTGCGCGCCATACGTGTAAGCGTGAGCTTCGCGCAGGTTGAGATTGAGACGCGACGAGAACAGCCCGCCGAGGATGGCATTCATGACCACCACGGGGAAGTAATCCTCGTGCAGGCGCGGAATGGCCACATGACCCACCCGCACTTCGGACTGCGGCGCATCGGCCTTGTGCACCAGATGGACGCGCGGCTCCGTGAAACGTGAGGCCGCCAGTGGCTCGCTCACCGGCGGCGCCGATCCGCTCCAGTCGCCAAAGCACTGCGAAACCAGGCGCACTGCGTGTTCGACGTCAATGTCGCCCACCAGCATCAGCGCCGTGGCATCGGGCCGATAGTACTCGGCGTGAAACGCCAGCACCGCCTCGCGCGTGAGGCGCTCCACACTGCGCTCATCGCCGCCAGCGAGTCGCGCAAAGCGTGAGGCCGGATCGTAGAGCAGACGCGAGAAGAACACATCGGACAAGCCGCGCGGTTCGGCGCGCAACTGTGCCAGATCCGCACGGCGCTCAGCCCGCATGCGCTCGAGTTCCCGCTCCGGAAACGCCGGATAGCGCAGCACCTCGGCCAGCACCGCCATGGCATCATCCACGCGCGTGGCCAGCGCCGTCAGTTGGACGATGGCCGAGTCCCAGTCGGCACCGGTGTCGATGGTGGTGCCAAGCATTTCAAGACGCGTGGCCAACTGCAGCGCGTCCATGTCCCGCGTGCCTTCGGCGAGACCGCGCGTGGTGAACTGGGCGAGCCCTTCCACATCACGTGGATCGCGCGTAGCGCCCGCTTCCACCACGGCCAACATCGTGACCACCGGATAGGCCGGCACGTTGGCCACGATCAGACGCAGGCCATTGGCCAGAATGCGCGTCTGAAACGCGGGAAAGCGATAGGGACGTGGCGTGCCAGCACCCGGACGCGCTGGCGCCGAGGTGGTGTCACCCTGCGTGACGGTGCTCATGCCCCCACCTCCATCGCCTGCGCTTCCGCATCCGTTTCGGCGCCATCCGCCGGAACGTACAGCAGCACCACCCGATTGTCGGGACCCAGACGTTCGCGCGCCAGTCGTGACACATCGGCGGCGCTGACCGCCTGATAGCGCGCCACCTGCGTGTTGATGAGCGACGCATCGCCAAAGTACGTGGCGAAGCGCGACAATTGGTCGGCGCGCTCGGCGGCCGACTGCATGCTGGTCACGAACCCCGTCTCGATGAGGGCGCGTGCACGCTGCACCTCGTCTTCGGTCACGCCCTGCGTGTGCATGAGGTCGAGTTCGGCGAGGACGGCCGCTTCCAGCTGCTCGGCGGTGACATCGGGATGGGCCGTGGCATCCACCACCAGCAGGTCGCTGCCCTTGGCGAGGTCGTAGGTGAAGGCCGAAGCCTGCGAGGCCACGCGCTGGCGGCGCACCAGCGACTGTTCCAGGCGGCAACCGCTGCGCAAACCGAGCACGGCGGCGGCCAGACTGGCGGCGTAGTAGCCGTCACTGCCGAACACGGGCGTCCGGCAGGCCACGAAAACCCGCGGGAGCGCCACGGCATCGGGCACCACCTCCCGTCGCGTGTCACCAAACACCGGCGGCACGGTCATGTCGCGCAGCGGGGGACGATCGCTGCCGGCCGGGAACTCGCCGAAGTAGCTGTGTACCAGCCGCAGCGCATCCTCGCGGTCGAAGTCACCGGCGATGGTCAACACTGCGTTGTCGGGGGTGTAATAAGTGCGAAAGAAGTCGGCGACATCTTCCAGCGACGCATCGCTCAGGTGCTCCATGGAGCCGATGAGCGAGTGATGGAAGGGATGCGACGGCGGGAAGGTGAGCGCCGGCAGTCTCTCCCACCACGTGCCATAGGGCTGGTTGTCCACCGACCAGCGGCGCTCGTTTTTCACCACATCCCGCTGCGTATCGAGCTTCGCCTGTGTCATCGCTGGCAACATTCGTCCCATCCGGTCCGCCTCCAGCCACAAAGCGAGTGCCAATTGATGGGAGGGCAGCGTCTCGTAGTAGTTGGTGCGGTCCAGCCAGGTCGATCCGTTCAGCGTGCCGCCCGCGCGCTGCACCAGTTCGAAGTGCTCGTTGGCCTCGACGTTTGCCGAACCCTGAAACAACATGTGTTCAAACAGGTGCGCGAATCCCGTGCGATCTTCCCGCTCGTTGGCGGATCCCACGTGATACCACAGATTGACGGCCACGATGGGTGCCGTGTGATCTCGGGACAACACCACCTGCAGACCATTGGGGAGCCGAAGGCTCTCGACGGGGATGTGCATGGGTCAATATTTGAGGCTGGTACACAAACCCGAAACCCCGTCCTCGCGTCTTTCCGCATTTCGTCCGTCACTTTACACCACCCGGTCCGAACAGAAATGTCCTGTGCCTTTCCCGTCGTGCCTATGGCGTTGATGCGTCGCGGCACATCCGCCGCGCTGGTCCTTGCGCTTGCCGCGCTCGCCGCCTGCGGCAGCGATCCGCAGGTACCATCGGCCGCCGAGCCCACCACCACGAGCGCCATCAGCTCGGAAGTGGCGTCAGTGTCGCCCACCATTCCCACCGTGCGCATCACCGATGCCAAGGGCAAAGGGGTGCGCAACGTGCTTGTGCGCTGGCGCGTGACGAGCGGCGGCGGGCGAGTCGTCAACGACTCCGTGCGCACAGCGGGCAACGGCGAGGCCAGCTCGGGTGGTTGGACATTGGGTCCTATTGCGGGCACTCAGACACTGACCGCAACGGCCGACGGGGTACCGGTCGTGACCTTCACCGCCACCGCGGCTCCGGGGCCCGTGGCGCAGCTCACCCGACTGTCTGCGGAGGCGGGCGAAGGTGTGGTGGGTAGCGAGGTGGCCACGCGACCCTCCATTCGGACGGAGGACGTGTACGGCAATCCCGTGCCCAACGTCGCGGTCACCTTCACGGTGACCCAGGGTGGCGGCACCGTGACTGGCGGCACGCAAACCTCCAACGCAAGTGGCATCGCCACGGTGGGCGCGTGGACCCTGGGTCCGCAGGCAGGACAGCAGTTTCTTCGCGCCACAGCCCTTGGCACACAGGGCGCCACGTTCAGCGTGAACGCCAGAGCGGGTGCGCCGTCGCAGTTCGTGAAGGTGGCGGGTGACAATCAGCAGGCCATCGATGGTGTGCCCGTGGCAACGCCGCCGGGTGTGCGTGTCACCGATGCGTTCGGCAATCCGGTGGGGGGCGTGCCCATCACGTTCACGCCGGGTCCCAACTCCGGCAGCGTCACTGGAGGCACCGTGCTGACCGACCCGGCCAACGGCACGGCCTTTGTGGGCAGCTGGACACTGGGCACGGCGGCCACTCAAACGCTGGTGGCCACGAGCACACTCGTGCCGTCGGTGTCCGCGACGTTCACGGCCACGGTGGTGTCGTCACTCTTCAAGGTGGATGTGCGCTTCATTGGCGAAGGCGCCACGCCGGCCGTGCGAAACGCCTTCACGCAGGCCGCGGCCAAGTGGCGCTCCATCATCGTCGGCCGTGTGCACAGCACGCTGGTAAATCGTCCGGCTGGCTTCTGCGGCGAGGAGTGGTTGCCGGCGGTCAACGAAACCATCGATGACGTGGTGATCTTCGCCCGCATCACGAACATCGACGGTCCGCTGGGTGTGCTGGGTCAGGCCGGTCCCTGTCTGTTCAACACCAGCACGCGGCTCACCGTGGCCGGCATCATGGAGTTCGACGCCGCCGACATGGACCTGCTGCTTGGACGCGGCCAGTTGCAGGATGTCATCCTGCACGAGATGGGGCACGTGTTCGGCATCGGCACGTTGTGGAACTTCCAGCGCTCGCTGCTGGTGGGAGCGGGAACTGACACCAGCTTCTTTGCCGGACCTGCCGCACGCCAGCAACTGAACGCGGTCAACACCGTACTCTACTCAGGGCCCGGTGTGCCGGTGGCCAACGTGGGCGGTGCCGGATCGCGCGACAGTCACTGGCGCGAGAGCGTGTTCGGACGCGAGCTCATGACACCAAGCCTCAACGCCAATGTGGCCAATCCACTGAGCCGTATCACGGTGGGCTCGCTGCAGGATCTTGGCTACACCGTCAATCTGGCCTCAGCCGATCCGTACACCGTCACCGCTCCCGTGTACGCCTTCCCGTTTGGCGTCAGTCAGCAGACCGTCGAGCTCGAATCCGACGTGAAGGACCTGCCGCTGTACGGCGTGCATCCCGACGGCCGCGTGGAGCTCGTGCGGCCGGCGCGCCGTGACCTTACTCGTCCACGCGGCGGCCGCTAAGCCGCAGCCACACCATGAGCGCGAGGTCGGTGGGGAGCGCCACCGACTCGCGCAGCATGTATTCCAGGACCACGGTGTTGGCGCTGATGGGGCTCGTGCGCGTGGGCGACGAGAGTGGCGCGAGCCCCTGCATGCGGGCCAGCACGTCGAGGCGCAGCATGTGAAACGGGTCGCTCACAAGGAGCACGCGCGGACGGCGATCTGCCAGTGAGTCCACCTGGCCGCGCAGTACATCGGCCGCGCCTTGCATGCTCGCCAGTGACGTGCGACCGGTGGACTCGAGCAGAATGCGGTCATTGGGAATGCCGCGACGCACGAGATAGCGACGACCCGCCGCGGCTTCGCTGATCAGGTCGCCCGGTCGACGTCCGCCAGTCAGCACCACGCGCGGGGCCCGACCGGCCTTGTACAGCCCAAGCGCGTGATCCAGTCGCGAGCGCAATACGGGCGACGGTCGGCCACCGTACTGGGCCGCGCCGAGCACAACGATGGCATCGGCCGACGCGCTGGAGGAACGACGCGACCAGCCCGCGATGGCCACGAGACACACGAGCCAGCCGGCCACCAACACCAGCAGTCCCCGCCAGATGAGGCGGGAGGGTCGGGGGCGCGGCAGGCGGAGTCGGCTCGCGGACATATCAGGCCAAACTACCCTATCGACCGCGCCGACTCCACGTACCGCCCGGTCTCAAATGGGAATCCGGTCACCCGGTTCGGGAATATCCGCCCGGAAGCCGTCCTCCTGAAGTCGCACGGCAAAGGCATCCTGGGCCTCGGGTTCGCCATGCACCAGCAGGACATGCGGCCTGCCGCGGCCACTGGCCTCGCCACCCGATCGCACGTGGTGCAACCACTCCCGCAGCTCGGTTCGATCTGCGTGTGCGCTGTATCCCAACAGCACTTCGACCTGCGCATTGAGTGGCACCGGATCGCCAAAGACCTTGAGCTCCGGACGGCGCTCGACAATGCGCCGCCCAAGGGTATGCTCGGCCTGGAAGCCTACGATGAGAATGGTGTTGCGCGGATCGGCGGCCCCATGCCGCAGGTGGTGCAGGATACGCCCAGACTCGGCCATGCCCGAGGCCGCGATGATGACCATCGGGCCATGCAAGCTGTTCAGCTTCTTCGACTCCTCCACCTCGCGTGTGAATTTCACCATGGGGAAGCCGAACAGGTTGGACGTGCGTCGCACCAACGCCTCGCTCTGGTCGTAAGTCTCCGGATGCATGGCAAAAACCGCCGTAGCGTCGGTGGCCAGCGGCGAATCGATGAAGATCGGGATCTCCGGAATGCGTCCCTCGCGCCGCAGTTGGTGCAGATCGTACACCAGTTCCTGCGTGCGACCCACGGCAAACGCCGGTATGAGCACGCGACCGCCGCGGGCGGCGGTGTCGCGCACCACCCGCGCGAGATGCTCGCGCGCCCCGTCCACGGACTCGTGATCGCGATTGCCGTAGGTGCTTTCGCAGATGATCACATCCGCGCCGCCCGTAGGCGGTGCAGGATCGCGGATAATGGGCAGACCGGCGCGACCCACGTCACCACTGAAAATGAGGCGCTTGAAGGTCTCGCCTTCGCGCAGTTCGAGAACAACTGAGGCACTGCCGAGAATGTGTCCCGCCTCAACGAACTGCGCGCGCACGCCGTCGGTGACATCAAACCACTTGTTGTATGGCATGCCCACCATGTACTCGAGCGTGCGCGTGGCATCCTCGATACGGTAGAGCGGCTCCACGAACTCATTGCGGTGCCGCGCGAGATACTCGGAGTCCTTCTCCTGGATATGCGCCGAGTCGGCCAGCATGATGGCGCAGAGATCACGCGTGGCGTTCGTGGCCCAGATGGTGCCCTTGTAGCCCTGCGCCACCAGATACGGCAACCGGCCGGCGTGATCGATGTGGGCGTGGCTGAGCACGATGGCGTCGATCTCCTCGACCGGCACCGGCATTCTTGCGTTCTTCTCTCGGGACTCGCTGCGCTTGCCTTGGAACAGGCCGCAATCGAGCAGCACCGTGCGCTTGCCGACGCGCAGGATATGGCAGGAGCCTGTCACTTCACGGGCAGCGCCCGAAAACTCGATGTGCATGGTCATGACCTGATCGGGGACACCACAAAAGTGAGCTTCCGACGTATATCAGACACGTTCACCCTGAACTGCAGTGCTGGCAATGACTTGGCAAGCCACTCGTCGTGAGTGCATAGAGAATCGGGTCCTGTTAGTGACAAGAATAGTGACAAATCGGGTCTTACGCCGGCCCCGCAGACGACCTACGCCCGCCTAGACGCACGAACTCACGAAATGCGCCCGACCCATGACACGATCACCGAAATGAAGGAATGTCGGACGCAGCAGATTACGATGTCGCGGCCGGCACAGCCGCATGCTGACGTCGCCATACGTGACGCTTTCCTCTAGCCGGTTACCACTAACGGCCTTGCACCGCTCCGACAGTGCGCCTCCGAACCACTATAAAGAATAGAAAATTGCTTGCTTTCGCATGTCAGGCACCGCATCTTTATTGGTTAGACGTTATTGCTTGGCCAGCAACCTGCTGGCTTCTCCCTTGAGCCTAGAGGCGGATGCGACAGTCTCGGCGTGAGCACATCAACCGTCTCGCGGAGTCCGTCAGGACTGCGTGCGAGCTTGGCACGCCCGTCGACATTCGAGACACCGTGCATCGCCTTGGCGGAGAGCTGGTCGAGGCAGACGATGCGGACTTCGAGGCCAAGATTGAGCGCGTTGGCACGGGGTTTCGCATCTCACTGGGTCCGCAGCCTCACGAACAGCGGAGGCGCTTCTCGGTGGCTCACGAGCTGGGACACCTTTTTCTGCACATGGGCTACTTGATCGACGAGTCCAAGTGGCAGAAGGTGGGCGTGTACACCGACTCGGTCTACTATCGGTTTGGCTATAGCACCGAAGAGTTCGAGGCCAACGAATTCGCTGCTTCTCTGCTGATGCCGCGCGCCGAGTTCGTGCAAGTGGCTCAGAAGTCGCAGCGGGCCGGCACCGTCAACCCTCAAGCCATTGCAGACCACTTCCAAGTCTCGGTTGAGGCGGCGGTAAACCGCGGGCGTTGGCTCGGCCTATTTAGCTGGGAGTAGCTCACCATCCCTCCGCGGAAGAAGGACGGGAACGTTCCCGCCAAGAAGCACGCACGCCAGTCCAGAGCGAAAGGACGAGTACGCGAGGTAGCCACACCACGCTCGGCGAAGAGTGTGCTGACGGCCTCGGAGGTCACGCCGGCACCCCCAGCATCCGACTTTGTCGCCCGGCTTCGCGAAGAGATTGAAGAGCAACGCGAGGAGTTGGCCGCAGACGTCGCGCGCCCCCCGGAATTTTATGTCTTCTTTTCTTACGACCTAGTCAACTCGACGCTGTTCAAGTCGTTGAACCAGGCCGAGTGGCCGTTAGTCACGCAGAAATTCTACGAATTCGTCGACGATTCGCTCCGAAAGCACGCGTCTAACGCGGGGAACATCCGACTATGGAAGTACGTCGGAGACGAACTTCTGCTTTACCGCCGTATCCGCAGTCTCGCCGACCTGCGGAACTGCCTCCCGGCAGCCCACGAGGCTCTTCGGCGCACGGCAGACCGACTCTGGAGCCTGTTCCCTGACACGCGCACAATCCTTGCCGTGAAGGCAACGGTATGGTGTGCGAAGGTAGTGGAGCCGGCGCCGGCTGATATGCAGGTCGCTCGGCAAGAGGCGGGGGCCCGTGACGGTAAGGCAGAGAAGCCGATATACCCGAACATTCTCGTGCGGGCAATCGATGATATGGGTCAGGGGCAGCGGGATTTCTTGGGCCCAGACATCGACATCGGCTTCAGAATCGCCAAACATGCGCTTCGCCAGCGAATGGTCGTTAGCGCCGAGCTTGCGTACCTGCTATTTCGTGACCGAGCGCGAGGACTCGCGCGGCGAAAAAGGTTTGAGGATCGTCTCCTACGAGCAACTCAAAGGAGTCTGGGACAATCGGCATTATCCCATCCTGTGGTACGAGCCCGACTGGGCAACCGTGCCGAATTCTTTCGCATACGACGAGCACTTTCACCATCCCGTCGTAAGTCGGCTAACTGCTGGAGAGCCGGCAGGACATTTGAGCGACATCGCCAAGATATTGGATGACGTAGGTCGTACGCCGAGCGTAGGAAAGCTCTGGGATTTTGTTAAGAGTCTCGAGTCGAGCGGGGAGGACGACGTCACAGAGGCGCCTGGCGCGCTGCTTTCGGGAACAAGAGAGGTGCACTGCGCCGCCGTTTGCTTTCGACCGGACGGCCGGGCTCTGATTGCGAAGCGGCCGCGAACAAAGAGCGTCTACCCTGGTGCGTGGGAATTCGGATGCGGCCAGCTTGAACCCTTCGATACGTTCGCCGACTGCTTGCGTCGAGCCTACCTTGAGGACTTCGACCTAGAGATCGAGGTCCCGAATGCGCCGGTACCAGTCGGGACGTACCTAGTGGACCGTGGAAAGGGCGCGCGCGCTATACCAGGTATCGTGTTCATTGCGGAGGTTCGCCAATACGACAACGCGGCGAATCGGAAGCACGAGCAAATCCAGTGGGTCGATCCTGACGATCCGGGAACTCCGATAGGGGAGCCAACCGTGCCGGACCTGAGAGATACACTTCGTAGAGCGGCGAAGCTCCGTCGCGAAACACAGGTCGCCCAAAACTTAGCACCCGCTACGGGATCGATTGCCGCGATGACTCCGCGCGGAGCGGGTGGTCCTACGCGGCGCACCTGAGAGTTCAACTATAGACCTCGCAATGCCAGACGAACAAGTGACGATGGTGGCCAACTCTGCGAATCTGGTGCGAGAGGAGCAGGTGTCCGGTAAGGTGGCAAGTATACCGGTGCCGCCTCAGTCTGAAGGGGCGAATGTCGAGACTTTCGCGAAGGACAGCCAAGATTACCTTCGCACTTTCCTTCAACTGGCTGACCAGAAAGCGGCGTTCGTCTTCACAGCGGTCGGCGCCATGCTAACCGCGCTCTTTAGCTTGGGGACGCATAAGCGGTTCCTCGTTCCAGTCGCGGACTACAGCTTTGCATCTTCCCTCGCGTTAGCTGGCATGGCCGGACTGCTCCTCTCGGCAGGTTTTGCTGTCGCAGTAGTTCTACCACGCGAGAGCGCGGGCGGGGCGGGGCTATTCTACTGGGGACGCATCCGCGAGTTCGGCAGCGGTGTCGAATACGCGGATACTGTTCTTGCGCTTTCCCCGCAGCAGCTCGTGCGGGAGCGGCTCCACAATTGTCGCGACCTAGCCGACGTATGCACTCGCAAATACGTTGGGCTACGCTTGGCGTTCGGCACGGGGATTTTTGGAACGGCGACCTCTGTGGTCTACTTCCTAGCAGGATGCTGAAAAAGCTGGCGTCCCCTCTGGTGTGACGCCAGCGTTTTTGTATA
>VFQN01003114.1_pt1 | contig 24390 bp, 37 predicted proteins | sample 3512371 | NCBI WGS metagenome assembly VFQN01 (sample SAMN10412370, study PRJNA504923) | tailings metagenome | isolation source: Replicate 2 from Balatoc abandoned mine | place: Philippines: Itogon, Benguet | collected 2017-08-28 | reverse complement strand
TGGACAAGAGGCATTCCTAGGATGTCAGGGTAGCACTGCTTAGTGCTGATATTGTAAGCCGCGGTGGTGACCAGTCACCCGCTTACAAGCAGTCACGCTGGGAGGCCTGCTGGGCGGGTGGCGGTCAGCCGGTGGGGTGCTGGGGGTGCCCGCCCGCAGGGCCCTGCTCCCCATCAGCCACCGCCACAACCTACTTCGTGGCCTTGGCGGTGCACCGTACCTGCTTTCTTCTTCCGTAGACGTCTCTCCTGCAGCGGTGGGACTGTCCGGCGCCCTCGGTAGCAAGACTTTGTGGACGTGCTGCACGGTAGGCCCAACAGTGGTGGCGGTGGTGGACGGCTGTCATCGCTGACAGCACCCGGCAGCGGCGGCAGCGGCTTCTCCACCCCCAATGCAAGCTAATCGCAAGCAACTCTGGGTACGTGCCGTTACGGTCGCCCTCACATTCAGTGCGACGCCACAGTTTTAACATTTCCCCGGCACCATGACGGCGCCGGGGAAATGTTGGCGCCGGTGGCGCCGCCAGGGACTCCGTCACACCAGGGGCGCAGCGCAGCTTGCCGTGGCGCCATGGGGTAGGCGAAACTGGCCCGTCTCGGACGCGTCACGGTGAAGAATTTGTCGCTTGTCGCTCGACGCCGCGGGCACCAACCTGCTGGGTGGGTTATGTCTGTGGGACTGATGGTAATAATGGCCCCATGTCCTTGTGCGGCAGGTGTAGCTGTGTCCTGTGTGACTCGCTTCTCCACTATCCCCGCGCCCGCCTGGGTGGACATGGCCAACCGCAGCCAGGACGAGGTGGCCATTCTCAACTGCTAGCTGCAGGGCATCATAGTACCGGTAAGGAATGCTTTTGCAGCTAGTATCCCAATGTGCCATGGCTGTGCAACACTCAGTGCTTCCACCCCAGCGGTGATATATAAGTCCTCGGCACCACGCAACATGCCCCCATCCTAACACCCCTGTGCACCCCTTTTCCCATACATGGGCAATCCCCGTCGCGGCCAGCGCCTTTGCGACGACGACCTGGTGCCCGTCCCGGCCGGGTGGAGCTGGCCCGCCCGGGGCGGCATGGGGCTCCTGGTGGCGGCTGCGTGGGACAAGGCACTTGCATGGTAGCCAGCCCTGTGTGTGCACATTGTTTCAGGTTTTGAGGCCACGATAACCCGCTTGGCACACACCGCTTCTGGGATGAGCATATGTCGCGTTATGCACGGTACACACGCCTCACGCTCCCGTACATGTGACCAAGCCGCTCTCGGCTACCACGTCACAGTTTAGACGGGTTTAAATGTGACCGTGCCACACGTTTCAGGGCCGTACGTACAATGCTCACATACCCTGAAGGCGCCTATCTACTGCTCCTCAGGCTGCAGGTGCTGTTTTGCCGTGTCTCTTGCATTGCCCGTTGACTGCACACCTGAGAAGCCTTTGGTCATTGGCCCACGGAGGCCCACGCCCGCTGCACTGCCTCGCACGTGGGGCCCAAGCCGGGCTGCACTGTTGTCATCGCGCGGTGGTTGGCGGAGTATGACATGCCGCTTGAAAGCGGGCCCCTGTAACAAAACAAATGCAACAAAGCGGCCACACCTCACAAGCCGCCCATCCGTACTTTGTACTTTGCGAGGCCGTGGGCGCCACATGAAGCGGTGAGGGCTCGCTGGGGACGGGGTCAGGAAAACCTTGTATGCGTGCCGTAGACATTTGCACCTGTGCATGGGGGCCAGCAGCGGCCAGGGGCTGACGAGTGCTGGAGCTTGCTACGGTAATACAGCGTGTTGGTCGCTCAAGCGACAGTACGTTGGCGTAGGGCATGGAAAAGCAGTGGAGTAGCGAGCTTGGTAGACACTAAGCAATTGTAGGCTGAAGCGGGTGTGACGGGGATGAGGGTTTCAGTACCGCACTCAAGCTCTCAAACACAAGCCCAGAGCCCTGCAAAGATCTCGGACGAGCCTTGGCCCAGCTTGGCCCCAGCGCAAGTGCGCAACACAATACCGGTATGTCGTATCTGTCTCCACCTGTAGCGCCAGTGAACCAGCGTTGAGGGCTTGATTCATATCATCTGCGCAGCTTCTGCAGCTAACCCCACGCCCCACCCGCACCTTGCCCCCAGCCTGGTGCTCCCGGTCCTTCCCCCACACATGCAACATGTCGAGCCAACGCGCATGAGCCCACCGCCTTGCCGTGTCGGACTGACGGCGGTTGCCTTGATCGTGGGCGAGAGTTGTGGCTGTTGTCGCATGGCGCGAGGGCGGTGGGGCGGAGGGGCAGTGCCGAAGGGCGGCGTCGCGTGTATTAAGGTACACTGCGGCAGCGGCAAGGGCCCTGCAATCCGTAGCATCCCAGTCCACCTCCCCACCAGTCCACCTCCACTGCTCCCCACCTTAGCAACTGCTGCTTTATGCGTCTGTGCCTTGGTTCTGCCCTTCCAGCCCTAGGGTGCGCGACGCGGCGGTTAGACTCCCTTGTGCCAGCCGCCGGGACGGGAGCGGTGTGAGGGCAGGTGGTGGACTCGCAGCACCAACAGGTGCGTGCGCTGTTGGCTGGGGCAGGGCGGCTTGGCAGGAGACACTGCCAGGCACATGGTAGGCCACCTGCATGCACGCGCGCCGTGCACGGGGCTGCCGTACGGGTAGATGTGCGGGTGGCAGCACGGGCAGGTGGACCAGGGCAGGCAGGTGTATTAGCAGCAGGTAGGGACTTAGTCGCAAGAGGCCCATGCCTCGACCAGGAGCGCCCCTTGGGCCGCTTGGGGCTAACGATAGGCCTGGATGTCCCCTTTGATGGGTATGCAGCTGGTGGTAAAGCTTCGCGTTATACCGTACTGTTCTACTGGTACACTCGCTCGCACTGAAGGTGGTGGGTTAGCGGGGCGGGTGACTCAAGGGCCAAGGACGACCTCTGCGGTATGCGGAGGGTCCTTAGCAACCCTGCCCATCTCCCTACCATACCAACTTCTGCCTCATGCGTCTGTGCCTTGGTTCTACCCTTCCAGGCGAGGATATGTGTATCACCGTTATTGCCACCGCCCGTTGCCCACGGGCACTCCAGGGCAGTCCTGGCAAGACGAAGAGCATGGGCATGTGCAGCTGCAACAGGTGGGGCAACAAGTGAACCCTGGCTGGTGTACCAAGGGTCGAGCTGCAAGCCCAGATCGCAATTTACTATGCATCATGCAGCCCCGCTGCCTTCGCATGACGCTTGGGAGGATCTTACCGATGTGTATGTCGCGTTCCTTTCGATACAAATTGCCCAGCCATTACTGCTGGGTGGAGCATGCACGCGTAATACGGTAAAGCAGCCACACGGCCTTTCCCAATCCTCCGTGACACCACCAACCTCGCCATGCAATTTGCCTCAGGCCCCACGCAGTGCTACCGGTACGCAATACCGACGAAAGTGCATACTGTACTGTACCGGAGTTGCATGATCAAGCGGGGCAAACAGACGCAGCTAGCGACATGGGTACATCATAACTGTCAGCCCATGCAAGGTATTGAGCTTCGGGCGTCAGTTGCTGGGCAGCCAATACAAAAGACCAGGCCAACACCACTCACCGACCGTAGTTTGTGCAAACTGCACTGAGAAACCCAGGCCGACAACACGGTTGCGTGAATGAAACCTAAACATACGTAGGCATAGCTGGGCCTCCGCATATGTGCCCGGTACGCCGTGACAGCAGAACAACCTCACGTACCAATTGCTACCGGTACCCGTACATGCTTACATGGTGACTCTGCGGACACCATCGCTGTGCGAATCTCCCCTGGTGCGAATGGTGATGCACTGCCGGCATACACGTGCTCGTTGACCTTGTGTTCCATTGCCCACAGTCGTGCAACCAGCCGCTGCCTCCGGCCCGTCAAAGTTGTAGCGTACAGACCCGCATACCAGCACCACACGTACCCTTAACGCACCGCCTGTAAGGCATCCAGCTCTTTAGCCCGACCCACGAGCGCCACGAGGCACCCCTCCAGCGCCGTTTTGAGCCCCAGCCGGAAGCGCAGCGCCTCCGTCATGTCACGAGCATGCTGCGCAACGGCGTCCGCCTGGGCATCGGCGCCCCCTGCCCCTGGTTGTAGCGGCAGCGGCCATCCTGCCTGCTGGGAACCCTTACTTTCCGGCAGGCCCCGTGTGCTGCTGGTGGCGCCCATATCGCCGGCTGGTGGCTTGGTGAGCGTTGCAGCTGCTGCCGCGGCTGCCAGGTCGATGCCTGCCGCCTGCAGCAGCCGCCGGTCCTGGATTGAAGGAAAGGGGAGGTGAGCGGCGTGGCAAAGCAACCGGGTGGCCTCAGTCGTAATGTGTGGGTTAAGGTTGCGTGCCGTAACGTGACGCACCGCATGCATGTGGTGTTTTCTCCGTTCCTCCTGTTCAACCCGCCCCCTGCAGGGTGCGCTACCCCTCGGCTGCTGCCCCTTGCCCCTGCCGCTCTGCCACTGTTCCGCCCAAGGCCTCTCCCCCACCCCGCCTTCCCCTACTGCCCCTGCATACGTGCACAAGGGCCCCGCCTGGCCTTTCACTTATGTCCTCATCCTCGCAGCGGGGTCCATAGGGACGTTTTGCAACTGTCCCTTGCCCATCCCCTGTCGCCGCCCCTGCCTCCACCGCGAACCCAGGCCATGCCCAACACTCCTCTCCGCTGTACGGTATGCCGAGGTGCCATCCTCCCATCTCGTTTCTTTGCCATCACCCAGGCTGCTCCTCGGCACACCAACGTCTCCCTCCCCTTCTGAGCCCTTGCTGCTGCTTGGTCACTCTATTACTCCCTTACTACCTACATGCTCAAGACACTAGGTTCTATGAAAGGCATCAGACCCGTCCCCTTCCCCCCACGCACATGTTTGCCCCAGCCATACGTCTGTTCAGCTAGCCAGGCGTCCAGGCGCCACCCATCGCAACGCGAAAATAGGCACGTACCGACCACCCACCACCCTCCGCACAGCACAATGCCGCACATGTCACCATGCTTAACCTATGGGGTTTGGCCCCGTACCTGCTGGATGGTGGTTGGAAAGGTGGTGTACAGGGCGGTTACTAGCGCCGCCAGCAGCCGCAGGACGCCCACTTCGTGCTGCCGAGCCAGGGGGGAGCCCCAGCGCCCAAGCTCCTCCATGCTGCGGCCGGACAGCGTACGGTGCCACGCCTCGTCCTAGGGAGGCCCCAGCGGTTGGGAATGGGCAGGCGTTCTGCTTTGTGATGCTACTGGGTATGTAACCTTCTTGCAAGGCAAGGGCAAACCACTACCCGTGCAGAAATCGCGTCCATTGTATGTGCTCGGATGGTGCACATATTCCGAACGGACGGTTGTGGGACCGCCCCTGGTGGTTCGCGGGTCATACGGTCAGCACGTGCCGTTGCCAAGGTCTTAGGTGGCCAGAGCCGTCGCTTGCGCAGGTAACCAACGGAGCTTCCAGCAGCCCTGGGCCCTCGCCGCACCTGAAGCGTTGCGATGCGCACAGCGGCCAGGAGGCGCGGGTCCACGGGCTGGCGGGCCTGGCCGCCCTGCCCCGCCTGCTGCTGCGGGCCTGGGGCAGCCAGGTACACGCGCACTGGAGGGTCGCCTTGCTCCTGCTGCCGCTCTGCCTCCGCGCCAGGCCCAACCTCTCCCTGTCCGCAGCCGCGCTCGACGGAGGCTCCCGCTTCCGCCACGCTCTGGGCTCCCGATCCCAGTCCTAGCTTGTCCCGTAGGAGCTGCAGCTGCCACGGCTGCAGTCCGCCCCCAGCCGCCGCGTCGCCGGCGTCCACGAAGCTCTCCACCAGGCTCTGGACAGACACAGGGTGCAGGCAGGGCGGGTCACCTGTCACCATGGCAGTTGATACCGGTAGGTACGCACGACATCACAATTTCCGGTCAGGCGCCTGTCCAAAGTGGTACACGTGTGACTCCACTTGGCACGATGAGGGGCTGGTGCGTAGTACCGTGTGTCCACGAGGAGGAAGCTACAGCTGGCGTCGCCCCATCCTGCCCTGGGGGTCTCTACCACACACGCACACGGCTACCCCGTACCCCGAATGCAGCAGAAGACTTCGGCAGCACGTGGGCGTCCAAGGCCCTGACCCCGCTAACCTGCAGCGTGGCCAGGTCCAAGTCGAACCAGAAAGCGTCGTAGGGGTTGGGCTGCAGCGTGAAGCCGTACGACAGCAGCAGGTTGGCGTTGTCGTGACTGCCGTACGTCAGCGTCAGCTCCTCGCCCGCAGATATCTGGCGGACGGGACCAAGCACAGACTAACGCAGGGCGCTTGTAGCGAATTCAACCGGGTAACGCTTCGTGTTCGTATCGTTTACGACCCCATCTAAGCGCCTGTAAGGACTGCCTTGGTTCATATACATGGTGTGGACGCGCTCCTACGCCAGCGCATCATGGTCACAGCTGCTCTGTCCACGCCTGTTACGTAGAACGCAGCAATGACCGTACATCCCCGCACCTTCCTCTTGGCCCACATCGCCACCTCCCCTTCGGATCCGCTGCGAATCTCTGCGTTGGAGCCCTGCGGAGGGCCCCCTTGCTCCCCCCCTTGCTCCCCCTGCCCCTCGCCCGCCTCTGGCCGATGATTCGCCATGTCGATGATGGGAACTAGAGTGTGCGCCGGCGTCCTGCGTCAGGCAGCAGCGGGCGGGCGGGTAAGCGTCGAGGCCATTGCGAACAGGTGCTGACAGCTAGGGCAAACACCCTTCAGACTTTACGCATACCTCGTACGCATGCATCAACGCAGCTGCACGGCCTGTGAGATCATTTCATTCATGCGCACGCACCAACCGTCACGACAGCACGTGTGCGCCCTGCTTCAACAGTAAGGGTCCTGCGTTAGCGGGTCAGGCCCGTACCATAACCCACGGCATGTGCGCACGCATCAAGAACCCCAGCACGAGTGGGCCTCGACCGCAACCGTTTTGGAACTCATGTGTAACCCACAGGGCATGCTTCGCAGGTGCTTGACTCACACGACCAAAGTGCAAGCAGGTCCATTCCAGTCAAACCACTGCTGTCGAAAGCCCACCTCTTGAGCCCGAAGGACCGGGACATCGCCACTGCCACCGCCCAGCCAAAAACGCCCTCGCCCACAGCCAGGCCACCAAAGGGAGGCAGGGCCGCACCACCCTGACCGCCTAGCTCAGGGCCCCCTGCCTCCCCACGGTCCTCCAAGCTGTTACGGAGCTCAGCCAACGGCCCAGCGACGGTTGCCTTTAGCCAGTGCTTCTGGTTTAGGATGTCGGCAACTAGCCGGCTGTACTGTAGCTCCTGCATGGGGAGAAGCGATGGGTTGCTTTAAAGTATGGCACCTCTTGCCCGTGCAAGCTGGCGGCGCCGCGCACCACCCTAATCCGGCATGCTCCGAGACCCCGTCACGTCTTGTGCTCACAAAAACAGATACCACACGGCTCCTTCCCAACACCCGCCCGCCTTCGTACGATGCCTACCTGCACTGCGTCATCTGCCATCAGCATCCCCACGCGGGGGGTGGGAACCCCGGGAGCCAGGCCCGGCAGGTGCGCCAGGTAGGGAGCTAGCGGGGAGTCGGCGCCGCGAGACACGTGGTACAGCAATGTCAGCGCCTGGCGGAACTGCCAGGCCGGCTGGCCGCTGTCGCTGCCGGGCGGCATGGCGTCAAAGAGTGACACCAATGCCGCAGCGTCCGAGGAAGGGATAGCGCATTGCGAGTGCGCCTGGCATGCTGGAGCTGCCTGTCCTGCTTGGACGGTGTTTTGCGCATCTGCCGCCTCAGCTGCTTGCTGCACGTTGTCATACCTGACCTGCAGGTGCCGGGGCACAGATATGAGGAGGGCGCCTGCCGGGTGATCAGTGGTCGCCACCAGAGTACGATCCACCAGCCCTGTACGGCAACAGCACACAGCAAGGAGTGCACCTATTGGTGACGCGGGGTAGGGATTGCTTGTGTTTTACGTGCATCATCACTCGGCATCGCATAGCAAGCATGTATAACACGCAACTGCACCATGCTTTGTATACCCCTACCACAGCAACAATACTCCCTCATCCACGGCCATGTCGAACCAAGCGCACACCCACCCGAGGGATATAGTCGTGACTGGATCCTTACTCCGCTGACTGTGCCGCCGTTGCGGATCAGCCAGTCTTCCAGGGATGGGTTGGGGGCAGTGGGTCCCCCTTCACCACCACCTGAAGCCGCCGCAGTCGCAGCCTTGCTGCTCCGACCACACAACGATAGGGATCGCTGAAGCTGACAGCAACTAGGAGCTTTGTATGGGCATTTTGTGCTTGCTAGGGTACTGAGTGGGCGCGTGGGCAGGGCCGCGCGCAGGCAGCCTGCGAAGTGTCGGGGCTGTCCCGATAACCGGAAGGCGGCAGCATTAAGCGTTGGCATAGTAGTAAGTGGTTTATATAAAAAGTCTACTGCTCACAGTGCCCGCTGTATGTGGCGGCAAGGTGCAAATCCCTCGGCCGCATCGCCTTGGACGCAAGTAGACCGGCTGCTAGTTGTGGGAGTGAAGCTTACTGTTATCTAGAACGCATTTTTGTCTGTGTGCTATCGTGTTAGTGTTCAGGGTTAGTCATGTCATGCCGCCTGGAAGCAGGGGAGAGCCCATTTTTGCCCTGGGTACCAGGGGAGGGCCCCTGGCAGCGGCAGCCGTGGATCAGCCTGGCACGCCAGGCTCCCGGGCGTCAGGGTCCAGCGCCGTTGATCGCTGTGATAGTGTCGAACACGCAAGGAAGCGCCCGGTGCCCGGCAAGCCATGAGGAGCAGAGAGCCCCTGGGGACTTACTAGTTGCTGCTGCAGGCGTGAGCGTGGCACGTGTGGAGGTGGTGATTAAGACTCTTTTCTTACATGCACACCCCGGTGCACGGGCGCGCGTTAGGAAACAACACGGTTTATTGCTGTGGTAGCGTAGAACACGCAAGGTAGCTGGCAAACTGCGAGGCGCAGTAGAGTAGTGCCCCTTGGGCGGCAGCCGTGCATTAGCCTGGCACGTCGGATGTGGCGACTCAGGCATTGAAGGGTCACAGGACACCCCTCAGGGGCCCTCTGTCAGGGGCTGGTCGGCTGGATGGCTGCTGCTAGCTGGATGGATCAAGCACGCTGTCAATACGAAGGGGGGCGAGAGCTCCCGCCATTGGGCTACAGCTCCCTTGGCCACGCCTGAGTATGCCAGAGGATTCTCAACTCAACTCGGTCTTATCTCCTCCGAACCGACAGGGACAACACGCACCATAAAGATACCCCGCTGCCCTACTCCTCTCCCGTGCCCTGGTCCCAGCCGCTGCTCCGGGTTGGAGCACCAGGGCCGCACGCCGTGGTGCATTGCACATGTAGCACAGGTAACAGGGCAACGGCTACACCTTTCGCATCTCATGTATGGGGGCAGTCCGACCTGGAGAAACGGGTTAGAGAGCAACGGATTACGGCATTGACCTGGCATTGATGAAATCGGGGAGGCTGTGAACCCTTGCACGATGGGCAACCTGAGGCGCTCAGGTCACCTGCCTTAGTCGGCCCAGCGTAGGAGTACGCATGGTCGAAACGTCATTGGCGCAATAGCCGACCTAAAATGATGTGTATTCGTCATCTAAGCGTGGAGTATTTCGTGGCGTTGCGTGCCCCAGTGATTTGCGCCCATGCCAGGGTGTTGCTAGTGTCGGGCGTTGCGGCCAGTTGACAAGACCCATATCACCGCAACTGCTTCTATACTGTATGTGACGGGCATATAGTTACCTCGCACTGTTGTGACATCAGTTTACTCAACGCCACTCGTTGACGCTTGAATCCACGGCCTGAATCCCTTTGTCCCTGTCATTACCTGTTGACGACATGGGCAAGGAAGTTAGCGTACCGTACGTCAGCAAAGATGGCAAGTGTTGGTGACTGGGAAGCGAAGCAAGGTTGCGTTCTGATTGCTACCCTAGCGCGACTGAACTGGTGTCGCCGACATGGCGCCGATGCTTTCTTCCCATGCAGTGGAGTCACTTCTCCTTTGGAGGGACGTGAAGCGGTCGGGCATCGTGTTTGGTAGTGCGACTGCCGTGTATCTCTTCATCCTGCTCAACCCTTTCCCCTGGTTCACCTTGATCTGCTATGGTAAGTCTATTTGAATTCAAGACAGCGCATACCTGCGTCTACTAAGGGCTTGTCGTGCTCGATGACTTGCTTCGCAACCCTCCACCCCACGCTTACCTTCGAGATGCTCACGCACTGCCTCCTCTCCCCGCGCAACACCCACGCTCTAGCGCTGTCCGTCGGTACTCTGGCAGCGTTCCTCTGGGCGCAGATGGGAAACTTCGTGAGCAAGTGAGCCGGTTGCGTGTGGCAGCGTTGTGTACCTGCCCACTTACCCTTGCGGTTGAAGGTTTGGAATCGTGTCTGCCACGTGTCTGCCACTGACTTTGCTATGGGGGCATTCCCAACGTTGCCTTGCTGACTCGCTCCCGTACTACATCCATTCCTTGCTGCGTGCTTGTGCCTGTGTGCCGCAGGTCCGGGCCCCCTGTTCCCGCTATCCTCGTCAACGGGCTTTCCGAGGATGAGGTCCGCAAGTACGGCGAAGCTGTTCGCCCGCTGCTGAACAAAGTTCTCGGTAAGATGCTGCAAGGTGCCCCTCGCTCGTGCAGGTGTAAGTGAAGGGGGGGGGGTACACGTGGGGGGCATGTGCCTGACGACTGCTTCAACCGCCTTTCCGCAGGTGTGCTTGGCGTGCTCGTGTCTGGGAAGGACCTAAAGCTTTCGGCCATGGTAGGTGTTCTGGTGGCGGCGCCTTTTGGGCAGGCGTTATGCCATGAGATAGAAGGGACATTCCAGTGGTTTTGCCACTATGCTCAGTATGCAGGGCGTCGAGGCGACTCTCCACGAACGTGGGCTGGGCCTCCTGTGCTTGTTGCAGGTCATCGTCGGTGCCTACTCGGCGGCGCGCATATTTGCCGTGGTTGGCCCGATCACTCTCGGCTACTTAGGTGAGCGAAAGCACTGTGTTTGCGCCGCGTGGACTAGGACGCGCTCAGATCAGCAGCAGTAAGCAGCAGTAAGTAGCTGTATGCAAGCAAGCGCAGGCAACGGAGCGTGTACCCTTGCAACAAGCTTCAACGTATGTTAGCCTAATTACACATTGACAACCGTAGCTTTGCTCTCGTTTCCCTGTGCAGTGGTGCTGCTGGCTTTCACGCTGCCCAAGGGCTACGAGCTCAAGCGCGACGAGGTGGACGGCGTGGTGGGCGTGGCCAGGAGCAAGCTGGACGAGCTGTACGGCAAGTTCAATGACGCGGTGCTGTCCAAGATCCCCAAGGCGGGGCAGCCCTACAAGCCCAAGGCCAACTAGCGCACTGATTAGCACGGCTTGGCACGTGACTAGGCGGCCAGCAGGGGAGGGCATCCAGAGGGAGCACATGTGGCTGGCTGGGGCGCCCCCGGGGGTACATTAGTGTGTGGGGGAGGTGGTGGCCCTGGCGGCTCTGGAGGCCATGGAGGTGGGGGGACAGTGCATGCGTGCACGCATGCGGAACCGAAGGGCAGTGCAGCAGTCCCCCATCGGCAGTCCTTGCCATTGCAGGCCTCGCGCCGGGCAGTTGCGAGCATGTGGGCGCACTTGCGGGCGTTCGCTAACCTAGGTGTGCCACGCACGGGTGAGATGAGATCGGCACAGACCAGCCCAGGCTTCGGGTGTTGGACGGCCGCCTCAATTGCATCTTGCCGGAGGCCACTAGCACTGACTGCTGAAGGGCGGACACTGCCCAGGAATTGAGTAAACATACATTGTTTGTCCTGCCTTGGTTGCCCGCCTGGAGCGGAGGGGTGTTCCTGTGTGGGGGGCGTCTACGGGGCAAGTGGGGCCTGTGTTGTTGGAACGCCCACCGTTTCGATGGGGGAGGAGCGAAAGCAGCATCCGGGGGCCCGCTGCTGTCAAATTCCCCCGTACAGCTACCTCGTATCCGGTTCCGCCTGGGAAAAAGGGGATGCGGGGGCCCACGACAGGGTGCTGCTTGTCTTCTGTGGTTGTGTCTTTGCGGGAAGCCGTGTGGGGGCGGGACCAGGCTGACATAGCGTGAACTACTTGAGACCCGTTTTCGTGGTCATTTCTTAATTGGAGCTGTTATCTCCTAACCGTACAGCGAGAAGGGTGGGAAACCCCGTGTCCCTGATCGCCGGGACCAGCTGCCTCCCGGTTGGGAGGGGCTGGGCTCTGTAAGGGGAACATAACTGTAAAACCATACGGTAGTCACTACTGCAAGTTGCAGGGCCTTTTCTTGAGCTGTTGGGCACCTCCACTGGCTGGTCGGTGTTCGGGGGTACTGAGTCTACCTGCAGGACGGGGCCTACTGTACATATGCTTGTGTGGCCCGTGGTGCTTGTGGATGTTCGAGGTCTAATTGCACGGAAGCAGTCTGTGGCTGCACCTTGGGGCTTAGTAAGCTGCTGTACATCTCACACTTCGTTTTGTGGCGCCAGAAGAAGGCCTGCACCACAGTCATTACGGGTTCAGGATGGTTTTGTGACAGCAGGGGGGCTCCCTTGCCGTACAGCATTACTCCTGTGGGCAGCCATGCATGCTTACTTGCTTAGGGCCTGCTGTACTGCTGCACGTACAGTACGTAGTTGTATTCATGTACTGCTGCGGCTGATGGGATGTGACATCCCGACATGTCAGCAGGTGTGAGCCCCGGGGGGCCGTGCTGAGCGCTGCGAACCACGGGGCCTTGTGGCTCGACCTTGGGAATTGCGCCTGGGTTTGTAACCACATACCGGTACCGGTAGCTAACATAGCAGCCAAAGCGTCCAGCGCCACAAGTAGCCATCGTCACGCACGGCAAGCAATGAAACGCACGTTGGAAAGCCTGAGTTACTCACACCCTCAAATTCGAACGCTTATGACCGTCCCTCCAGCAGCTTGTAGATTGTAGCTACCCAGACCGTAACGGGCAGCTCAGGGCCACGCACCGGGGAAAAAACCAGGCACCTGGTGCCTTGGCAGATGCACGTGCGATACAACTGAAGCAAGCCACGTTACGAACACGTGCGCTACAGCAGTACGGAATCAGGGGAGATTCTCCCTTGTACGGAATGCACCAACAAACCGCTCGGGGAGTTGGTCCCAGGGCTTCACGTACCCGCGCACAAAAGCTCACTACGCGCCAAACCGACGACTTTATATATATGTGCCCGCTTCAACGCATGAACCGTCTCAGTACAGCACAGCCTGCTTCGGCCCTGTCCTACCTGCCCTGCAGTACACAGCGCTTTGTGTGCAATCCGTGCTGTACTATCGCCCCAAATACCGACTGGCAAGAGGGCCTGCTGGTGCAGTGGCACGGCTCATCTTGCCGTACACTCTCAGCCCTGTGCCGAAGGACACGGTCCACCCAAGCCACGTCAAGGCACACCCAGCTAGCGCTGGGACGCATTAGGGCGCAGGGTTCGCTTGTGGCGCTGCATGCGCACGCCATCACCGCAGGCCCAAGTGCTTCAGGACTGCTGGCACGTCGGCGAGGCTGTCCAGTACCGTGGCGCCTGGGGCTACTGCCTCCAGCTGCTCCTTGCTGAAGATGCCTGTTGCCACGCCGATGGGCTGAGCACCGGCCGCCACAGCAGCCTGCGCATGGGCGTACGGCGGACAGCGGTCATCATGGCTGCCGTACATTGGATACGGGCTTGCTGCCGTTGCTTCAATGCCATGGGCGGGGACTCACGCGACAGAGAGGATTAAGGGTGCTCAGGTCTGCAGGTTTACCTGGATGTCCATGGGCGTGTCCCCCACGTGGAACCGTGCTCCGACCGGGCCTGCAGCCGTAGGGTCAAATGCAAGGTCAGGGTGACGACGTTCCAAAAGGAAAGGAGAAGGTGGAAGCACATGACTGGGGTGCACCAATTGAGCGCGCTCACAAAGGCGTACTCCTGTCACTTGCCCTGCCGGGCCCGATCAGAGACTTGACAGGAGCGCCGCGTTTGCAAGGCCTGCTCGAATAAATGACGCAGTCAAGATGTAGTCCACGCGTCCTGCGGCACACAGCCACGCGCACCGTGCAGCGCAGCGCACTTCTCAGCCGCCCGCCGTACAAACTCGCCGCGGTCCCGCCAGGACTCCTCGGTGTTGCCTGAGCAGAAGTCACTCCCGAAGCCACCAAAGCGGGGCGTGCTGAAGAGGTCGAGAATGCCCAGGCGCTCCATCTTGCCCCAGCCGATGGGCTCAAGGTTGCCAGTGACCAGGCACGTGGCGACGTTTGGAGAAGCCTGGGTTCGTTGTTGGTGTTCGGCACAGACACCGTCAGCTATAGGGCAGCAGGTCTTATACAAAACCTAGTCTGCACTGTCGGCATGCGGAATGCAAGGGGTGCGCATGTAGGTTGGCACTTCTGCTGCACCCTCGCAGAGTCCCTGCCCAACAACGCTGCGGACACGGGGGCCCTGTCCTGGTGGAAGCGGATTGGGGTTCAACGCACCTGCAGTGCAGCAAGCAGCTCCTTGACGCCCGGCAGCAGCTCCAGACCCACCGCCGCCTGGTCGTTGTGCGCCAGGAAGTAGGCCTCCATGGCGGCCTGCACCTCGGGCAGCTTTGCCATGGCCTGGGGTGCGCCGGAGAGCACCGGGGCAGGGTTTCAAGGCATAAAGCAGCTGCATGAAAACAAACGAATTAGGTGCGGACCAGGACTGGCGTCAACCCACTGCCCACAATGCCCTGCAGGGATGTCATCAGTTGCTATCCCTGAGCAAACTTTGGACAACCCGCACTCATGATGCCAAGCAAGGATGGTGATACGTGCATATTTCTTAGTACCGGTATGCTCCAAAGCATTCCTGCTGCAAGCATGGCCTTGCAACTGGCACCCCAAGACAGGCACACGCATGGCTGTGAGTGCACGTTGTTGGGTGCAGCAGCTGCAACCATGGCATACGGGGCCCAGCTAGCTCCTGGTCCGCACCTGGTCCTTGCTAATGCCACAATGCTCCAGCACCTTAATTACGATGAGTGGGTCTGTGGAGCCGTGGTGAGCTACCTGCAGCACGGGTGGTTGGGTGCTGGGTGGTTGGGTGGGGGCGCGTGCTGGGTGGTGGGGCGCGTCCTCAGCATGCATGTAATAACCCGGCGCCCTCTGCATTTGGCAGGATACAACAGTCTACGAGGTTCCACGGCAGGTCCACCACACGGCAGGTTCTAAAATTGCGATTGACTGGTTGAAGGGGTTAGGTGGTGGGTGCTGGCTACCCTACGCACCACGTCTATGTGTGTCTCCAGGTCGAACACTGCTTTGAACCCATGGCTAAAAGCAGCCTTATGGAGCTTATTTGCTTCTTCTCCAATTGAGTGAATCAGCGTCCCGTCGACGTCTACAAAGGCACGGTCGACGTTTCAGCACTAGGGTGAGGTAGGCACAACGACCACATGCCACGAGCACCGTGCGAAATCTTATTGCGATTCCGATTGTATGTAGCTATGCAGACAGTCTGCAGGAAAACGGAGCCCAACGCCTACCAAAGGAGACGACAGTCCATCTTTCCTGTCTTGTATCCATAGCGCCCCCAAGCTGCAATGACGCACGCGGACTGAACTGATCTTACGACAATGTCTTTACAAATTTGTAATGGGGCACGGAAGGTGTGGCATACAGTGTCCGTGGTGCCCAGACGCGAAGGGCTCGAGGCGAAACGTGTCTCATACAGCGATCAAACGCGCTTTCGCAAGCTACGTCCTAAAGGGGACAAAGCACAAAACAACACTCCCTATCAGCAATGCTGAACATCGCGGCAACGTCAATGCATGCGCCACACGACACCAACCCACAACGGACGCCAACTGTTCACTAGCGGACGCCACCGGCCGCTCCTACTGCGAGGCCCCCGCCTAGCAGCAACCAGTCCGCTTGCGCTGAGTAGCGGTTGTGTTCATGTCCACCGCATCAGGCATGAACCTGCAGAGCGAACAACGGGCTTTGTGGGTTCGACATGGGTGCAGAGTTGCAGGTGCAGGCTGCGCCACAGTTCAAGGCCTTGCAGAAGTACCGTTTCCTAGATACGCTTCGTGGCGCGTTGTTGCACAGCGCCGGTCACAATAAGCAGTGCAACTCTCACAAGCAACAACGCTGTACGGTCTTGTGTTCAATTGGTAAAGCAGTACGTGCTGCTTGTGCCCAGTCGGGGGGCCGCCCGCAAGGTGTCTCCCCGCAGCCCCTCACGTGCCCTTTTAACATGTCCCGCTTGCTCCACTCACAGGTCCTCTTCCTTCTCGTTCCGCAGCGCGTTGCGCGTGATGCAGGTGAAGGCCGCCTCCACGTTGATGTCCTCCTTGGCCGACGTCTCGAAGTAGGGTATGCTGCCCTTGCTAGAGCACCAAGCCTTGGCCTTCTTCTCGCTTACCTGAGGCGAGGAAACGAGTTCACAAACAAGCAATGACAGCCAGAAGGGAGAGCCCAGCCATGGGTTCTTGCAAGCCGTGCACGGTTTCTGTGCCACCCTGGCCTTTCCGTGGACGCTGAGGCACGATTGCACCTAGCACATGAGCCGTAGCCTCACACTGGACTTGAAGAGGGGCATCAGCCCAGCTCGATGAGCCCAGCTCCATGTCCATGTGTGCCCTGCCGATACGCACCTGTCTGCTGGCACCGCCGTTCTCGTCGATCTTGTTGCCCAGCACCATGAAGGGGAAGTTGTCTGGGTCGGCCGGGTTTGCCTGCGGAACGGAGGGTGAGGACAACAAGAGCCGTATCGTGGGGGGCATCGAGTGTCATCAGGCTTGATGCCGGGGACTGGGGCGCCGAGGCGCCAAATGCACTGAAGACCACGAGCGATCCACACATTCATGTCCTGACTGACACGATCACGCGTAAGCGTGCAGGTGCACACATGATGGCTGCCAACGGTTTGAAGTACAGGCTGCCCTAGCCCTTCGGTTCCCATACAGTGCCGCAGTTACGTGCGTCATAGGTGCGGCCTTGCTGAAGGTCAGACTACGTCCGACCTGTATTATGAACTCGTCTCGCCAGTTGTCGAGGTCGTCAAAGCTCTTTCCGCTGTTGACGTCGAAAACCAGCACGCAGCAGTCAGCGCCACGGTAAAAGGCAGATCCCAAGCTCTGAAAGCGCTCTTGACCAGCTGTGTCCCAAATCTGTGGATGGACAATGCCGGTAACCCAGCGCATATGGTTGAAGCAGGGGGGTTGAAGCAGGGGGGCGTGATGGTCACGCATGGACACGTGTGCGCACGTATGTCGAGAGTGAAGGGAGACCTTGGTACATGCGGCTATGTTCACGCGTTATCTGGCCCATCTGACCATACCTAAAATAGACAAGAAGGCTGAGGGCATTCGAGGTATCTCGCCCACTAAGGCCTGCTCCTATGTGGGCGACGTGTGTGGGGAGGATCCATGTCGCCCGCGCCCGCTGAAATAGCATACAGCTCCACGCGTTGGTATGGCAGAGAACCATTTACCTGCATCGTGACTTTCTTGTCATCAACCTCGATTTCCTTGGTCAGGAAGTCGGCCCCAATCGTCGCTTTGTACTCCTTGGTGAACTTCTTCTGAACGTACTGGTTCATCAGCGATGTCTTACCGACACTGCCCAAAACCAGTTTGGCGAGGGTGTCAGCGTAAGCGTTCTGCCGCAGGGTATGACCCTATTCGCGAAAGCTGTCAGGTCTCACCCGCTGTCACCAAGGATGATGACCTTCAATAGCCGTCGCTTTTTTGACGACATCCTCAAGGGGAGAGACGCGCTACCACAACTCCTGTCTTGTCTTGTCCTGTCTTGTCTCCTGGCGTGTTGGGTGACCTGGTGCGGGACTGTGCAGGGAGTGTCGCCGTATTCCGTCCTATGCTGACAAACCAACGAGTGTTTTGATGAAAGGGTAATGCAGCTCAAGTGCCCAACCCATTCCCTAACCATTTCCGTTGGCGATGCTGTTGGGCAACTGCCGGTGTCCGTCTGCGTCTCGTTCTGCAAGGGTGTTTCAACACACGAAGTGCATGTGTTAGATCGTATATATTTGTTAAGATTGTCATGCTGGAACGACAAACCTCCAGCCCTGCTGCGCGAGTGCGCGCGAAAACGGGAAGCTCTGTAGCCCCGCAGCCTTGAAGGGTTATATACAGCAATTTCATTTCTTATCGGTGTGAATATCAAGCAAGGATGCCAAGGAGCAAGTCGCTCGAGCTCGTGCTGGCGCTCGTGTCGCCGCTCTTAACAGTCTGTGCAACCCCCTTTCACGGGGTAAGGCAGTGCGCGCCCCTTTCCGGCAAGCCTTTTGGACCAGTCTAGCCCAACAAGCATGCCCCCTGCCACACACATGGATAAATTACTTATAATCAGCAAGAAACACTTGTTCGATTACTGCTGAGGCACCTGTGCCTCCACGTGGGGTGTAGGGTGCTGCTGCCAACCCGGCTAGTATGGGGGCTCGAGACATCCGGGTGGTCGGCAGCAGTGTCTCTGGAGGACCTGTCGGTGGAACTATGATGGACCTGGACCGTGCTGCCGTGTGGCTGCCCGACACAATGCCGGACCTGTGGTGGCAGCGAGGAGAGCAAGGCCACATCCCTCACGAAAGCGCGGGCCGTGTGCCAGACGGAGAACAGCAGCAGCTACACACCGGCCACGTGGGCGGCCGTGACGACGACGGTCAGGCCGTGACCCGCTCTGCACTGCAACGGCGGCTGCAGCAGCGCGGCGCTGCGCATGCCGGGGCAGGGGGGCACGGGGGCGTCCGGCCTCAGCAGGGGTGGGACAGCAGGGGTGGGACGGCTCACAGGCAGACAGAGGTGCAGCGGCGCTGCCGCATGACGCGGCCCGGATGGTGCGGGGGCTACCAGACCCAGACGCCCGTGCCCTCACGGCCGACGCCGCGTGGCAGCAAAGGGTGCCCCCGCAACTGCAGCGGCGTGGGCAACTGCAACCACGACACAGGCACCTGTGACTGCCCAGCTGGTGAGGTGGAGGGCAAGGGGACTACCTGCGAAAGCTGGAGGGCGCCCCTTGGGAACATCGCCCTGATACCTGCAGAACTCTTTCGGGGGTTTATGTAGTGCGAAAAGCCCAGGAACGCATACCGGTACACGGCTACCCACACTGCCACCCGGCCCCACCCCGCCAGGCTCCCAGGGCGACGACTGCGGCACGCTGCTGCTGCGGCCGTGCACGCACGCCTTCCGCGAGCGCGGGCCGGTGCCGCTGGGCCACATCGATGCGGAAGGGCGCGACCTCGACCTCACCGTTGAGGGGTACACGGAGTCCAGGTGCACAGGTGGGAGGCCGGGCAGCGGGCGCTGTGCGTCATGGGCAGGCACAGAGGTAGGCTCAACAACGGGAGGTCTGCGTTTCCCGCAGAAGAGTGGGCTGTGAAGGCGGGCATGCGCATTGCTGGTGTGCGAGAGGCTTGGTACTACGCCCAGAAACTGATGGGGAGCACAACATAGGGTTGTCCAACCCACTAACCTAGCTGTGGCTTAGGAGCGAGCTCTGCAAGAATCGGCAGCCTCCAATGCCAGTTCCGCGCACCGGCTTGCCCCGCAGGCATCTGCGACCCCTTTACTGCGCGCTGCTTCTGCGACGGCAAGTACCGCCGCGTCAACCCGCCGCAGGGGGCGGCGCCGGGCACCCCGGCCCCTGTGCGAGGCAGGCCGTTGCCAAACCACCTTTGTCAGGTGCATACAGCAGCAGTAGCAGCGCACTAATACCTGCAACGGACATGAGTTCTGGGCGTTGTGCATTGCGTTGTCGATGTGCACTGCTGAAGCCGCAGTGCAGTTCCAGCGACATCCGCCTGATTACCATGGCACAAGGCCCCTAAGCCCAACACACATGCCTCTCGTGTCTGCGCAGGCGAACAATGACAGCAAGGGCAATCCGCTGCCCTGGGGCCAGGTCCCGTGGGAGCAGCTGTACGGCCCCGACGGGTGGTGCAACAGCGACACGCCGGTCATAAGGTGCGTGGGTGGCCTTGCAGCTGTGTGAGTAGCAAGGGCAAGAGGAGCAGCCTGTGGGGCATTGACCGACCTTCTTGCGCATCGTTGCTGCGGCTGCCGCATGCCGAATGACCTCTGCATTGACCATAGCACCGTTGTGCAGTGAAACCTTTATGCTCTGCAAACTCGTTTCCCATTCGTTCCTCTCTATGCTGCCGTTCGCGCCGAATGCCCGCAGCTGTCCTTGCCTGTTCGACGGCTTCTCAGGCCCACTGTGTGACGAAGTGACCGAGTGCATGTGCGTCAACCAGTGCAGCGGCCACGGGGAGTGTGACAGTGGCTTTTGCAAGTGCCACCCAGGCTGGTACGGCACGGACTGCGCGCGCAGGGCTGCGGGCCTGCCCGTGGAGCCAGGTGCGGAGGCGCTAGTTGAGGCATGAGCTCTGGACGCGAGCCTCGCAAGTGGGATGCGGACGGATGGCAGCGTACGGCTTTATCTAAACCCTATCCCGTACTGGTGGCCGTACAGTGTGCCTTACGTGTACCTAACGCCCCTGCCCACGTTCCTCGCCTGTGTGGTGGATACACATGACTGCTACTCTCTCGCTTCCCGCCACGTGTGCGCCCAGGGCTGCACGAGCGCGGCGCCCGGCCGTGGCTGGGCAGCACAGCGGTTACGCCGCCGGAGCTGGCGGCAGCAGCCGGGGGTGGGGCGGGGCTCGGGACCAGTGCCTTGGCGGGTGACCAGGCGGCAGCGGCAGCGGCCATGGGCGATGGCGCGGGCGCCGCTGATGCTGCGGCTGCCGCCGCCGCCTCCACGACCCGCCGGCGCCCCCTCATCTATGTGTACGACCTGCCGCCCGCCTACAACTCCCGCCTGCTGCAATATCGTAATGAGAAGTGCGCGGGGGAAGGGGGGGGGGGGTTAAAGGGCGGCCAGCGGCTTGACCACGGAGTAACAAACACGTGCTGGTTTGCAGGCGAGCGGGCACGGTGCTATAGAATTGCGATCGCATGACCGCAAAGTAGCGGTTGCAAGCAGAGTACCCCGTCGATGGCCAAAGGCTTCGCCGATGGCGCCCAGCAAGCAGTCCTGTCAGATCGCTTGGCACAGTCATAGACATCAATCCTGACTGCCTACGTGATCCCTGGCTCTGAGCACCTGCGCACGCACCCACCCACCTGCCTTCCCTTTCCAGGGGTCTGTGCACATGGCGCGGCTACGGCTCCGGCAACCGCACGGAGCTGGTGGCGTGGACGTACGGCCTGGAGGTGCTGCTACACGAGCTCATGCTGCGGAGCGAGCACAGGTGCGTGCTCGGGACCCACCAACAGCTGCGAGTACCGGCAGGCGCATGCATGCCTTTGTATGCGCGTGCGACTGGCAGGAGCATTGGCAGGTGTTGGACCGCCACCTTCGAACGCACTGGGGCGCCCAACCGGAGGCAACCGGTCGTCACGCCCCTGCTTGCAGGACGTTCGACCCCGAGGCCGCAGACTTCTTCTACGTGCCAGTGTACGGAACCTGCATGATCTTCCCTGTACATTGCTACGCCGACGGACCCTGGTTCCATGTCCCTAGCGGTGAGCGGCGGGGCGGGCTGGGGTGGGGTGGACGGCGATCAGCAGTGCGCAACCATGCGCATGCCTGCGGACACTGATCGCCTTGTTGGGCACCGCGTCGCGCTGTGCGATCGGTCGACCTCTCACCCGCTGGTCATCCTCTGAGCATTGTATGTGAAGCCGTGTGGCTCCTGTGGCTCCCTCAAACCCTGTCCAGCCTCTCCCAGATAAGGAATGTACCTGCGCTACCATGCACTTACAGCCACAACCCTTGTTACACCGTTTTACACGGTTGATACGACCGCGTCGCCCCAATCATACCCGTTCCGGTACCCCTCTTCTCCCCATCAGCGGTTCTTGTCCTCACTCCTACCCCTCCCTCGCAAACCAGTTATGCCATCCGCCTGGAACCCCGGCCCCCGCCCTGCGCCCTGCCAGGCCCCCGCGTCATGCACGTCACCAACATGATGCTGGCCGTTAGGGACTGGATACGACAACACTTCCCGTACTGGGACAGGTGAGGGCCCAGCCGTGGCACCCTGGCTTTGCGCGTGCGCGTGTGCTACCGGAAAATTTACGGAAACGTGCCGACATCCAACCATCCAACCAACAAGAGCCCAGTACCATGCACCTGCTATGTCAGCTGATGTGTGCTCAAGCCAATTACCGTACCTGGGCATGCAGTTGGTGCCATGCCACCCATCGTATCCGCCCGCACCCTACGGGACGTCTCACCCCACCTACCCACGCCCGCCTGCCCCTGCCGGTTCAGGCGCGGCGGTCGGGACCACATCTGGGCCATGCTGCACGACGAAGGGGCGTGCTACGCGCCAACAGGTGGGCGCCACCGAGCTTGGCCAAGGGTTCATAGGTTCACAGCAGATCGCTAATCACACATGCTCCAAACGGTACTGCATGACACCAGCCAAAACGCACCGTTCTTGGAAGAGGCGCCTCAACTGGCGGCACTTGTCACTGCAACGTTGCTCTTGGCAGCACACGCACGTCCCAGTTTTGCATTGTACGGTATAACCCGTGACACCTGAGGGCAGGTTTGCTCGACACACACGTCGTCAGGCCTCCACAGCGATTTGCTGCTGAATATCCATGTTGGCATTGCCCTTCCTACCTGCCTTTGGCCACAGAGATTTACAAGACCAGCATCATGCTGACGCATGTGAGGCTAGGGGCGGTGGCGCACACCATACTGGGGCTCTCGTTCAGCAGAAGCAACACTGTGTTGCGCACTCAACTGGGGCCTGACGCAATCGCCTTGGTGGCGTGGAGGCTGCGCTTGGGATACCATGCTGCCCACGGCGGTGCATGGAACCCAACTGTGTAGCATTCACGTCCGTTGCTTGTTAGCGCGCTGCATTCAGTGATGGAGGCGTACGTTGACCGGCCGTGTGTAATTGCTATTGCCGGCACGTCGCCCCCTTCTGCATGCCGTGCAGTGGGGCCGCACCGACCCGGTGCACGCCAGCAACACCGCCTTCACGCCAGACAACTACACGCAGGTGGGCGCGGGCGGCAGCGGGAGCGGAAGGCAAGGGGCACGGGCAGCCCCGGGGGCGGGAGCCTGTGTTAAGCAACACCCTACACCCTGGGGGTACAGCACGGTGTTTACCCACGGCTGCTTGCCTGTACCCTTGCTGTCTTCCCTCTCTTCAGCATGTGGAGGATTTGATTACTTAAGACATGCTTCTATACCCGTCATGACGTGTACTATACGGCCCGCCCCCCACCCCTCCTCTCCCACCACGCCGTGCGCGCAGGAGTACGTGCACCCGGAGCAGCCCGACGGCTGGCTGCACCGCATCCAGGGACACCCCTGCTACACGCCTGGCAAGGTGAGGTCACGGGCATGGCACAAAAGGGAGGGGTCTGTGGCACGTTCAACATCCACAGGAGGGCAGAAGGCAAAGTGGGCATTAGGAAGGGCATTGCGCTAGGAGCGTGGCAGAGAGTACTCGTAAGCTATCATGATCAAGCGTGCTTGCCTGCACATAGCGCCAGCCCCTGCTTCTCGGCGGTGACCTGCGCCCCCCTTGCACATGGCCCAACCCCGTGCAGGACCTTGTCATCCCCGCCCTCAAGCTGCCCTTCCACTACGCGTCCAGCCCCCTGCTGTTCCACCCGCCCTTCAAGCGGGACATCCTGCTGTACCTGCGCGGCGACATGGGCGCGTACCGCCTGCCCATGTACAGCAGGTGTGGGAAGGGCGAGATGAAGGGGCAAGGGGGGGGGGGAACAAAGTACTAGTAACGCGGGGCGGGGGGGCGGCGGCGGGGAGCGGGGAGAGGGGGCGTTTCGCAGGGTTCAGAAAGCGTGGTCCCAAGGCGTGTGACATGGCAGCGATACACTGTCAACACCCTGCGTGTAATACCATCTTGACGTTCTTGACTACGCCGCCGGGCCTGTGATACTGCGCTGTCTCCCCTCCATCTGCCAGGGGCATCCGTCAGCGGCTGTACGCCATGTGCAAGGAGCGCGGGTGGAAGGAGCGGTACAACGTGCTGATCGGCGAGGGAGCGGACATCCCAGGATCCTACTCGGAGCACCTGGCACGGAGCAAGTTCTGCATCGTGGCGCCAGGTGAGGTGGTGGTGGTGGTGGGGTGGGGGTCTTGCAGGGTGCTTGGGTGCTACAGGGAGCCCCCTCTGCAGAGCGGTACTCGCCGTTGCCCTGGCACTTGGTCGCCACTGCTCCCCCCAGCCGCTCCCCGCTGCTGCCACGCTGTGGTTCATCGTTGTCGCTTTGGCAGTCTGCCTAAGGCCCAGGCCTGTCCTAACGGTACAACGCCTCCACCCGCTTCGTCCCTGATGATGCCCAACCCCGGCTGCCGCTGCCCCGCCGCCACACCTTCCCTCCCCCCCCCCCCCCCCCCCCCCCCCCCCCCGGCCCCCCCCCCGCCGCCCCCGGCCCCCCCCCGCGGCCCCGCCCGCCCCCCGCCCTGCCGGGGGGCCCGCCG
>VFQN01003113.1_pt1 | contig 24392 bp, 20 predicted proteins | sample 3512371 | NCBI WGS metagenome assembly VFQN01 (sample SAMN10412370, study PRJNA504923) | tailings metagenome | isolation source: Replicate 2 from Balatoc abandoned mine | place: Philippines: Itogon, Benguet | collected 2017-08-28 | reverse complement strand
CCCGTATCAAGCTGGCCCACCCCTACCCACGAAATTAGGGTAGACGCGATACTACAACAGCCACCATGCCCGACACCATCCGCCACGTCGCCTGTACCGTCTGCGGGTGCGTGTGCGACGACCTCGCCGTCACCGTGGACGCCGGCCGCGTGGTCCGCGCGGAGGGCGCGTGCCGCCTCGCCGAGCCGTGGTACCTCGCGCAGAACACGCACCGCCCGTCGGCCGCGCTCGTTGATGACGCCCCCGCCGAGCCGGACGCCGCGTTCGCCCGCGCCGCCGAACTGCTCGCCGCGTCGCGGGCGCCGCTCATCTACGGCTTGTCGCGCAGCACCACCGAGGGACAGCGCGCCGCGACGGCGCTCGCCGACCGGCTCGGCGCCACCATCGACACCACCGCCAGCACCGGGCACGCGCCGTCGATCATGGCGCTCCAGCAGGTCGGCGAATCGACCAGCACGCTCGGCGAGGTGAAGAACCGCGCCGACCTCGTGGTCTTCTGGGGCTCGGACCCGGTGGTCACGCACCCGCGGCACCTCGAACGCTACTCGGCGGCCCCGGCCGGCCGCTTCGTCCCCGGCGGGCGGCGAGACCGTTTCGTCGTCGTGGTCGACGAGCGCGAGACGGAAACCGCGAAGCTCGCAGACTGCTTCATCCAGGTCGAACCCGGCCGTCACTGGGAGGCGCTGTGGCGGCTGCGGATGCTGGTTCGGCTCGGTCCCGAGGGACACGGGGACACGGGGACACAGGGACACAGGGACACAGGGGCACAGAAACAGGAACACCTACTCCGTCCCTCCGTCCCTCCGTCCCTCCGTCCCTCAATCCCCCCCCGGTCCCCCGGTCTCGAAGACCTGGCCTCCCGCATGAAAACGTGCCGCTGCGGCGTCGTCTTCTTCGGGAGTGGTATCACGCGCGAGCCGCTCGGGCACCGCGTCGTCGAGGCGCTGCTGCAACTCGTCACCGACCTGAACGAGCACACGCGGTTCTACGCCCGGCGGATGCGGCGGTTCGGCGACGTGGCCGGGGCCGACTCGGTGCTGGCGTGGCAGACCGGTTACCCGTTCGGCGTGAACCTCGCCCGCGGCTACCCGCGCTACAACCCCGGCGAGTTCACCGGCCCCGAACTGCTCGCCCGCGGTGAAGTGGACCTGTGTCTGGTGGTCGGCGGCGAGACGATCGCCGACCTGCCGCCGGCGGCGCGGGCGCACCTCGACTGCATCCCGGTGATCCTGCTGGACGCGCCCGACACTGAGACGAACCTGCCGGCGGCAGTGCGGTTCGCGACGGCGGTGTACGGCGTCCACCGCCCCGGCACCGCGTACCGCATGGACGAGGTGCCGATCCCGCTGCGCGTGATCCTGCCGACCGACTACCCGAGCGACGGCGAGGTGCTGGGCGAATTGCTGCGACGGGTCGGGGCAGCGTAGAATACAGCGTCGCACTTTTCCGTCGCTCTCCCGTCGTTCGAGGGCCGACCCGATGGCGCTCACCGCCGCCCAGATCGCCGACCAGCGCAAGCAAGTCGAGGAGCTCATTGCCGGCCCCGACGTGGGCTTCGCCAAGGCGCTGTTCTTCGGCCAGTTCAAGGGCGACCTCCTCTTCCCGTACCCCACCCTCGCGCCCGACAAGCAGGCCGCCGCCGACGAGATGGCGGCGAAGGTCCGCGATTTCGCCCACCTCGCCATCGACGCCGCCAAGATCGACCGCGAGGCGCGCATCCCCGACCCCGTCGTGAAGGGGCTAGCCGACCTCGACGTGTACCGGCTGACGATCCCGACGGAATACGGCGGGCTCGGGTTCAACCAGCAGCAGTACCTCAAGACGATGGAGGTGCTCGGCGGGCACGACGCCAGCGTCGCCGTGTTCGTTAACGCCCACCACTCCATCGGCTGCCGGGCGCTCGTCCTGTTCGGCACGAAAGAGCAGCAGGCGAAGTGGCTCCCCGGCCTGTTCGACGGGTCGAAGCTGTGCGCGTTCGCGCTCACCGAGCCCGAGGCCGGGTCGGACGCCGGCGGCGTGCGCACCACCGCCCGGCCCACGTCCGACGGCAGCGCGTACGTCCTCAACGGTGTCAAGCACTACATCACGAACGGCGGCATCGCGCACGTCCTCACGGTCATGGCCCGTACCGCGGCGCCGACGCCCGAGGACCCGAACGCCACGAAGGTGACCGCGTTCCTTGTCACGCCCGACATGCCCGGCTTCGAGGTCGTCGAGGCGCGCGCCGAGAAGTGCGGCATCCGCGGCACCGCGACGGGGAAGCTCCGCTTCACCGACATGCGCGTGCCGAAGGAGAACGTGCTCGGGCAACTCGGCCGCGGGCTCCAGGCGGCGCTCACGGTGCTCAACTACGGCCGCGTCACGTTCGGCGCCACTTGCACCGGTCAGGCGAAAGTCTGCCTCAAGGCGATGACCGCGCACGCCAAGACGCGCGTCCAGTTCCAGCAGCCGCTCGCCGAGTTCCAGCTCGTCCGCAAGAAGGTCGCGTTCGCCGCCGCGCACACCTTTGCGATGGAGGCGGCGACGACCGAGTGCGCGGCGTTCATCGACAAGGGCTCGCCCGATTACATGCTCGAAACGGCCATCCTCAAGGTATTCGCCACCGAGCACCTGTGGACGATCGTGAACGACACACTCCAGGTGTACGGCGGGAAGGGATACTTCTGCGACCAGCCGGTGGAGCGCTGGATGCGCGACGCCCGCATCAACACCATCGGCGAGGGGGCGAACGACGTGCTGAAGGCGTTCATCGCCGTGGTCGGCTGCCGCGGCCCGGGGATGATGCTCAAGGGGCTCCGCGACGACATGCTCGGCGGCCGGTGGAGCCTGCGGAACCTCGGTGCGTCGCTCGGCGTCGTCGGCCGGCTGGCGGTCCCGTGGCTGACCACGTCGGCGCCACCGGTGCCGGTGAAGTCGCCCGAGCTCAAACCCGCGGCCGAGGAGGTCGGGAAGCTGACGCGCGAGTTCGGGCTGAAGCTGCCGCACGTCTTCCTCGCGCTGAAGGACGAGGCGACGTTCGCGCAGGCTCAGCTCGTCCACGAGCGCATCGCCGACGTGGCGATCGACCTGTACGTGTCGGCGTGCGTGCTGGCGCGGCTCGACCACCTGCTCGCCGGCCCGGCGGGGAACGGCAAGCCCGTTGACCCGCACGCCGACCCGGAGGCGGGGAAGTGCTTCCTGACACTGGCCGCGCGGCGGATGCATCAGAACTTGGCCGCACTCGACGCCAACGACGACGACTCGCTGCTGGCCGCGGCGACGAGTGCGCTGGGGCGGCTGTAGGCTCGGGGCTTGTAGGTCGGGTCGAGTCTGCGAGACCTGACACCGGAGAGCGAGCGCCGATGTGGCGGGGTTTTGGGTCTGGTATTATGTGGAGTCGCGGCGTCAGGTCTCGCAGACTCGACCCGACCTACAAGCCCCGAGCCGGGCTGCACGGTTGTGACGGTTCGTTGTCACTGTGTCTCGTGTCCCGGGTGTCCGATCGGCGCACGGTTGGGCGGATCGTAGCCGTTGCGCCGCCACATTGAACCTGCGGCTAAAACCCATCCCGATCGCCTCGCTTCCTGCCAATCGCCCCAACTGCTTGCGACGGCTTCGATTCGGAAAAATCGAGCGCCGGCCGAAGTGTCACTTGCGCCGGCAGTGCCGGGTGTGCTACCGTGACCGGTGTCGTCGCCCGGGGTTTTTCCCGGCCCCGGGAGCGTGCCCGGAAACGTGGCGTAGAATTGCGGAGCGTTTGCGAACGACTGCGGCTCATCGGAGGAGTCACATCATGCTGGTCCTGAGTCGGAAACTCGGCGAGAAGATCTACATCGGGGACAACATCTGCATCACGGTCGTGGACATCGACCGCGGCAAGATTCGGTTGGGGATCGAGGCTCCGCGCGAGGTGGCGATCTACCGCCAGGAACTGCTGCCGCTCAACCAGCAGCGGCCCGACGGCCCGACCCCCCTACCCGCCGTCTCGTAACACCCCCTGCCTCGCAAACGCACCCACGCACCGCCCGCGGACGGCCGTCCGCGGGCGTCGGCGTTTCGGGACACCCCGCACGACCCGCACCGCCGGCCGCGCGGGTCCACTTTAACGAATCCGACCCGATTTCGAGGGCGCCCACCCGCCCACGCCCTTGAGACCGGTTTTCCCGGCTGGTAGGCTACTAACCGTTCCCGCGGGTCGGCCGGTTCGGCCACACGCCCGCGTCGGAACGGGGAGTGTCGGTCATGCGTGCCGCCGCGGTCGGGGCCGTAGCCGTGATGCTTGGGCTGGTCGCCGCCGGCCCGGGGCAGCAACCGCCCGCACCCGTCAAGGTGGTCGTCCCCCCGCCCCAGCCGCCTGTGCCGGCGGCCGAGTCAGTCGCGCCCGCGGACCCGGCGGTGGCCGGGCTCGTCCGCGACCTCGGGGCGGCGGACTACAAGGCCCGCGAGAAGGCCGGGCGCGACCTGGAGGCGCTCGGCGACAAGGCGCTGCCGCACCTCCGCAAGGCGCTCGCCGACACCACCAGCCCCGAGGTCGCCCGCCGGCTGTCGGTCCTCGTCCGCAAGATGGAGTACGACCGGCTGGTGAACCCCCGCCGGGTGACGATGGCCCGCAAGAGCCGCAGCCCGAAGGAGCTGTGCGACGAGGTCGCCCGCCAGACCGGCTACCGGATCGAGTTCCAGGGGAACGGCGGCGCCGACGCCCGCCACGACGTCGGGTTCGACAACGCCCCGTTCTGGGTGGCCATGGACGCGATCGCCGACCTGGCCGGCGCGACCGTCAACACGAACGGGTACGACGACGACGCGGTGATGGTGAGCGCCTTCGGCCAGCCGACGCGCACCCCGCACGTCGCCTACGCGGGGCCGTTCAAGGTGGCCGCCACGAACATCCAGCTGAGCCGCAGCCTGCCGCTCACCGGGAACGACCCGCGCGGCCTCGCCTTCGCCCGCCCGTCCGAGTCGGTGAGCCTCCAGTTCAACCTGCTCTCCGAGCCCAAGAACCCGCTCCTCGGGATGAGCCTCCAGCAGGCCGTGATCTCGGCCGAGGACGACCTCGGGCAGTCGCTCGTCCCGCCGCCGGCCCCGGGCAACCCGTTCGGCGGGCGCACGTCGTACTACGGCGGCGGGTCGTACCGGTCGTTCAACCAGACCGGGAGCCTGAACCTCGTCCGCGGCGGCCGCGAGGCGCGCACGATCCGCTCGCTCAAGGCGAAGGTCGGCGTCACCCTGCTGTCCGGGGTGGTGCCGGAGGTGACCGTCCCCAACCCGGTCAAGGCGAAGAACCTGAAGGTGACCGGGCGCACGATCGAGGTCGAGGTCGACTCGGTGGTCGGCGGAAACGGGACGTACACGGTGTCGATGACGATCAAGAAGCTCGGCCAGTTCGACCCCAACTTCCCGGACTACAGCTGGTCGAACAGTATCTGGCAGAAGGTGGAGCTGACGGACGGGAAGGGGAACCGATACCGGACCTATGGCGCGAGCAACACGAACACGAGCCCGACCTCGGTGACGATGACGCTGCCGTTCCACCCGACCGACCGGCGCGGCGTCCGCCAGCAACTCGGCGAGCCGGTGCGGTTGGTGGTGAACGAGTGGATCCAGTCTACCCACGAGGTCACGTTCGAGTTCCGCGACGTGCCGCTGCCGTGACCCGGCCGAGCGGCGCCCAAAGCCCGCGAGACGCCCGTGAGTCGCTACGCCGAGGATGAGGACGACGACCGCCCGCGCCGGCGCCGGTCGGCCGGCGGGGTGCCGTGCCCGAAGTGCGGGTCGCGGTCGCAGCGCCCGGGGCCGTGGCCGTGGTACCTGGGGACGGTCGGCGCGGTGATGTGCAGGGCGGTGGTCTGCAACGACTGCGACCACGAGTTCGACGCGAAGAAGCCGCACGCGAACCTGGCGACCCGCAAGCGCAACCTGGCGATCGGGATCAACGGCTGCGGGTTCCTCGGCATCGCACTGGTGATCGGCCTGCTGGCGCTGTGGATCGCCTTCACGATGCGGCGGCCGTGATAGGCGGATCGGGGAATGACACGCTCACACCGCACTTCGCATCAGGAGTATCCCCGCCCCGCCGTTGCTCGGCCACCTGGACTTCACAAGGGGAGTGAGCAGGATAGATTGCGTGACTACTGGCCCGACTGTTCCCGATAGCCGGTGACCCAGGCAGAGGTTGAGACCGGCGGGACCAGTGGTTCGGTGGCTGAAGAACATCATCGGCGACACGAATCCTCTGCGGTGGTCAGATGCCGAGTTTGGAGCAACGGGCATGTGCCGAAACATCAAGACGCTGTTCAACTTCGACCCGCCGGCGACGGAGGAGGAAATCCGCGCGGCGGCCCTTCAGTTCGTACGCAAGCTCAGCGGATGCAACTCGCCCTCCAAGGCGAATCAGGCGGCGTTCGACCGGGCGATCGGTGAGGTCACCGACGCGGCGCGAACGCTGATCTCGTCGCTTGTGACCTCGGCCGAGCCCCGCAACCGCGACCTGGAAGCCGAACGAGCCCGGGCGCGATCCGCCGCTCGTTTCCCTCCCCGGTCGTGACTTATCGGGTCCGAATCGGATCGGGGAGACCCACTTGCGAAACGGTCGCCGGCACCATAACCGTCTTCGACTTTCGAGCTGACATGCCGGCCAACCCGGCAGGGAGCTCCGATGACCAGGGAGGAATGGCTAGCTCGGAGCATGCGCACCTTCACCCTGATGCGAGTCGGTCGGGGAGATCCGATGACTCGGGGGGAATGGTTAGCAGCATCCGAGCCAGTGAAGATGCTGTTTGCCGAGATGTGCGACCGTATCAGTGGCCGGAAGATGTGGCTTTTCACCTCCGGATACTGCCGGTTGGCCTGCACGGCGGCTGGTCTCCTGGCGGCCGGCGTCGCTGAGGTGATCGACCTGGCGGATCGCTGTGCGGATCAGTTGGAGGATCTGGGCGTCGTCCAAGATCGTGTCCGTGAGCTGCTCCGGTCCGAACCGTTCCCAGACGATCGCTTTGAGCTCACCAACGCGCTCATGCACCTCGGTTTCTCGGACCCATTTTTAGCCGCGATCTTCATGACCGGCCCGCAATCCGTCGCCTGGAGTGCGGACCTGCTTCGGTGCGTGGTGGGCACGCCGTTCCCTCGGCCGGCCCCCGGGCAGCGGTCGTGGGGGAAAGCCGTCGCGTCCGTGCTCGTCCGACTCGCCGGGGGAACCCCTCTGCTGCCCGCACCGCCGGAGGTTGACCCGTTCATCGAACTCGAAATCGCCCCGGAGTGGCGGACGGAGGCGGTCGTCGCGATCGCCGCGGGGATCTACGCGGACCTGGCGTTTGTCCGCCTCCCAATCCTCGCCGACGCGCTCGAAGACGCCGGCTGTGCCGACGACGAGATCCTGGCCCACTGCCGCAGTTCCGGTCCTCACGCCCGTGGTTGTTGGGTAGTGGACCTCGTGCTCGGGAAGGGGTAGGCTCGGGCCGAACCCGTCACAGCAACAGACGGCCGCGCCGGCAGTGATTCGTGAGAGCGGCGCCCACGGCGGCCGCTGCTGAGTTGGACGTTCGGCCCCGGAGGGCCACAGAATGGTGAGGGTGGTTCAGCTCCCGCCCCTGCCGCGGGCGGTTGTCCCGGGCGACCGGTTGCTGGTCGAGTTCGGGCTGGGCCGGCCCGAGGTCGCCCGGATGTGGCGGATGGTCCTGGCGATGGCCGTCCGGGACGGGGCGGTGTCGGTCCACTGGCACCCGTGGCGGGCGGCCGACGCGCTCGGCTACGTGGTCGCCGGGGTCCGGTACTCCCTCGCCCGCCCGCCGGCCGCGCTGGACGGGCTGGTGTCGGGCGTGGCCCGCGAGTTGGTCGCCCCCGGCCGGGTCCGGTCGGCCGTCGGGCGGTGGCTCGGCCTGTCGGCCGCCGGCCGGTTCCGTTGTGAGTCCGAGTACGGCCCGTCGGAGTGGTGCGGGGCGTGGTGGGGGACCGGCGGGGTGTGCGGGGCGGAGTTGCACCGCCTCGACATCGCCATCACCCCGATCACCGAGAGTAAGGCCGAACCATCCACTGCAACAGACCCCGCCGCATTCGTTGCTTCTGCCACATAGCTCCCTGCGCGGTGGGGGCTGCCAACTCCTTGTTCAGCCGCCCCGCCGCGGGCCGTCACGCCCCCGCAGCGGCCCGCCCGCGCCGGGCGGGTGTCCAGCCGGGCACCGCGGCCGCCCAGCGCTCCACCACCGCCCGCACGTCCGGGCCGGACCCGGGCGCCCCGTCCGAAAAGTACGACACCTCGATCGCCGCCACGTCGGCGTCGATCGCCGCGCGCTGGGTGTCGGTCACCTCCGGCCGTGCCCGGATCTCGCGCAGGATCGCCGCGGCGACGAACGGGTCGAGCTTGTCGGGCACCCGGCGCTCCGCGACGGCGGCGGGCTTCAGACGCAGGACCACGACGAGCAGCACCGCGATGAGGAACAGCACCGTCACGACGCCGGCCACGAACCACGGCCACAGCGCCGCCGGCCGCCCGTAGGTCGCCTCCAGCGACACCTCCTCGCCCACCGGCGCCAGGTCCGCGTCCACGTAGCGCTGGAAGATGACCTCCTTCGCCGGCACCTTCACCGCCGGGAAGCGGAACGCCTTCGGCAGCGCCGACTGGCCGTCCTTGCCGCGGAGCGTCAGCAGCCACGTCCGCTCCGACACCACCGCGTTCGCGGCGGCGTCCTCGTCGAACTTCTTCACCCCGAGCCCCTGGTCGTCGGTCTTCGCGACCTCGAACCCGGGCGGCGCGACCTCGCCCACAAGCTCCGCCAGGTCCGGCACGAGGCCGACGCCGACCGCCTTCACCTCCAGCAGCAGCGTCCCCTTGTCGGCCTGGCGCTCGTCGAGCGTCTGGGTGACGGTCAGCTTCTCGACCGGGCGCGGGTCGCCGGCGGCGTCGCGGGCGCTGATCGGCACCGCCGCCGACTCCATCGGCATGACCACGAAGCCCGACGTGTCGAGGAAGTCGAGGTCGATGCGGAGCGGCGGGATCTTGTCCACCTGCGGGCCGCGCGGCTTCAGGAGGACGTAGGCGTAGGGCGTGGTCCGCCAGCCGAACTCGCGCGGGTCGGCCCGCGAGTTCACCTTCTCCCCCTGGAACGTCACCGACACCACGTCGAACTGCTCCTTCAGCGCGGTCCGCGCGGCCTGCTCGAACCGGTCGCGGTAGTCGGCGGTCGGGCGGCCGTAGTTGTATGAGTAGGCCATGCTGTTCTGGTTCTGGAGGTAGCGGCCGAACCCGCCCGACTCGCGCTCGATGTCGCGGGTGTGGCGGATGTTCACGAACAGCCCGAACGGCCGCCCGTGCCCGACCCGCGTCGGCCCGTCCACCACCGCCTCCAGCTGGATCTCGGTGACGAGGTCCTTGTAGTAGTCGAACAGCTTCTTCGCCTCGGCGGCGCGCGGGTGGTCGCCGACCACCGCGAACCCGGCCTTGAGGTAGTTGAACTTCACGTGCGGCTTCGCCCCGCTCATGCGGATGAACAGGTTGTTGGCGAACCGCGCCAGGTGCTTCTCGGCCTGGTCGCCGGGCAGCGCCAGGAGCGCGGCGCGGATGTGCTGCTGCTGCGTCCAGTCGGGCTGCTTCTCCTCGGTGATCATCCCCAGGTCCACGGCCCCGAGCGACGCCGCGAACCACTGCTCGTACACGGAGACGGTGTGCTCCGCCTCCGGGGTCGTGAGCACCACCTTCGCGTACTCCGCGGCGGCCTTCTTGAACCCGGCGAAGGCGTCCGACCGCTGCGCGGAGAACGTCGCCGACTTGTTCAGCTCCTGGCGGAAGTTGATCTCGTCGTGCGCCAGCGAGGCGCGGGCGGCGAGCAGCGCCCAGTGGTTCCGGTGCTTGCCGAGGCCGTCCGACACCACGGCCTGCGCCACCTCGTACCCGCGGATGACCTCGGCCTCGATGTCCTTCTTCTTCCGCTTGGTCTTGTTCCGCTCCTGCACCGCCGGCTCTTTCCACAGGCCGGCGAGGTTGGTGCGCATCTGGTCGGCCAGGGCCGCGAGTGTCTTCGGGCTGAGGTTGCCCACCGACCCGAACACGGACTCGATCGCCTCGGTGCGGTACACCTCGGCCGAGCTGTGGCAGGCGGTGAACGCCGTCACGATCACACCGTCGTCGAGCGCGCCGGCGCCGCCGGGGAGCTTCTTGATCCGCGCCGCCCAGCCGGCGAGCTCGCGCAGGTTGCGCTCCTGCTTCGACCGCGTCAGCGGGATGCCCTCGGCCCGCTGCTCGAACGCGAAGAAGAACCACGAGTAGCGGTTCTCGTTGCGGGAGGCGTTCGGGTCGTGGTTGCGCGTCCACACGCGCAGGAACTCCTTCACCAGCTCCTTCGCCTCGTCCGGCTGGGCAGCGGCGAGCTGCTCGATGAGCGGGAACGCCTTGTCCTCCTCGTTCGCCTTGAGGTGGAGCCGGGCAACAGTACCGGCGAGGCGCGGGCGGAGGCCGTCGTCCACCGCCGCCACCCACGCCGGGCTCGGCGCCGCCTTGATGACCTCCGCCACGGGCACCGGGCGCGGCATGTTCGGCTGCTGCATCATCATCATGCGCGCCATCGGGTCGTCGTCGTCGGTGCCGAAGAAGATGTTCCCGTACATGTCGCGGCGCAGCCGCGATGCGCCCGCCGAGCGGTCGAACCGCTGCGAGAACTCGGCCTCCTTCATCCAGCCGGTGGCGAGCAGCGTGAGCGCCGGTCGCCACTCCTTCGCCCGCGCCGGGTCGGCCTTCAGCAGCGCCTCGACGGCGGTCTGCGACAGCTTGAGGGCGTTGAACCGGTCGTCGGGGATCATCGGCCGCGCGGTGAGCCCGCGCGACACGAGCGAGCCGACCGACGCGAGGATCTGCTGCCCGCGGGCCGGATTCTTGGTGAAGCTCTCGGCGAGCCACGCCTGCCCGATCTCCTCCTTCAGCCTGGGGGCGAGCTCGACGGCGCGGAGGAGCCCTGCCTCCTTCTCTTCGGCCGGGCCGTCGGGCGCGGACAGGACGGCTTGTAGCGCCGCCCACGCCCGCTCCAGGTTGCCGCCCTTCGACTCCTTGGCGTGCAGCGCGAGGAAGTGCTGGGCGAGCAGGTTCAGCGCCTCCAGGTCTTTCTCCTGCTGCGCCTTCTCCGGGGGCGGGAGGAAGCCGCCGGCGTACTCGGCGAGCCCGCCGCCGATGAGCACCTTCGCCGCCTGGCGGACCGTGAACGTCGCCGCGCCGGCCGGCTTCGCGGTGTCGGCCTTGAGGCGGGCAACCGCGACCTCGGCGAGCGTGCCGCCCGCGACCGCCTCGCGGAGGATGCCGCCGAGCACCGTGAGGCGTTCCTTCTCGGCCTCCGGCGTGGTCTTCTTCGCGGGCGGCGCCGCGGCGGCGAGGCCGAGCACGTCGTCGGCGGTGAAGGCGTTCTTCTCGGCGAACTGCGCCGAACCCGGGCCGCCGGACGTCATCCCTTCCATCATCCCCTCGGGCATCCCGGGGCCGCCCTGGCCGCCCGAACCCGGCCCCTGCCGCAGGCTGCGGAGGAGTTGCTTGTACGCCGCCGTGCCCTCCTCCTCGGGGAGCGAGGCGAGGTACGCCTTCACGTCGGCCCACTTGCCGAGCGTGACGTTCGTCTGGAACGCCGCGATCTCCTTCGCCAACTCCTCGGCCTTCGGGTCCGGCGCCTTCTTATCCTTGTCGGGCGTCTCGGGCGCGGCCTTCTTCACCTCCGACTTCGGCGCCCACGCCTTGAGAACGGCCGACGGCCGGCGGTCGAACGTGAGCGTCTTGAGCTTCGTCAGCCGCGGCGCCTCCTTCGGCTCCTCCTTGTCGGCCTTGCCGTCCTTCCCCGGGGGGCCGTCCGGCGGTTGGGCCGGGGCGGGCGTGCCGGCCGGGCGCGGCGCCGGGGCGACCGGGACCGCCGGCTGCTGCGCCTCGGCGGCGACGCCGGCGGCGAACACGAGGAGGGCGAACGCGAGCGGCTTCCTCACGGGTGCGGCCTCGGTAGCGGTCGGGGGTGTTGGCTTGTCGTGGTCCGTCGATCGCTCGGTGTCGGGTGGCCGAACAATCTTGTCGGTATTAGAAATTTGGTCCAACTTGGTGCGGTTTCGGCATTCCTTCCGACTTCGCCGCCAGCCATAAATCCGAAAATCCCGTCACACGAACGAGTTACACCATCGCTGCTGACGTCGGAGTCCGGTTTTTCGTGGTCCAAGTTGGGCTTTTTGCGACCGAACTGCTCCGACGGCGCATCCGGAATGTGCCCGCAACACGAAACCGAGTGGTCCACAGGCCAATTTCTGTTTCGAGTCATCACTTTCGTCCGGTTCGACCCGCGTCTCGTCCGCGGCCGGTTTCGGGCGACCCGGCGTGCCCGGACCTTCCCTTCCTAATCCTCAGGCTGACACCGGCGGTTGCCTGCCCGGCGGGCTGGCCGGACCTTGGGACGCGGCCAACGGGGCGGGCTCTCGACCGCCCGGGCCGTTCGACCGGCCGGCGACCTACGAAACCGGGTTGGGGAAACGGAGTAGGGACGAATCCGCCCGGCGCCGGGGGAGGTGGGGCGCCGGGCGGTCGCGGACGATCAGTGGCCGCTGTCGTCGATCGGCGGGGCGCCGCCGGCGCTGCGCACGTCGTTCTGCTTCGGCGGGCCGGCCTTCTTGCCCGGCTTGCGGCCCTTGCACGAGCAGCAACCGTTGCACTGCTTCGGCAGGTTCATCCCCTGGAGCTCGGACAGTTCCATCCGCGCGAGGCGGACGGCCGATTCGAGGTCTTCGCGGTGCTTCGTGGCGGCGGTCGCGTCGCCGCGGCGGGTGGCATCCTCCGCCAGCAGCCGATACGTCTGACGGGCGGCCTCGATCTCCGGCTCCCACTCGTCGCGGCCGAGTCCTTCGAGCCGCATCAGCCAGGTGGTGTAGTACTGCGCGTTCGCCAGCGTCGAGCGGGCGTCGGCGAGGAGCTTGGCGTCGGCGCCGCTGTCGGCGCTGACCTCGTCCACAAGCGTGCGCAGGTCGCCGTGCGCCTCGGGGAGCTGCTGGGCGAGCATCTGCGCCTTCGCCCGCTCCAGCCGGATGCGCCGCGCGTCGGCCGTGCGGCCTTCGGGCAGGTCCTTGAGCGCCGCGGCGTACTCCTCGACGGCCGCCGTGTAGTCCTCCGCGGCGACCGCGGTCTCGGCGGAGCGGACGTGCCGGGCGACGAGGTCGAGCTTCCGCCCATCCACGCCCGGGCCGAACCAGTGGGCGACCGCGGCGGCCGAGCCGACCAGTAGCCACCCGGTCAACAGCAGGATGCGAACCGCCATGAAACACCTCCCCGGAAGGGACGCTTCCGACCACAAACCATTCCGAGTCTACCCGGCGTCGAGGCGAATGTCACGCTCGGTTCATTGGGGCGTCACCCGCCCGGTGGGACCGGCGTCCCGCCGGTCTGTGCAATGACCGGCGGGACGCCGGTCCCACCAAACCCAGAACCTCTACCCCGCCCGCGGCCGGTGGCCCGGCTCCCAGCCGGTGCCGATCAGGCCGAGCGCCAGCGGGAGCAGGCCGAACACCGCCGCCCCGGCGCCGGCGCACAGGAGCGCGTACTCGCGGGGGGTCCAGCGGTCGCCGCCCTTCGGCTTCGCCCGCTCGTCGATCTTCGACACGAGTTCCGTCGTCAGCTGCTTCTCATTCCCGTCGTGGTACGTGCCGCTCAGCCGGGCCGCCACCTGCCGCAGCGTGGACACGTCCTGCCGCGTCGTGTGTCCGCCGAGCGACTTGCCGACCGTCGGGTTGCCGACGCCGATCATCACCACGTTGCTCCCGATCGACGGCGGCATCTTCGGCATCCCGGTCGTCGGCACGGTGTCGCCGTCGGTCACCATCATCAGCACCGCCGACCCGGGCGGCCACGGCTTGGCGATCTTCGCGGCCTCCTCGAGCCCGGCGAAGATGTTCGTGTCGCCCGGCTTGAAGGCGTGGCGCATCGGCAGTTCGGTGAGGATGTTCCGCACCACCTCGCGGTCGGTCGTGTCCTGCACCACCGGCTTCGCCTCGGACGCCACCGCCACCACCGTCGTCTTGTACCGCTCCGCCTGCACGCGCTCGAAGAACGACTGGATCAGGTCGGCCGCGCGCTCCGACCGCTTCTGCTTCCCGCCCGGCCCGGCGTCCTCCACCTCCATGCTCCGGGAGATGTCGAGGACCAGCACCAGGTGGCGGTACTCGCTGTCCTTGATCTCGCCGGCGCGGTGGGCCGCCGGGGGGAGGACGAGCAGGACGGTCAAACCCCACACCGCGGCGGCGAGCGCGAGGACGCGGAACACCGCCGCCACCGCCGCCACGCCGACCCGCGCCCGCCCCGGCCCGAACGCCAGCGGGGCGACGCGCAGGACGCGGGCGAAGTGGAGCAGTTCGGCCGCGACCGCCGCGATCACCACCACGCCGGCGGCGGCGAACGCCAGCGAGACGGCGTTCAGCCCGTCGGCCGACGTCGCGTCCAGGCGCGGGATTGGCGGGAGGTTCACCACGGCGTGTACCTCAGCCCGAGGAGCGCGAGCAGGCCGGCGAGGGCGAACGCGAGCCCGGCCAGGGTGAACGGCTCGTAGTAGTCCACCGTCTCGACCATCGTCGGCGTCAGCTTCGCCTGTTTGAGCGTGTCGATCCGCTTGAAGATGGCGGGGAGCGCGTCGGGGTCGTCGGCGCGGAACGCCTCGCCGCCGGTGAGCCGGCAGATGTTGACGACCTCGGCCTGCGGCTCGAACCCGCCGACGATGATGGTGAACACGCTCACCTGCTCGGCGTTCAGCTCGCGGGCGAGGTCCTGGTCGGCGTTCTGGAGGTCGTAGCTGAACCCGTCGGTGATGAGGACGATCATCTTCTCGCCCTCGTCGCGGCGGCGGAGCTCGGTCTTGCACCCGCCGATCGCCTTGGCGATGGCCGTGCCGCCGAACGGGGCCGGGGCGATCTCGGGGCGCATGAACGGCGGCGAGCAGCGGATGGCCGACGTGTCGGTGGTGAGCGGCACCCAGTGGACGAACGAGTCGCCGAAGAACGTAAGCCCGAAGGCGTCGCCCTTGCGGAAGTCGAGGAAGGCGTCGATGGCCTTCATCGAGGCGTCGTACCGGGTGCCCTCGCCGAACGGGGCGGTCATGCTCCCGGACACGTCCACCGCGAACTGGATGTTGGTGAGCGACCGCTTCTGCTGCGGCGCGCCGTTCCGCTGCGGCCCGGCGAGGACGCACACCGCCACGGCCAGGAGCAGCGGCGCGGCCGACTCGGCGAGGCCGATGAGCGCCCACGCCCACCACCCGCCGCGCGCCCGGGCGCCGTCGAGCGGCAGGACGACGCGGCGCGACGGGATGACCCACCGGCCCGCCCACACCCACGCCAGCGCGAGCGCCGGCAACAGCAGTGCGACGAGCACCACCGGCTGCGCGAACATCGGCCAGACGAGCGGGGTGTCCTTCATGGTCATGCGGTTCGCGGCTCGGGTCTTCCGTAGGTCGGGTCGAGTCTTCGAGGCCCGACGCGGCGCGCCGGGTGGTAACGAGCGCGACCGGGATCCGTCAACGCGCCGCGGATTTCAGCCCGGAGGGCGCCTTCGCTAGCCCGGGGTGGCAACCCCGGGCGGCCTGTAGCGGAGTTCTCGGGCCGTCGCCGAAGCCGACCCCGAGTTCTTGGGCCGTCGCCCCTGGGATCCCGCCGACGCCGCCCGGGGTTGCCACCCCGGGCTAGCGAAGGCGCCCTCCGGGCTCAAAACCCACGTGGGTTCGCGTTCCGGGTCTGTCTCCGCCGGTCGATTGTTCTCCCGCGTCGGGTCTCGAAGACTCGACCCGACCTACGGTGGGGCGCCCCCGGCGAGGTCGATCGCTTCCGGCGGCAGGTCGCGGTACGGGGCGAGGAGCGCCGGCACGTCCACCGGCTCGGGCGCGCCCGGCTGGTGGAGCCATTGTTCCAGCTTCGCCAGCAGCGGGCCGGCGTCCGGGTGCGCCCGCAACTTGGCGTGCGCGACCGCCGGGTCGGCGCCTTCGAGGTTCAGCCGTTTCCGCCAGTACGCGAGCAGCCCGCGCTCCAGCCCGGCGAGCTCGGCCTGCGACAGTTTCCCCGCCACCGCGCCTTCGAGCAGCGGCCGCAGCCGTTCGGCGAGCGACACCGGTCGGTCGGCGGCTCCGGCGGCCTTGCGGCGGCGCGGCAGGAAGAACGACGCGACGAGCGCCACCATCCCGAGCGCCCACAACACGACCACGCCGATCACGAGGTAGCGGTAGCCGCCGACGCGCGGGCCGGGCTCGATCTCCAGCTTGTGCGGCAGGACGTGGCCCTTCGGCAGCACCTCGGTCACCTTCACCGTCAGCGGCGGGAGGTCGCCGAGCGGCGTGCCGTCCTTGCGGCGGAGGTACGGCCGCAGGTCGTGGGTGCCGGGTTCGAGCCCCTGGTATTCGAGGTCGTAGCGGAAGGCGGTGCCGTGCGGGAAGACGCGCACGACGCGCACCACGACCGGCGCCTTGCGGTCGTCGTTCGGCACCCGCTCCAGCTCGCTGCCGGGGAGCACGACGCCCTCGAGCGTGCCCGCCATGCCGACGGTCGTCTCCGGCTGCGCGCGCGCCGCGGGGGCGACGGGCAGGGCCAGCGCCCCGGTTACGAGAATCGCACGCCACGCAGTCATCAAACGCCTTTCGATCGTATCTGAGCTGCTCCGTAACCCACCCGGGGCGTTGCCCCGGGCTATCGAATCTCAGGCCGTTGGCCTGAAAGCCAAGCACGCCGTAGCCCGGTGGGACCGGCGTCCCGCCGGTCTGGGCCACGACCGGCGGGACGCCGGTCCCACCGACCGAACCACGCCGCTTCACCCCAACGGGGTGAGATTCGATAGCCGGGGGCAACGCCCCGGGCGGCGTCCGCAGCGTCACCCCGCCCCTACCGCCGCCCCCGCCCCAGCACGTTCCGCCCGCGCAGGAAGTTCCGCAGGTCGGCGACGAACGGGCGGTCGGTGCGGACGAGCAGGTGGTCCACGCCGGCGCGCTTCAGCTGCCGCGCCGTCGCCTCCGGGTCGGCCCACGACGTCCCGCCGCGCGTCACGAACACGCGCCCCGTCTCGGCCTCGCCGGCGCGGAGGAAACCCGCGCCGCGGACGCCCGTCTCGGCCGGGTCTTGCAGTCGGATCACCACCACGTCGTGGCGCTGCGCCAGGAGCTTCAGCGCCGGCACCGCCGCGGCGTCGTGCAGGTCGGTGAGGGCGATCACGAGGCAGCGGTTCGGCAGCGTCGGGGCCAGCTCGGTGACGCGGCGGCCGAGCGTCGTCGGCTCGTCGAACCGGAACCGGCGGAAGGCGTGGAGCCACTGGAGCACCTGGGCCCGCGACAGGCTCGGCTCCATCCGCAGGTCGCGCCCGCCGACCCCGACCACCCCGACCGGGCTGACGCGGTCGAGGCACGCGAACGCCAGCCCGCCGGCGATGTGGACCGCCACCGCGTACTTGCTCCGCTTCACCGACGACACGGTCATCGAGGCCGACGTGTCCATCAGCAGGTAGCACGGCAGCTGCTTCGGCGCCTCGTACTCCTTCACGAACGGCTTGCCCGTGCGGGCGGTGACGCGCCAGTCGATGGCCCGCACCGGGTCGCCGGGCTGGTACGGGCGCGACTGCGCGTACTCGATCCCGGAGCCGAGGAACGGCGACCGGTCGGTGCCGTAGGCCAGCGCGTCGGCCAGCTTCTTGACCGCGATCAAGAACTGGCGGGCGTCGAGGTGGTCGGCGGTGTCGAGGGTGCCTTCCACGGGTCAGTTCCGGGCCGCGGCGGCCGGTTTGGCGGCGCCGCGGGTGAGGTCGTGGAGGATGTCGCGGAGCACGTCGTCGCCGCGCTTCCCGTCGGCCAGCGCCTCGTAGGTGAGGCGGATGCGGTGGAGGATCACGTCCGGGGCGAGGGCGTACAGGTCGTCCGGCACGACGTACCCGCGGCCGAGGACCAGCGCCCGCGCCTTCGCCGCCTTGATGAGCGCGATCCCGGCCCGCGGGCTGGCGCCGAGCTCCAGGTCGGGGTGCGACCGCGTCCGCGTCACGGCGTCGACGACGTGCTCGAGGAACGTGTCGCTGACGTGGACGGCCGCCGCGGCCTCCATCGCCGCGACGAGGTCGTCGATGGTGCCGACCGGCTCCTCGGCGAGCACGTCGAACTCGGTCCGGGCCGTCGCGCCGCCGCCCTCGCGCTTCACCCCGAGGGCCATGTTCCGCCGCAGCACCTCGCGCTCCTCGTCGGGCGTCGGGTAGACGAGCCGGTGCCGCAACATGAACCGGTCGAGCTGCGCCTCCGGGAGCTCGAACGTGCCGGCCTGCTCGACCGGGTTCTGGGTGGCGATGACGAGGAACGGCGACGGCAGCTTGAACGCCTCCTTGCCGATCGTCACCTTCCGCTCCTGCATCGCCTCCAGCAGCGCCGACTGCACCTTCGGCGCGGCGCGGTTGATCTCGTCGGCGAGGAGCAGGTTCGTGAACACCGGCCCCTTGTTGACGCGGAACTCGTTCACCCGCTGGTCGAGGATCTCGGACCCGAGGATGTCTGACGGGAGGAGGTCGATGGTGAACTGGATGCGGGCGAACTGGAGCGCGATGGACTTCGCCAGACACGACACGAGGAGCGTCTTGGCCAGCCCGGGCACGCCTTCGAGCAGCAGGTGCCCGCTGGTGAGCAGCGCGATGAGGATGCGCTCGACCACGACGTCCTGCCCGACGACGACGGTGCCGATGCGCGCCCGCACGCCGTCGAGGAACCGGACGACGCCCGCCGGGGCGGCGGTGCTGCGGGGGTGGCCGTTCGCGGTCGCGTCGTGCATGGCCGGTCCGGTACGGGGTGCTGGTTCAGGGGAGACGCCGCCGGGCGGCGGCCGTCTCACGGTGCGCGGTGGGCGGGCCGGGCGGGAGAGGGGTATGCGGGTAAGACTCTACCGACCGGCCGACCCGGAAGCAATGAGTTAATCCTGAGCGACCGCGCCGCACGAGTTCGCGCCATTGGCGCGGCCGGCGGAGGGTCAGAGGCGGCGGAACGTCCATGCCGACCCCTTCGGGCCGGTCAGCCGGAGCGTCCTCCCGTCCGCGTCCAGATCCCCCTCCCAGGTGCCCTTCTCGCCCTTGATCTTGCCGACGACCGTCACCTTCCACCCGTCCTGTTCCCACCGCCCCTTGTAGCCGTCGGCGACGACCGTGCGGTCGTGGAGGAACGCGAAGCGGGCCTTCTTGTTCCCGGCGCCCACCTCCCACACGCCCTCGGCGGACGGTGCCGCGGGCTTCTCGGGCACCGGATCGGGCGGCTTGCCGGGCGGGTCGGGGTCGCGCCGGGTCGCCGCCGGCCGGTTCGGTTCGACCCCGGCCACCGACTCCCCCTCGTCGGGGTCGGTCCGGTCGCACCCGCGGGCGCTGACCCCGACGGCGGCCACCGCCGCGACCGCCGCCAGCGCGGCCGCCACCACCCAGCGCCGGCCGCGCCCCACCGGGCGCGGCAGCGCACCTGTCACGTCGGTCCCGCCGACCGCGGGGAGCCGTGGGTCCGACTCCTTGAGCTCGGCGGCGACGCGGTTCAACTCGGCCACCACCGCCTCCGCCGTCGGCGGCCGGCGGGCCGGGTCCTTGTCGAGCAGTGACCGAATCAGGTCTTCGAGCGCCGGCGGGATCTCCGGGTTGACGGCCCGCGGCGCGACCGGCTCCTCGCTCGCCACCGCCATGATGACCGCGTAGGCGGTGTCGCCGGGGAACGGCGTGCGGCCGGTGGTCATCCGGTAGAGCACGCAGCCGAGGCTGAACAGGTCGCACCGGTGGTCGAGCGGCTGGCCGCGGGCCTGCTCCGGGGCCATGTACGCCGGCGTGCCGAGGATGGCGCCGGTGCCGGTCAGCCCGGGGTCGCCGCCGCCGGCCCCGCGGGCGAGGCCGAAGTCGAGGAGCTTCACCCGCCCCCGCGGGGCTTCGAGCCACACGTTCGCTGGCTTGATGTCGCGGTGGACCAGCCCGGCGGCGTGCGCGGCGGCGAGTCCGCGGGCGATCTGGTTGCCGATGGTGACCGCCTGCCCGGGCGTCGCCCGCCGGTCCGGCCGGAGCCAGTCGTCGAGCGACTTGCCGGCGAGCAGCTCCATCGCCAGGAACGGGACGCCGTTGTCCTCCCCGGCCTGGTAGACGGTGACGACGTGGTCGTGGCGGAGCTTGGCGACCGCCTGGGCCTCGCGGACGAACCGGAGTTTGGCCGCGTCCTGGGCGGCGACGGCCGGCAGCATGACCTTCAGCGCCACCCGCCGGCCGAGGTGGACGTCCTCCGCCAGGAAGACGGCGCCCATGCCGCCGCGGCCGAGTTCCTTCAGGACGCGGTAGTGGGCGAGGCGCCCGAGCTCGCCGGGCTGGAGCGGCGGGGAGAGGAACCCCCGCCCCGGGTCGCGGGGCGGCGGGCCGCTTTGCTGCGTCTGCATGGCCGGGCGTTCTCGGGGGAGACTTCCCGGATTGTCCGCCCCCGGCCGACGCCCCGCAAGCGGCGAATGTCTACGATACCGGTACAGCCCGTACCGCCCCGAGGATCCCCGCCGTGGCCGGCGTGAACCCATACATCCAGAAGGCCGATGCCGAGAAGGCGAAGGCACCGTTCACCGTCACCTTCGTGGACGAGGAGACCGGCAAACGCACCGACGTGCGCGTGGACCCGGCGACGTTCCCGTTCGGCCACATCGGCCTCGACGGCAGCCTGCTCGACATCGCCGAGGAGGCCGGCGTGGAGATCAACCACTCGTGCGGCGGGGTGTGCGCGTGCTCGACGTGTCACGTCTACGTGCAGCAGGGCGGTGCGAGCTGCTCGAAGGCGACGGACGACGAGGAGGACATGCTCGACGAGGCGCCGGCGCTGACGCCCGACTCCCGGCTGAGCTGCCAGTGCGTGCCGAACGGCTCGGCCGACGTGCTGGTGGTGATCCCGAAGTGGAACCGCAACCAGGTGAAGGAAACCCCTCACTGAGCGGAGTCATTTTTTGACGGGATGAACAGGACGAAACAGGATGAGAACAGAGTTTGATTTCAATCCTGTTTCGTCCTGTTCATCCCGTCAAAAATTCTGCTTCTGAATCGCCTCGCGCCACTCGTACACCGCCCGCACCGCCACCGCGACGCGGCGCGCGTCGTGGTAGCTCCCCCACAGCACCGGGTGGTGCAGCGCCACGCAACCGAGCCCCGCCGCCGTCGCCTCGCGCAAGTCGCCGGCGGCGCGGTAGCGCGACGGCGACCGGCCGGCGTGTAGGCTCGTGAACCCCACGTCGAACGCCACCCCCTCCGCACGCAGGGCGGACACGAACACCTCGCGCGTCAGCCCGAACGCCCCCGGGTCGTAGCGGAACCCGACGCGGTAGTACGCCGGTGATCCCGCGTCGCGGTTGTCGAACGGCGTCAGCCCCGGCACGTCGGCCAACTCGCGCAGCAGCAGCGCGACGCGGGCAGCCCGCATCACCGTCCGCGTCCCCAGTTCAGCAAGTTGCGGGCGGACGATCGCCGCAGCGAGCTCGCCGAGCGGCGCCCACGCCTGCGTCCCGCGGTGGAGCCAGAGCTTCGCCCGCTGGAACACGGCGCGGTCGCGGAACAGGAGTGCCCCGCCGCGGCCGGCGGTGACGAGCTTCGTGCCGCCGAAACTGAGCGTGCCCACGTCGCCCCACGTCCCGGCCGGCTTCCCGGCGACCGCTGCGCCCGTCGCCTGTGAGGCGTCCTCGACCACGCCGACGCCGCGCGCCGCGGCCCACGCGCACACGTCGGGCATCGGCACGAGCCCGCCGTGGAGGTGCGAGCACAGCACCGCCCGTGTGAGCGGCGACGCGGCCGCGTCGAGGGCGGCGGGGTCGAGGTTCCAGTTGGGCGCGGCCACGTCGGCGAGGACCGGCTTCGCCCCGAGCGCGTGGACCGTGAGGAAGTTCGGCTCGTAGTCGTAGCCGGCGAGGATCACCTCGTCGCCCGGGCCGACCTTGAGGGCACGCAGCGCCGCTTCGACCGCGAGCGTGCCGCTGGCGCAGGTGAGCGCGTGCGGGACGGCGTGGAACGCGGCGAGCTCGGCTTCGAGCGCGGGGACGTGTTCGCCGTGGTAGCGGCCCCAGGCGCCGGTGGCGGTCGCGGCTTCGAGCGCGGCGGCGACGCCGGGCTCGGGCCGCGGCCAGGCCGGCGGGCCGTCCGGGAAGGCGGGCGCGCCGCCGAGGATCGCGGGTCGGTCGGGCATGTCGGAATTGTGCGGCCGGCGCGTCAGTCAGTCCAACCGAACCGTCACCTCGGGCGACTCGTCGGCGTCCGGCACCTCGACCACCTTCGCCTCACGCCGCCCGTCGCAACAGCTTTTTGGAGTACGAAACAAGCCACCCCGGAGTCGGGTGAGAAGAGCCCCCACCCGACCCGTTCGCGTCTTTCGCCGCATCGGTGCCGGTGCCTAGTAGTCGGTCGGGATGTCTCCGGCCGCGGGCGTCAGGATCCGCCACCAGACGGTGGTCGCGTCCACCGACTGGTTCAACCCCCGGACGCTCCCGTCGCCCATCGCGACGATGACGACCCCGGTGTGCGGGCCGGACGCCAGCCCGCAGTTGGCGACCGGCTTCGGCGTCACCTGGAACATCGACGCCGCCCCGACCAGCCCGGTCTGCCCGTCCCCGGTGTTCCACGCGCTCGTCCCGTCCACCGTCCCGACGGCGAACACCGGCGAGTACGAGTAGTTCCAGGCGCCGTGCGCCCACAGGGTGTAGCGGTTGGGCGTCGTGCCGCTGCCGTTCACCGCGCACTGCGACAGCTTCTCGGCGAACATGACCGTGTTGGAGGTGCCGTCCGTGAACGTGTTCGCCAGGCTCGACACGCCGGCCCCGTTGGCCGGCATCGTGCTCCCCGCCGAGGGCTTGCCGAACACCTGGAAGTTCGCCGCGTAGCACCCGGACGCCCACCCCCCCTGTAGGAGCCCCCCCTGGTACAGGCTGTCGGACGGGCAGGAGTACGCCTTGACCGGCGCGAAGTGGGCGTTGTTCGCCCCCCCGAGCTGGAGGTTGATCGGCTTGCCGAACGTGTCGTACAGGGCCTGCTGCTCCATGTACGGGAGGAGGGACACGAACACCTGGGTGACGGTGTTCGACCCGTCCGCGTTGACGCTGTTGTGGAACGACGGGAGCCGCTCGAAGGTGCTCTGGTAGTTGTGGGCGGCGGTGCCGAGTTGCTTGAGGTTGTTGGTGCAGGTGCTGCGGGCGGCGGCCTCGCGGACCTTCTGGACGGCGGGCAGGAGCAGGCCGATCAGGATCGCGATGATGGCGATCACCACCAGCAACTCGATGAGCGTGAACGCCGGCCGGGTGCGGCCGCGGCGGACGACGGACGTGAACATTCTGAAAAACCTCTGATAGAATTGAGAATACGGAGTGGCGATAGAAATATCGCGCGAGTTGGTAAGCGGTAGTTCTGCCGAGTGAACAGAACTACTTCAATACGGGGGAGATGAATTGCCGTATTGGCCTGGTTGGAATGAAGTATATCGGGTGCGGCCCGTGCGGGGGGCCGGTGAGACGGATTTAATGTCTGGCCGCCGTAGTACGGCAGAAAGAGCCGAACGCCTTGCCTACCGTGCGTCCCTGGCCGTCGGTGGCTTGGAACGGGTCGGGGAGAGGATTCGTGGGGTGCGAAACCATTGAGGCGGGCGTCACCTTCATCAGCTCGACTCGCAGACTCGACCCGACCGACTGGTCCGTCTACTGCTCAATGTCGGGTGCGAAACTCTGGCTTGGCGAACGGGCGGCGTGAGCCGACTGGTCGTTGGCACGAATGCCCGAGCGCGAAGTCGGTCACGCCACGAGCCGCGACCGAAAGGGAGCGGCCGGCGTACCGCGCGGGCCGCGGTCGGCGAAGTGGGGTTCCGCAGCAGCCACCAACCGGCTCACGCCGGCCGTTCGGCAGACCCGACACGGAGCGATCGACGCACCACTACGGGGGCGCCGGTCAGTCCAACCGAACCGTCACCTCGCGCGACTCGTTGGCCTCCGGCAACTCGACCACCTTCGCCACGCGCCGGCCGTCGGCCAGGACGGCGACGAGCACAAGATAGTTCGTTTGGACTTGTTTGTTCGTCAGACCCAATCCAGAAATGCGGGTGTCGATCGGCACCCAAACCTCGAAAGGCTCGCCGCGTAGCCCGCTCACCGACACCACACCACGGAGTGCGTCCGGCGAACGGACCTCCGTGGCAGACTCGGCCCGTTCCCGTTGCCAAAACACCTCGGTCGATGCTTCCCGAACGGGAACTTCGCTCCGGATACGAACCAGGAGGTTGATGCCCCCACTCGCGAGCAGCGTTGTCGTCCGGTCATACAGCAATAGAAGACCGACCCCGACGACCAGGATCAGAAGAATCACGCGGCGGTTGCGGGTGAGAAGCGGCACGGGTGAATTGCTTTCGTAGTATCGCGTCTACCCTAATTTCGTGGGTAGGGGTGGGCCAGCTTGATACGGG
>VFQN01003112.1_pt1 | contig 24405 bp, 23 predicted proteins | sample 3512371 | NCBI WGS metagenome assembly VFQN01 (sample SAMN10412370, study PRJNA504923) | tailings metagenome | isolation source: Replicate 2 from Balatoc abandoned mine | place: Philippines: Itogon, Benguet | collected 2017-08-28 | reverse complement strand
GGTCGGCCATCGCGAAGGCGTCGGCGAAGGTGGTCTTGTCGTTGGCGATGCGGAACAGGTTCTGGTTCGGGATGACGATGAGCGTGTCGACGCTCTTCATCAGCTCCTCGATGGCCGATTCCGCCGTCTTCATGCGGCGCTGGCCCTCGAAGTGGAAGGGCTTGGTGACGACGCCGACGGTGAGGATGCCCTTTTCGCGTGCCGCACGCGCCACGACAGGCGCAGCGCCGGAGCCGGTGCCACCGCCCATGCCGGCGGTGACGAAGCACATGTGGGTGCCGTTGAGATGGTCGACGATCTCGTCGAGGCATTCTTCCGCCGCGGCGCGACCGACCTCAGGCTGCGATCCGGCACCGAGGCCTTCGGTGACGTTGGCGCCGAGCTGGATGATTCGCTCGGCCTTGGACGTGGCCAGCGCCTGGGCATCCGTGTTGGCCACAACGAACTCGACGCCGCGCAGTCCGGCGGTGATCATGTTGTTGACGGCATTGCCACCGCCCCCGCCGACGCCGAACACGGTGATCCGGGGCTTCAGCTCTGTGATGTCCGGCTTCTTGAGATTGATCGTCATTGTCCTCGTCCTTTGCCTTTCCTGCCGCCTCGCCGCGCGGCTGCTGTTCTTCGGGCCGCAGCCCCACCCAAACTAGAAACTGTCCCTGATCCACTGGCCGACACGCTGGAGCCGTCCCCCGGTGCCGGTACTCTTCATACGCAATCCGCCGACCCGCCTCGTTTCGAAGCTTGCGACCTGCGGATAGATCATCAGGCCGACCACCGCCGAGAAGGCAGGCCCTTTCGCCGCTTCCGGCAGGCCCTGGATTCCCAGCGGCCGGCCGATGCGCACATTGCGTCCGAGAATGCGCCGCGCTGCATCCGGCAGGCCGGAGAGCTGGCTGGCGCCGCCCGTCAACACCACGCGCTTGCCCACGGTGTTGCCGAAGCCGGACTTGTTGAGCCGGTCGCGCACGAGTTCGAGCGTCTCGTCGATGCGGGCGCGCACGATACGCGTCATGACGGCGCGCGGGATCTGCAGCGGCACGTCCGAGTCGTCGCCGCCCATCGGCGGCACAGTGACGATGTCGCGGTCATCCGCGCCGGTTTGCAGCGCCGAACCGTGCATCACCTTCAGCCGCTCTGCATCCTCCAGCCGGGCCGACAGGCCGCGCGCGAGGTCGTGGGTGACGTGGCCGCCGCCGATCGGTATCGCATCCGCAAAGACGAACTTGCCTTCCGAGAAGACCGAGATCGTGGTGGTGCCGCCTCCCATGTCGATGCAGGCAGCCCCCATCTCGGCCTCGTCGTCGACGAGAGCCGCGAGCGCGCTGGCATAGGGCGTCGCAACCATGCGCTCCACCGACAGGTGAGCGCGGTTGACGCAGAGCTCCAGATTGCGCTGCGGCGCGGCATCGCCCGTCAACACATGCATGTCGACGCCCAGCGTCTCGCCCACCATGCCGCGCGGATCGCGCACGCCGCGCTCGCCGTCGAGGGAAAAGCCGACGGCCAGCGAATGAACCACCTCGCGCTCGGCCCTGAGCGCCTGACGCGAGCCCGCGGCCAGAACCTGCTTGATGTCGTTGGCGTCGACCTCGTGGCCACCGAGATTGATCGACGCCTGGAACGACTCGCTCTTCAACCGGCCAGACGACAGGTTGATGATGAGCGATTCGACGGTGAGACCCGCCATGCGCTCGGCGGCGTCGACCGCCAGGCGGATCGCCTGCTCGGCCTTGTCGAGGTCGACGATCATGCCGGCCTTGACGCCCTGCGACTTCTGATGGCCGATGCCGATGACCTGCATCTTGTGCGTCCGCCCCGGCAGGCGAGCACTCTCCTCGCGCGGCTTGAGACGCGCAATGATGCAGCAGACCTTGCTCGACCCGATATCAAGAACGGTAATGACGCCCGACTTGGGCGTATCGCTGGATTTGTTGGGGACGAGCCAGCTCATATCTTCTTCCCCGACTTGGATTTCTTGGCCTGTTCGCTCAGCGCAGCCTCGCGGCGCGTAGCGGCCTCCGGGGTGAGCCTTACGACCACCCTGTCCTCCAGCCGCATGTCGACGGCAGCGACATCGCGCGACAGGATGCCCTGCTCGCGGTCGAGACGGGCGACCTCGGCGATCGCGACGTCCTCGCCATGCTCTGGCAGGCGGATGGTTACGCCGCTCTCCAGCCGCAGATCCCAGCGCCGGTCGGCGACGCGGATGAACGCCTTCACGCGAACGGAGAGCTCCGGCGTCCTGGCTATGCGGGACATGAACTCGGCGGCGCGCTCGTTGGCGCCAGCGCCGATGAACACCGGCAGCGTGGCGTAGCGCGGATGGTTGAACGGCACGATGATGCGACCGGCATCGTCGATTAGCGACAACTGCTGGCCGTGCTGCCAGATCGCCAGCGGCTTCTTCTCCGCAAGCTCGACCTCGAGCACGTTAGGGTAGATCTTGCGCACAGACGCATCCGACACCCAGGGCATGTTTGCGATGCGCTCGCGCGCCGCATCGGCGTCGAAGCCGACCAGCGAAGTCCAACCGTCGAGGCCGAGCTCCTGCAGAACGTCGATTTCCGACGTCTCCTTGTTGCCGGCCATGCGGACGTCTTCGATCGCGAAGCCGCTGCGGGCGGTGATGGCCTGGATCACGGCGGGAGCGTGGCCGCCGACGACCGCACCATAGATACCGGTTGCCGACATGAAGACAGCCGTCATGATCGTCGCCGCGTAGCGGGGCGCCGTCATATCGCCGGAGACGAGGCGACCAAGAACGCGCGCAGGCTTGCGCAACCCGCGCGGCAGCACGATGCCATCCCACGCCGCAGCCACGCGGGACACCGCGGAACGATCCGCAACCTGCCGCACACCCCGTGACGACTTCAACGCAAACACGAAGCGTCCTCCACCATCCAACTCAGAAGCTCGCCGAAGTCATGACCAGCATGCTGGGCGATCTCGGGCACAAGCGATGTCGGCGTCATGCCCGGCTGGGTGTTCACTTCGAGCCAGACGAGCTCACCATTCTCCGAATAGCGGTCGTCGTAGCGGAAGTCGGAACGAGAGACGCCCCGGCAGCCGATTGCTTGATGAGCCTTGAGCGCCAGTGTCTGTATTTTTTGGTAAATATTCGGTGAAATTTTTGCAGGGATTTCGTGTTTCGACCCGCCCTTCACGTATTTCGAATCGTAGTCGTAGAAGGAATGGCCGACCGGAACGATCTCGCAGACGCCGAGTGCCACATCCCCCATGACGGCGCAGGTCAACTCCCGGCCATGGATGTAGCGCTCGACCATCACCACATCGCCGTAACGCCACTCGCTCGACCCGACGACCTGCGGCGGATGCGACTGATCCTCTTGGACGATCACGACGCCGAAGCTCGACCCCTCGCTGACCGGCTTCACGACATAGGGCGGCTTTATCGGATGCTTCGAACCGATGGCATGCCGGTCGAGCACCTTCGCCTCAGCCACCGGAATGCCGACCGCCTTGGCAATCCGCTTCGCCTGCTCCTTGTTCATCGCAAGCGCGGACGCCATCACGCCGGAATGGGTGTAGGGAATCTGGAGATATTCAAGGATGCCCTGAATAGTGCCGTCCTCGCCGAAAGGACCATGCAACGCATTGAAGGCGGCATCGGGCGCCAGATCAGCAAGGACGCGCGCAACGTCGCGTCCGACATCCACCCGCGTCACACGATAGCCGACCTTTTCCAGCGCATCCGCACAGGCATTGCCGGACGACAACGACACGGGCCGCTCGGACGAAAATCCGCCCATCAGAACAGCTACGTGTTTACCTGTCATGCCCCGGTGTCCCTCTCCGGTCGGGTTGGCGATGACGTCCCAAGGATTCAGAGTCCGAGTCTTCCGGTGGATTCCCCCGCCAGACGGAAAACGCGGTTACGCGTCGAACGACTCAAATCAGGAAACGCTTTAACCCAAGGAATCAGAACTGGGATTCGCTGGCAAGCCAAGATTGCGGAGAGGGTCGCGAAGCTTGCGTCGGGCTGACGAGCGGACGTAGCCAACCGTTGGAAATCATGGCGTTTTCGACGCAACCACTCGAGCCCGCGCGACATCCAGCTGATGGCTGTAGTCTTCGACGACCGAGTAGAATTCCCCCTTCTCGAGCACGCATTGCAGATTGTTCAGCGCCCAGAACTCGGCGGGGGTGACGAACGAGGCGAGGAGGTTGGCGCCATCGGCCTCGTCGATCTCCCGGCACAGGAACTCGAACAATACGAGGAGATCGGCGGCGGACATGGTGATCTCCACCGGGACCGACTCCCTCTCCGGCGGAAGGGCAAGGCGGTCGGCCGATGTCTCGGGCAAGTCGGTGCCCCGCGCGTCGATCGGGAGCGACGTCTCGTGTGGATCGAGGAGCGCACGCGCCCAGCCGAGGCAGGCCTGAGACCCGGCGATCCGCGGCATCGCGGCGAGGACGGCGCCAAGGCTCCCGAGCGCAAGACCTTCGCTCGGATCCGCCATCGCGGGCGCGACGTTCAAGCCGCCGCGAACGGCAATCTCCCGTCGCAGCCAGGCTTGGAGAACGACCGCCTCGGCGATGTCCAGGTGAAAGCGGTATGGCGGGCGGACAGGATGATCCATGAGATCTGACCGGCTCAAGCGGATCGGCATGAGCTACAGCATCTGTCCCAGAAACTCGTCTACTTCCTTACCCGGCTTGAACTTTCCCAGCCGCTTGATCTCCCACTCGAGGCGGATGCCGGAGGTTTCGAGCACCCGCTCGCGCACCGTCTCGCCGAGATATTCGAGGTCGTAGCCGGTCGCCGTACCGGTGTTGATCATGAAGTTGCAGTGCATCGGCGACATCTGCGCGCCGCCGATCATCAGGCCGCGGCAGCCGGCCTTGTCGATCTCCTTCCAGGCCGACGTGCCCGGCGGATTCTTGAAGGTCGAGCCACCGGTCTTCTCGCGGATCGGCTGCACCGTCTCGCGATGGTGCTGCACGGCGTCCATCGCCGCCTTGATCGTCTCGCGATCCTCGGCAACGCCCTCGAAGATCGCCGACGTGAAGATCAGGTCCTTCGGCGCAGAGGAGTGGCGGTAGGAATAGCCCATCTGCTCGTTGGAGAGCACGTGCAGCTCGCCCTTGCGGTCGAGTGCCCTTACCTCGACGACGCGCTCGCGCGTCTCGACGCCGTTGGCGCCCGCATTCATGCGCAATGCCCCACCGATCGCGCCGGGAATACCGTGGTAGAAATGGAAGCCGCCGATGCCGGCCTCCAAAGCAAGTGCCGCGACGCGCTTGTCGGGACAGGCAGCGCCAGCGCGGATGCGCGTCGGCGAGATCACCTCAGCCTCGCCGAAGCCCTTCGCCGAAAGCCGCACGACAAATCCGGGAATGCCGCCGTCGCGCACCAGCAGGTTCGAGCCGATGCCAACCACCATCACGGGCACATCCTCAGGCACCGCCTTGAGGAAGGCGGCGAGGTCGTCCTCGTCCGCCGGCTGGAACAGCACCTCTGCCAGCCCGCCGGCGCGGAACCACGTGATCTTGTCCATCTCCGCGTCCGGGGTGATCCGGCCGCGCAGGCCCTCCAGCCGCCCCTCGAGACGCTTCAGGAGGTCGGCACCGCTCATGCAGCCTCCCCATCGCCGCCGGCCGCCAGTTCCTTCGGCAACGCGTAGGCCCACTGGGTGATGTTGCCCGCGCCGAGGAAGACGACGAAATCGCCCGGCTTCGCAAGTTCGCGCACGATCGGCGCAACCGCGGCGGCACCCTCGATATGGCGCGCGTCGCGGTGGCCGCCGGAGCGTATGCGTGCGGTCAGCGCGTCGGAGCTCACACCCTCGATCGGATCCTCGCCCGCCGGGTAGACCGGCGCGAGCAGCACCGTATCGGCATCGTTGAAGCAGGAAGCGAACTCGTCGAACAGGTCGCGCAGGCGGGTATAGCGGTGCGGCTGCGCGATCGCGATGACGCGGCCCTTGGTCGATTCGCGCGCGGCCTTGAGCACTGCGCGGATCTCGACCGGGTGATGGCCATAATCGTCGAACACCTCGACGCCGTGCCAGGAGCCCGTATGGGTGAAGCGCCGCTTGACGCCGCCGAAGGAGGCGATACCGGCGCGGATCGCGCGGTCGGCGATGCCCAGCTCATTCGCCACCGCAATCGCTGCGGTCGCGTTCGAAACGTTGTGCCGGCCGGGCATCGGCAGGCGCAGGCCATCGATGGCGACGATCTCGCCGGTCTTGCGGTTGCGGATGGTGACGTCGAACAGCGACGCAGCCCCGTCCATGCGATGGTTGCGGAAGCGCACGTCGGCCTGGGGGTTCTCGCCATAGGTGACGACGCGACGGTCCTCGATCCGCGAGACCAGCGACTGCACCTCGGGATGGTCGATGCACATGACGCCGAAGCCGTAGAACGGCACATTTTCGACGAAGAGGCGGAACGCCTCCTTGACCTTGTCGAAGGTGCCGTAATGGTCGAGGTGCTCGGGGTCGATGTTGGTCACGACCGCGATGTCGGCGGGCAGCTTGAGGAAGGTGCCGTCGCTCTCGTCGGCCTCCACCACCATCCAGTCGCCCTCGCCCATGCGCGCATTGGTGCCGTAGGCGTTGATGATGCCGCCGTTGACGACCGTCGGGTCGAGCCCGCCGGCTTCCAGCAGGGTCGCGACCATCGAGGTCGTCGTGGTCTTGCCATGGGTGCCGCCGATGGCGATGGCCTGGCGGAAGCGCATCAACTCGGCCAGCATTTCGGCGCGGCGCACGATCGGCAGCAGCTTTTCGCGGGCAGCCGCGAGCTCCGGATTGGATTTCTTGATCGCGGTCGAGACGACGACCACCTCGGCCTTGCCGAGGTTCTCGGCCTTGTGGCCGACAAAGCACGGGATGCCCTTGTCGCGCAGGCGCTGGACATTGGCGCTGTCGGCCTGGTCCGAGCCCTGCACCTGGTAGCCGAGATTGTGCAGCACCTCGGCGATGCCGCTCATGCCGATGCCGCCGATGCCGATGAAATGCACGAGGCCGATGGTCTGCGGCATCTTCATGCGCCGACACCTCCCTTGATCCCCTGGATGGTCTTGCCGGAGGCAATAGCCTCTGTGAGGTCCGCGAGCAACATCGTGGCCTGCGGCTTCCCCACCGACTTCGCGGCTTCCGCCATGTCGGTGCACCTTTGCGGCAGGTTCATGTAGTCGCCCAGCTTGCCGGCGATGATGGACGGCGTGAACCCTGCCTGTGGACAGACCTCGCCCCCCCCTGCGGCCGCGAGTGCCGCGGCATTCGCCGCCTGGTCGTGGTCGAGCGCATAGGGATAGGGGACAAGCATTGCCGGCCTGCCGATCGCGGCCACTTCCGCCACCGTCGAGGCGCCGGAGCGCGAGATGACGAGATGGGCCTTCGCCATGCGATCGGCCATGTCAGTGAAGAACGGCGCTATCTCGGCCGGAACGCCGAGCTTCTCATAGGCCGCACGGACGCCAGCCTCGTCCTCCTTGCGCGCCTGCTGAACGACCCTGAGCCGCGCGCGCAGCTCGGGCGCCAGCTCGGCAATGGCGGCGGGAACCGCCTCGGAGAAATACTGCGCCCCCTGGCTGCCGCCGAAGACAAGCAGCTTGAACGGTTCGCCGGGCCGGGACGGCTGGTAGCCGACCTTCGATGCCTCGATGACCGCCGGACGGACGGGATTGCCGGTTACCACGATCTTGTCGGCCTGCGGTCCGGTCGCTGAAAGGAACCCGCCTGCCACGGCCGTGACGCGCCGCGCCAGCGCCTTGTTGGCGCGGCCCATCACCGCGTTCTGTTCGTGTATCAGCGTCGGAACGCCGCGCCGCGTCGCCGCGTAGAGCGGCGGCAGGGTCGGATAGCCGCCGAAGCCGACGACCGCCTTCGGCTTTATTTGCGCGATCACGGCCGAGGCCTGCCGCACGCCCTGCCATATGCGCCAGAAGGTGCGCGCCAGCGCGACCGGGTTTTTGGAACCGAACGTCGCCGAGCGGATCGGATGGATCGCGCTGGCAGGGAACATTCCGGCATAGCGCTCGGCGCGCTCGTCCGTCGCCAGATGCACCTCCCAGCCACGCGCCGTCAGTTCATGCGCCAGCGCCTCGGCCGGAAAGAGATGTCCGCCGGTACCACCGGCGGCGAGCAGGATAACACCCTTCGACATCGGCTACTCGGCCGGCATCATGCGGCTGTCGAAGGCGCCGAAGCTGGAGCGTCGCGTCTCGGGCCGCTTGCGGGTCAGCGCCAGCACCATGCCCATCGAGAGCGCCATCGCCACCAGCGAGGAGCCGCCATAGGAGATGAACGGCAGCGTCATGCCCTTGGCCGGCATCAGGTGCAGGTTGACGCTCATGTTGATGATCGACTGCAGGCCGAACTGGATGACGAGGCCGGCGACCGCGAAGCGGGTGAAGTCGTCATATTCGCGCAGCGCGATCTTGAGACCCCGGAGCACGATGAACGCGAAGAGCGCGACCAGCAGGAAGCACAGCACCAGGCCGAACTCCTCCGCTGCGACCGAGAAGATGAAGTCGGTGTGGCTGTCGGGGAGGATGCGCTTCGACACGCCCTCGCCCGGCCCGCGGCCGAACCAGCCGCCGCTGATCATCGCGTCGCGCGCCATGTCGGTCTGGAACGTGTCGCCCTCGCCCGTCAGGAAGCGGTCGATGCGGCCGGCGACGTGCGGGAAGACGGTGTAGGCCAAGAATGCGCCGCCCGCGCCGAGCGCGCCGAGCACGATGATCCAGATCCAAGCCATCCCGGCCATGAAGAACATCACGCCCCAGGTGCCGACGATGAGCATGGTCTGGCCGAGGTCCGGCTGGGCGACCAGCAGCGTCACCACCACGCCGAGCAGGATCATGGCGAAGAGGTTGCCGGGAATGTCCGGCTGGCGCGCATGCTCGGCGAAGAGCCAGGCACAGATAACGACGAAGGCGGGCTTGAGGAATTCGGACGGCTGCAGCGAGATGCCGGCGAGCGACACCCAGCGGCGCGAGCCCTTGATCTCGACGCCGATGAACAACGCCAGCACCATCAGCACGATCGAGGCGACCAGGAGCAGGATGGCGAGCCGCCTGATCTGGCGCGGCTCGAAGAAGGAGACGCCGAGCATCACTGCCAGCGCCGGCAGCATGAAGATGATCTGGCGGGTGACGAAGTGGTATTCCTCAAGCCCGATGCGCTCGGCCACCGCAGGGCTCGCCGCGAAAGAGAGCACGATGCCCAGCACCATCAGGGCCAGGAAGGCCGACAGGAACCAGCGGTCGATCGTCCACCACCAGTTGGAAACTAGTCCGCGGTCGGTGCGGCTGGTCATCAGCGTGTCCCTCCGATGGGCTCTATGCCGTCGAGAGCCAGCACGGCGGCGCGGAACGCATCGCCCCTGACCTCGAAATTCTTGAACTGGTCGAAGCTCGCGCAGGCGGGCGACAGAAGCACCACAACGTCGCCGGCCTCGTCCTTCGCGGCGTCCGCCGCGGCATGCTCCACGGCCGCAGCCAGCGTGCCCGATATCTCATAGGGCACTGCTTCGCCCAGCGTGGCGGAGAAGGCGGGCGCTGCCTCGCCGATCAGATAGGCGCGCGCGATGCGCGGGAAGAAGGAGCGCAGAGGCTCGATGCCGCCCTCCTTGGGCAGGCCGCCGGCGATCCAGTAGATACGCGGGAAGCTCGACAATGCCGGCGCCGCCGCATCGGCGTTGGTCGCCTTGGAATCGTTGACAAAGAGCACGTTGCCCTTGCGGCCGATCTGCTCCATGCGGTGCGCGAGGCCCGGAAAGCTGTCGAGCCCGTGCTGGATGTCCTTCGGCTCGAGCCCGACCCGCAGGCAGGCCGCCACTGCAGCCAGCGCGTTCTGCGCATTGTGCTGGCCACGCAGCGAGCCGATGTCCTCAAGCGTCGCGATCTGGGTGATCCGGCCGCCCTGTGCCCTGAGCAGCGCGAAGCCGTCGGCGAAGTAGCCATCGGTGACGGCAAGCCGCTTGGAGATGCGGATGACGTCGTGGCCCGCCCGCTCCAGCCGGTCGGCGACCTGGGCGCAGTGGATGTCGTCCACGCCGATGATGGCGGTGTCGCTGCCCGCCACCAACCGTTCCTTGATCGCGGCGTAGTGCTGCATCGTGCCGTGCCGGTCGAGATGGTCCGGGGTAAGGTTGAGCAGCAGGCCCGCGGTCGGGTTGACCGAAGGCGCGAGGTCGATCTGGTAGGACGAGCACTCGACCACGTAGTGCCGCTCGGGCGTCGGCGGATCGAGCGTCATAACGGCGCGGCCGATATTGCCGCCCATCTGCGTGTCGCGCCCCGCTGAAGAGAGCATGTGCGCCGTCAGCGCTGTCGTTGTGGACTTGCCGTTGGTGCCGGTGATCGCGATGAACGGGGCGTCGGGCGCGGCGCGCCGGCGCTCGCGGGCGAAGAGCTCGATGTCGCCGATGACCTCCACGCCGGCGCCCCGCGCCAGGTCCACCGTCCAGTGCGGCTTCGGATGGGTCAGCGGCACACCGGGCGACAGGACGAAGGACGCGAAGCCGGACCAGTCCACCTGCCTGAGGTCGACCGTCGAAATGCCTTGGGCACCGGCCTTGGTTACGCTCTCGGGATTGTCGTCCCACGCGGTGACGTCCGCCCCGCCGTCGATCAGCGCGCGCGCGGTCGCGATGCCCGAGCCGCCGAGCCCGAACAGCGCGACCTTCTTGCCTGAGAGTGAGGTGGCCGGGATCATCAGCGCAGCTTCAGGGTCGAGAGGCCGATGAGGGCCAGGATGACGGCGATGATCCAGAAGCGGATCACGATCTGGCTCTCGGTCCAGCCGAGCTTCTCGAAATGATGGTGGATCGGCGCCATCAGGAAGACGCGCTTGCCGGTGAGCTTGAACCAGCCGACCTGGATGATGACCGACAGCGCCTCGACCACGAACAGGCCGCCGATGATCGCCAGCACGATCTCGTGCTTGGTGGCCACCGCGATCGTGCCGATAAGCCCTCCGAGCGCGAGCGAGCCGGTATCGCCCATGAAGATTGCGGCCGGCGGCGCGTTGAACCAGAGGAAGCCGAGCCCTGCGCCAATCACCGCGCCGAGCACCACGGAAAGCTCGCCGGTGCCGGGCGTGAAATGGACCTGCAGGTAGTCGGCGAAGACCGCATTGCCGGCGAGATAGGCGATGACGCCGAAGGAGGCGGCCGCCACCATCACCGGCACGATGGCGAGCCCGTCGAGCCCGTCGGTCAGGTTCACGGCATTGGCCGCGCCGACCATCACGAAGGCGGCGAACGGCACGAAGAAGATGCCGAGGTTGATGACGAAATCCTTCACGAAGGGGAAGGTCAGCGAGGAGGCCATCGGCTGCTGTCCCGCCCACATGATCGTAAAAGCGGCAACGCCTGCGATCGTGAACTCGACCAGCAGACGCAGCCGGCCGGAGAAGCCGAGATGCGACTGCTTCGTCACCTTCAGGTAGTCGTCATAGAACCCGATGGCGCCAAAGGAGAGCGTGACGAGCAGAACGACCCAGACATAGATGCTGTATAGGTTCGCCCAGAGAAGCGACGAGCCGACGATGCCGCAAAGCAGCATCAGCCCGCCCATGGTCGGCGTGCCGGCCTTCTTGAAATGGGTCTGCGGGCCGTCGGCGCGGATCGGCTGGCCCTTGCCCTGGCGCACACGCAACGAGTTGATGATAACCGGCCCGAACAGGAAAACGATCAGCGCCGAGGTGATCAGCGCCGCGCCCGTGCGGAAGGTGATGTAGCGAAAGATGTTCAGCACCGAGAACTGTTCGGCGAAGGCGGAAAGCATCAACAGCATCTGCGGTCCTCAACCTTTCCGATCACTCAGCCGCTCTCGCGGGTCCGGCAGACTGCGCCGCCGGATGTGTCTGCAGTAGCCCGTCCACAACCTTGGAGAAACCCATCCCGTTGGAGGATTTCACCATGATGACGTCGCCAGCGCGTATGTTGCTCATCAGCTTCTCGCCAAGCGCTGCGGCGCTTTCGAAATGCTCGACCGCCACCTTGCCTTCGAGCTTCGCCTTCAGCGCCAGCATCTCGGGGCCAGCGAGAAGCGCGAGGTCAATCCCAGCCGCTTCGACCGCTTCGCCGAGCCCGGCATGAAGCTTGGGCGCATGAGTGCCAAGCTCCAGCATGTCGCCGAGGACGGCGATCCGCCGCCCCTCGCCTTCCGGCGCAACGCCGGCCAGCATCTCGAGCGCAGCGCGCATTGAGGCCGGATTGGCGTTGTAGCTTTCGTCGATCAGCGTGATCGTGCCGCCCGGATGCGCCAGCAAATGCCGCTGGCCACGCCCCTTTTCGGCCTTTACAGCCGAGAGTGCAGTACTCGCCTTCTTCATGTCGGCGCCGGCTAGATAGGCCGCACCCAGAACTGCGAGCGCGTTCTGCACCATGTGGCGCCCCGGCGCGCCGAGGCGCAGCTCGATCTCTTCGCCGGCAAGCCGCGCAACGATGTCGGAGTATTCGGCCGCCGGTTCGCTACGCACCAGCCGGAAGGTCGCGCGGGCATGCTGGCCGAAGCCCCAGACATTGACGATGCCCGCGTCCCGGGCTGCCTTGTCGAGGAGTTTCCAGCGCTGGTCGTCCCGGTTGATCAGCGCGTGGCCGCCCTTGACGACGCCCTCGAATATCTCGGCCTTCGCATGAGCGATGTCTTCCAGGCTCTTGAAATTGCCGAGATGCGCGGCGGCGATCATGGTCACGATCGCGATATGCGGACGGACCTGGCGGATGAGTTGCGAAATTTCGCCGGCATGGTTCATGCCGACCTCGAAGACCGCGTAGTCGGCATCCGCCGGCAGGCGCGACAGCGTCAGCGGCACGCCCCAGTGATTGTTGAACGACTTGTCGGAGGCATGCACGCGGCCGACCGCCGAAAGCGCGGTGCGCAGCATCTCCTTCGTCGTCGTCTTGCCGGCCGAGCCCGTCACCGCGATGACCCGCGCCTTCGAGCGCGCCCGCGCCGCAACGCCTGCCATTTCAAGCGCGGCCATGACGTCGGGCACGACGATCATCGGCGTGCCGAGACGGCCTAGCGCCGGCAATTTGCTTTCGGCAACGACCAGCAAAGCGGCGCCTGCCTTGATGGCGGCAGTCGCGAAATCATGCCCATCGAAGCGGTCGCCCTTGATGGCGAAGAAGGCCTCGCCCGGCTGCAGCGTGCGCGTGTCGATCGAAATGCCGGTAACGCCCTGCGGCATCGAGCCGACCGGGCGGCCGGACATGGCCGCGACCAGCGCCTCGCTCGTCCAGAGAAGGCTCATGCCGAGATCTCCTTCAGGGCCGCGCGCAGTTCGGCGTGGTCGGAGAAGGGATGCGTGACGGAGCCGATCGTCTGGCCTTCCTCATGCCCCTTGCCGGCGACGATCAGCGTGTCGCCGGCGCCGAGCAGGTCGATCGCATGGCGGATCGCCTCGCGGCGGTCGCCGATCTCGGTCGCGCCCGGCGCGTTGGCGAGGATCTCGGCGCGGATGGTCGCGGGAACCTCGGAGCGCGGATTGTCGTCCGTGACGATGACGATGTCGGCAAGGCGGGTGGCAATGCCGCCCATCATCGGACGCTTGCCCTTGTCGCGATCGCCGCCGCAGCCGAACACGACGACGACCTTGCCGGTGGTGAACGGCCGCACCGACAGAAGCACGTTTTCCAGCGCGTCTGGTTTGTGCGCATAGTCGACATAGACCGGCGCGCCGCTTCGCGTGGTGCCGACGAGGTCGAGACGCCCGGGCGCGCCCTTGAGATGCTCGAGCGCTGCGAGCGCTGTCTCGGCCTTGACGCCGGTCGCCATGGCGAGTCCGGCCGCGACCAACGCGTTCGACATCTGGAAATCGCCCGCGAGCGGCAGGTCGACCTCGTAGAGCGCGCCGGAGAACTCGATCTCGGCGCGCTGGCGATGACGCTCGTGCTCAAGGCGCTTGAGGCGCAGGAAATCGCCCTTGCGCCCGACCGTGAGCACAATCCGGCCGGCTTTGTTCGCTGCAGCGATTGTCGGCTCCGACCACGCGTCGTCGGCGAAGATGACTGCCGGCGCGCCCTTCGGCAGCAGCGTGTCGAACAGGCGCAGCTTGGCGCGATGGTAGTCCTCGACCGTCGGATGGTAGTCCATGTGGTCGCGGCCGAGATTCGTGAAGCCGGCGGCCGACAGCTTTACGCCGTCGAGGCGGCGCTGGTCGAGCCCGTGGCTGGAGGCTTCCATCGCCGCGTGGGTGACGCCGGCATCGGCCAACTCCCTGAGCAGGAGGTGCAACGCGACAGGATCGGGCGTGGTCAGCGTACCGTAGTCGTCGCGGCCGGGCGCCACGACGCCCGTCGTGCCGATGCTGGCCGCCTGGAGCCCGGCATACGCCCAGATCTGGCGTACGAAGGAGACGACCGAGGTCTTGCCGCTCGTGCCGGTGACCGCGACCATCGTCGCCGGCTGCGTGCCGTAGAACCGCGCGGCGGCGAGCGCGAGCGCATGCCTCGGATCGTCGACGCGCAGGATCGGAACCGGGAGGTCGCCGAGCGCCGCGTTGCGCGCGGCGATGATGGCCGATGCGCCCTTCGCCACAGCGTCGGCGGCATAGAACACGCCGTCAGCCTTCGTCCCGGTCAGGGCGGCAAAGAGGAATCCGGGCGCGACGCCGCGGGAATCCGCGGTCAGCCCAAGCACTTCGACGGACGCGGTTGACCCGTCGCCCAGCGGCAGAATTCCGGCAAAATCCTTCAGATGCATCAAATGCCTGTTCAAGAAACGTTGTCCCTGATCCCCCGGGAATCACTGATAGGAGACAAGCAACGCCTCACTTGTTTGGCCGAATTCGGGCTTCACGCCAAGCAGCGACGCCGAACGGCGGATGATGTTGGAGACGATCGGGGCCGCGTTGAGGCCCGCGGTGGCGCCCATGCCGGGCTTTTCCGGCTTCGGCTCGTCCACGATCGACAGCACGATGTATTGCGGATCGTCCATCGGGAACGCCGCGACGAAGGCGTTGAAGCGGACATTTGTGGAGTAGCGACCGTTGACCACCTTCTCGGCGGTGCCGGTCTTGCCGCCCACCCGATAGCCGGGCACGGTGGCACGCTTGCCCGAGCCGCCAGGAGCGGTCGCGTTCAGCAGATAGAGATAACGCATGTCGGCGGAGGTCTTGTCGTTCACCACCTTTGTGGCGCCGGCCTTGGCCTGCTCCTCCGTCCGCGGCAGGAGGGTCGGGTTCATCAGGTAGCCGCCGTTCATCAGCGCGGCCGCGCCGACGGCGGTCTGCAGCGGCGTGGTGGAGAAGCCGTGCCCGAACGCCGCGGTGATCGAATGCACCTTCTTCCAGACCTTCGGCTCGGACGGCCTGGCGACCTCGGGCAGCTCGATCGTCATGCGGTCGAGCAGGCCCATGCGGTGAAGGAACTCGCGGTGTCCCTCGACCCCAACCACGTCGGCCTCGCGCGCCGAACCGATGTTGGAGGAATAGATGAACACTTCGGGCACGGTGAGCACCCTGCCCTTGCCGTGGAAGTCGCGGATGGTCTGGCGGCCGATGGTGATCGGGCGCGTTGCGTCGAAGCGGCTCTGCAGGTTCACCTTGCCGGAATCGAGCGCCATCGCGGTCGTGAAACTCTTGATGGTCGAGCCCATCTCGAACGTGCCCGCCGTCATGCGGTTGAACTTATCCTTGTCGTGCGCGCCGACCGGATTGTTGGGGTTGAAGTCCGGCACCGAGGCCATCGCGACGATCTCGCCGGTCTTGGCGTTGAGAACGACCGCGCCGGCCGCGATAGCATGGTAGCGATCCAGCGCGTTCTTCACCTCGTCGCGGACGATGTGCTGCACGCGGATGTCGAGCGTGGTGCGGAAGGGAGCGAGGTTGCCCGAGGTGGCGAGCCCGAGCTCGCGCAGGTCGGCGAGACCCTGGCTGTCGATGTATTTCTCCAGTCCCGCGATGCCCTGGTTGTCGATGTTGACGAGCCCGAGGATATGGGAAGCGGTCTCTCCACCCGGATAGAATCGCTTCGTCTCGGTGCGGAAGCCGATGCCCGGCAGGCCGAGCGCCATGATGTCGGCCTGCTGCTTCGGCGAAAGCTGCCGCTTCAGCCAGACGAAGCCGGAACCGCTCTTGAGCTTGTTGTAGGTCTGCTCCGGCTCGAGGTCCGGCAGGACGGTGGAGAGAAGCTCCAGCGTCTCGTCCGGGTCGATGATGTTCTTCGGCTCGGCATAGAGCGACGCGGTCTTGATGTCGGTCGCGAGCACCTCGCCGTTGCGGTCGACGATGTCGGGGCGCGCGGCGAGGCCGCGCACGGACGGCGCCACGGTCGCGCCGGGCTCCTGCAGCCCGAGATAGACGAGGCGGCCGGCGATCACGCCGTAGATGCCGAAGAAGATCGCCATCGTCATCAGCACGCGGTTCTTCGTCCGGCCGCCGGCCTTGCGGCGCGCATCGACCACGATGGAACCGGCGGGGGCCACTGGCGCGGCGGCAGGCTTGGAGGCCAAGAGACGCTTGATCATCACCTTACGACTCCGCCCGTGGTTACTTTGTCTGTCTTGCCTTCCGCCATGCCGTCGACGCGGGTGGACGGCATGATCTCCATCTCGACCGGCTTGGCGGGCAGGTCGTCCACGCCCACCACCTGATGCGCGTCAAGCGGCGCGAGCTGCAGCTCGTCCTGATAGATCTCGGTCAGCTTCTGCAGCCGCGCCGGCTGCGTGAGCAGGCTCCAGTCGGCCTTGAGGATCGTCAGCGAATCCTGTTCGAAGCGGATCATCGCCTCGATCTTGCGCACCTCGGAGAGCTGCGCCTCGACCTGGTGCTTGGTGTTGTAGGTGAAGGCGGCCCCCGCCACCATCACCGCGATCAGAACGATATCGGTCGTACGAAACACGGCAACTACCTCTCGTCCGGCTGGCGAATGTCGGGAAGATCGGGAAGCCCGAACAGCGAAAGATCCTCGCGGCGCGGCGCTGCATCGGTGCGCACCGCGCTGCGCAGCTTGGCGGAACGGGCCCGGGGATTGCGCTCGGCCTCGCCGTCGGACGCGGCGACCACCTGTGCTGGCTTCTCGAACGTCGCCGGGATCACCTGCGCCTGCGGCAGGTGGCGCGAGCCGCCGCCCTGCGAGGAGCGGTCGGCGAGGAAGCGCTTGACGATGCGGTCCTCGAGTGAATGGAAGGTGACGACCGCGAGCCGCCCGCCGGGCTTCAGCGCCCGCTCGGCCGCCATCAGCGCCCGCGAAAGCTCGCCCAGCTCGTCGTTGACGTGGATGCGCAGCGCCTGGAAGACGCGCGTCGCCGGGTGGATGCGATCCTTCGGATTGCGCCCCACGAGGGTCTCGATCGCCTGCGCGAGGTCGAGTGTCGTCGCGAAGGGCTTCGAGGCCCGCCGCTTCTCGATCATGCGGGCGATGCGGCCGGCATGCCGCTCCTCGCCGAGGAAGCCGAACACCCGGGCGAGGTCGCCCGGCTTGTAGGTGTTGACGACGTCGGCGGCGGTGACGCCGCGCTGCGCCATGCGCATGTCGAGCGGGCCGTCGTGGCGGAACGAAAAGCCGCGTTCGGCCTCGTCGATCTGCATCGAGGACACGCCGATGTCGAGCACGACGGCGTCGACCAACTGGCCTGCATGTTCGTCGAGGCGCGAGAACGGCCCGTGCACCAGCTTGAGCCGGCCGGCCGAGGCAGCTTCGAGCGCGCGGCCGTCGGCGATCGCGTTCGGGTCGCGGTCGATCGCCACGACGTCGGCGCCGGCATCGAGGATGGCTCGGGTGTAGCCGCCCGCCCCGAAGGTTCCGTCGACGACGACGATGCCGGGGCCGACCTGGAGCGCCGCCAGCACCTCGGCGAGAAGCACCGGAATGTGGCGGACCGGTCCGCCACCGGCGTCGGAAACGCCGGGGTCCGCCATCATTCCGGGGCTCCGGGCGAGCGCGCCTGGGCGGCCGCCTGCCGAAGAGAGGTGAGCCGGGCCCGCACGTCCGACAGGTGCTGCCGCATGCGTTCCGGCTCCCAGATCTGGAAAAACTGTCCGCGGCCGAGGAACCCGACCTCCGAGGTGATCCCCGTATGTTCGCGGATGAAATCGCTCATCGTGATGCGCCCGTCCCCGTCCAGCTTCAGGAAGGTCCCCTCCCCGTGCACATAGGCGGACATGTCGTCCGCAGTCCGCAGGAACGGGTTCGTCTGTTCCAGCTGCCGCTCGTAGCGCTCCAAAAGATCCATTCCCCCAACGTCCAGCGCCGGCTCGTCCAGCGCCCGCAAGGCATAGAGCTCGTGATAGCCGCGCTTGGCCGCGAGCGCGCGGAAGGCGCCGGGAACGGAGACCCGTCCCTTGGCATCGACCCTGTTCACCGCGCTCGACAAAAAACGATCCATGCGCCGGTATCGTCCCGCTTCCGTTCATTCCGCCGTCCGCGCTTGCGCGCAGCCCCTCGAGAGCCCCACCGCCGCTCGAAATCAGGACATGCGTTCCGCTCCGCGCGGACCTGCTCACCGCACGTTCGGGACACATGGAACCCGTCACCGAAACGAAGTCTTGATTGCAGTCATGGGATAACATGGGACAGAATGGGCGTCAAAGGGAAATGGCTACTCGGACCGGGCTTCGATCCACCGGAAGGCAGCCTCGCCCAAGCTTCCCACGTTTATGAGCGATTAAGGCTAACGAACCGTTAGTGCCTAGATTCTTGGCCTTCGCCTCTCTTGCGGGAGAGCGCCCGACCGACGGCGTCGCGGCCTGATACCACCCAAGGTCATCCGCGGGCGCAGAACCGGAGACCCGCCATCGACCAGTGGAAGGCGAGATGGATCGACGCTCCGGCACATCGATCGAAAAACGCCGCTCAATTCGGTCGGCGCCGTATTGACGTTACGTTAACGCCACTGCAAGGTGCATCGGGGCGATGTATTGGAAGGCCGAAACATGAGGATGTGTTTGGCTGTCTGCGCCGTCCTTGTCGCCTGCGCGACTTCGGTCGGCGCTGCCCCCTCGATCCTGGGTGACTACTACGAGGACAGGGCGTATGCGAGTTGCGAGGGCAGCCTGTACTGCAGTGCCTTTTTCTCCGCGACCCCGGCCGGGAAGCTCCTGACGATCACCAACGTGAGCTGCAATCTGTTGCGAACTCAGCCCCACGGCAGGGCGTCTCTGGCGATTTCAAACTCCACGACGCCGGTCGCGAACAGATCCATTCACCTGCCGATCACGCCAACCGCCATCGTCAGCGCATCGGGCTGGTACATCAACGCGTTCACCGAGCAGGTCAGGTTCCTGGTCGGGCCGAACAAGTATCCTTTCATACACTCCACGACGATCTACAGCTCCGGCGGCACGCTAGAATGCACGATCACAGGGACGCTGACCGATCAGTAGACCAACGCGGCCGCGAGACGTGGTGCGACCAAGGGGCCCCAGGCGAAGTGCCGTGAATTTCTCCACCCGAGGAAAAGCAGAAGATGATCAGACTTTCGTTCGCGGCGCTTGCCGCCTTGGCCGCGGTGCCGAACGTTGCATGGGCGGCTCCGTCAATCGTCGGCAACCACTACGAAGACAACAACTCGATCAGTTGTGCCAACAGCAGTGTCTGCCGCCTGACCTTCGATGCGACTCCCGCCGGAAAGGTGCTGATCATCGAGCGGGTGAATTGCCACACGGCTTATCCGCAGCCGATACTTCAGTCGGTGGCGCTCGGCATCTCGACCACTCCGACCGACAGCATGAAGCGGTTCAGATGGCTGCCGGTGACGGCCCTCACCACCGGCTCCGTCACCGACTATGTCGCGGATCTCGAGACGAAGCAGTTGGTCGGTCCGGTTCGACATCCCAACATCGTGATCCGCAGCAGCACGGCATATTATCCGTATCTGACCTGCTCGATCACGGGGACGCTGATCAATCAGTAGTCCCTGCAGGACGAGCGGAGATCCTGGTCCGAGGACAAAATGGCCAATGGGCATCGGGCCTCAACATCACTGAACCCGGCAGCCATCAGCAAAGGTCTTCTCGATGCAACGACCGGCTTTTTTCCTCACGCTCTGCTCGTCGGCCTGGTTGCTGACGGCGCAGGCCTTCTCCGCCGCCACTGTCACCGGCGACTATTACGAGGAAAGGGTCTCAGCGACCTGTCCCGACTATGGCGGATTTTGCCGGCTGGATTTTTCGGCGACTCCGACCGGCAAGGAACTGACCCTCGAACGGGTCGGCTGCCATCTCCAGGTCAGCAATGAACCGGTGATCTCGGCGTCGATCGGCGTTGCGACCACTCCGGGAGGCCCGCCGAAGCGGAGCTTTCCGCTCGCCTTCCCGCAAACGCTCCAGACCACAAACTATCGTTTTTACAACACCAACGAAGAGATCAAGTTCATGATAGGCCAAGGTCGCTACCCGTTCGTCCTTGCCGAATACCTCAATGCGGCCAACGGCAGCATGCTGTGCGTGATCATAGGGACACTGAAATAGCTTCGCGGGAATTCCGCAGATCGGTGGTGCAGACATCGTCGCAGGGCGCGGATTGAACCGGAAAGCCCTGCCGACGCTGCCGATCTTCAAGGCCGGCGTGACGAGGGATCACGCCATTGCCTCGGAACAGCCGCCGTTGTCCGGCGGAAAGGTGCCAGCCGGCCTGTAAGCCGGGTTCTGTATGGCCGCGCGATCCTTGCGGACCGCGCGACGCGGTGGCCATTCATCTTCGGCGGCCATTGCTGGACGCCTGACGCAACCCACCCGGACGACTGGGCCGGAAACAGCCTGCGGGTTGCCCCACGCGTCGTCCCTATTCGGTTTTGCTCCCGGTGGGGTTTGCCATGCCGCTCCCGTTGCCGGTCGCGCGGTGGGCTCTTACCCCACCCTTTCACCCTTGCCGCGCCCGAAGGCGTGGCGGTCTGCTCTCTGTGGCACTTTCCCTGGGGTCACCCCCGCCGGCAGTTAGCCGGCACCGTGTTTCCATGGAGCCCGGACTTTCCTCGACCGCAGCCTTTCGGCTCTCGCGGACGCGGCCACCCGGCCGGCTGGCGTTGCGCATAAAGGCGTTCCCCGTGCGAATTGCAAGATTGCGCGCGAGATTTCCGCCGACCGGCGACGCGTCATCAACTGCTCAGATGACGCTTCACCTTCGAGCAATATGCAGCCGAGACCGGATTCATGCGCTTGGCACCGTGGCCGGCATTGTATTTCAGGATCGTCCCACAGGTGGTACCGCCGCCGAGCTTGTGCGCCATGCCGAGATATTTCATCCCGTATTTGATATTGGTCTCGGGATTGTAGAGCCCCTTCAGCGAGCCGGAATAGCCGAGGCCGCGCGCCGTCGACGGCTTGATCTGCATCAGCCCGACCTCTCCGGCACTGCCGCGGGCGTTGACGCGGTAGTTGCTCTCCACGCGGATCACGGCATGAGCGAGCGACACCGGCACGCCGTAGGTCGACGCATAGCGGGCGATGATGTCGCCGTAGCTGCCCGATACGCGACCGCCGGTGACCGTCTCCCCCTTCCGCGCCTTGGCAACAAGTTCGGGCTGCTTGCCGGCCGGGATCACGCCGGTCGTCTGGCCATCGACCCCCGGGATGGAAATCAGGCCGCGATCGTCGAAACTGACAACGGTGCGCCGTTTGCCGTCGGATGCAACCTTCTTCGCGTTGGATGCGACCTTCTTCGCGGCGGAAGCCTTGTGATGCGGGACGACCGCCGACATGCGGCCACGCCCCACGGACGCACTCGCAACGCCGTGCGTAACTTCACCTTTCCGCGACTTCTCCTTGGCGGGCGCGACCGCAGTGCTCGTATACGAGTTTCCCGGCGCCTCTTGGGCGGACACAGCAAAACTCATCATGCTGGCAGCAATAGCTGCCGCAATGGTCACTTTCATCATGTATTTGTTGTTCTCTTTACAGATATCGGCCTTTGCCTGAGCGTGCCGATATAGTTGAAATTGCCGAAGTCATTTTCGCATACTTCGACGGTTGAGCGGCAAGCGATCTCGCAGGCCATTGCGCCGCCAATTAGGTCCAGGCGATAACATTTGAAGACGGGAGGAAATATTCCGACAGTGTCTGGCTTTGTTAACCCAGCGGCAGATCGGGCAGTTCCCCGACCAGCGCCGTCAGCAAGGCAAGTGTATCCGCATCCATCACGCCGTCGACTTTCCAGCGACGGAAATGCAGCTGGAATGCCTCGACGACCTTCTTCGTGGGCGCATCGAAACATCCAGTGATTTCAATTCCATAGCCGTAAAGGTTGAGCATCGATTGAAGGCATTCCACCCGCGCGCCCACCTCGCCAGGCGCGATCGGATCGGCCGCGGCGACCGCAACCACTCCAGGCATATGCCCCACTCCCGCGGCGTGGAGTCTCTCCCAGGGAAACGCCGGACCCGGGTCGATTTTTCGTCCGGGCGCAACATCGGAATGGGCGAGAATTTTCGCGGCCGGAACATCGAGACGGGCGGAAATGTCACGGCAGAGCGCGATGACGGCCTCGATCTGGGTGTCGGTAAATGGCGGATGGCCGGCGAGCGGGCCTGGATTGACGACCTCGATGCCAATCGAGCGCGAGTTGATGTCGGTGGCGCCCTGCCAGGAACTGCGGCCGGCATGCCAGGCCCGATCCGCCTCCCGCACCATCTGGACGACGCGGCCGTCCTCATGAACCAAGTAGTGGGAGGACACTTCGCTGGCCGGATTACACAGCCATTCCTCCGCAGCCGCACCCGTCTCCATCCCGGTGTAATGGAGGATGATCATGTCTGCACGCAAGACGTCCCGGCGTGGGCCGAAGTTCGGGGAAACCCTAACCTCCGCGCCCACGTAATCGGCAACGAACCCGCTCATACCCGTGCGAGCGTCTGTTCGATCGCCTCGAACGCGACATTGATCGCGGCAAGCCGACGCGTGGCGATGGCGATGAATTCCTCAGGCATGCCCCGTGCGATCAGCCGGTCGGGGTGATTCTGCAATACCAGCGTCCGGTAGCGTCGCCGGACCTCGTCCAGCGACGCCGATGTCGACACGCCCAGCACCTGATAAGGATTTGCACCCGACGACAGAGTGTGGCGCGCCAGGATCCGGTCGAACTCGCGCTCCTCAAAAGCGAATATCTCCGCCGTGCGCCGCAAAAAACCAACCTCGCGCTCGTGCACCAAGCCGTCGGCCTTGGCTATGTGAAACAGGCCGTCGAGAATATCCTCGAGAACCTCGGCGCGATCTGCATCCTCGTTGAACAGCGAGGCCATCTTAGCCGCGTAGGCCTCGAAGCCGGCGATGTCCTCCTTGGCGAGATCGTAGAGCCGAGCGACGTTGCGGACCTGCTCGGCCGGAACCGAAAATATCTGCTGGAAGGCACGGACCTCGTCCTGGGTGACGATGCCGTCGGCTTTCGCCATCTTGGCCGATAGAGCGATCATGGCAATGGAAAAGGTGACCTTGCGGCGCAGAGCCGGGTCGCCTTCGAACACCGTGCGAAGTGCTTCGATCACACCCGAAAAGGCTGTGCCCGAAACTCGCGAGACGAAATCGCCAAGGCGCGACCAGATCGACATTGCGCTGCAATACGACGAAACCTCGCCAGAGGCGAGACCCCGCAGCAGCCATGACGGCGACCCAGTGTCGCAAACCCGCCGTACGGAGAAAGGGCCGGGACAAGCCCGGCCCAGCCGTTCATGGCGCCCGAGTTACTCGCTCGGAGCGGGCGTCGTCGGGGTCGACGGCTGCATCTCTTCAGCAGGCGCCTGCGGAGCCGGAGCCGGCGTTGCAGCCGGATCGGACGGAGCCGGAGTGGTCTGCGCCGGCGGATCGACGCTCTGCGTCGTCGTGGTGTCGGTATCACTGCAGGCGGCAACGCCGAACAGGGCGACCGCAGCGGCAGAAGCAAGGATCAGTTTCTTCATTGTCCATCTCCTTCAGAAAACGACTTTCTTTCGGTGAGACGCCCACTCGGGCAGTCGAGATGGAAACGCCAGCTACGGAACGAGGTTTCGTAACGTTGTGTGACGCATAGTAACGTTTGTCGTCACATGCTGGAGGCGGCGCGGGCGGCCTGGTCATACTGCCCGGACAGCGCTCGCATCAGCGCCGCGATGCCGGAGAGTTCGTCGCCGTCAAAATTGAGTCGCTGAACGCTATCGACAAGGAGAGCTTCGCGGATGTCCCGGTATCGGCGGCAGGTTTCGGCGCCGGCCGGAGTCACGCTCGCCGTCCGCTCCTTGCCCCGCTTGCCGCCAGCGACGAGGTCGAGGCCCTCAAGCTTCTTCAACGCATAGGCGACGATGTGCGTGTCCTCGATGTTGAACATCATGCACAAGTCCGAGAGCGTCTTTTCGCGGTCGCGATGATTGACTGCATGCAGGATCAAGACTTCTATCGGCGTCAGCCCCGGCACACCGGCCGCCGCCATGCCGCGCACCATCCAGCGCTGGAACGCGTTGGAGACGATGGTCAACGCGAATTCGACCTCGGAGAGCGGCGGCAGCGCGCCATCCGC
>VFQN01003111.1_pt1 | contig 24414 bp, 24 predicted proteins | sample 3512371 | NCBI WGS metagenome assembly VFQN01 (sample SAMN10412370, study PRJNA504923) | tailings metagenome | isolation source: Replicate 2 from Balatoc abandoned mine | place: Philippines: Itogon, Benguet | collected 2017-08-28 | reverse complement strand
CCGGGTTGGCGTTGATGGTGTTGTTCGGGCTGATCAGCGGGCGCAGCACCGGCACCAGGTTGTTGGCGTTCTCGTGGTTGAGCTTGAAGATCTGCGTCAGGATCTGGTCGCCACGGCGGCCGGTCTCGCCCACCGCCACGGTGCCGCTCTGCAGCTTGGCATCGGCCTCGGGCACCACCTTGAACAACCCGCCGACCTCGACCACCGTGAAGCCCAGGCCGCGCAGCGCGGCGAGGAAGTTCAGGTAGGCCTCGCGGGGCGAAATCGGCTGCTCGCTGAACAGCGTGATCTGGCCCTTCACGCGCGGGTCGACGACGAACTGCTGCTTGAGGATCGCGCCCATCGCGCGCGAGACCGCCTCGATGTCGGCATTGACGAAGTTCAGCGTCACCGGCTCGCCACCGGCGAAGCGGCCGCGCTGCGCGGGCGGCTTGGCGGCCGGCTGCGCCTGCGCCTGAGTCGTCTGCGCGAGGGCGCCGGACGGCGGCAGCAGCGCGGCGCCGAGCATGGCCGCAGCCAGTGTCGCGGGGCCGCGGCGCTTCGAGGGGCGCAGGGAAGGATGTGGCTTCATGGTCATCCGATCGAAATGACGGACCGGGCGCCGTCGCGCCGCCCGATGATGTTCAGCAAGTTGGCCAGCGGCGCCTCTTCGCCGGGCGCCGCGCGCGCCTCGCCGCGAAAGCGCACGCCGCCGGGACCGAGCGTGCCGTTGCCGCTGAGTTGCAGCGCGCCTTGCTGGGTCGACAGCGTGATCTGCGATGCGCCGCTGCCGCCGGCGTCGCCGGCCAGGGTCAGCCGGTAGCTGCCCAGGGTCTCCAGCGTCGACACGCGCGAGGACACGTCGATCAGGTCGAGATCGGCGCTGCCCGCCAGGCGCCAGCGGCCCTGCACGGTCTCGACGCTGAGCCCGGGCGACGACAGGCGGATGCTGCCGCCCATCTGCATGGTGTTCCAGGGCGTACCCAGGCCGGCGAGCCAGGCGGTCGGCCACTGGCCGACCCAGCCGGGGCTGGGCGCCAGCGCCACGCTCACGCGGCCGAGGCCCGGCCGCACCAGCAGCGAGGCCGTGCCGTTGATGCAGCAGGCCTGTCGCGCCCGCAGTTCCAGCGCCAGGCCCTTGAGGCCGACGGTCCAGTCCAGGCGCCCGGGCAGGGCGCTCGCGTCGCGGCTGCCGGTGCCACCGGTGAGCACCACCACGGCACTGCCGGACCAGACGGTGCCGCGCGCATCGGCCAGCAGCAGGTGCTGGTTGGTGGCCGACGCGATGGCGGCGGCCAGCCACGCCGCCGGTGCGAAGGCGGCCACGCCGGCCAGCGCCCCGACGACGACACCGAAGGCGGCCCAGCGCGCAGCGGCGCCACGCGACTTGTCCCACGCGATCTCGGCGAACGTCGACTCGCCCCAGCCCGTGGCGGAGGCGGTGTTGGCCCAGCGCGCGCCCTTGCGGCGACGGCCGATCATGGCGCGGCTCCGCTGGATAGGTTGACGACGATCGTGCCGCTGTAGCCCTGCGGGCCACGGCTGAGTTGCGCCTCGGTCGGCCGCACCCGCGCCGCGCCGCGCGCTTCCAGCAGCCAGCCGCGCAGCGCCTCGGGCGAGACGCCGTTGAGCGTGAGCGAGGCACGGTCGCCCTGCATCGACAGGCGACCCTTGTCGCCAAGCCGGTCGGTGGCGGCCTTCAGTGCGGCCGCGGCCTGCGCCTGCGACACCGCCGCCACGCCGCGCAGCCCCTGGCTCTCGGCGGCCAGGCGCTGCATCTCCTGCAGCTGGGCGTCCAGCGCGTCGAGGCGCACCGGCGCCTCGCGCAGCGTGCGCCAGGCGGGCTGCACGAAGATCATCCAGACGAGGAACAGGCCCACCACGCCGCCGGCAGCGCCCAGCGCCAGGCGTTCGCGCGGCGCGCGGCTCTTCCACCAGGCGCGGGCCTTCTCGCGCGACTGGGCGATCGCGGGCGGCAAGGTCACGGTGCGGGCGGTCACGAGCGGCCCCCGGTCCGGGCGCGCGACACCACCAGCTGCGCCCCGTTGCTGTCCACCTGCCATCCCGCGCCTTGCAGCAGGCTGCGGAACTGGCCGAGCTGCTGCTCGCTCCAGCCGGGGGCCGACAGCGTCAGCCGGCCGCCCTCGTAGCGCAGCGTGTCCACCGGGGGGCGGTCGGCCGGCCAGGCCGAGGCGGCGGCCAGCAGCATCGGTTCGAGGTCGGTGTCGCCGGGCCGGCCGGCCAGCGTGCGCAGCGTCTGCACCTCGCGCTGCATCACCGCCGCGGCGTCGCGCTGGACGTCGAGATCGCTGACGCGCGGGAAGGCGGTTCGCACCGCCGCCTGGATGGCCTTCTGGCGCGCCTCGATGGTGCTGCGCTGGTGCCAGGCCCAGAGGTTGAGCCCGGCGATCTGGGCGACCACCAGCGCCGCCAGGCCCCAACGCACCGGGCGCCACCGCGGGCTGGCGAACTTGCGCAGGCCGTCGCGCAGCGCGCGGGCGCCGCGGGTGCGCTGGGCCAGGTCGAACTGGCGCAGGTCCCACAGGCTGCGCGCGGCCTGCAGTGCGCGATCGGCGCGCGACATCACGTTGACCGGCATGCCCAGCCATTGCTCGGCAGCGGCCACGGCCCCCGGGGTGGCACTCCAGCGCGTTCCTGCCGGTGCCGGACGCGGAATCAGCGCCCTCGACAGGCCACCCTGCAGCCGGATGCTGGCCACGCCGTCGGCATGGGCCCAGTGCAGCAGCACGCCCTGGTCGGGGCCGCTGCTGGCGCTCGTCTCGGCAAAGTGGCCGGTCGGCGGATCGTCGGGCCAGGAGGCCGGCACGATGCGGTCGACGAACACGTTGGCCTTCTCCAGTGCGGCCAGTTCGGCGCGCAGCCAGCGCCGGTCGACGGCGGCCACCCAGGTGGGCTGACCGGCCGTGGCGCCCGGAGCGACGGCGAGGTGGACATCCTCGGCATCCTCGAGCAGTGCTTCCTCCAGCACGCCGACCAGTGCGGCGCGCAGGCGCGCCGCCGGCGCCTTCGGCAGTGTGATGCGGTGCCAGCTCACGTCGGTGTCGGCCAGCAACGCCACCACGGTGGCGGCCTTGGGCAGCAGCGCAGCGCCGCAGGCACCTTGCCCGGTCATCAGGAGGCCGTCGCTGCTGGTGACGTACGGGTACTCCGTGCCCAGCCGCGATGACGGTTCCTCGGGTGGCGGCCCGCCTCGCGCACTCAGGCGCTGGCGTTCGGGAAGCTGGACGACGACGATGCTCATGGGCGGGTGGCGCGAGGGCTCGCCGGCATTGTAGGCAGCACTGTTCTACAAACCTTCACAAATCAACGACTTAGCAGGACGGCTTGTAGCCTGCGGACGACCCGCAGCGCCAGAGGGGTGGCCCGGGCGCTCAAGATCGCAACGACTCCACCGTGGAAACCTGCTCACGCTGTCTCACCAGCATGTCCAGGCCCTGCCGCTCGACGAGCGACCGCTGCTCGAGCACACGGTCGTCCAGGCGCAGCCGGCCACGCACCTCGAAGAAACTCGACACCACCGAGACCTGCTGCCCGTTGAGCTGGCCGAGTCCCGGGATCTGCGCTTCCACCGCACCCAGTGTCTTGAACGGGTCGCGCTGGCGCAACTGCACCAGCCGTTCGGCCGTGGCCAGGTCGAGCCCCTTGATCACCGCCGCCAGCACTTCGCGCGGCGCCGTGTTGGCGTTGACCGGCGTGCGGATGGGCAGCAGCGTCACGTAGGGCTCGAGCGAGGCGATCGTGGCAGCGTCGATGCCCAGCCAGGTGAGCTGCGCGAGGCTGCGCGGGCGCAGCGGCGCCGTGCCGCTGCCCTGGCCGCCCGCCGCCAGCGCATCGCGCAGACCGGTGGCAATGCGCGCTGCCACGCTCTCCGACACGCCGACGATCTGGCACAGCCGCTCCAGCGCCTCCAGGTCGGGCTGCGCCACCTTGCCGCCCGCGTCGAGCAGATTGGTGAGGTTGAAGCGCGCCTGCGCATCGGTGATCGAGCCGGAGAGGAAGGCCTCGGGGCCGTCCTCGGCGTTGTTGTCCTTGTCCGCGGCCAGGAAGGTCGACAGCCGCGCCTCGGCCAGCGGGGTGGCCCAGGGTTCGGTCAGCGCGGTCGGCCGGCCCGAGCGGGCATCCTCGCGCAGGATCAGCCGCGCCCAGTCGAGCGCGCCCTGCAGGATCCAGCTCGACTGCATGCGCGCCCGCTCGGCGGCCTCGACCTGCACGGCACGCCATTGCTGCCAGACCATCGACGCGGCCAGCGTCACCACCAGCGTGACGATGATCAGGGCGACCAGCAGGGCGGCGCCGCGCTGGCGCTGGGGCATCGGTCGCGGCATGGCTCAGGGCCCCAGCAGCACGTCGCGGGTGAGCGTGCCGGACAGCCCGCTGGCCGGCGCGAAGCTCAGCACCAGGCGCACCCCCGAGGGCAGCGCCTGGCGCAGCGTCACCCCGCTGGCGGCCGGCGCCGGCGCGGCGACGACGTTGCCGGTGGACTGGGCATTGCTCCATGCGTTGCCCTGGAAGAAGTAGACCTGCCATTGCGACACGCCCTCGATCGCGCGCAGCTGGCCCGGTTCGCCGCCCTGGAGTTGCTGGCTGGCGATCCAGCTGTCCTGCAGCGCGGCGCTGCCGGTCACCGCCGGCGCAGCCCAGCGCCGCCAGGCGTTGTCGGTCGATTCCGGGCGCAGCGACCACGCCACCACCTGCACACCCTCCGGCGTGCCCCGCGTCAGGCGCAGCGTGGCGCCGTCGAACAGCAGCGGCGGCACGGCGCCGGTGTCCTGCACGGCGGCGAGATCGGTCTGCCACTGCGCCAGTACCGTGTTCAGGCGCAGCGTCAGCTCGAGCTGGCGCTGGCTGGCCTCGCGCGCACGCACGATGCCGTCCACGCCCTGCCAGGCCATGGCCGCCATGATCGACAGGATCATCAGCGCCACGAGCACCTCCACCAAGGTGAAGCCGCGGGCGGGGCGGGGCTTGCGTGTCATCGCAGGCTCAGTAGCGGCCGAGCACCGTCGACAGCGTCAGCACCGGCTCGCCCGCCTCGTTGAAGATCTGGGCGTCGACGCGGCGGAAGTTCGGATTCGGCGTCGGCCGCACCGACAGCCTGCCGCGGTACATGCGGCCCATCTGCTCGCAATTGAACTCGCCGTCGCCGGTGCTCGGGAACTGCTTGGTCAGCCTCAGCCCGGTGAGCTGGTTGTCGGCGCACCACTGCGCCGCCGTCACGTCGGCCAGGCGCTGCGTGTTGTTGGTCAGCGCGCCCGCTGCCTTGATGCCGGCACCGAGCGTCACCGCGACGATCGCCACGCCGACCAGCACCTCGATCAGCGTGAAGCCGAGCGCGCCGGCGCGCGTCACGGCGAGCCCTCGTTGCCGACGACAGCGAAGGGGCCGAGGCCGTCGGTGGCCAGCACCAGGCGCTGCGTGTCCAGCCGCAGCACGATGCGCTGCGCACCGATCATCGGCTCGGGCCCGAGGACCACGGCCTTCGCGCCGCTCACCTCCGCGCTCACCCCGGCACCCAGCCAGGCCGAGGGCATCTGCGCGCTGTCGGGCAATCCGACGAAGCGGAAGCCGGGCATGTCGGCCTGCTCGCCGCGCGGCTCCCAGCGTGCCTGCAGTCCGGCGGCGCGCGCCTCGGCGCGCGCGGATTCGAGCAGGGCGACCAGCCGGGCGGCCTCCTGCTCGAGCCGGGTGGCCGCCGGGTCGCGCATCGCCAGCGTGACCACGCTGCTCGCGATGGCGATCAGCGTGATGACGACCAGCAGCTCGATCAGCGTGAAGCCGGACTGCCGCGGCCGCACGGGGCCCCCGTCGTCATTGCCAGGAGCCGACTTCGGCATCCTTGCCTTCGCCACCGAGCACGCCGTCGGCGCCGAAGCTGAACACGTCGATCTCGCCCTTCAGCCCCGGGTTGGCGTACTGGTATGGCCGGCCCCAGGGGTCGTTGGGCAGCTTCTCGAGGTAGGGCTTCCAGTTCGGCGGGATCGCGCCGCCCGTCGGCTTCACCACCAGCGCCTGCAGGCCCTGGTCGGCGCTGGGATAGCGCTGGTTGTCGAGCCGGTAGAGCTTGAGCGCCTGCATCAGGTTGTTGACGTCGGTGCGCGCCGCGGTGACGCGCGCGTCGTCGGCGCGATCGAGCACGTTGGGCACGATCAGGGCGGCCAGCACGCCGATGATCACCAGCACCACCATCAGTTCGATCAGCGTGAAGCCGCGCGGGCGGCGGGAGCGGTTGTGCGGCAGGTTGCTAGACATGATGAAACGATGTGCCACGGCGCAGCCATGTGATTGAATACCCGCTCGATCATAATCCGCGCATGTTGGCAAGACTCACGGCCTTCGTCGTCTGGGCGCTGGTGGCCGCCACGGTGGTGTTCTGGGGCCTGCGCCTGCTCGTGCGGCCGCCGTCGGCGCCGGCCTACACCACGGCAGTCGGCGATGCCGGCGCACTGCGCGGCGACCTGACCCGGCTGCTCGGCGCCACGCCTGCCACGCCCAGCGCGGCGCCGGCGGCGGCCCCCGAGCTGGCCTCGCGCTTCAAGCTGCTCGGCGTGATGGCCAACCAGCTCAGCCAGGGAGACGGCTACGCGCTGATCGCGGTCGATGCCAAGCCTGCCCGCGCTTACCCGGTCGGCGCGGCCCTCGACGGCGATCTGGTGCTGCAGTCGGTCAGCCTGCGCAGCGCGGCCATCGGGCCGGCGCAGGGCACGCCGGCGGTCACGCTCGAGGTACCGCCGCTGGCAGCCGCTGCCACCGGCACCTTGCCACCGGCCACGGCCGGGCTGCAGTACGGTGCCGCAGCCGCGCCGCCGCCCGCGCCGGGAGGCGCGCCCTTGCCGATGACCATTCCGGCGCAGGCGCCGGGGCTCATTCCGGCCCTGCCGGCGAGCGCCGGCAATGCGCCGGCCTCGCAGATGGTGCCGCGGACGCGCAGCCCGGGGGTCGCAGCACGCTGAGCCAGAAGGTGGGCGATCAGCCCACCGAGCCCGCGCGCGAGTTCTGTGCCATCTCGGCCGGCTGTGACGGACCGGGGTCCTCGCCCTCGGCCACCTCGGTGAGCAGCGCGGCTGCGCTGCGCACCAGCGGCCAGGCCAGCGTCGCCCCGGTGCCGTCGGTGCTTTCCATGCCGAGCTCCAGCAGGGCCGTGGCCTGGAACAGCGACAGCGCCCGGTCGAGGCCGTGGTGGTTGTGGCTGCGACAGTAGACGCAGTAGTCGGTCACCGCCGGTGCGATGCGCGAGGCGACCATCAGCGCGGCACAGGCCGTCATGCCGTCGGCGATGACCAGGTGTCGCTTGCTGCCCGCCACCAGCATCACGCCGACCATCATGGCCATCTCGAAGCCGCCGAAGGCCGCCAGCACCTCGACCGGGTCGTTGGCCTCCTTGTGACGGCCCTGCGCGCCCTGGAGCACGCTCACCAGGTGGTTGAGGTCCTCCGGCGACATGGCCGGGCCGGACAGCAGGAAGTCGCGCAGCGGGGTGTCGGACAGCCGCGAGAGCACCAGCGCAGCACTCTCGTGCGCGCCGACGCCGATGCCGGCGCAGGCGATCACGTTGCCCGGCAGCGAGTCGGCGATCTCCATGCCGGCGCGGATGGCGGCGTGCGCCTGGTCGAGCGACATGGCCATGGTCGCGCGCGAGCTGCGCGTGCCGTGGGCGATCTTGCGCGCCAGCAGCCGGGCGTGAGGGGCCACCGGCTCGGCCACGCCGCAGTCGACCACGGACAGCTCCAGCCCCTGGATGCGGGCGAACACCGAAACGGGCAGCTGAGAACCGAGCAGCCGCGCCACCAGCTTGGCCGTCGAGACGCTGCCCGGGATGCCGATGCCGTCGACCGCCAGGCCGTGATCGGAGGCGAAGAGCACGATCTGCGGCGAACGGAAGCGTGGCTTGAGCGTGTTCTGCACCAGGCCCAGGCGCACCGCCAGCGGCTCGAGTTCGCCCAGGCTGCCCGTGGTCTCGCTGCGGCGCTGCAGCTTCTCGCGCAGGGCCTGTTCCAGCAAGGGGTTCGCGGTGGGGGTGATCAGCGATCGGTTGACCGACATGGAAGTGACGCGCAACGTGCGGCGATGCTCATTGTGCGTCAGCGCAGGAACATGCGGTACACGGGGTTGTCGGTCTCGTCCTCGCACGGGTAGGCCAGCGTCTCGAGGAAGTCGCGAAAGGCCTTCTTGTCGGCGCGCGGCACCTGGATGCCGACCAGGATGCGGCCATAGTCGGCGCCCTGGTTGCGGTAGTGGAACAGGCTGATGTTCCAGCCCGGGTGCATGCTCGACAGGAAGCGCATCAGGGCGCCGGGCCGCTCGGGGAAGATGAAGCGGTACAGGCGTTCGTCGCGCGCCAGTTCGCTGCGGCCGCCGACCATGTGGCGCAGGTGCTGCTTGGCGAGTTCGTCGTCGGTCAGGTCGAGCGTGTCGAAGCCGTGGCGGCGGAAGTTGCGACCGAGCTTGTCGGCCTCGTCCCGGTTGGCGACCGCGACGCCGACGAAGACGTGGGCCTGCTTCGAGTCGGAGATGCGGTAGTTGAACTCGGTCACTGCCCGCGGGCCGACGAGCTCGCAGAAGCGCCGGAAGCTGCCGCGCTCCTCGGGGATGGTGACGGCGAAGATCGCCTCGCGCTGCTCGCCGACCTCGGCGCGCTCGGCCACGAAGCGCAGGCGGTCGAAGTTCATGTTGGCGCCGCAGGTGATCGACACGAAGGTCTTGCCCTTGAGCTTGTGCTGCTCGACGTACTGCTTGACCGCTGCCACGCCCATGGCGCCGGCCGGCTCCATGATGCTGCGCGTGTCCTGGAAGACGTCCTTGATCGCGGCGCACACCGCATCGGTGTCGACCACCACGAAGTCGTCGATCAGCTCGCGCGCGAGGCGGAAGGTCTCCTCGCCGACCAGCTTGACCGCCGTGCCGTCGGAGAACAGGCCGACGTCCGCCAGCGTGACGCGCTTGCCGGCGCGCACCGAGCGAAGCATCGCGTCGGAGTCGTTCATCTGCACGCCGATGACCTGGATGTCCGGCCGCACCGACTTGATGTAGGCGGCCACCCCCGACACCAGCCCACCGCCGCCGATGGCGACGAACACCGCATCGATCGGCCCCTGGTGCTGGCGCAGGATCTCCATGCCGATGGTGCCCTGGCCGGCGATCACGTCCGGGTCGTCGAACGGGTGGACGAAGGTCAGCCCCTTCTCGCGCTCGAGCTCCAGCGCATGCAGGTAGGCGTCGGAATAGCTGTCTCCATGCAGCACCCCCTCGCCGCCGAGCGCGCGCACCGCATCGACCTTCAGCTTCGGCGTGGTCACCGGCATCACCACGAGTGCGCGGCAGCCGAGCTGTCGTGCCCCGAGCGCGACGCCCTGAGCATGGTTGCCCGCCGATGCGCAGATCACGCCGCGCCGCAGCTGTTCCGGGTCGAGCTGCGCCATCTTGTTGTAGGCACCGCGCAGCTTGAAGCTGAACACCGGCTGGCTGTCCTCGCGCTTGAGCAGCACCTGGTTGCCGAGCCGGCGCGACAGGGCCCGGGCAGGCTCCAGAGGCGTCTCGCGGGCGACGTCGTAGACGCGGGCGGTGAGGATCTTCTGCAGGTAGTCGGCGAGCGTCAGCGCGCGGGGGGCGGCCGTCTTCTTCGCGGGGCTGCGGCGCGGGCCGGCCATGGGCGGTCTCCAGGGGACTTTGCGGCGCCGCATCATACCTTCGCGCGCCATGCGGCCGGCCCAAGAAAAAGGCCCAGGACATTGCTGCCCTGGGCCGAATCCACCAATGGAGGAGGTGGAGGAGACAAACGGTTCGGGCGGTCGATTCGCGTGAAAACGAAACAAAACGAGCGCCGAATGCGAAGCAGTGTAGGGCCATTCATGCTGCGCCGCAATAACCTGCGCAGGGGCATCGTAGAGAGGCCACTCGAAGCGGCCATGACGCGATGCACAATCCGCGGCGCGCGCACCGAGGGGGTGCGCTGGACAGGGGAGCGCCCATGGAGTGCACGATCAGCTGGCTGCCCGGCAGCGGCATGGCCTTTCTCGCCGAAACCGGCAGCGGACACCTGCTGACCATGGACGGCGCGCCCGACGGCGGCGGCCGAAACCTCGCGCCGCGGCCGATGGAAACCGTCTTGGCAGGAACCGGCGGCTGCACGGCCTACGACGTGGTGCTCATCCTCCGGCGCGGGCGGCATGACGTGCGTGGTTGCCAGGTGAAGCTCGAGGCCAGGCGCGCGGACACCGACCCCAAGGTCTTCACGGCCATCCACATGCACTTCGTCGTGACCGGGCGGGAACTGCCCGAGGCGGCCGTCGAGCGGGCCATCCGCATGTCGCACGAGAAGTACTGTTCGGCCAGTGCGATGCTGGCCAAGACGGCCGAGATGACCACCAGCTTCGAGATCGTGCCGGTCTGAGGCCGGGCCGGGTCAGAGGCGGTGCGCCGTGGTCGTCATGACCTTGGCGGCAGCGCGCATCGCCCAGCGGACGGGAGCAGGCAGCGCCGCGGCGCCGGCGGCCTGCGCGTCGTCGGCGTGGCGGGCTTCGTCGGCGCGCATCTGGTCGACGATCGCGCGCGATGCCGTGTCCTGAACCGGCAGGCGGTCGAGGTGGCCCTCGAGGTGGCGCTCCACCTGGCGCTCCGTCTCGACGAGAAAGCCGAGGCTGGCCCGGTCGCCCGCCCTGCCGGCGAGCAGGCCGATCGCGAAGGCGCCGCCGTACCAGAGCGGGTTGAGCAGGCTCTGCCGCGCGCCCAACTGCTGCAGGCGCTGCTCGGTCCAGGCCAGGTGGTCGGTCTCCTCGCGGGCGGCCTGCTCGAACTGGCGGCGCAGCGCATCGTCCTGCGTGGCCAGGGCCTGCGCACTGTAGAGGGCCTGGGCGCAGACCTCGCCGACGTGGTTCACGCGCATCAGCGCACCCGACAACTCGCGCTGCGCATCGCTCAGTGCCGGCGGCTCCTGGGGCGGGCGCGGGCAGGGCCGGGCGGCGTGGCTGCCACCCGAAACGGTGCGCAACGCGGTATCCAGGGCGATGAGCAGGCGATCCATGGTTTGACCGTAAATGGAGTGTCGACGAAAAGTCCCAGCATAGCGCCCGGGCCTTGCGGTAGCCCCCGAAGCGCTATGGCCGGAGACGTCTGTTTGCGGGTTTTCCCGGGGCTCGGAGGGGCGGCTGACCGCAGAGTCGCCTCGTTGTGCCCAGGCAACAGCCGGCGCGAAACCCCCCCTAAATCTTTGCAAGCCGAGGGGGGGTCTGGTGGAATACGCGGCAACTTCCGCTGAGGGGGTTCGGCCTGATCTGTCCGCCAGGACGTCTGTCGATCGGGACCTCTTGTTCAACCTAGGAGATAGTCGCAATGAAAAAATCTCTGCTCGCTCTCGCCGTTCTGGGCGCGTTCGCCGGTACCGCCGCCGCTCAGTCGTCGGTGACGATCTATGGTGTGCTTGACCAGAGCATCGCCAAGCGCAACGATTGCAACCCCTGCGCCATCAACCCCGGAGCACCTGGGAGCGACGCCTGGACGGTGCAGCAGTCCACGCAGTCGCGCCTCGGTTTCCGCGGCAACGAGGATCTCGGCGGCGGTCTGTCGGCTCAGTTCCAGATTGAGCACCGTTTTTCGCCCGATACCGGCGCCCCTCTGAACAGCAATGCCTTCTGGCAAGGTCGCAGCTACGTGCAACTGACCAGTGCTGCGGCGGGTTCAATCTACCTCGGTCGCGAGTACACCCCGGCGTTCTGGATCGAGTTGAAGTCGGACCCGTTCGGCAACGACGGTGTGGGCCAGACCGGCATCGGCATCAACTACGCTGGCTTCCTGACCCCGGATCCGGTCGGTAACGGCGCCCGCTCGTCGAACACGGTTGGCTACAAGACGCCCAACATGGGCGGCTTGACCGCCAATGTGGCTGTGAGCTTGGCGGAGACATCCGGCCTGGGCCGCAACACGGGCTTCAATGTCGAGTATGCCGCCGGCCCGATCTACGCTGGCCTGGGCTACGAGAAGATGAACGACGGCTCGAGCGACGGCCAAGGGGTGATGAACCTCGCGTTCCACTACAACCTTGGCTTCATCAAGCCGATGTTCTACTACGCCAAGTCGAAGACCGGCCTCAATGGCGACACCAGTCACAAGATGTTTTTGCTGTCCGCGACGGCTCCGCTGGGCAACGGCGTGGTGAAGTTCGGTCTCTCGCGCATCACCCTGGATGTGCCGTCTGCCGCTGCGGAAGACAAGCACACCAAGCTCGGCCTGGGCTACAACTACAACCTGAGCAAGCGCACCAACCTGTACTTCGACCTGGGCAGCGCGAGCGGAGCCGCCAGCTTTGCCGGCGTCAAGGGCGAGCGCAGCACCGCCTACGCGGTGGGCGTGCGCCACACGTTCTGATTCAACGCTCGCCTCGCGCGAGCCTGATTCGAACGAGTTTGAAAGGCCGCCTTCGGGCGGCCTTTTTCATGGAGGCGCTGGTACGCGTCTCGTTCGAGTCCCCCATGAATCGCCGTCCGGCTCTCCTCCTTCTCTCGCTCGGGCTGGTCGCGTGTGCGACTGTCGATCCGATGCCGCCGTCCGCGGCGCAGGGCCCCTGGCAATCGTGGCAGACCTACGATCTGCCGGGCAAGCGCAGCACCGTCTACCAGACCCGCAGCGACGGCGGGCGCAGCGTCGTGCAGGCGCAGGCCGACCGTTCGGCCAGCATGTTCCGCCGGCAACTGCGCCTGGACGCAGTACAACTCGCGCGCGTGCAGTTCTCCTGGCGCGTGGCTGGCCTGATCGCCAACGCCGACCTGAGCGATGCGGAGGCTTCCGACTCGCCCGTGCGCCTCGTGTTCGCCTTCGACGGTGACCATGCCAGGCTGTCGCCTCGCAACCGCATGCTGTTCGATCTGGCGCAGGTGCTGACCGGCGAGCCGCCGCCCTACGCGACGCTGATGTACGTCTGGGACAACCGCGCCACGGCCGAATCGGTCATCCTCGGCCCGCGCACCGACCGGGTCCGCAAGATCGTGATCGAGTCGGGCGCCTCGCGTGTGGGGCAATGGCTGCACTACGAGCGCGACCTGCGTGCCGACTTCAGGCGCGCGTTCGGCGAAGACCCCGGCGCGCTGATCGGCGTCGCGCTGATGACCGACACCGACAACACGGCCAGCAGCGCCAGCGGGCAATACGGCGAGGTGCGGCTGATCGCACGTGACGGCACGCCGCTGTGAAGCGGGGCATCATCGGGGCATTCCCGCTTGGCGCGGGGCACGCAATTTGCTGAACTGCGCTGCCGGCAGCCTGCCGGAGCGCCGACCCCACCGATCCTCGCGAATGCTTGCCTTCATCCTGCGTCGCCTGCTGCAGGCAATCGTCGTCATGCTGACGGTGGCCTTCATCGCCTTCATGCTGTTCCAGTACGTCGGCGATCCGGTGACCAACCTGCTCGGCCAGGACGCCACGCCCGAGCAGCGCAAGCAGTTGCGTGCCGACCTCGGCCTGGACAAGCCCTTCCCGGTGCAGTTCGCGGCGTTCGTCGGCAATGCGCTGAACGGCGAGTTCGGGCTCAGCCTGCGCCAGGGGCGCAAGGTGTCGTCGCTGATCGCCGAGCGGCTGCCGGCGACGCTGGAACTGGCGATGACGGCCGGCGTGATCGCGCTGCTGGTCGGCATCCCGATGGGCGTGTACGCGGCGCTGCGTCGCGGCACGGTGCTGTCCCAGCTGATGATGACGCTGTCGCTGGTCGGCGTGTCGCTGCCGACCTTCCTGATCGGCATCCTGCTGATCCTCGTGTTCGCGGTGATGCTGAAGGTGCTGCCGAGCTTCGGCCGCGGCGAGGTGGTCGCACTGGGCCCATGGACGACCGGGCTGCTGACGATCGACGGCATCAAGCACCTGATCCTGCCGGCGGTGACGCTGTCGGTGTTCCAGCTGGCGCTGATCATGCGGCTGGTGCGCGCCGAGATGCTCGAGGTGCTGCGTACCGACTACATCAAGTTCGCCCGCGCGCGCGGCCTGCCGGATCGGGTCGTCTATTTCGGCCATGCGCTGAAGAACACGCTGGTGCCGGTGATCACCATCACCGGGCTGCAGCTGGGCTCGCTGATCGCCTTCGCGATCATCACCGAGACGGTGTTCCAGTGGCCCGGCATGGGGCTGCTGTTCATCCAGGCGGTGCAGTTCGCCGACATCCCGGTGATGGCCGCGTACCTGTGCCTGATCGCGCTGATCTTCGTGTTGATCAACCTCGTCGTCGACCTGCTGTACTTCGCCGTCGACCCGCGCCTGCGCCTGTCCTCGGGCACGGGAGGGCACTGATGACCGGCAAGCCCGCAAGCGCTGCCCACGGCGCCTACCAGCGCCTGGCCGGCTGGCATGGCGAACTGACGGCCTTCCGCCGCGACCTGCACGCCCACCCCGAGCTCGGCTTCGAGGAGAAGCGCACCGCGGCCCGCGTGGCCGAGGCCTTGCGCGTGGCCGGGGTCGACGAGATCCACGAAGGCATCGGCCGCACCGGCGTGGTCGGCGTGGTGCACGGCCAGCGCAAGGACAGCGTCCGCATGATCGGCCTGCGCGCGGACATGGATGCGCTGCCGCTGGTCGAGGAGAACGACTTCGCCTGGCGCTCGTCCAAGCGGGGCCTGATGCACGGTTGCGGCCACGACGGCCACACGACGATGCTGGTCGGCGCGGCGCGCTACCTCGCGGCCACGCGTGACTTCGACGGCTCCGCGGTGCTGATCTTCCAGCCCGGCGAGGAGGGTTTTGCCGGCGCCAAGGCGATGATCGACGACGGCCTGTTCGAGCGCTTCCCGGTCGAGTCGGTCTATGCGATGCACAACTGGCCGGCGCTGCCGGTCGGCACGATCGGCATCAACCCGGGGCCGATGATGGCGGCGTCCGATCGCATCGAGATCACCGTGCAGGGCCGCGGTGGGCACGGCGCGCATCCCTACCTGGCGATCGACCCGGTGCTGGTGGCCGCGCACATCATCACCGCAGCGCAGAGCCTGGTGTCGCGCAACGTCAGCCCGATCGACAACGCGGTGGTCAGCCTCTGCTCGGTGCATGCCGGCGAACCCACGGCCTTCGCGGTGATCCCGCGCGAGGCGCGCATCGTCGGCACGGTGCGCACCTTCCGTCGCGAGGTGCAGGACATGATCGAGGAGCGCCTGGGCCGCCTGGTCGAGTCGGTCGCGCTCGGCTTCGGCGCGACCGCGCGGCTGAAGTACATGCGCAGCTACCCGGCGACGATCAACTCCGAGCGCGAGGCGATGTTCGCGGCCGACGTCGCCGCCGGCATCGTCGGCGAGCAGAACGTCGTTCGCGCGCTGCAGCCGAGCATGGGTGCGGAGGACTTCTCCTTCATGCTGCAGGTCAAGCCCGGTGCCTACCTGCGCCTCGGCCAGGGCGGCGAGGGCAGCTGCTTCCTGCACAACAGCCGCTACGATTTCAACGACGAGGTGCTGCCGCTCGGCGCCGCCTTGTTCGCCTCGCTGGTCGAACGTTCGCTGCGACCGTCCACTGCCTGAGAGTTTCCACCGGAGACGCCATGACCCTGCGCCAGACCTTCCTCGCCACTGCTCTCGCGATCGCCTGCGGTGCCTCGTCCGCCGTCACGCTGCGCGTGGCCAACCAGGGCGACTCGAACTCGATGGACCCGCACTCGCTCAACGAGTCGCTGCAGCTGAGCTTCACCGGCAATGTCTACGAGCCGCTGGTCGGCCGCGACAAGAAGCTCGGCCTGGCACCGGCGCTGGCGACGAGCTGGAAGCAGACCTCGCCGACGGTGTGGCGCTTCGAGCTGCGCAAGGGCGTGACCTTCCACGGCGGCGAGAAGTTCACGGCCGACGACGTGGTGTTCAGCTTCAAGCGCGCTGCCGGTGATGGCTCGGACATGAAGGGCTACACCTCGTCGATCAAGGAGGTGCGCAAGGTCGACGACTTCACGGTCGACATCGAGACGACGTCGCCGTTTCCCATCCTCCCCGACGTGATCTCGCTGGTCTACATCATGAACAAGGCCTGGTGCGAGACCAACAAGGCGGAGAAGCCGGTCGACCGCCGCAAGGGCATCGAGAACGCCGCGTCCTTCCGCACCAACGGCACCGGCCCGTTCCGCACCAAGGAGCGCCAGCCGGCCACGCGCACCGTGCTCGTGCGCAACTTCAACTACTGGGGCAAGGTCGAGAGCAACGTCGACGAGGTGATCTTCACGCCGATCGGCAACGACGCGACGCGCGTGGCCGCGATGCTGTCGGGCGAGATCGACGTGATGGAGCCGGTGCCGCTGCAGGACGCCGAGCGCCTGAAGGCCAGCCCGAACCTGAAGGTGATGCAAGGGCCCGAACTGCGCACCATCTTCCTGGGCATGGACCAGAAGCGCGACGAGCTGCTGTTCTCGAACATCAAGGGCAAGAACCCGTTCAAGGACATCCGCGTGCGCCGCGCCTTCTACCAGGCGATCGACATCGAGACCATCAGGACACGCGTGATGCGCGGCGCCTCGGCGCCCACCGGCCTGATGGTGGCGCCGGGCATCAAGGGATTCGTGCCCGAGCTCAACAAGCGCGCGCCGTTCGACGCCGAAGCGGCGAAGAAGCTGCTCGCCGAGGCCGGCTATCCGAACGGCTTCGAGGTCGGCATGAACTGCCCGAACGATCGCTACGTCAACGATGGCGAGATCTGCCAGGCGGTGGCCGCCAACCTGGCGCGCATCGGCGTCAAGATCAATCTGCAGGCCGAGTCGAAGGCGACCTACTTCCCGAAGATCCTCAGCCGCAACACCAGCTTCTACATGCTCGGCTGGACGCCCGGCACCTACGACTCGCACAACGCGCTGTCCAACCTGATGGCGACGCCCACTGACAAGGGCCAGGGGCTGTTCAACCTCGGCAGCTACAGCAACCCGAAGGTCGACGAGCTGACGCTGAAGGTGCAGAGCGAGACCGACGAGGGCAAGCGCAACGCGATGATCGCGGAGGCCTTCAAGATCCACGCCGAGGACTTCGGCCACATCCCGCTGCATCAGCAGGCGCTGGCCTGGGCGATGAAGAAGAACGTCGAGCTGGTCCAGTTGCCGGACAACTTCATGCCCTTCAAGTACATCGTGGTGAAGTAACGACCGCGATCCATGCAAGAGGCTCTGGCTCGGTTCTTCGACGGCGACGTCTGGCACAGTTTCCGCGGTTCGCCGGTGGCGATGGTGGCCGCCGTGGTTGCGCTGGTGTGCGTCTTCTGCGCGGCGTTCGCTCCCTGGGTCGCGCCGCACAATCCCTTCGACCTGGCGTCGCTCGAACTGGCCGACGCGCGGCTGCCGCCGGCCTGGGACGCAGAGGGCCGCGCGAAGTACCTGCTGGGCACCGACGACCAGGGGCGCGACATCCTCTCGGCGCTGATGTACGGCGCGCGCATCTCGCTGCTGGTCGGCCTGGCCTCGGTGCTGCTGTCGGTGGTGGTCGGCGTCAGCCTCGGGCTGCTGGCCGGTTTCGTCGGCGGGCGCATCGACGCCTTCATCATGCGCGTCTGCGACGTGATGCTGTCGTTCCCGCCGATCCTGATCGCGCTCTTGATCGATGGCGTCGGCCGCGCGCTGTTCCCGAACGCGCACGACACGCTGGCCTTCGCGGTGCTGATCCTGGCGATCGCGCTGTCCGGCTGGGTGAAGTTCGCCCGCACGGTGCGCGGCTCGACGCTGGTCGAGCGCAACAAGGAATACGTGCAGGCGGCGCGGGTGATCGGCGTGTCGAAATGGCGCATCATGGCGCGCCACGTGCTGCCTAACGTCACCGGGCCGGTGCTGGTGCTGGCCACGATCGACATCGGCCAGGCCATCCTGATCGAGGCCACGCTGTCCTTCCTCGGCGTGGGCGTGCCGCCGACCCAGCCGTCGCTGGGCACGCTGATCCGCGTCGGCAACGACTTCCTCTTTTCCGGCGAATGGTGGATCACCATCTTCCCGGGCATCGTGCTGGTGATGATCGCGCTGTCGGTCAACCTGCTCGGTGACTGGCTGCGCGATGCGCTGAATCCCCGACTGCGATGAGTGCACCACTGCTGGAGGTGAAGGACCTGCGCGTCGAGTTCCCGACGCGCCGCGGCACGCTGGTGGCGCTCGACGGCGTGTCGTTCGACATCGCGCCCGGCGAGGTGCTCGGCGTGGTGGGCGAATCGGGGGCGGGCAAGTCGCTCACCGGCGCGGCGATCATCGGCCTGCTGGAACCGCCGGGGCGCATCGGCGGCGGTGAGATCCGCCTCGAGGGCCGCCGTATCGACAACCTGCCGCACGAGGCGATGCGCCAGCTGCGCGGCCGCCACATCGGCGCGATCTTCCAAGATCCGCTGACCTCGCTGAATCCGCTGTACACCGTGGGCCGCCAGCTCGTCGAGACCATCCGCACCCACTTGCCGCTGTCGGAGAAGCAGGCCCGTGAGCGCGCCATCGCGTTGCTGGCCGACACCGGCATCCCGGCGCCCGAGGCGCGCTTCGAGCAGTACCCGCACCAGTTCTCCGGCGGCATGCGCCAGCGCGTGGTCATCGCGCTCGCGCTGGCGGCGGAACCCAAGCTGATCGTCGCCGACGAGCCGACCACGGCGCTGGACGTGTCCATCCAGGCGCAGATCATCACGCTGCTCAGGCGCGTGTGCCGCGAGCATGGCGCGGCGGTGATGCTGGTCACGCACGACATGGGCGTGATCGCCGAGACCTGCGACCGCGTGGCGGTGATGTATGCCGGCCGCATCGCCGAGATCGGGCCGGTGGGCGAGGTGATCCACCGCCCGGCGCATCCGTACACCGCCGGCCTGATGGGCTCGATCCCGGCGATGGACGAAGACCGCGAGCGGCTGCTGCAGATCGACGGCGCGATGCCGCGTCTCAACGCCATTCCCGCCGGTTGTGCCTTCAACCCGCGCTGCCCGCACGTGGCCGAGCGTTGCCGGCGCGATCGGCCCGAGCTGATGCCGGCCGGTGCCACCCGGGCGGCCTGCTGGCGCATCGATGAACTGCGCAGGGAGGCCGCATGAGCGCGCCGCTGGTCGAGGTGCGCGATCTGGTGAAGACCTTCGAGGTCTCGGCGCCCTGGCTCAACCGCGTCGTCGAGGGCAAGCCCCGCCAGTTCGTGCATGCCGTCGACGGCGTGAGCCTCGACATCGCCCGTGGCCAGACGCTGGCGCTGGTCGGCGAATCCGGTTGCGGCAAGAGCACGGTGGCGCGGCTGCTCGTCGGCTTGTACGCGCCGACGCAGGGCACGGTGCGCTTCGACGGGCAGGACACGCACAAGGTCTTCGGATCGTCGTCTGCTCGAGCGCTGCACCGGCGCATGCAGATGATCTTCCAGGATCCGTTCGCCAGCCTGAACCCGCGCTGGAAGGTGCTGGACATCGTCGCCGAGCCGCTGCGCGAGCATGGCTTGGTCAAGGGCACCGCGGCGGTGGAGGCGCGCGTGGGCGAACTGCTGCAGTCGGTGGGCCTGGCACCGGCCGATGCGGCGAAGTTTCCGCACCAGTTCTCCGGCGGGCAGCGCCAGCGCATCTCGATCGCCCGCGCGCTGGCCACGCAGCCCGAGTTCCTCGTCTGCGACGAGCCGACCTCGGCGCTCGACGTCTCGGTGCAGGCCCAGGTGCTCAACATCATGAAGGACCTGCAGCGCGAGCGGGGGCTCACCTACCTGTTCATCTCGCACAACCTGGCGGTGGTGCGCCACGTGGCCGATGCGGTGGGCGTGATGTACCTGGGCCGGCTGGTCGAGGTGGCGCCCAAGGCCGAGCTGTTCGCGCGGCCGCGGCATCCCTACACGCGCATGCTGCTGGATGCCATTCCCGACATCCGCATGAGTGGGCGCTCACGCACTCCGGTGCAGGGCGAGGTGCCCAACCCGCTGAACCCGCCGAGCGGCTGCTCGTTCCACCCGCGCTGCCCGCACGCCAACGAGCGCTGCCGCAGCGAACGGCCGAAGCAACTCGCGCTGCACGGCATCCGCATCGCCTGCCATGCGGTCGAAGAGGGACGAATCTAGCGGGTCGAGCGCAGGGCCGCTCCCAAGCCGGCCCGCATCCCCTCGGCGGATCGACCGACGTACCCGTCGGGCGAGGGGCAGTCAATCCGGCAGCAGGTGCTCGCCGCGGAACAGCTCGGCAGGCGTCTCGCGGTCGCGGATCAGCCAGGCCTGGCTGCCCGACACCATGACCTCGGCGGCGCGGCCGCGCGTGTTGTAGTTGCTCGCCATGCTCATGCCGTAGGCGCCGGCGGAGAGCACGGCGAGCGTGTCGCCGGCGCGCACCGCCAGATGGCGGTCGCGGCCCAGCCAGTCGCCGGATTCGCACACCGGGCCGACCACGTCCATGGTCTGCGTCGCCTCGCCGCGCTGCGTGCACGGCACGATGCCCATCCAGGCTTCGTACATCGCCGGGCGCATCAGGTCGTTCATCGCCGCGTCGACGATGCAGAAGTTCTTCTCGCCGCCGGGCTTCAGGTAGAGCACGCTGGCCAGCAGAACGCCGGCGTTGCCGACCAGCGAGCGGCCGGGCTCGAGCACGATCTTGCGGTGGCCGTGGCCGCGGGTGTCGATGCGCGCGAGCAGGGCGCGCACCAGCGCCTCGGCCGCCGGCGGCTGCTCGTCGGTGTAGGTGATGCCCAGCCCGCCGCCGAGGTCGAGGTGGTGCAGCCGGATGCCCTGCGACTCCACCGCCTCGACGAGATCGAGCACGCGGTCGAGTGCATCGAGGTAGGGGCCGGTCTCGGTGATCTGCGAGCCGATGTGGCAGTCGATGCCCACCACCTCGATGCCGGGCAGCGCGGCGGCGCGTCGGTAGGTGGACAGCGCGCGGTCGTGGGCGACGCCGAACTTGTTTCCCTTCAGGCCGGTGGAGATGTAGGGATGCGTCTTCGGGTCGACGTCCGGGTTCACGCGCAGGCTGATGCGCGCCGTGCGGCCCGCCTGCTGTGCCACCTCGGAGAGCAGCTCGAGCTCGCTCTCGCTCTCCACGTTGAAGCAGGCCACGCCGGCTTCGAGCGCCTGTGCCATCTCCGCACGCGTCTTGCCGACGCCGGAGAACACCACCTTGGCGGCGTCACCGCCGGCGGCCAGCACACGCGCGAGTTCACCGCCGGAGACGATGTCGAAGCCGCAGCCGGCCTGGGCGAAGGTCTGCAGCACCGCGAGGTTGCTGTTGGCCTTCATCGCGTAGCAGATGAGATGGTCGCGGCCTGCCAGCGCACGCTGGTAGCCGGCCAGCGCCTCCAGCATGGCGCTGCGCGAATAGACGTACAGCGGCGTACCGAAGCGCGCGGCGAGTTCGGCCAGTGCGCAGTCCTCGAGATGCAGGTCCCGGCCGCGATAGGCCAGGTGAGGGGATCCGGGCAGCATCATTTCGATGCCGGCGCCGATGCCGCGGGCGCGGCCGAGGGCAGGGTCAGCGGGCCCTTCTGGCCGCAGCCCGTCAGCGCGAACAGCGCGGCGGAGGCGATGACCACGAGGCCGCGATGGCGTCGTGCACGCCGCCGCGCGGGGCTCGTCGATACACTAGTCTTGCACTGCAGCATGCGCGGATTATCGACCATGACCACACCCTTCGAACCCACGCCGCTCGGCGATTCCGAGTACCACGCGATCACGTCGGCGCTGCTCTCGCGCATCGAGGCCACGGTGGACCAGTGGCTGCAGGACGACATGGTCGACATCGACACCCACCGCACCGGCGGCCTGCTCGAACTGGGCTTTCCCAACGGCAGCAAGCTGGTGATCAACACGCAGCCGCCGCTGCACGAGCTGTGGCTGGCCGCGCGCAGCGGTGGCTACCACTACAAGTACTCGCAAGGCCGCTGGCTCGACACCCGCGACGGCAGGGAGTTCTTCGCCGCGTTGTCGGCCTGTGCCAGCGAGCAGGCGGGCAAGCCGCTGAGCTTCGAGCCGGCGCTCGGCGCTTGATCAGCGCTTGAACAGGTCGAGGATGCCTTTGCGCTCTTCCTCGACCACGGCGGGATCGATCGGCGGCGCCTGATCGATGCCCAGCGTGGCCACGCCGCTGCCGTCGGCGTACTCGCTGTAGTACCACTCGCCGCCGAGGTTCACGACGCCCGGCGGAACGGTGGGCTCGGCCACCGGAACGCCCTTGAGCACGCTGCTCATGTAGTCGATCCAGATCGGCAGCGACAGGCCGCCGCCGGTCTCGCGGTCGCCCAGCTTGCGCGGCGTGTCGTAGCCCATCCACACCACCGCCACCACCTGCTGCTGCCAGCCCGCGAACCAGGCGTCGTTGGAGTCGTTGGTCGTGCCGGTCTTGCCGTAGATGTCGGTGCGCTTGAGCGTGGCCTGCGCGCGGGCTGCGGTGCCGGAGCGCGTGACTTCCTGCAGCAGGCTGGTCATCACGAAGGCATTGCGCGCGTCGATGGCACGCGCGGACTCGTCGAGCACGGGCGGCTTGGGCTCGTTGAGCACGCGACCCTTGCTGTCGGTGATGCGCGCGATCAGGAACGGGCTCACCCGGTAGCCGCCGTTGGCGAAGACGCTGTAGGCGCTGGCCATCTGCAGCGGCGTCACCGACCCTGCGCCCAGCGCCATCGTCAGGTAGGCCGGGTGCTTCTCGGCCTCGAAACCGAAGCGCGTGACCCACTCCTGCGCGAACTGCGGCGTGATCGCCTGCAGGATGCGGATCGACACCATGTTCTTCGACTTGGCCAGCCCGCGCCGCATCGACATCGGCCCGTCGAACTGGCCGTCGTAGTTCTTCGGCTCCCAGGGCTGGCTGCCGGTCGTCTCTGCGCCGAAGAACAGTTCGGCGTCGTTGACCACCGTGGCCGGCGTGAAGCCTTTCTCCAGCGAGGCCGAGTAAATGAACGGCTTGAAGCTCGAACCCGGCTGCCGCCAGGCCTGTGTCACGTGGTTGAAGCTGCTCTTGGAGAAATCGAAGCCGCCGACCATCGAGCGGATCGCGCCGGTGCGCGGGTCCATCGACACGAAGGCGCCCTCCACCTCGGGCTGCTGCGTGATGCTCCAACTGCCCTTGCTGTCCTTGACGACCCGGATCACCGCGCCTCGGCGGATCGCCGTCTTGGGGTTGCCCTTGGCAGCCAGGCCGGACGTGGCGGGCTTGAGCCCGTCGCCGGTGATCTCCAGCACGTCGCCGTTCTGCAGCACCGACACAACCTTCTTCGGCCCGGCCTCGAGCACGACGGCCGCCTTGAGCTCATCGTTGTCGGGGTGGTCCTGCAGCGCCTCGGCGATGCGGGCGTCGAGATCCTTGGGGTTGGCCGGCAGGTCGACGTAAGCTTCGGGCCCGCGGTAGACCTGGCGCCGCTCGAAGTCCATGATGCCCTTGCGAAGGGCGCGGTAGGCTGTGGTCTGCTCGCCCGAATTCAGCGTCAGGTAGACGTTCAGTCCACGCGTGTAGGCCTCGGCGCCGTACTGACTGAAGATCAGCTGCCGGGCGACCTCGGCGACGTACTCCGCGTGCACGGAGACTTCGTTCTGAGTACGGTACTGGAGCTTCTGCGCCTTGGCCGCGGCGTGCTGCTCGGTGCTGATGAAGCCGTTCTCGAGCATGCGGTCGATGATGTACTGCTGCCGCTCCGTGGCCCGCTTCGGGTTGACGATCGGGTTGTAGGCCGAAGGCGCCTTGGGCAGGCCGGCGAGCATGGCGGCCTCGGCGATGGTGATCTCCTTCAGCGGCTTGCCGAAGTAGATCTCGCTGGCCGCGGCGAAGCCGTAGGCGCGCTGGCCGAGGAAGATCTGGTTCATGTAGACCTCGAGGATCTGCTCCTTGGTCAGCATGCTCTCGATCTTCAGCGCCAGCAGCACCTCGTAGATCTTGCGGGTGAAGGTCTTCTCGGTGGACAGGTAGAAGTTGCGCGCCACCTGCATCGTGATGGTGGATGCGCCCTGGCTCCGCGCCTCGCTGAGCTGGGCCAGGCCGGCGCGCAGCACACCCTTGTAGTCGACGCCGCGGTGCTCGTAGAAGCGGGCGTCCTCGATGGCCAGCACGGCGTGCTGCATCACCTTGGGGATGTCCTGGATCGGCGCGAAGTTGCGCCGCTCCTCGCCGAATTCGCCCAGCAGCACTTCGTCGGTCGAGAAGATGCGCATCGGCAGCTTCGGCCGGTAGTCCGTCAGGCCGCTGATCTCGGGCAGGTTCGGGTAGGCAACCGCCAGCGCGATGGCCGCCAGCATGAGAACCGACAGCGCCGCCGCCGCGGCGAGACCCGCCAGTGCCGCCAGGGCCTTCAGCGGCCAGGCTGCCCAGCCCGGCAGCTTCGAGGCGGCACTGCCGCGGGACGCGGGGGCGCTCTCAGCCGGGCGCTCTGAATCGCTCATGGATCTCCATCGAAGCCGAAACTCATTATAGGAAGCGTGCCATGCATCAATTTGTCACGGTCCGAAGGTCGGGAAGCGGGGTGCCGATATGGCATCCGGGGCGACTTGAAAAGTGCTTACAAGGGCGTCGCGTCTCGTGTGAGTTTTGCAACGAGCG
>VFQN01003110.1_pt1 | contig 24415 bp, 25 predicted proteins | sample 3512371 | NCBI WGS metagenome assembly VFQN01 (sample SAMN10412370, study PRJNA504923) | tailings metagenome | isolation source: Replicate 2 from Balatoc abandoned mine | place: Philippines: Itogon, Benguet | collected 2017-08-28 | reverse complement strand
TGCAGGCGGCTGGATACAGCACGACTTTGAGTACTTTGGTGGCTGATCGTTGGCTCGGTTGACGCATGGGGAGGAGCTTAGGTGGTACACAACAACACTATTCCTTTTGGCGGTTGGTTGGCTAAGGAGGCACACTAAGGCACTATGTACAGTAGAGGCTGGGAGCTGATGGTACACTAGTACAAGAGTTGACACTACCTTGAGTGCTGCTGCGCGCTCGTACATCAAATGTGCTACTCACATTATACGACTCCGTTGCTTCGCCTTTCCTGATAGGTGTGGTCGGGACCAGTAAGGATCGTGTGGCCACACCACCTGGATTGTAACATAAAATGCCAAAAAAAATAAAAAAAATACAGGAAAGTCGCAGGAGATGCACTTGTTCATGATTGTATTAGTGCACAACTTCAGGCCTGCCGTAGTCTGCCAGGTTTCCACGAGAGGTCGTGGAGGGTGTGCCTCCTCACCTGCCGTGGAAGGAAATCGACGGGGTTACCTCCCACATGGCGCTAGGCGACGACGGTCACAAATGTACGACCGCCCCGCAGGATGCCCCACATGCCGTAACGTTAGAAACTATTGTTACTATTCATCCATTGTTACTTCTCATCAACCGGCTCTTGCAGAAGCGGGGCACGCAGGAGCAAAAACAGAAGGAGCAGCTTTTGCAGGCTTGCGCAAATGGATATGATCTGGACAGAGTATGCATTGCTATAACGTTTATTCACCTAGAAGTTCGGGATAATGGCTCGTCAGGCATCACCTGCGGGCTCGGTCCCACGGGACTGCGAGGGCGTTCAGCGGCTTTTGGCGCTCTCGGGCCGCTTCCTGGCGCTGCAGACCACCGACAGCGATGGCGCTATAGACCTATCGGACGACCTAGCATCTAGCGGATGCATCCGCAGCCTGGTCGAAGTGTCGCGCCTTATGGGCGCAATTATACCGCATTTCGTAGACCTGCGTGAACACGCGGACAAAGAAATGGCCCGACATGCGGGCGAGGTAGCGGCCTACGTGATATCGTCTGATGCAATATCGAAGGCATCTCGTGTCGCTGCTGAGGCAGCGCAGCGGTTGGGCAGCAAGTGCCCCAAGGGCGTGGCCAGCTGTGCGCAGCGGTGGGTGCTTGAGTGCGCTTGCGCTGTTGCTCACATCGCCGAAAAAGATAATGTGCAAAAATGCAACCGGGCACTGGGACTGTGGTGGTGCCAAACCAAAGGTTAGCGTCTGGCTGCTGGCTGCCAGTGGTGCAACCCTGGTCACCCACTGCACTGCGTGCCATGCCGACGGTCCCTCACCATGCCACGCACCATAACACTCCTTGTTCCACAAGGGCCCTCGTACCAAGTGTTTCTCGCAGTAAACCCAGACTTGTCATCTCCACTCTTCCCCCGGCGCTTGCTTGCCCCACCCGCAGCTTCGCCTGGGCCGCCGCTGCCCTGCTGTCCACCTGCGCCACCGCATGCAAGGCCCTGGTGGTCGGCATGCGCGCCTTCGCCATCAAGCCCTCCGACCCCGTGGCCCGCCACGTGCCTCACCTCGACACCGCGACCGCCCGCGAGACCCTCCTGCAGCAGCTGACGCAACCCGAGCCACTGGTGTCACTAGCCAAGGCCGTCCATGCCGCCGCCGCCGCCACCGACCCGGCCGCCGCCACCTGCGATGCCCACCGCCCACCGCCAACCAGCATGCATCCAGCCATTCTCGAAGTCCTGCAGTTGCGCAGCAGACAATTCATCAACCTCAAGCTACCAAGGCCCTCCGATTTCGCCGCCTTCGCCTCCGCCGCCACCGCCGCTCCTCCCTCTCCTGCCCTGCCCTGCCACGGTGCCTCCCACCTGGGCCTGCTGGCGTGGTCCGCCCGCCTGGCGCAGGACGTGGCGTGGCTTGTACGGCAGGACCTGGTGTCGTACAAGGAGGCCGAGGAGACCATGGAGATCATGCGTGGCATGGGGGCTCCCCTGCCCAGGGATGTGGAGCAAGCGGAGTCTCGGTACGTGTCAGCAAGGGGGCTGGTTGCGGCGCTAGAGACGTCCAGTGTGTTGGAGGCGCTGACAAAGGCACTGCGCTTGCTGCCGCCGTTGCCGGGAGGTGTTGACGACGGGGGCAACGGTGGCGGCAGCTGCGACGCGGGCTGCGTGCTGGTCCCTGGCGTGGGTTGCGGCCGGGCGGACGCGGCCGAGCTGGTGTGCGCCGTGTGCAGCCTGGGCAGCTGCTGCCACAGCCTTGGCGTGCTGCTGGGCGAGGTGTGCGGCGGGGAGGGCGCGCTGCGGCACGAACCGCTGGGGCTGCGCCTGGCGGCGGTGTTGATGTTTCCTGACACCCAGATGTTCATGACGGCCCTGCTGGAGCGGGCGGTCAGGGATGTCGAGGCGATGGATGAGGAGGGGCGGCGTGAAGCGGGTTCGTTTTGGGACACCGGCGTTGCACAACTGCTTGACCACCTCCAGATGAGCCGGTTGCTGGAGGAGGCGATGGTGGGCTCCGTGCCGCCTGAGCAGCTGGAAGGGGTGGAGCAGCTGTCAGTGCGTGGGGCGCAGGGGCAGGGACAGCAGCGGCAGCAGCAGAGGGCCCCGGGGGTGGGCCGGGAGCTGGCGCACGCCACGCTGCTGTGCGGTCCCCTGACAGTTTGGACGTGCATGGTGCGAATGAGGTTTTGGGACAGAGATGCTCTGTTCGCAGCCATCAAAAGTAGCAGCCTCAGCCCCAGCGCCAAGCGCGCGTTGGAGATGCGTTTCGAGTTCGTACAGTCGTCGCTTTTGGCCATGCAGGACACGTGCCGGGCCCTGCGCGCCACGTGCCTCCTGTACCGCCACCACCCGCACCTGCGCGCCCGGCCGCCGTGTGGCGCCGTACAAAGGCTCTGGGTGCTGCGCGTCCCAATGCCCGTCGTGTACGGCTGTTCCGTGCACCTAAAGCGCGCAGACGCAGGGCCCACGCGCCCGCGGACCGCCCCGCTCCTGACCGCTTTGGACGCAGAGCCTGCGATGGCCCTAGACCTCATAAAGTCAGTGGAGGGGGCGATGTATCTACCTGTGGCTCTGGAAGCAGCGGCGTGGGGCCTGGCGGCGGCGTGCGACATCGGCCTGCAGGAGCGCGCCGTGGCTGCGTCGGCGGCGACGGCGGCAGCAGCTGGGGGTACCGAGGTCGTGCCCGAGTGGAGCTGGGTGGCCAAGAGCCTGGTGGCGGGGCTGTGGGCGGCGGTGGGGGCGGTGGACGTGCAGAAGGAAGGCGTGGGTAGATTGGCCGAAGGCGTGGCTGGCGGGCTGGCCCGCGCCCGCCTGCTGCGTTCGCTTGATACTTTTGTACGGCTGTACGGCGACGCCGCCTTTGGGCCCGCCGTGGACCGGTGGCACGTGATGGCGGGGCTGTGCTCGGCGGTGCGGGCGCTGTGCGCCCTGGCGCAGCTGCCGCTGCTTATGGCCCCGGGCGCGGAGGCCCCGTCATGGTTTGGCACGCTTCATGACCTGCCGCTGGTGCAGCGCACCAACGAAGGGGCGCAGCAGAAGCAGGTGGGGGACCTGTGCGGGCTGCTGCTGTCAATGGGCAAGTGGGCTACAGCCCTGGTGTCGGGGCTGGAGGCGGCGGAGGGCGCAGGCGGGCAGCAGCAGCGGCAGCGGCAGCAGCAGCAGCAGCAGCAGCAGCAGGAGGGTTACAGGAGGCACATGCTGGTAGCCCACGCACTTGACGAGCTGGTGGGCGGCCTGGTGGTGGCGGTGGACCGGGCGGCGCGGCTGGCGGGCGAGATGGAGGAAGCAGCCGCCGCCGCAGCAGCCAGCGGCGACGCCGCGACGGGGAGCGACACCGCATCTTGCAGCACTGACCAGCAGCAGCGCAAGCCCCCCGCCGAGCCTGATCCCACTGAGACGGGCTCCCAACCTCCCGGCATTGCTGCTGCTGCCGCCGCCGCCGCCGCCGCGTCCCTCCGAGGCTGCGTGGTGTTCGCCTGCCGCGCCGCCTGTTGGGCCGCTTCCCCGCGCCTAGAGGCCGCCTGCCGCGTGCTGCGGGAGCTGCCGGAAGGTGGACGCTGGCCAGAGGTCCGCCCAGACGACGCAGACAGCAGCGCAAGCCCGGCAGAGGTCCGCATACCCGGCCTCCCCTCCGGTGCGCGCCTCGTGAGGAACCCCATGCTCTCGCCCCGCAAGCGCTCCTACCCATCGCTTCAGGTGCCCGTCAGCTACCCCACACGGGGGGCGTACCTGCAGGGTGCGGCCAATACGCTGAGCACCACGGCGGGCTGGCTGGGCTGCCCCCTGGGGGCGTGGCTGGGGGAGTGGAGGCAGCTGCTGCCCGCACGGCCGATGCAGCTTCTGGAGGGCGGGTGCAAGTTCGTGGCGGTGGTGGCGGGGGAGGTGGGGACGGGCAGGGGGCCGCAGGGCGCGGCGCCTAAGGAGGAGCACCTGCGGCTGTTGGTGCAGGGGGTGGCGGCGCTGCACGGGGTCCTGGTAGGCCTGGCCACGCACGGGGATAACGCAACGGTTGAGAAGGTGTCTGAGTGGCTGGCGGATGCGGCGGTGGGTGGGAGTGGGAGCGACGCGGGGGGGCGCAAGGATGGCTTTGAGCTGGCGGACCTGACGCAGGCTTTGGAGGATGCAGTGGGTGCGGCAGGCAAGGCTGGAGGGCCGGGGGTGAGGGAGTTACGGCGCTCGGCAGCTGCGCTGTCCCTGCTGCTGCAGGTGCTGGAGGGTGCTGGCGGGCAGGTGGCGGAGCTTCGGAGGGTAGCGCAGCAAGTCAGGGCCGCGGGCGGCGCCGAGGGGAGCAGCGGCGGCGGTGGCGGCGGGGCGGCGCAGCGGGTGTGGGGCAGGGAGCAGGCGGAGGCGGCGGCGGGGGCTGCGGGCGAGGTATGGTGGCCCAGGGCGTGCGCCTACCCGGAGTGCCGCAACTTCAGTGGGGCGACGGAGGCGGAGCTCAAGCCCAAGCTGTGCGGGGGGTGCGGGGAGGCGCGGTACTGCCGCCCGGAGTGCCAGAAGCTGCACTGGAAGGCCGCGCACAAGCAGGAGTGCAAGAGGAGGGGCGGCTGAGGTGGTAAGGAATGGATTTCGGGCTGCTGAGGTGCTGAGCTGTAAGTGTGCCGTATCAGGAGCATGTGGGACTGTTGTGTGAGGGCTAATGTCGTACGGTAGATGGTGGAGGTGAGGGGGGGTGGCGTTCACCATTGAGGATGGCGGCCTTGGCGGTTGTGGCACTCAGTGCCGTACAGGCCGCGATGTGTTAGTTGGCACCGGACGCGGACCAGACTTGGTCAAACAGCATGATTAACCAGTATGTGTGATAGTGCGTTTGCTGCCTGGCACGCTCTGCATGCGTGCCCTGCAGACAATGCTGCTTTTCTTCGTACGCAAGGCGGTGTTAATCGAGTGCTAAATTCACAAGTACGGTTCCGGGACGCTGGGTAGCACCAGGGCATCATTGTGCATTTTGGGGCAAGGGAGAAGAGCGTGCCGCTTGTTAGCTTCTATTCAGCATGCAAGGCCCAGTACCGGCAAAGCTGGCCAGCTGGGCTTGCACTGCACTGCACCAACGTGACCCTGGATACGGCATCTGACGGGTGCCCTGTGGGCTCTCGTTACCGCGTCCAACAAGCCGTGAGCACCAGCTGGCGCCAGTGCGAATTGTGACCGTCGTCAGAGTGCAGTCGGAGAAGACTTGAACCTAAGCACGCCTCTATCGCCCAGCTGCACAGTGCAGACAGCAGCGATGAGCATTGCCCACACTCCACAGGACCCTCAAGATTACCGTGACCGTGGACTCTGCTCCAAGTAACTCCTTACAGCTTCAGTGTCAGCCCTCCGCCGCGCGCGGGCACGTAAAATCCAGCCTCCGCCAGCCACCCGCTTGCCTACACGGTACTCTCCGGACATACCCGCCACCGTCCTCTTTCCCATTGCAGAACACCAACACGGCACCCCGCCACGTACCGCACAACGGCATTGGCGCACAGTCACCAGTGCCGGGGGGGCCTACCATGTCCCACGTCCCAGGGTCGCGCAAGCAACTGCCAGACCCCAACCGTCCTGCCCAGGGTACCGTACCGCTCACAATCTGCACGCGCACCGCCATCCCTTCTCGTGCCACGTATTAGCCGCCTGACTGAGGGAAGTCTACGGTCCTGTGTCACACGTACTGGACGCTCCCAATAAGTACCACGACGCTCGCCAAGTCCCCGCCTCGGTGCCCCGCATGCATACTTGCGTGCATATCCAGCCCCCGGGCAACCAAAGCCGCCAACCTGCACGACAACACGCTCACACTACCCGAAATCCCCATCATCCTGCGCACATTCACAGTTTTACGCCTCAGAGACACAGTCCCACCGCCCGCAACCCCACCCCCAAACGCCAGCTCCCCACGTGTCACCGCCCCCCGTCACCGTCACCGCCCCCAACCTGCCCCGCTCTCCCAATCGCCTTCATCTGCGCCTCAAACCGCGCGGTCGCCGCGCCGTACAGCGCCATGTCATGCTTGTTCGCCGTACGCAGCTGGCGTACAAGCTCCTGGTCGATGGGCTGGTATTTGCCGGCGTTGTTGTGCCAGTGGATCTCCTTGGGCGGCTTGTCGCCCGCCTGCCCCAGCACGTGCTGCACGTACACCATGGTGTCCAGCACACGGCTCGTCAGCCCCACCACACAGAACTCGTCCAGGTGCGCCAGCGCCGACTGCAGCAGCGCCGGTGTGTCGTACTTGACGGGGCTGCCCGCCTGGCAGCAGAACTCCCCCGCCAGGACACGTGTCATGCGGTTCCTAGCGATGGATTGGCCCTGCAAGAACGAGTGGGTGGTGTGCATCAGTGCAAGCCGGGCCAGGAGGGCTTGGCGGGCTGGGTTTGCTACGGCAGGACCTTGACGCAAGAAGGGTGCTAGGGTTGTTCAAGGAGAGCCGAGGCAAAAGGCACGATAACACGGTACAGGCTGGCGCTGCTCCTCTGCCGTGGGGGGAGTCTTGCACACAACCGTTGCACCACCAATGCAGCGCCACAGCACAGCGCATTTTGCGCTCGGACTTGCCCTTTGGGCGATGCTTACATATCCTTTGCGTCGTGCACCTGCTCACATTTCAGCGCGTTCCTCCAGCACGCCGCAAACTGTCACAACTCCGTGCACCAGTCCCACAGCCCGCACACCCAGCTCGCCTTCCTTGCGCCCCCAAGCCTGCATGAATAGCCCGGCTCCCTGCTCCGCACATCTCAGTGCCCAGCCCCCTACCTCTCCGCGGCTACCCTGCTTGTCAAGCCTCTTCCTCTTCGCGTGCAGGCACCAGCGTTTCCGTGGTTCCCTGACGCCTTACACGCTTTCTCCCGTTTTACGCGTACCCTCCCCCACCTCTGGGTGACGGATGAAGTAGGCATCCACGGAGCTGTTAAGCGCCAGGGGGTCCTCATGCCGCCGCAGCATGTAAAAGTGACTAACTGCGCGCTCAGCTGGCTCGCGCAGGTTGACTATGAGCAGTGTTGTGTTGCGGTGCTGCGGCGGAATGGCGGCCACGATGCGGTAGTCGTGGTGGCTGGAGGTCAGCTTGCAGCCCTTCTTAAAGTGCTGCCCACTGCCTAGGGTGGAGTTGTAGTAGGCGTAGTTCTTTGCGTTGCAGGCGGGGTCGCCGCCCTGTGCTGAGCTGGGTGTGCACTGGTATGGCATATGCCTGCCGGGGTGTGGGAGCGGGGGGATGTCCAGGTTGGGGGACGTTGGGGGAAGCGGAGGTGCAGGGGCAGTGGTGTGCTGCTTGTGCAAAGCAGGTCAGCAGGGGTGTGTTGCTTGTGGTTGCAGTAGCGGCACGGCATGTCAGTGTGTGATGTGTGGGAGCGTGCTTTTTCATTGCCAGGCCGGTTAGCTGGGAGCGTTTGACACGCCCACGTGGCAGCACCTGCGTGCACATGAGCTGTGACGGTGTGCAACCCGTGTACGCACCAGCCAACACCCGCGTATGGTCATGAACACGTTCCTCATTAGGTCACTCCATGGCCCCCCACCCCCTCGATCCTGCCACGCACTACTCTCTCCTGGCCCGCCAGACCCGCTGTAGCACTCCATGTGCGCGTCCCTGGGGCCAGAACCCCATAGAGCCACACCCCACACGCTATGCTCGCTTCGGTAATGTCAGCCATCATGCTGCGTTGGTCCCAGACGCTTCGGACCCACTTCAGGTAGTTGCAGATGGTACTCCGCTTGGGAAATCGCCGCTTGACAGCTGTTTGTAGGAACGTCCGCAAAGATGTCCCCCCAGTCTTTTCTATGTGTAGTAGCATAACATGATCGACAACTTTGGGGCAGCAGCCTGGTAGGTCTGGTCTACAGTATTCGGGCTTGGCCACGCCCTTTTGTCCGCGAGCTGCTGCAATGCAGTACGTTAAGCATAAGAACAGCCACAAAGCATACGCAGTTGTCCCCATGGTAAGTTTTACCGCAAAGCAAGCTGCGAAGCTGCAGCCGAACTGCTATTTGTCCATGGCTACTTTGCCAGGAACAACAGATGTTACATCGAGAGCTGTGTCTGCTCGAACAACAAGTCATCGGCGAAGTCGGCGAAGTCAGGGCCGGTTAACTGAAACAACCGGCACGGTCTCCCCTGTAGTAAGTGGTGGGCCCAGTGCTTCCTATCTTGACATACTGCCTCTCTTCACCAGAAACGCGAGGCGACCGCGGCTTTGGATGTTGGCGTGTTGTACACGAGTGAGCTCCACCAGGCTCCACACAAAACATACCCAGAAACACAATGCTGCAATGCGGCCACCATCAGCCACCGGCCTGTCGCTACATCTCAAGCCACCATGCGCCCTGCCGTGGTCAAGGGCTCAAGATAGCAATTGCCCGAGGCAGGCCGCGATTTCAACAACATGTGTCACAATGCGACGCCACGTAGTCAAGTCTGAGGGGGTGCAGCTGCTCTCAGAATGCGGAAAGCGCAGGCGAGGGGAGTGAGGCTCAGCAGGGCACAGCACAACACCGTACTGACATGGGCAAAGTGCAGCGGAGGGCGCTGCACGTGCGCTGGACACCCCTACCGGTACTTCCACCAGCAAAGGTGGCGGCTGGAAACACCTACTGTATTGCTCCACCATGATGGACCTCCGCCGTACGCAACTCGTAACAGTTGTGTCCAGGTCACGCCATGCTCAGGTGGCCCCAGCCAGATTCACCGCCTTCACATGCTACCAAGCCTCACTCACAAACCCTAGGTACGCTTTATGCTTGTACCTGGCGCCCAGATAGGCCGAGACTCCCAACATCGCCCCTCCCATCTTGAGTACTTGAGCCATACGTAGCACTGCGAACAAGCTGTACTCGTGAGCTCCCCTTACCAAGCAAAACCGGTTGAACCATTCGCCCTTCGTGTAATCGGGAGGCATGCACGACAGCCGGATTTGCGTAACCGGCACAACTACGATGGTACACGAGCCTTTCTACGCTACCTCCTCGCCCACGACCTCCAGTACCATGAAACCACTACCATGAGTATGCCTGAAAACCAGTTCCCCTCCGAACACCGAGGACTCAACGTCTACAAACCAGTCCTTGGCGTAGAGCGCCCGACAGGGTGTTGCCCATGTCGTACCCTCATTTATTGTCTACAGCTTCCCACGCAGCAAGCACCGTCGCCACCAACCCAAACTCCAAAACCCCAAGCACACACGCCCCCAGGCCAAACCCGCACCCTGCCAACCCGCACACGCACTCCCCATCATGTACCGTACTACACCTACCATTCCCAATCCTCATTCCTCATCAAACGCTTAACATGCGCGCTTTACGGCTGGCGCCGCCGGCCCCGGCATGCCCCGCATCTCCCCCAGCAGGAAGCGCCACCGTGCCCTGGCCTGCAGCGCCCCCGTCACCGCCAGCCCCAGCACGTGCCCCGCCGCGCACCGGCCCACCGCCCACGCCAAGCAGCAGGCCAGCCCCGCCCCGGGCGTGCACAGGAAGGACATGAGCATGGCCACCTCACCCAGGCCCCGGACGAGGATTGTCAGCATGTACGGCGCCACGCGCATCTGCAGCAGGGGGGAGGCGGGGTGGGCAGGAGCAGGGCCAGGGGAGGCACGTTGGCGGCGACGGTGGGACTGTGCACACCGGTGCATCACAAGGGTGCGGGGAAGCAGTTGCTGGTGTGTCCTGCATTCTACCTCGTTTGTACCGTATGGGTGATACTACCTGAACATCGCCTGATCGCATCCTGGCAACACACCCACGGACCACGGAACACCAGCGCTCGTCCCGTCAGCACCCCAGCTGTGCCCACGGCCCCGCACCTGCTCCGCCACCGGTATCATCAAGCCGTTGGCGAACAAGTCCAGCCGCAGCCGCATGAGGGACACCCAGCTGGCGGGCGCCGCCAGCAGCCGCGCCGCCACCGCCCACATGACCACACAGCGCAGCGCGTTCACCACCAGCAGCCGGGCCTCCCGCCGAGAGCACCACACGCGACTCGGACCCCGCGCAGACAACGCTGCATTGGCCGCCCCGGACGAGCCCACAGCAGCAGGGGAGTCCATCCAGCCCAGCAGGTGCGCCGTGACGCGCACCAGCGTCACAAACAGCAGCACCGATTCGCGGCGCAGCAGCGCCATCAGGCCCAGCTTAGCGGCCTGCGAGGCGCAAATCATCACGTTTACGCCCGCGAATACGTCAAAGGTGGGGGTCCACCGCTGCGTCCACCATGCAGCGTACGCCGCCTCCAGCTCCAGATGGGGGAACGCCAGAGCCGGCCACACCGCGCCGCTCGCCCACTGCGTCAGCCACGCCGGCGCGTGCTTCCGCAGCAGCACCTCCCCGCCTCGCCACGCCCGGTCCACACCCAGCCGAGCTGCCCAGGCCACCGCCCCATCTCGCACCACGGCGCTGACGACACCACCGCCGGCCCCGCCGCCATCCCCATTGCGCTCCGCCTCGTTGCCAACATCCGCTACAGCCGCCTGGGCAGCAAAGTCTGCCGGGGAGTCTCCTCCGCCTCCGTCCCTGGCCCCACGGAACCACGCCACCCGCGTCTCGGGCCACCGCAGGAAGACCAGCGCCGCCAGCGGCCTGCCACGTGCGGCCGGCAGCGCCGCCAGGATGTGCAGCGGGCTTATGCCGTCCGCCACGTGCCCCGCGCACACCTCCCATCCCGAGTCGCACCCGTGCGCGTCCAGCCACCCCGCCAGCGCCCACAGGGCCCCGAAGGAGCCGCTGGAAGCCGCCTGGTGCAGAAGGGAAGTGCCATCGGGGCACAGATAGCGGGCAACCAGCTGCGGCGGCACGCCCAGCTGTGTGTGCAGGCCGTGCAGCATGCGCTGGGCGCAGGCTGGCATGCCGGCGGACAGGAAGTGGCGCAGCAGGTGGAAGCCCAGGCAGCTGGCCACCAGCGCCTTGCGCACCAGCAGCAGCCGCAGCTGCGCACCCAGCTGCACCTCACCTTCGCCCTCAGCCTCGTCCCGGCCGCCGCTCTGCGCCTCGCCAGTTGCCCCTGTGCACGCAGGCACCAGGGCGGGGGCATTGCCAGGCTCTGCCTGCAGTAGTGACCACTCCAAGCCCCAGCACGACGGCTCCAAGCGACGTGAACTGCGGCCGTTGGGCTTGTGGGCCGCCGCCTGCGCTTGCTCTGGCCCTCCCAGCTCCGACAGGGCCGTGGCTAAGTCCAGGAACACGCCGAAGTCCTGAACCAGGCCTAATAACTCCTGCCGCCAGCCGCCGGTGCCACTGCTGTTGCTGCTACTGCTGCTGCTGCCAGCTTCCGCTGATGGCTGTTCCCGCCGCCGCCACTGCTGCTGCTGCTGCTGTTCGCGCATGAGCCCGCAAAGCGCCATCTGCGCCATCTCAAACGCAACCGCCCTGCTCTCCACCAGTAGCACCTGAGCTGCCCGGCCGTGCACCCCGCCCTGCGACACCTCTACCTGCAGCAGCCCCTCGCTGCGGGTGGGGGCCACGGCCACCGTCACGCGATCCCCCGGCACCAGCACCCCCTCACGCCCGAACAGCTTTCCCGCCGCCGTTGCACCACCACCGCCACCGTTCGCGCTAGGGCTCTCTTCTCCGAATAGGCTGGCCGTCGTCACCCAGCCGTTCGACCGCAGCAAGGAAGCTGCCGGAACATGCCGCCGCCGTGCAGGGCCCTCCCCTGCCACCGCAACCGGCAGGAAGCTGCCCTGCTGCCGTGCCGTCACCTGCAGCTCCGCCGCCTGCGCCGTCGCCGCCGCTCCACCTTGCACACCGTCATTCACACACACGCACTCGAGAAGCAGCGGGGAGGTGCGGGCTGCTCGTTTGCCGGACCACCACCCTCCCTGACTCGTGGTGCACAGCACTGGCACCACGGCCATCAGGTCCGGGGCAGCCGCTGGACAGGCCCTGGCGCTGCCAACGGGCGCCTCGCCTTCGCCCTTGCTGCCCGGATGTGCGCCGGCCGCTGTCGACGGCAGGTCCACTTTAAAGAGCTCAGACCCATTCTGTACCGTAATTGTGCGGCCATCCAGCAGCCCTGACTCCTGAGCCACTTGGAGCGTGTGCGCCAAGGGGCCGGGCAGCACATTGAACTGCACAACAGGGTCCCGGTTTGTAACCTCCTTGCCCGGCTGCTGGCTGTCGGCGCTCAGGGCTCCGCTGGTGTTGGTGCCTGTGCCGTCGTTGCCGCCGAATACAGGATGGGGCTCCTCGGGAGCCATATTGGCGGCGTCGGCGTCGGCGGCTGGTGGTGGTGCTGGTGCTGCTTGTGCATGCTGCTGCTGCTGCTGAATGTGAGGCAGCTCCATGACGTCCAGCACCAGCTGTATGCAGCCGCGCCTCATGTACGTAAATAGCACCAGCTGCGCTGGGTCGGGACTGTGCTGCTGCTGCTGCTGGTGCGCCAGCTGCACGCTGGAGGCCCAGTCCGCCGGCATGTCCTCCGGCTCACGGCCAGGGATCTTGACACTGACCCGGACCTTGCGCGTCTGGCTCTGGTAGCCATACGAGGCTGCACCCGTCGGAGCTGCAGGGTAGCTAGGGCCCGCAGCTCCAGCTCCGCGAGCGGTTGTGCTGGTGCTGGCAGCGCCCTCTCCTACTGCTGCCGCCGACACCAGGCGGCGCGCCAGCTCGTATGCTTCGAGGCTGACTTGCCGGTCGTCGTGCTGCTGGTGGTGGTGGCGCCTAGTGGGTTGTGACGGTGGGCAGCCGGTGTCTAGCAGGCGGTCAATGCGGACCGGCTCCAGGTGTCTTGGCGTTGCAGCTGCCGCGACAGCGCTAAGGAGCTCTGGGTTGGAGCAGCACATCATGGAGCTCCGGACGGGCGTGTGCTGTCGGAGCAGCTGGTGGGCCGTGGCGAGAGCTTTGGCGTGCTTGGCGTTTGGCCGCAGTACAGAGCGACCCCTTGTGGCGATCAGCCAGCTGACGATCCAGTACACGCAGTAAAGAATTGTGAGCACCGCGAGAGCAGCTACCAAATGCTGGCAGCACTGGAAGGGCTGAACATGTTTGTCACGCAGCTGAGAGCGTGAAGCGAGCCAGCAAACCAGCAATGCGCAGCAGCTGTCTATCATGGCTACCGGTATGAAGTCCACCAGGGACGCTGCCTGCACAAGGGCAAAAACAAGGTGTACGTAAGCCAATTGACCCGCGTCCAGACAGCATCATCGCATTTATGAGCACAAAGCCAGTACTCACCGCCAGTAGACAAAGGCCAGTACTGATGAAAACGCAGCACCGGCGGTTCCAGGCAGCGTAGGGTCCTCCATCGTTGCCTCCCACTACGAGCTGGGCAGAGAGGACTCCCAGCGCCAGCGCAGTTATGCAGAGTCGCCATGACTTAAACTGAAGGACAGCCATAACGGCTGTGAGCAGGACAGCGGCTGGCACGACTGCGATGTCCGAACTTGTCGCAGTACTTGAGTGCCAAGGGGCCCAGGCCAGCGTGCCAAAGGAGCCTACTATAGCAAGGCCTCTCAGTAGGTAGCTAGCCAAGGGCTGTCTCCCTGGCACTCCCTGGCAAGGTGACTTTCGGGTTGAAGGACCCATACAGCCGGAAGCCCATTGTTTGGGGGACTCTCCCATACTTTTCATGCGTTGAATATGGTCAACCTTGTGTGGGCATTACGCTGGGGTTCATTGAAGCTGGCAGCGGTTTTAGTTCATGTGGTGAGAAGGTTTCCAAGCATCTTGCATATCTAACACCATGCTTTCAGTAACGACGATTGCGGTCCAAGACGCAAGAGTCTGCACGCAGGAGTCCGAGAGGCTGCACGCGTGCACGCGGTGAGAGTGTGAGTCATCCAGTCATGCGGTACGATCGCATGATGCGGCGCTGACGCAGTCGGGAACGAGGTTCCGCACAGATACACCCTTACAGGAAGATACTTATGGACGTGTTGGCTCTGCGAAAGCAGCAGAAAGTGTGGATTGCACCAAGGCTGTCCGGACTCTGACGTACAGGGCACGAGGGCAGTGCGGTGCCAGACCATGATGAAAGGATTGGTGCATGCGTTGCCCCTTCGGATGGCTTTGAGCCACTGGTCCTGGCCCTCGTAATCAACTCGTAATCAACTCAACGCCACCCCAACGCCGCCAACACCCACAACTGTTAGGGGCACGTCCTTGCGACGCAGCCGCCCTGTGCCACACAAAGCCGCCACACTCGATTATGGAAGCCAACGTCCCCGGCCGGCAAGGAGCTGCCCTAACACATGCACGCCCATGCCGGCTACGGCTCGCGGCCCCTCTACAAGTACACACTCCAGTTACACAGTGCGGAGACGCCAGACATGTGCCCCTTCCACGTGGACGTACCCCAACCCCCGATCACAACCAGCACTACTTCACCTGCCCACGGCCTGCGGCTCCCCTATTTGGCTGAGCATGGGGTCAGGCTGCTGCATCCACTGTAGCCCCCGCTGGAAGAGCGCTGCACGCTGCGCGGCCGTGAGCTGTGTGCGCAGCAGGCTGCGGCCTTGCGGCTGGTTGGCGCTCGATTTGAGCAGCTTGCGAGCTCCTGCGGCGGGTCAGTGCGGGGGCCGGCCGTAAATCCGTTGAGCGCTACGCACGCATGCAGGATACCGGAGTTGATACAAGCTGAATCCGAAGCTGAAGGCAGCCTGCTCCCAGCTTGGCCACGCGCCCACGCCATGCTGCGATAGGACACAGGCGCATGTGGACGTCGTACGACAGGCCAGGTGGGGACTGGACCAGGCAGTAAGGCAAGGGCAGGACGGCGCTGCACCGCGCGGCCTTTGCCCTACGGCCCTTAAGCTTCGTACGACAGTCCAGGTCCTCTGCTTCTAGTCAAAGACATTACCGGTACTTCTAGACAAAGCTTCACCTTGAGCCCGGAGGCATTCTCCGCACTGGCCCCGCATACCGTTACCAGGCACAGCTTCACCACGGCAAAATGCACGCCCAGCACGTGGCCCATGCGCACAGTATCCCTGCCCCCTACCTGCCGACTTGGCCCCCTGCATGGTGGCCTGCAGCAGCGGGCTGGTGTCGTTGAAGTGCTGCCGCTCCGTGCCGCGGCGCTGCGGGTGGCGCGTGACGGCCTGGATGGCTGTGGGCGTGCTCTGCAGCAGGCTCAGCGCGCGCTCCAGGTAGCCGTGCGGGTCGAACAGCGCCGTGATGGACTCGTCCATGTGGTCCAGCACCTGACACGTGGCAGGAGGGCACGCGGTGTATGGGTAGAGGGCAAGTGGGTGGGTGCTGAGCGGCAGTACGGGTGGCGTATAATGGTCAGTTTGAGCAACAAGCTGTGCCGTTGTTGGGCGGAACTTGGTCCTGTAAGGGTAAGGGTACCGTAGGTTTGTAAGGTGCTAAAAAGTCGCGGCGCGTGCGTGCAACACGGGGATCCAAGCCCATGTCGTTTAGGGACACGCAGGTTGCCAGTCTGTGCCCTTAAAATAACGAGCCAAGGGCTGTCTGCTCTTACCACAGCCATGGTAGTGATATATTGATACTGCAAATGCATAACAGCAGCGTAAGGAACCTTTGCGCATGTACGCAGCCACGACTGGCCAGCCCCTGGCCCACCTCTGCGCCCTCGGGGAGGCGCGTCCACAGGGGGTACAGCGTGCTGAACAGCGTGTTAATACACAGCCGCATGGACAGCAGCAGGATGGGCAGCGTGAAGAACATGCCGGAGCGGCTCTGCCGCAGCGCCTTGAAGCGGGTAGCAAAGTCCACGTGAAGCGCAAACAGCCGCTCGCTCTGCAGCGCCGCCAGGTCCGAGTCGCCTAACGATGAGTGGATTGCCCTTGCGGTCGTCGCCGCGGACGCCATCTTGAACGATGCGCTGTGTTTTAGCGCGTTGCCGACGCGCGGGGGCAGGTCGGGCACTTGGCTGTGGGTTTCGGAGGCGACGGAGCGGGCGCTGCCGGCGCCGGGCAGGTTGAGCGGGCCGCCCCACAGCGAGCCGCCGCTGGCGGCGCTGCGTGCTGTCGTACAGCTTGCGGCGCTGCGTGCTGTCGTACCGCTGAAGACGCTGCGGTATGCTGGTGACCCTGGGTCGGTGTCGGAATCGTGATCGTGATAGTGCGGCGCGACGGCGAAGGACACACGGGCTCCCTCCATTCCGTCAGGTGAGTCCCACGGGCTGATGCCCCTGCCGCCAGCCCCTCCCCCTGCTCCACGCGCTATCGTCACGTGGCTGCGGGCCGTGGTCGTCCCAGCGCGGCTGACGCCGCTGCGTGCCGTGAGCGGCGGCGGCTGCGCCCCCGTGCCCTGCCGCGAGCCGCCCTCCAGCTTCTTCTTCACGTACGCCTGGTACCCCAGGTCGTACTTTTGCAGGGAGGTCATCTGCTGCGTGCGGATGCTGGCCTGCTGGCCGGCGCTCCGGGACATGCTGCGCTGCCGCATGATGCCACCGGGGCCTGTCAGCCCCAAGCCCTCCCCTGTGCTGCTGCTGGTTAAGCCACGGTCCTCCAGCAGCTGCTCCTGCCGCCGGCTGTGCTGCGAGCGCAGCCCCTCGCGGGACATGAGCCTGCGGTGCGGCACGTGAAAGGAGGACACGTGTCACCGTATGGCACCGTAATCAGATGCCTACACATACCAGTGTGCTTGGTGAGGTACTGAACCTAGCCACCTACCAAAATGCAAGAAGGCGTTACCGCCTGGCTTGCACCTTCAAATAAGGAGGTGAGATGCTATCGGCTCACCGGGCTTCAAGGAACTCGGGGAAGTTGGGGTGGCCCCTCACGAACTCCTCGTGCATGAAGTTTATGAGCGTGACCAGCAGCTTGACCGTGGCCTCGCTGCTCAGCTCCTCCAGCGTGGCCGTGAACTCCGCCGCCGTCAGTCGGCCCTTGAGCGCCTCAGGGGCCGTGTTGCGGTGCCACTGCGTCAGGGCCGCCTCCAACTGGCTCTGCGGACAGCGGCCAACGCAAACAACACAGTTGATTCACCGTGAAAAGGTCGAGTATATGGATGTGGCGAAGAGAGGCACCCAATCGTGTCCTCGGCCACGCCGGTTCCAAGGCCATGCGAGTCACCGACACGCGGCACAGCCCCCAGCTTCCACCTGTTCCCAGTAACACCACATGCATTCCACCCTACCCCACGCCAATGCCCCACCTGCAGCGTCAGCACCACCTCGGGCGTTACGATGAGCGGCTGCGCCAGCTCCTCCAGCACCTCCCACTGCCTATCCAGCCCGCCGCCCTGCTCCCCCGACCCGGGGCCGAACGGACCCCACTGATACGCCGACACTGACGGCGCCCCGCCCCTGCCCATCTGCGGGGTGCACGTCCTGGTGCTGCCCGTGCTGCTGCACCCATGGCCCCGCTCCGGCCCCCCAATACTCCCCCGCAACCCCAGCCGCCCGCTGCTGACCGACCTCTCCTCCCGCCCTTGCCCCTGCCCCCCTCTCCCTGACGTCGACGCTGGCCCGTCAGCACCCCTGCCTCCTGCCCGCCCCTCCCGCCCTCCCTGCCTCCCTTGCCCCTCATCATCGCTACTGTCGCTCTTCCTATGCCTCGCGGCCGCATACAGGGCCGCCACATTCTTCTTGGCCAGGGACAGGTCCAGGTTGAAGGGGTGCAGGTAGCGACTGGCCAGCTCCAGGAAGTCGGGTCCGGAGCTGCGGCTCCCCCCTGAGCCAGCGCTGGGGCTGCCGTCGGCCGCGGTTATGCTGCTGCTGGATCCGCGCCCTGGGCCCTGCAGGAGCCACCAGTATTGCGCATCAGTGTAGCGGCATGTCAGATAATTGACGCTAGCAGAGCAAGGCGAGGCAGCGAGGACACACTGGGCAGCGAAGTGCTTTGGACTTAGACAGGCTTCAACGGGTAAACTGGCTTTAACGGTGTCTTCGAGCCTCACCTGCTCCTCCGGATGGCCGCCAATGCCGGCTGCACCGCCCTCCTCTGGAACCTGCCCCTGGCCCTGCGCCGCCGCCGCGCCCTCCGCGGCCAGCACCTCGTTGCCTATGCCCAGCTGCAGCACCGCCGCGGGGTTGACGAACACAGGCACCTTGAACGTGTGGTTGACGGGGGGCACCGTGATGTGGATCTCGTCCTCCACGTGCCCCTTGGCCTGCAGGTGGGTGGGGGAGGGTTTAGGCACACCCGTCAACCCACCGTCACAGGAGGAGCGAACGCTGCGAGCAGGGCCAGCAAAGGCCATGCGCGATCTCCAGACCGGTATCAAGTTCAGCTACTGCGAGTGAGCAGTCAGCCACTCGCGCGTCTCCCTAGCAATGGCGGCATCCTGTCCTGGTACTGCTGCTGCTGCCGCTGCTGCTGGCTACTGTGGCCCGCACGGACCCACCCTCAGCGTGGCGCGGATGTGCTCCTCCCCAAGAGCCACGTTCCGGTGCACCAGGTCCAGGGTGGCGCGGGAGGGCCGCACGCCGACGCTCTCCAGGTAGCGGTTCGCAAACTCTCGGGCCACAAGCTGCGTGGCGGCGGCAGGCACAGGGGCAGGCATCGGGCATGCTATGGTCGTACGATGGTCGTACGGGTTCATTAGGGACAGTGGCGCAGTGGGCGCGGTCACGGCTAAGCACGCGGTGTGACTGTTCGCTCATCTTGATTCGCAATGTCGTACGAGGTGCTTCACGGTGTGGGAGTGGTCTCGCCATGTTGGTGTGACAACAGCAGTGTGCCGGCAGCAGCCCCAAAGTAGGGGCCCGAGCGAAGTGCCCTGTCGAAGGCGCAGCCAGGTGCGTGCTGTGAGCGTGATACTGTTACATGCATTCTGGGCCTCATCGCAAGTATGCAACATCAGGGCATGTATGATTCACACCGGTCATCAGCTGATACATGCTGCTGCGGTGTTTCCTGGTGGGTGTTGCCAAGGTGCACATTACACCACGTGGCTGTAATGTGCAGGGTGCACCCCCTTGCTCCTGGCAGACCCAATTCCAGCCCCACCTGTACGCTCGGCTTGAACCCATCTGGGTCCTCTAAAGGCCGCAGCTGAAGCTTGAAAACTGTATTGGCCTGCTCCTGTGAGCTGCTGAACTCCTCGTTGGGTGTCACCGAAGGGCTACCCCTGGCTGCCCGTCTGCCGTGGCGTGGCCCTGTCGCATGCGACAGAGGCATTCCTATTGTTTCAAGAAGATATACTTAGGCGCCGCGCTGAGGTGAATCTTCATGGTATGAGGCTTCTCGGTCTTGTCCTTAGCGCATGGTTGGGCGAGCTAGGGTGCATCGCGGGACCAGGTCCTGCTGCTTTGCGCGATTGTCCGATAGCCTCACACACATATGATACTGATGGGGCACGTAGCTGTAACATTTAGCATAGGTACCTTCCCCAAGTAGAAGCACGGCCCTGCCATGCGGGTGTACGGGGTGTGTTCTAAGGTCGGGTTCTACCAGGGCGCCTTTCCTGTGCTCCTTGTCACAAACTCCATATCACAGTGATACATCGTTCTCAACGCCCGTCATACTACAATTGTTCTTCAGAGTGCTACTTTCTCCTCCTTCGCGCGTCCCAGTCCCTGTTACGCTCGATAGCCATGGCGTCCAGCAGCAGCAAGGCCGTGATCAAGAATGCGGACATGTCCGAGGAGATGCAGGCGGATGCCGTGGACTGTGCTACCCAGGCCCTGGAGAAGTATAACATCGAGAAGGACATTGCGGCGTATATCAAGAAGGAGTTCGACCGGAAGCACAACCCAACTTGGCACTGTATCGTGGGCCGCAACTTCGGCTCCTACGTTACACATGAAACCAAGCACTTCATCTACTTCTACTTGGGTCAGGTGGCGATCCTGCTCTTCAAGTCGGGTTAAGCTCTGCAGCGCGGGGACTGGGAGGCGAGGGGGTTCGGGGTTACACTCTGTACAGCGAGCGTGTGCAATATGAAGCTAGTCCATTTGGCTCGGTGGCTGGCGCGTGGACACCGAGGGGACGCGGGGATGAGGGGGACGCGCTGAAACGGTAGGGGCCACAGGCCATAACAATCGGACGACTGACATGGGATTAAGTGGATTAATAGGTATGCACTGACACAGACACGGTGTACTGTCACCAAGCGCGGTAATTCGCGCGCGTTGTAACAAGTCAAAGAAGCTTCTTCGCGTTTGCTGTCAGCAAGCTTGCCAACTTCCCGAAGCACGGAGCAGTGCTTGAGAGCTACAGCTTACTGGCACATGTTGCAGATCAGCTGGACTGACACCTGTGCACGTTGAACCACCACTCGGGGGGTCCACAGCCAGCCTGTATCCCAGTCCCCCTGCTACACATGCAGCCGCATAGGGGCAACAGCATAACCGGCATGGCGTGGAATGGAGGACTCGTATCGCAGCAGAGTGCCAAATGTCAGTGTGGAGGCGTCAGGAAAGCCGCACGAGCCTTTCTCATGACCTCCCTCGACTGCACCGCAGCAACTACTTTGGTGCAGCCAAGTTTTTCTTGCCAGGTGCAGCACGCCACCACCTCCTGATGTTGACGCAACCCACCAGCGCCTGATGAGGCAGAAAGCCAGGTGGTTTACATACAATTTTGTTTGGAGGGCATATGCTGAAGGCGTTTGTATCCCTGGACTTCAAACTGCTTCAAAGAACGGGACTGTGGAACAGGCCACGTGCACGCAACCCCGTGCGGCAGCCAATTAATATCCCGGGACACCTATGCTTCGCCCCAGGCTGGACCCTTGCCCTGAGCACCAGTAGTGCTACGGATGCATCCATCGACTTACCTACGTAGATCACTGTTAGCGACATGCTTCGCCCTTGCTAAGCCAACGTATGCCACCAAGGCGTGAACGACGGGCACACGACCCAAACGCTGTTTTGTGTATGACTCAGGACAGACCTATCAAACCAAACAGCCTAGAAGCTACCTCGTGCCGCTACAACTGATGAGATGAAGCGATTCCGACAACCCGACCGTGGATACTGTACAAGCTCGTAGTTCTACATGCGAGCATGGTGCTCACTGGTACACATGGCGACATGGGTATGGTACGCCCGTTGCGCCGTACAACGCCTTCGCACTGTTGGCATGAGGCCTTGACGCGCATTGGTCGACACCATAACACGCACACAAGGCACAACACAGTACAATACGGCAGCAGCCACGGAGCTATCTATTATACACGTCTTGGCCATCCTCGCACGAACCCACCTCAGCCGTACAATTATAACAACTTACCACGTGCACGGCACCTCTCCTGTCGACAACGCACCTCAGCGCAACCGGGCGCCGCCGCATGCCGACACCCCGCCGACCGCAACGCGCCAACGCTTGAACTCCGCTCCCAGGGCCACAGGACACAGGCGGGAGCATCAGAACCTGAAGGGCCCGAACCGGCTGTCGGTGCTCACGCCCGTGTTGCAGGTGGCGGCCGCCAGGCACAGCCCCACCACGTGCCGCGTGTCCGCCGGGTCGATCACGCCGTCGTCCCACAGCCGCGCCCCGGCGTACTCGGGGCGCGCCTGTGTGTCGTACAGTGAGGTCATGTTGGAGCGGAAGCGCGCCTCGTCCTCCGCCGGCCACTCCTTGCCCTGGCGCTTGTGCTTCTCTGCCTCCACCTGCATGGCCATGGGTATAGGTACGGGTTCAGGTCAGGTACGGGCACGGACAGCTGCAGGCACGGTGAACAGCATTACGACGCTCGCCCAGTAGTGTCCTGCAAGGCACCGCAGTAAGCCTTTACCGGCTGTGTGGGGTAGAACGTGCTTGCGCCAACTCCGCCCCAACGGAACCAAGGCATCTCGGCGCGGACACCGCTGCGGAATGCCTAACACTTCCCTGTGCCTAGCTCTGCCCTTCCAGGACCGTAAGGTACACAACGGGACCACGTCCATTCGCCCAAGCCGAAGCTGCTGCCGACAGGCGGGGCGGCACGCCTGGAGCTAGCACCTGGCCCCTCCAGCACCCTCTCTTTCCCCATTTGACACTAACAGGCAATGCCCCTCACCTGCGCCAGCACGCCCGCCGCCTGGTCCCCGCCCATGACCCCGATACGTGCGTTTGGCCACATGAACATGAAGCTGGGGCTGTAGGCCTGCGGGTTGGTGGTCCGCGGGTGGTGTTTCAGGCATAAACTGAGAATGAACAAAACGGTGGGGCTGTACGCCTGCGGGTAGGGGACGGGCGGAGCGTAGTAGGGTGCGGTGCGCAGATTACAAGCATGTATCAAGACAAGAACAGGAAAGCAAAGACGGAGGGACGAACGGTGTGTCAGGGTCCAGGGCGACTGGGCCGTACATGGCCTTGCCGTACGCCACGGCTGAACGTGGGCCTGTGTTGCAGCGCGAGTGTAGCAGTAGGATGCGGGGCAGCGTGTGTGTATGATAGCGTCCATAGAGCCACAGTCGCTACCTTACTACGGGGTGGTGTATACCGGTGTGCATTCGACATCCTGCAGGTTGCCACCTCGCCCCCACGCGCAGCCCACGCGCAGCCTGCCCATGCCTACCCGGCCGCACATGCCGTAGTTGCCCGCGCCGAAGCTGCCGCCAATCACCACCGTAACCTTCGGCACCTGCGGGACGGAGGGAGGTGGTGGCGTAACGCGGGACCCGGTGGTGCACAGCAGTGACACCTACCCTTCAATTGGGAGGCAGACACGGTAAGCTCCTCATGCCGCCTCGCGCAGTTGACCACAACCAACTGAACGGCTTATGCCAACAAACATCCGCAGTCATTCGAGCCACTGCAGTCGTTGTTCTGCACACGACCATCAACCGCATACGCCAGAACATCCACATGGTCTGGTGTGAGGGCACACTGGAGCACAGCGGCTCCGTACCGACAGCCCTGTGTCCGCACTATTGCTGCCCCATTACGCACCTCTGCGTTGGCCACCGCCCGCACCATCTTGGCCCCGTCCTTGGCAATGCCGCCCGCCTCCGCCTGCTTGCCCACCATGAACCCCGTGATGTTCTGCACAGCAACGGCATTACCAGCAACCACGAAACCCAGCATCTTATGCACGCTGTCACTAAACAAAAACACGCTTCTGCGCAGCAACGGCGGTGTAGCAGCACAGCAGGAAGGAAGGGTATTCAGCATGGTGCCAGCAAGAAGGGACGTTTGTGCCACCGCAACAGCGTACCCGGACCACACGCGTTCCACACGTACCGGTATCACACTGCCGCCGCTCCCCTCCTGGCCTGACAGCGCGCAAGTAGGACGCCCCATGCAACCCTGCCCTCTTGCAAATGTATCCCGAAGGCCTGTGACCTCCGCGACCTGCCTTCCCCCGCCTTCCCGCATTACCTACATCCACTCATAACAGTCCAGCTTCATCCTCACTTGCCCAGGCGCCCACCCTCCCTTTACCCCTCCCCCTTACCTGCAGGAACAGCAGCGGCACGCCCCTCTGCGCGCACAGCTGCACGAAGGCGGCTCCCTTTTGCGCGGAGGCGCTGAACAGCACCCCGTTGTTGGCCACCACGCCAACCTGCTGCCCAAAGATGCTGCCGAAGCCTGCAGGCCAGACGGGTGTGTGTGTGTTGTGTTGGTGGAACCGTCCGGAGAGTACCTCAGGGTGGTGGGAGGCAAGGCAAGCAGTGCGGCGCGTGCACAGGTCGTTGCCCTCCTTCGATTCGTTGTGGCTTTGGGGCATGGAGGCCTAGCCCATGACGTAGGGAGCAAGGTCAAGCTACCGTAGGGTAGGCCGCTCACCGGTCACCAGGGTGGTGCCGTAGTTGGCCTTGAACTCATCCAGCCTGCGCATCCGTAACAACTCAGGTGAAGCCCTTAACAGCTGTTACACTGGCCTCTACATTACAAGCAATGCTTCATGTTACCAGCGTGTGAGTACCGGGGGAGGCGTGTTACCAGCGTGTGATTGCCGGGGGAGCTGTGTTACTAGTGTGTGAGTGCCGGGGGAGGCGTGTTACCAGTGGGGTAGTGCCGGGGGAGGCGTGTTACCAGCGGGTGAGTGCCAGGGAAGGCGTGTTACCAGTGGTGTAGTGCCGGGGGACGCGTGTTCCCAGCGTGAGAGTGCCGCAGACGACAATGGACACGATCTTGGTACAAGGATAGGGCCACTAGGGTACAAGGGGACATGATCAAAGGGCAGCGCCGGACGTGGTCGTTCAG
>VFQN01003109.1_pt1 | contig 24417 bp, 22 predicted proteins | sample 3512371 | NCBI WGS metagenome assembly VFQN01 (sample SAMN10412370, study PRJNA504923) | tailings metagenome | isolation source: Replicate 2 from Balatoc abandoned mine | place: Philippines: Itogon, Benguet | collected 2017-08-28 | reverse complement strand
GGTAGTGCGCGGTGGCCTCGCCCTCGACGGTGGGGTTGGTGGCGATGATCAGCTCCTTCACCTCGCCGTTGGCCAGGCGCGCGGCCAGCTTGTCCAGGCCCAGCTCGCGCGGGCCGATGCCGTCCAGCGGCGAGAGCCGGCCCTGCAGCACGAAGTACAGGCCGCGGTAGCCGGTGGCGGTTTCGATCGCCAGCCGGTCGGCCGGCGATTCGATGGCGCACAGCAGGCCACGCTCGCGCGCGGCGCTGGCGCAGGTGGCGCAAACCGGCGTTTCGCTGAAGTCGCGGCAGGTTTCGCAGTGGCCGACGTGCTCGACCGCCTCCGCGAGCGCGGCCGACAGGCGCAGCCCGCCCTCGCGGTCGCGCTCGAGCAGGTGGTAGGCCATGCGCTGCGCGGACTTCTGGCCGACGCCGGGCAGGCAGCGCAAGGCCTCGATCAGCTGCGCCAGCAGCGGCGAGGTGGACATGGCCGGGGGCGCGGGATCAGAACAGGCCGGGGATCTTCATGCCCGGCGGGATCGGCATGCCGGCGGTCGCGGCGGACATGCGCTTCTGGCTTTCTTCGTTGGCCTTGTTCACCGCGTCGTTCACGGCGGCGGTGACCAGGTCCTCGAGCATCTCGGCGTCCGAAAGCACCGAGGGGTCGATGCGGACGCCGCGGCATTCCATCTTGCCGGTCAGCGTCACCTTGACCATGCCGCCGCCGGCCTGGCCGGTGACCTCGAGGCCGGCCAGTTCCTCCTGCGCCTTCTTGAGGTTGTCCTGCATGCGCTGGGCCTGCTGCATGAGTTGGGCGATGTTGCCTCGCATGGTCGTGTCCTTCGTGCTCAGTGGTCGTCCAGGGGACGGATGGAATCGGGGATGACGGTGCCGCCCTGCTTCACCAGCTGGGCGACCACGGGGTCGGATAGGAAGCCGGATTCAGCCTCGGTCTGGCGCTCGCCGCGCTGGCGTTCGGTGCGCGCGTGCAGGGTCTCGCCGCTGCCGGCGCGGGCGGATTCGAAGCGGATCTGCGGCGGCGCGCCGAGCGGGCCGGCCAGGGCCTGCGCGAGCATGCGCACCAGGCCCTCGCTGCGCAGGTGTTCGAAGCTGTCGGGCAGCGACAGCGACAGCACGCCGCCGGCGTGGCCGCAGAAGGCGCAGTGCGCCGCGAGTTCGCGCACCGGGCCCTTGAGGCCGGCGCTGGCGACCAGGGCCAGCCAGTCCTCGGCGCTGGCCAGGCGCTGGCCACCCCCGGGGGGCGGCGCGCCCGGGGCCGCGGCAGCGGGCGGCGCCGGCGAGGCGGGTGCAGGCGCGGGTGACGGCGGCACCGGGACCGGCGCCGCGGGTTCGCGCGGCGCCGGTCGCGGCGTGGCGGGTTCCGGGACCGGGCGCGCCGCCGTCGCCGGGACCGCCGGGGCAGCACCGCGCGCGACCGGGCCCGCCGACGGCATCGCCGCCCCGGCGGAGGGCGGCGCCAGGCTCGCCCCGCCCTCGCCCAGCGGGCGGAAGGCGAGCATGCGCAGCACGCTCATTTCGAACCCGGTGCGCGGGCTGGGCGCGATGCCCAGGTCGCGGCGGCCGGTGGTCGCCATCTGGTACCAGAGCTGCACGAGTTCGGGCGACAGCCGCGCGGCCAGGCCGGCGACGTCCACGCGGGTATCCTCGCCACCGGCGCCGGGCACCAGCTGCTGCAGCTGGATGCGGTGCAGGGCTGCCGCCAGGTCCTCGAGCACGTGGCCCCAGTCGGGCGAGTAGGCGGCCATGTCGGCCACGCGGGCCATCAGGCCCGGGCCGTCGCCGGCGGCCAGCGCCTCGAGCAGGCCACCGACCTGGGCACGGTCGACCGTGCCCAGCATCGCGTTGACCGCGCCTTCTTCCAGCCGGCCCCCGGTGTAGGCGATGGCCTGGTCGAGCAGGGACAGGCCGTCGCGCAGGCTGCCGTCGGCGGCGCGCGCCAGCAGGGCGATCGCACCCGCCTCGGCGTCGATGCCCTCGGCGGCGAGGATGCGCTGCATCTGCCCGGCGATCTGGTCCTGCTCGAGCCGGCGCAGGTTGAACTGCAGGCAGCGGGAGAGCACCGTCACCGGCAGCTTCTGCGGATCGGTGGTGGCCAGCAGGAACTTCACGTGCGCCGGCGGCTCCTCCAGCGTCTTGAGCAGCGCGTTGAACGCGCTCTTGGACAGCATGTGGACTTCGTCGATCAGGTAGACCTTGGTCCGGCCGCGTCCCGGCAGGTACTGGGCGTTGTCGATCAGGTCGCGCACGTCGTCCACGCCGGTGTTGGAGGCGGCGTCGATCTCCAGCAGGTCGATGTAGCGGCCGGCGTCGATGTCCTGGCAGGCCGCGCACTCGCCGCAAGGCTCGGCGCCGCTGCCGCGCTCGCAGTTGAGCGACTTGGCGAAGATGCGCGCGATGGTGGTCTTGCCCACGCCGCGGGTGCCGGTGAACAGGAAGGCGTGGTGGACCTTGCCGGTCTCCAGGGCGTTGGTCAGGGCCTTGACCACGTGCTCCTGCCCGACCAGCTCGGCGAAACGCCGGGGACGCCATTTGCGGGCGAGGACGAGGTAGGACATGCGGAGGCTCGGCGGCAGGTCGGATCCGACCGGGCCATTGTGCCAAGCCCCCCACCCCCGGCCAAGCCGCGAACGCCGCGCTTGTGGCCCCTGCCCCGGCCGCGTATGATTTCGCCCTCGTTTCAGGCGGTTATCTCTGCGGAGAGATGTCCGAGTGGTTGAAGGAGCACGCCTGGAAAGTGTGTATACGGCTAAACCCCGTATCGAGGGTTCGAATCCCTCTCTCTCCGCCATCTTCCCCCGTGCGGCCGCGCCGGCGCCGGGATGCGACACCCGGGCGCGCCGTCGGCGCGCCTTTCGCTTCAATGGTGGCCCCGTCGGCCTCCCGCGACGCTAGTCCGAAAACCCCGCCAGGGCCGGAAGGCAGCAACGGTATTGGATGATGCGGGTGCCGGGTGACAGCCGGCGGGGCTACCGCCCCTCCCGGGCTTTGCCCGGGCGGCTCCCAAGGTTTGCTCCGCAAACCTCGGGCCCCAGTCCGCACTCCCCATCCCCCGCGCCTTCGGCGCGCCCCCTTACCAAGGGGGAGCGTTCCATCCAGCGATTCGCTGGATGAAACCCCACGATCCGCACCGCGGATCGTGGGCCCCGGGCTCACTCCTTCCCATCCCCCGCGCCTTCGGCGCGCCCCCTTACCAAGGGGGGCTTCGGGCCTCGTGGTTCTGCAGGTCGCCGCGCGGCCATTCCTGCTCCGCTTTATCCGCGTTTATCCGTGCTTTTATCCGCGGTGATCCGCGTCAATGCTTCTAAAGCCACCGGTCAGGACACCGATCACGGCGAAGGATGCAGCCAGGCGGCGTCGCCGTCGGCGTAGCGCTCGTGTTTCCAGATCGGGACACGCGCCTTCACTTCGTCGAGGATCCAGCGGCAGGCGTCGAAGGCCGGGCCGCGGTGGGCGGCGCTGACGCCGACCCAGACCGCCAGCTCGCCGATGGCCAACTCGCCGGTGCGGTGCACGCAGGCGGCGGCGCTGATGTCGAAGCGGCGCATCGCCTCGGCGAGGATGGCTTCGCCTTCCTTCTCCGCCAACGCCGCGTAGGCCTCGTAGCGCAGGCCGGCGACGCCGCGGCCGCCGTGGTGGTCGCGCACCCAGCCCTCGAAGCTGGCGCAAGCGCCGGCCGCCGGGTCGAGCAGGCGCGCCCGCAGGGGCGCGATGTCGAACGGCTCGTCGCTCAGGGAAAAGCGCTTCATCCCCGGCCTCAGCCGCCCGAGACCGGCGGGATGAAGGCGACCTCGCTGCCGGCGCGCGGCGGCGTGTCCCAGGGCACGAAGGCGCCGTCCACCGCCACGCGCAGGCGCTCGCGCGGCAGGGTGAAGCCATGGCGCGCGCGCAGGTCCTCGTAGAGCGCGGCCAGCGAGGCCGGCATCGGCACGTCCTCGCGCTCGCGCCCGGCGGCATCGCGCAGGCTGGCGAAATACAGCACCGACAGGCTCATCGCCGCCCGACCTCGCGCTTGCCGCCGCGCTTGGCCAGCAGCTTCGCCGGCCCGATCACGATGGCGTGCGACAGGGCCTTGCACATGTCGTAGACCGTCAGCGCGGCGACGGTGGCGCCGGTCAGCGCCTCCATCTCCACGCCGGTGCGGTGCGTGGTCCTCACCGTGCATTCGATGCGCAGCACCGCGTCGCCGGTCCACGCAAGGTCGAAGCGGCAGCCGTCGATCGGCAGCGGATGGCAGAACGGCACCAGCTCGTGCGTGCGCTTGACCGCCATCGTGCCGGCGATGATGGCGGTGTCGAGCACGGGCCCCTTCGCGGAGGCCATGCCGCCGGCGCGCAGCTGCCTGGCCACCGCGGCGGGAAAGCGCACGCGGCACTCGGCCACGGCCTCGCGCGCCGTCGCCGGCTTGGCCGACACGTCCACCATCGCCGGGCGACCGGCGGCATCCACGTGCGTCAGTTTCGCCTTCGCCACCTCAGCCTCCGATGTAGAACATCTCGATGCGCTTGCCGCGTTCGTCGGCCGCGCGCTGCTCGCTGTAGCGGTCGGCGCGGCGCGACCAGGCCGCGGCGATCCCGTCCGCCAGCGCGTCGCCGCCCGCCGCCAGCAGCGGCCGCAGCGGCAGGCCCTCGCGGGCGAACAGGCAGGTGAACAGCTGGCCGTCGGCCGAGAGCCGCGCGCGATGGCAGTCGCCGCAGAACGGCGCCGTCACCGAACTGACGAAGCCCAGCTCGCCCGCGCCGTCGGCATATGCGTAGCGCGCCGCGACCTCGCCCGGGTAGTGCGGGTCCAGCGGCCGCAGCGGCCAGCGCGCCGCGATCCGGTCGTGCAGCTCGGCCGAGGGCACCACGCCCTCGCGGCGCCAGCCGTTGCAGGTGCCCACGTCCATGTATTCGATGAAGCGCAGCACGTGGCCGGTGCCGCGGAAGCGTTCGGCCAGGGCCAGGACCTGGTCCTCGTTGACGCCGCGCTGCACGACGCAATTGATCTTGATGCGGTCGAACCCCGCCGCCTCCGCCGCCGCCAGGCCGGCGAGCACGTCCGCCAGCTCGCCGCGTCCGCCCGACAGGGCGCGAAAGCCGCCGGCATCGAGCGAATCGAGGCTGAGCGTGAGCCGGTGCAGTCCCGCGTCGCGCAGCGCGCGCGCCTGGCCCGCCAGCAGCGAGCCGTTGGTGGTCAGCGCCAGGTCCTCGACGCCGGGGAGCGCGGCCAGCCGCGCCACCAGCGCCGGCAGGTCCTTGCGCAGCAGGGGTTCGCCGCCGGTCAGGCGCAGCTTGCCGACGCCGAGCGAAACGAAGGCCCGCGCGATGGCTTCGATCTCGTCGAAGGACAGGCGGGTGGCGCGGTCCAGGCCTGGCGCGTCGTCCGGCACCCGGTCGGAGGGCATGCAGTACGGGCAGCGGAAATTGCAGGTTTCGATCACGGAAATGCGCAGGTCGCGCAGCGGCCGGCCCAGCCGGTCGCGAGGCAGGACCGCCGGCGCGGTCACGGGCCGCCGCGGGAGGGCGTTCATGCCTGCTCGCCCGGCAGCGGGTCGGCCAGGGCGAGCCGGTCGCCGGGGCGCGCCACGCGGTGGCCGCGCGCACGCAGGGCCTCGCCATCGTCGGCCGACGCATAGTGGTAGAGCACGCAGCGCGCCAGCAGGCCCGGCGGGTACTCGCGCTCGAGGTCGTCGATGCCGCTGTGCGAGGGATTGCCGTGCAGGCCGCAGTCGTGCGCGACGATCTCGCCGGCGCCGGCGTGCCTCGCCAGCTGTTCGGGGATGGGACGAGTGTCGCCGGTCCACACCAGCGCGCCCGGCAGGCGCAGGCCGAAGGCCGTGTCGGGCAGGTGGTGGCGCACCGGGAACACCCCGTGCCACTGGCCCGCATGCCAGAAGCCGCGCGTGACGGGCACCAGCTGGAAGGCATCCCACCAGTTCGCGCCGCCCTCGGCGATGACGCCCGGGTAGTCGGCCACGCGGGCCTGCAGGTGCGGCAGCACGCCGACCGGCACGTACAGGCGCACGCGGCCGCGCCGCGCGGCGTCGAAATAGGTGGCGAAGAACAGGCGCTCGAGGCCGCCGACGTGGTCCTGGTGGACGTGGGTGATGAACAGCGCCTCGGGCAGGCCGCCGTAGTGGTGTTCGTAGGCGGCCAGCGCCTCGGGGCCGCAGTCGATCATCAGCCGGGGCGCGCCATCGCGCTCGATCACCGCCGAGGCCGCGCCCAGCACGCCGGCGGCCTGGGCGTTGCCGACCCCGAGGAAATGCAGGGACCAGCTCATGCCCGCGCTCCGTCGTAGGCCGCGCGCAGGCGCGCGAAGCCGGGCTTCCAGCGTGCGTCCCGCGAGAGCTTGGCCAGCGAGCGCGCCAGGCGCTCGAGGTTGTGCTGGCGCCAGGCCCCGGGCCGCGGCTGCAGCCGGCCCCGGTCGAAATCGATGATCCAGGGCGCGCCGGCGGCATCGACCAGCACGTTGTGCGCATTGAGGTCGGCATGCTCGACGCCTGCGGCATGCATGCGCGCGACGACGGCGCCGATGGCCTCCCAGGGCGCTTCGTCGGGGGCGCGCGACAGCCACGAGGCCAGGGTGCGCGCCCCGCCGATGCGCTCGACCAGGATGGCCGCCGAATACACCGGCCCACGCCGCCAGTAGGCCGCCAGCAGCGGCGCCGGCACCGGCAGGCCGGCCGCACGCAGGCGCGCCAGCAGGCGGAATTCGGCCAGCGATCGCACCCGCTCTTCGCCCTGCCAGACGTAGGACGCACGACTGAGCTTCGCGGCCAGGCCACCGCGGCGGTAGTGCCGCAGCACGGCATCGCCGAAGCCACCGCGCACGAACCAGGCGGCGCCGCGCCCGCCTTCGGACACCGGCGTGGCGGCGTCGCCCCAGTGCGCCGGGTCGAGCATCGCGGCGCTGGCTTGCCCCATGCGCGCCGGGTCGAACACAATCGCGCCCGTCCCGCGCGCGTCGCGGAAGGGCTGCGGTCGGAAATCGGCGGCAGGGCTCAATTCCATAGGCCGGCCAGTGTAACCAATGCCCGTGAACCCCGCGCCGCGCTCGCTCTGCCTGCTCCGCCTCTCGGCCCTCGGCGATGCCGTGCATGCCGTGGCCCTGGTGCGCGACCTGCAGCGCGCCTTCCCCGGCCTGCCGATCACCTGGATCCTGGGCAAGGGCGAGGCGAAGCTGCTCGAAGGCCTGGACGGCGTCGAGCTCATCGCCTTCGACAAGAAGGCCGGCCTGTCCGGCTTGCGCGAACTGCGCGCGCGCCTGGCCGGCCGGCGCTTCGACGTGCTGCTCAACCTGCAGTTGGCCCTGCGCGCCGGCCTGGCCTCGATGCTGGTGAAGGCCGACCGCCGCATCGGCTTCGACCCCGGACGCAGCAAGGAAGGCCACTCACTTTTCATCAACGAGCGCATCCCGCCCGGCGGGCACCACGTGCAGGATGCGTTCCGGCAGTTCCTGCGGCCGCTGGGCGCGGAACCCGGCCCGATCCAATGGCGGCTGCCGGTGCCGGCCGAGGCGCACGCCTGGGCCGCCGGACACCTGCCCGGCGAACAGCCGACCCTGCTGGTGTCGCCCTGCTCCAGCCACCCGCTGCGCAACTGGCGGCCGGAACGCTACGCCGCGGTCGCCGACCACGCGGCGTCGAGGGGCTGGCGCGTGGTGCTATGCGGCGGCCGCAGCGCGCTCGAGCGCGACACGGCAGACGCCATCCTCTCGGCCATGCGCGCGCCGGCGCTGGACCTGGTCGGCAAGGACACGCTCAAGCAGCTGCTGGCCCTGCTGGGCCGCGCGACCTTGGTGCTGTCGCCCGACTCGGGCCCGGTGCACATGGCCAACGCCATGGGCACCGCCGTGCTCGGCCTGCACGCCTGCACCGACGCCGAGCGCAGCGGCCCGTATTCGGACCGGCGCTGGACCGTGAACCACTACGGGCGCGCGGCGGAACGGTTCCTCGGCAAGCCCGCCTCGCGCCTGCCCTGGGGCAAGCGCGTCGAGTTCCCGGGCGTGATGGACCTGGTGCAGGTGGGCGAGGTGATCGCCCGCTTCGAGGCCTTCCGGGCCGAACGCGGGCTGTGACGGCGGCGACGGCGCGCCGCGCGCGCCAGGAACCCCGGAAGATCAGGGCGTCGTGCCGGCCCGGTAGTCCTGGTAGCTCTTTTCCTCGACGTAGGCCGAGCCCAGGGCCAGGTTGATGTCCTTCTTGATGCGCGCGCGCTCGTCGTTCTCGAAGTACACGGCGCGGGCCAGGCGGATGAACTCCTGGTCGAAGGCCTGGGCCTTTTCCTTGAGGCGGATGTCGTCCTCGATCACCCAAAGGCGCTCGTTGACCGCCTTGAGCGCGGCGCGCAGGCCGGCGATATCGGTCTTCGAGGCCGGGTGCGCGGCCCAGGTGCGGTCGAGCGCGTCCAGCTCCTTGCGCACGTTGGCCAGCTTGGCCGGATCGGACATGCGCTCGGACTTGATCTGCAGGATGGCGATCTTGTCGAGCAGTTCGCCGTAGGAAACGGGGACGTGGATTTCGGACATGTCGGGCTCCGGGAGGCTGGCGGCAAGTTTAATCGCTGCGGGGCGGGGCGCGCCTGCGGCGCGTGGAGAAGGAGGGATGGCGGGGTCCATCCCTGGACCCCGTCCGGCCGCAGGCGGCCGGATGCGCCTTCGGCGCCCGCGATTCGTTCCGGACGAATCGCTCGAACCCTGCTCGGAACCGGCACCGTCACTCGCCGCCCCATGAAATGAAAAGGGGCCCCATGGGGGCCCCTTTTCATTTCGTATGGCGGAGAGGGAGGGATTCGAACCCTCGAGGCGCTATAAACGCCTGCCTGATTTCGAGTCAGGTACATTCAACCGCTCTGCCACCTCTCCGGACCCGGCGCAGCGGTTGGCACCGCCGGGGCCGCGAATTATAGGGGGCCGCGCCGGCGCGCGCCAGCCTCAGGGCGCCCCGGCCCGTCCGCCGCCGGCCGGCAGGAAGAAGAACTCGCCGCTTTCGTGGCCCGCATAGCGGATCGGCGCGTACTCGGGCACCTGCGGCAGGGCCGAATCGGCGGCGGCGAGGGCCAGGCTGGTCGAGACCTCGCGGTACAGGCGCTGCCCCTCGAGCAGGCGGTTGTTGTCCTGCAGTGCGTTGAGGAAGGCGCGGGCGAAGAGGCTGTGCCGTCCGCCACCCCCGTCGGGCACCGGCATCACGCCGCCCGAGGTCAGGGCCAGGCGCGAGCGGCCGGCCGCCATCGACTTCACCCAGTTCGACCACTTGGCGGGATCCACGGCCCCCGGGTCGAAGGTCGGCACGGAGGCCCGGGTCATGGTGCCCGAGTAGCAGGAGTCGGCGACCACCAGCACGTGCCGCGCCTTCATGGTGTCGAGGATGTCGCTGATGGCGGCGTTGGAGATCCAGGTGTTGCGGGCGTCGGCCGCGCCGTCGGTGGGCACCCAGTGGCCCTGGCCGGCGGCGTCGATCTCGCCGTGGCCGGCGTAGTAGACCAGCAGGTTGTCCTCGGGCCCCAGCGATTCGCGGGCGTCGTTGAGCGCGGAGAGGATCTCGAGCCGGCTGCCGTCCAGCACCAGGGTCACCTGGTAGCCGTAGCGGCGGCGCAGCAGGTCGGCCACGGCATTGGCATCGTTGGCGGCACTGCGCAGGGTCGGATACGCGGGGTCGCGATAGCTGTTGTTGCCGATCACCACCGCATGGAAACGACCGAGCTTCACCCCACGCGGCAGCTCTCCCCCGGCCGGCGCCACCCCGGCCGGCGCGGCGGCGCCACCCGCCTGCGGCAGCAGGGTGAAGTCGAGTTCGGCGCGGCCGCCGCGCTGGTCGATCGCCACCACCTTGACCGCCGCGCCGCCCGCGGGCACGTCGACCTGGGCGCGGAACCCACCCTGGCCCGACAGCGCGACGACCTGGCCGTTGACCTGGATCTCGCGCACGAGCTGCGGCGCGGTCACGCGGCCGACGACCTCGCGCTTGCCCGGGCCGCCGCGGTACACCGCGGTGTTGCGGCCACGCGTGGCGACGAAGACCGGGTCGAGGATCTCCAGCATCGGCGCCGCCGCCAGCCCGCCCGTGGCCGCGCCGGCCCGCTGTTCGAGCGCCAGCAGCTGGGTGCGCTGGGCGTTGATCTGTTCTTCCTGCGACAGCAGCTGGTTCTCCAGCAGGCGGGTCAGCTCGTCGTCCTGCGAGGCCTTGGCCTGCTCGAGCTTGGCCTGGGTGTCGCGCAGCTGCGCCTGCGCATCCTGCAGGGCGTCGCGGCGCTGGGCGAGCTCGCGCCGCAGCTGCTGCACCTGCCGGCGCAACGCGGCCGACTCCGCCTCGCCCTCGGCCACCTGCTGCTGCAGGCCGCTGATCTGCTCGTCCTTGGCCTGGATCTGCACCTGCACGACCGACGCGTACAGCAGCTCGTCCTGGATGCCGGAGGCCTCGCGATAGAGGTTCAGCGCCATCGCCTGGTCGCGCGGCACGCCCAGCCCCTGCTCGTAGAGGAACCCGAGGTTGGTCTTGGCGCGCCCGTAGCCCTGGTCGGCCGCCTTCTTGAACCACTGGAAGGCCATGCCGTAGTCCGGCGGCGTACCCAGGCCCTTGGCGTAGATCTCGCCGACGTTGTTCTGCGCCTCGGCGTCGCCGGCCATCGCACCCTCGAGCCAGACCTTGAGCGCGGTCTGGTAGTTGGCGCGGTCGTAGGCGACGTATTCGCCGCCGCGGATCTCGCAGTCGGCCTGGGTCGTGCGCACCGGCCGGCGCGCGGTGAGGTAGGTCGCCTGGCGCCCGAGCTTGCGCAGCTGCCCGGGCAGCAGGCAGTCGACGACCAGCATGTCCTCGGCGTTGCGCACCGCGGCGCGCGGTGAACTCGCCGGCCACCCCGCTCCCAGCACGAGCACGAAAGTGGAAAGCATTACGAGAAGGCGGGACCGGACCGGACAAGGAATGGACGTGCGCATGGCAGGGCTCCTGGAAAGCTCCGCGGCCCGCGCCGATGGGCCTTGCAGCGGCGCGACTGCCGCTATACTCGAGCCGCCGTTATAGCGGCAATCCAGGGGAAAAGCGATGGATGCATCCTGCACGGCGTCGATGATCCGACGGGCGGCGGACCGGCTCGCGTCCGCGTGGTGGCCACGCCTGATCCTGCTCGCGATGCTGGCCCTGGGCCTGGCCGGCCAGGCGGCGGCGCAGACCTGCGACTTCGTGCCCATCGGCAGCCAGACGGCGCTGGCGCCCGCCGGCACCCAGGTCAGCTTCACCTTCCAGGCGCAGACCGCCTGCGCGCCCACCGTTACCGGCACGATCGCCGTCACCACCGACGGCACCGGCGGCGCCAGCATCGTGCCGCCTACCGCGTTCACCGCGCTGCTCGATACCGACTACACCTTCCAGGTCGACCTCGGCCCCCTGCCCGGCCAGTCCGGCACGGTAACCGCGACCTGCCTGACCGGCGGCTGCGCCGGCCAGACCATCGTCTACAGCTTCACCACCAACAACGTCTTCTCGTTCACGCCGACGACGCCCGCGGCGATCACCACCAACCAGATCACCCCGTTCACGGTCGGCACCAACCTGCAGCTCAACGGCGCCCCGGGCGGGCTGGCGATCAACTACGCCAACATCACCAACCTCACCAACTACGGCAACCAGCCGTCGGACACCAACGGCGACAGTTCGACCACGCAGACCATTTTCATCGCCGGCAACTACGTGGTGCGGGCAAGCGTGCAGTGCCCGATCGCCTTCGTGCTGGAAGGCTGCCCGCCGGCGCCGGTGGACTTCGCGATCAACGTCGAACCCGTGGCGGTGACCGCCCAGACCTCGACGACGCCAAGCACCGTCTCCGGCACGCCGGTGGCGATGACCATCCGCTACGGCAGCGCGTCCATCCCCGCGCCGGACGGCAGCAACATCACCTGGAGCGTGACCGGCCAGCCCGCCGGCGGCGACGGCACGGTGTCCGGCCCGGCGACCAGCGGCGGCCTGAGCACCGGCACTTTCAGCGCCACGGTGCCCGGCACCTACACCGTCACCGCCAACAGCGGCTGCACCTTCTGCGCGCCCGGCCAGGTCAGCTTCACCATCACCGTGGCGGCGCTGCCCACCCTGGCCATCGCCGGCGGCGACGGCCAGAACGCCCTGGTCGGCGCAGCCTACGCGCTGCCGCTGCAGGTGCTGGCGCAGGACAGCGGCGCGCCGGCCGCGGGCGTCACCATCGACTGGGTGGTCACCGGCGACGCCACCCTCGTGCCGGGCGGCCCCACCGACGCCGCCGGCCTGGCCGGCGCGACGGTCACCGCGGGCGCGACCCCGGGCCCGGTCAGCATCACCGCCACGCGCGCCGACGCACCGACCGTCAGCGTGACCTTCAACCTCACGGTCGAAGCGCTGGGCACGCTGTCGATCATCGGCGGCGACGGCCAGACCCTGCTCGCCGGCCAGGCCTCGAACCCGCTCGAGGTCGAACTGCTCAATGCCGCCGGCGCGCCCATCGCCGGCGCGACGGTGACCTGGAGCACCAGCGCCGGCAGCCTGGCCGCGGCGACCAGCGTCACCAATGCCGCCGGCGTGGCGACCAATACGGTGACAGTGAGCACGGCCGGCGCGGTGCAGGTGACGGCCAGTTCGCCGCTGGCCGCGGCGCCCGCGGTGTTCGGGCTCAACGGCGCGCTCTCGAGCCTGTCGGGGCTGAACGACATCCAGCGTGAAGTCGCCGAGGCCCTCGACCTCGCCTGCCCGGCCCTGGCGGCCCTGCCCTCGCCCACGCCACAGCAGGCCGACCTGCTGGCGCGCTGCCAGGAGCTCACCGATGCGGCCGGCCTCGACCCGGCCGCGACCATCGGCGCGCTCGACGAACTGATGGCCGACGTCGCGCTCACCCAGGCCAATGCCGCCTTCAGCGCGCTGCAGTCGCAGTTCCAGAACCTCAAGACGCGCATCGCCGCGCTGCGCGCCGGCACCCAGGGCACCAGCTTCGGCGGCCTGGCCCTGACCACGCCCGGCGGCACGATCTCGCTCGGGCTGCTGGCCAGCGCCCTGCAGGGCGACGCGGCGGCCGGGGAGGAGATCGGCACCGACTTCAGTCGCTGGGGCTTCTTCGCCGCCGGCACCATCGGCCGCGGCGAGGCCGAGGCCGGCAGCGTCGACCCGGCCTACGACTACGACATCGAAGGCCTGACGATGGGCGTGGACTACCGCCTCAACGACCGCTGGATCGTCGGCGGCTCGCTGGGCTACACCCGCCAGGACACGCTGCTGCCCGGCGAAGGCGGCGGCCTGGACACGACCGGCTGGTCGGTGTCCGCCTACGGCACCTACTACCAGGCCGACAGCTGGTACGCCGACGGCGTCATCACCTGGGGCCGCAACGACTACGAGCTGCTGCGCCGGATCGACTACACCCTGCCGACGCCCGGCGGTGGCAGCACCACCATCAGCCAGGTCGCGCAGGCGGACGCGGGCGGCGACCTGCTCTCGCTCGCCGCCACGGTCGGCCGCGACTTCAACCGCGGCGCCTGGGGCCTGGGCCCGTATGCGCGCCTGCTCTACACGCGCGTCGGCTTCGACGCGATCGAAGAGGAGCTGCTGCCCGGCCTGCCCGGCAGCGGCCTGGGCCTGCGCATCGAGTCGCGCGACCTCACCTCGGTGGCCAGCGTGCTCGGCGGCAAGCTGACCTACACGCACAGCGCGGCCTGGGGCGTGCTGATCCCGCACCTGCAGCTGGAGTGGGAGCACGAGTTCCGCGACGACCCGCAGTCGATCGAGGCGCGCTTCCTGCACGACCCGACCGGCGCCGCGATGGTCCTCGAGGGCGATCCGCTGGACACCGACTACTTCCGCATCGGCCTGGGCCTTTCGATGGTGCTCAGCAAGGGCCGCTCTGGTTTCTTCTACTACGAGCGCCTGGTGTCCAAGGCCGGGCAGTCGCAGTACAACCTCGCACTCGGCCTGCGCATGGAGTTCTGACCTGGACGCCCGTGCACGCCGCATTGACGCCCCCGGCCCGGCCCGCGCTTGCGGCCGGGTCGCGGGCCGCCCCATGATGTCGGCGATGGAAACCGCCTCCCCGCCGGACCGCCACGCCCCGGAGCGCGCATGATCGAGTTCGGCCACCTCAGCCACGTCGGCCTGCGCCGCGAGCTCAACGAAGACACCTATTACGGCGACGCCGAGCTTGGCCTGTGGCTGGTCGCCGACGGCATGGGCGGGCACGAGTTCGGCGAAGTGGCCAGCGCGCTGGCGCGCGACACGGTGGTGCGCGAGGTGCGCGCCGGCCGCTCCCTGTCGGAGGCGATCCGCCGCGCCGACGAGGACATCATCCGGCACAGCCGCCAGCGCGGCGAAAGCCTGCCGATGGGCACGACGATGGTCGCCGTGCGCGTGCGCGAGCACCGCTTCGAGCTGGCCTGGGTCGGCGACAGCCGCGCCTACCTGTGGAACGGACAGCTGCGCCAGTTGTCCTCGGACCACAGCTACGTGCAGGAACTGATCGACCAGGGCGCGATCACCGCCGAGCAGGCGCGCGCGCACCCGCACCGCAACGTGGTCACCCAGGCCCTGGGCGTCACCGATCCGCAGGACCTGAAGGTCGAGACCCTCGCCGGCGAACTCAAGCCCGGCCAGCAGCTGCTGCTGTGCAGCGACGGGCTGACCGAGGAAGTGGACGACGCCGGCATCGCCGCGCTGGTCGGCCGCAGCGACCTCTCGGCGCAGGAGTGCGTGGACCAGCTGGTCGCCGCGGCGCTCGACGGCGGCGGCTCGGACAACGTCACCGTGGTGCTGCTGCGCCGGCCCTGAGCCCGGCGCGCGATGGCCTGGCCGGTGCGGGCGCGCCGGCGTGCTCCCGGAAAATCCTCAGCCGGCCGGCGCCGGCGGCAGCGCCGGCGCGCCGCCGGCCTCGCCGTCGGCCGCGGCATCGCGGATCTGCAGCAGGTAGGGATCGGCAGGATCCACGTCCAGGCCGACGCGGGCGATCACGCCGCATTGCGTCCACAGACCCCGCTCGCACAGCCGGAAGGACTGGCGCCGGTAGTAGGCGAGGATGGCGGCCAGGCCGGCGCGGGCGCGGGCATTCTCCGGATCCAGGGCGAGCGCGCGGCGGTAATAGCCCATCGCGCTGTCGTCCTCGGGCGTGACGAGCTTGCGGCCCGGGTCCTTCGTGGTGCCGTGCTCGAGCAGCAGGTCGCCGGCGTTGACCAGCCGGTCGACCTCCGAGGCCTGGTCGCCTTCGATCGGCTGCGGGGCCTGGAATCCTTCCGGCAGGGCCGGCGCAGGCGCAGGGTCCGTCGCCGCTGCGGGCGCCGACCCGGCCGGCGTTGGCGCCGGCTCCTGCGCACCGGGCAACAGCTGCCAGGCCAGCACCGCCGCCAGCGCCAGGGCCGCCGCGCCGCCGCCGACCCAGGGCCAGGGCGAGCGGGCGCGCGCGCCGCCGACGCTGACGCGGGTTCGCTGTTGCGTCGCCGCCGCGCCGGACAGACGGCCGCCGCCGCGCACCTCGCTGGTGCGGTCGATCGCACCCGCCGGCGCCTCGGCCACCAGCCGCTGCATCGCCTCGACGAAGGCGGCGCCGCTGCGGAAGCGCATCGCCGGATCCTTGTCCATCAGGCCCTTGAGCAGCGGCGTCAGCCAGGCGTGCTTCTCGGGCAGCTCGGGCAGCGGATGGGTGACGTGCATCAGCGCGACGGTGAAGGGATCCGGCGCCTGGTAGGGCGGATGGCCGGCGAGCATCTCGAACAGCACCACGCCCAGGCTGTAGAGGTCGGAGCGGCCGTCCACCGCCTCGCCGCGCGCCTGTTCCGGGCTCATGTAGTCGGGCGTGCCGATGGACGCGCCGGCGACCGTGGCACCACCGCTGCCGTCGAGCGCCTTGGCGATGCCGAAGTCGGCCAGCACCACGCGGCCATCGTTGCGGAACAGCACGTTCGCGGGCTTCACGTCGCGGTGCACGAAGCCCTTGGAATGGGCGAAGTCCAGGCCGTGGGCGATGTCGGCGGCGATGTCGAGCATCTGCGCGACGCTCAGGCCACCTTGGGCGATGCGTTCGCGCAGCGTGCCGCCGGGGATGTATTCGGCCGCCAGGTAGTAGATGCCCGCGTGGCTGCCGATGTCGTACACCGTCACCAGGTTCGGGTGCTGCAGCTTGGCGGTGATCTTGCCTTCGGTGAGGAAGCGGCCGGCGAATTCGGCGTTGGCCGCCAGCGCCGGCGACATCACCTTCAGCGCGACCTCGCGGTCCAGGGATTCCTGCACCGCCAGGAAGACCGAGGCCATGCCGCCCTCGCCGATGGGGCGCACGATGCGGTAGCCGGGGATGTTGATGTCGACCGAGGTGAGCAGGACGGTGGCGTTCACTTCAGGCTCCGCGCGGTGGGCCGGCCCGATTATCCACCGGCCGGATCAGGAAACGGACGCCGGCTCGGGCCGGGGCCAGACCAGCTTGGCGCCGGCCTTGCCGGCGATCTTCTCGAGCCGGGCGGCGTGGGCCGCGCGCTCGGCCTCGCTGGCGCGCAGCACGCGGCGCGGGCCGCCGGGCAGGGCCGCCACGATGCCGGGGCCGGCGGCCGGGCCGGTGCTTTCCGCGGGGGCCAGCCCGAGCAGGTCGGCCTGGCCCGAGGTCATGCCCAGGTAGACCTCGGCCAGCAGTTCGGCGTCGAGCAGGGCGCCGTGCAGCTTGCGGTGGGTGTTGTCCACGCCCAGGCGCTTGCAGAGCGCATCGAGCGAGTTGCGCTGGCCCGGATAGCGCTCGCGCGCCATGGCCAGGGTGTCGAGCACGCTGGCGTGGTGCTCGATGCGGCCGTAGCCCGGCCCCAGCAGCGACAGTTCGTAGTCGAGGAAACCGACGTCGAAGCTGGCGTTGTGGATGATCAGTTCGGCGCCGCGGATGAAGTCGAGGAACTCGTCCACGGCGCTGGCGAACAGCGGCTTGTCGCGCAGGAACTCCAGCGTCAGGCCGGTGACTTCCTGCGCCCCGGGCTCCATGTCGCGCCCGGGATTGAAATAGCGGTGGAAATGCCGGCCGCTCGGGCGCCGCTCGATGAGCTCGATGCAGCCGACCTCGACGATGCGGTTGCCCTTTTCCCAGGACAGGCCGGTGGTTTCCGTGTCGAGCACGACCTGGCGCAGGCCGCCGCTCACCGGAAGCGCTCCGCCTGGGCGCGCGCGAGCTGGTCCACGCGCTCGTTCTCGACGTGGCCGGCGTGGCCCTTGACCCATTTCCACGCGACCTTGTGCGGCGACGCGGCGGCGTGCAGGCGCTGCCACAGGTCCTGGTTCTTGACCGGCTCGCCGGCGGCGGTCTTCCAGCCGCGGCGGATCCAGTTGGGCAGCCACTCGCCGATGCCCTTCTGCACGTACTGCGAGTCGGTGGACAGCACGACCTCGCACGGCGACTTGAGCGCTTCCAGGGCCATGATCGCCGCCATCAGCTCCATGCGGTTGTTGGTGGTGGCGGCCTCGCCGCCGGCCAGCTCGCGCTCGACGCCGGCGTGGCGCAGCAGCGCCGCCCAGCCCCCGGGGCCCGGATTGCCGAGGCAGGCGCCGTCGGTGTGGATCTCTACGTGTTTCATCGGAACGAACGCATCCTTGCGGCGGGGTGCCGGCTCATCCGGCACTGACGCCCGGGCGCAAGGCCAGGCTGGCGGCGCGGTGTCGCAGCGGCGTCAGCCCGGCTTCGCGGCGGCGGGCGACCCACAGGCTGGCGGCGCGCAGGCCATCGGTCAAGCCACCCTCGCGCGGCCCGCCCACGTCGAGCGCATGCCGGCCCGACCAGACCGGGCCGATCGCGCGGCGCCGCTGCAGCTCGAGGCCGTGCGCCGACAGCGCCGGCGCCAGCCAGGCCGGCGACACCGGCTGCAGGCCCCGCCCCATCCAGCGCAGGCGCAGCGGCGCCAGCGGGTTGAAGGTCAGCAGCATCAGCGTGCCCTCGGGCTTGAGCACGCGGGCCATTTCGCCGAGCAGGCGCTCCGGCTCGGGCGAGGATTCCAGGATGAACAGGCCGTAGGCCAGGGACAGGCAGCCCGAAGCGATCGGCAGGGCCGGATCCTCGCAGCCGAGGTCGCCGGCGAGCCGGCTGCCGTCCCGGTGCAGGCTGATCACCTGGGCCAGCAGGTTGCCCGAGAGCGCCGGCGGGACCGCGGCGCAGGGCCGCAGGAACACCCCGGAGTGGCCGAAGACCCGGGTCAGCTCGGGTATCGCGCGGCGCTGGACGTCCTGGACCAGGCGCAGGCTGGGTTCGCGCCTGAACCAGGCCTCGGCGCTGCGCTCGGGTTGACGTCGGGAGGAGGCCGCGGGCATGGTCGCGATTCTGCGTCATCCCGGCGCCCAAGGTCACCCCGTGTCGCGCGCCCTGCCCCTGCCCGCCTTCCAGGACAACTACATCTGGCTGTTGCCCGGCGAGGGCGGCCGCTGCGTGGTCGTGGACCCCGGCGACGCGGGGCCGGTGCTGGCGGCGGCCAGGGACCTGTCGCCGGCGGCGATCCTGCTCACCCATCACCACGCCGACCATGTCGGCGGCGCATCGGCCCTCGCCGGGGCGCTCGGGATTCCCGTCTACGCGCCCGAGGACGCCCGCATCGCGCTGGACGCGCGGCGCGTGCGCGACGGCGAGCGCATCCGCCCGCCCGGGACCGGCCTGGCCTTCGACGTGCTGGCAGTGCCCGGCCATACCCTCTCCCACGTGGCCTTCCACGGCGCCGGCCACCTGTTCTGCGGCGACACGCTGTTCAGCCTGGGCTGCGGGCGGATGTTCGAAGGCACGCCGACGCAGATGCTGGCCTCGCTGGACCGCCTGGCCGCCCTGCCTGGCGACACCTGGGTTTGCTGCGGCCACGAATACACCGAGGCCAACGGCCGCTTCGCGCGCACCGTGGAGCCGGACAACCCCGCGCGCGAGTCCCACCTGGCCGACGTGGCCCGGCGTCGCGCCCGCGGCGAGCCCAGCCTGCCCAGCTCGCTGGCGCAGGAGCGGGCCGGCAACCCTTTCCTGCGCCTGGACGCCCCCGGCGTCCACGCCAGCCTCACCGCGCGCCTGGGGCGCCCGCCGCGCGACCGCGTGGAAGCCTTCGCCGTGCTGCGTGCCTGGAAGGATGGATTCACTGCATGAGCCTTCGCCGCGTCCTGCCGTCCGCCTTCTTCCTCCTGCTGCTGGCCGCCTGCCAGGCGCCGGTGCGGCCCGACCCGGCCGACCTGCCCGAGCCGGTGGCAACCCTGCCGCCCCCGGGCGCGGCGGTGCCCGCCCCGGCCCCCGCACCGGAACCCGAGGCGCCGGCCGCGCCGGATCCGATCGACACCGGCGCGGAGGTTTTCGACCGGCTGGTGGCCCGGCTGGACGACCCGGCCTGCGTCAAGGGCATCCACAACACCAGCTGGCGCCGCCGCTACGCCGGCTACCCGGAGCGGTTCGCGCACCAGCTCGAGGCCATCCTGCCGCTGCTGGGCTATGTGGTCGAAGAAGTCGAACGCCGGGGCCTGCCGGGCGAGTTCGCGCTGATCCCGATCGTGGAGAGCTGGTACCGGCCCGAGGCCATCGGGCCGGGGGGGCCGGCCGGCATGTGGCAGATGATCGCCAGCACGGCGCGCAACCACGGCGTGCGCATCCAGCCCGGCTACGACGGCCGGCTCAACCCGCTGGAATCCACCGACGCCGCCCTGGGCTACCTGGAGACGCTGGCGCCGATGTTCGGCGGCGAATGGCGGGCGACGGCCATGGCCTACAACGCCGGCGAGTACCGGATCCTGCGCGCCTTCAACGCCGCCGGCGACCGGCGCGTGTCGGGCGAACGACACCTGCCGCGCGGCCTGTCGCGCACGACCTACGACTACGTCGCCAAGCTGCACGCGCTGGCCTGCCTGCTCGCGCGCCCGGAACGCCACGGCCTGGTGCTGCCGCGCGAGGCCCGCTTCGTGCCGCTGCAGCGCGCCACCCTGCCGGCGCACGTGGCCAGCCTCGAGCAGGCCGCGGGCTTGCTGGGAACCGATGCCTCGGCCCTGCTCCGCCTCAACCCGGCCTACCGCGGCGGCCGCGTGGTGGCGGGCGCGACGCGCGGCCTGCTGGCGCCGGCGACTCCGCTGGCGCAGCTGCGCGCTGCGTCCGGGGCCGATGCGGACGCCGGCGCCACGGCGACCGGCGACGACCCGCCCGCGGACGAACCGCGCCGCCACCAGATCCAGCGCGGCGACACGCTTTCGCGCATCGCCGCCCGCTACGGCGTGCCGCTGCGCCAGCTGTTCGAGCTCAACGGCATGGACGGGCGCTCGGTGCTGCATCCCGGCCGCTGGCTGCGCATCGACCCCTGATCCCATGCTTGGCGGTATGGGCCCGGCCGGGGGAAACTAGCGCCCTTCCGCCGCCACGGATGCGGCCACCAGGAGGTAAGGACCATGGGTTTCCTGTCGGGCAAGCGCGCCCTCATCGTCGGCATCGCCAGCCAGCGTTCGATCGCCAGCGGCATCGCCGAGGCCATGCACCGCGAAGGCGCCGAGCTGGCGTTCACCTACCAGAACGACAAGCTCAAGTCGCGCGTCGAGGACGCGGCGCGTGACTGCGGATCCGACATCGTGCTGCCGCTGGACGTGGCCGACGATGCCCAGATCGACCAGGTCTTCGCCGAGCTGGGCAAGCGCTGGGACGGCTTCGACATCCTGGTGCACTCGGTCGGCTTCGCGCCGCGCGAGGCCATCGAAGGCGAGTTCCTCGACGGCCTGACCCGCGAGAACTTCCGCATCGCCCACGACATCTCCAGCTATTCGCTGGCGGCGCTGGCCAAGGCCGCGCGCCCGATGATGAAGGGCCGCGGCGGCAGCATCCTCACGCTCAGCTACCTGGGCGCCGAACGCGCGCTGGCCAACTACAACGTGATGGGCCTGGCCAAGGCCAGCCTCGAGGCCAACGTGCGCTACCTGGCGATGAACCTCGGCCCGGAAGGCACCCGCGTGAACGCGATCTCGGCCGGCCCGATCAAGACCCTGGCCGCCGCCGGCATCGCCAATTTCCGCAAGATGCTGGGCCACGTCGAGGAATGCGCGCCGCTGCGCCGCAGCGTCACCATCGAGGACGTCGGCAACGTCGCCGCCTTCCTGTGCTCGGACCTGGCCGCGGGCGTGACCGGCGAGATCACCTACGTGGACGCGGGCTACAACATCCTGGGCATGACCGGCATCGGCGGCGAATAATCCCGCGGCCGATCGTCGGAAACCAAAAGGCCCGGGGAGACCCGGGCCTTTTCCGTTGCTGCCGGCGGGGCGGCGTGCCTCAGAGGCGATCCTCGGCGACCGTGACGGTGTAGTAGCCGCGCAGGGCCTTGAGGTACTCCTGCAGCTCGACGGTGCCGCGGGCCTGGGCCAGCTGGCCGCGCAGCAGGCCGCGGGTGGCGTCGTCGAGCGTGGAGATGTCGCCAGGCGTCACCGCGGTGACCGCCAGCAGGGCGTGGCGGTCCGGGGCGACGCGGGCGACGCCGACGCTCGGCTGGCCTTCCGACGGCGCCGGCAGGCGGAACGCCTCTTCGATGATCGCCGGCGGCAGCTGGGCCTGGCGACCCACGCCGGGCACGGTGGCGACGGTGCGGCCGACTTCGGCGGCGAGCGCCTCGAGGCTTTCGCCGGCGCGGGCGCGGGCCAGCAGCGCCTGGGCCTGGGCCTCGGACGCCTTCGCCAGGCCGTCGGCGACCAGGTCGGCGCGCACGCGCGCGGCGACCTGTTCGTAGGGCAGCGTCGCCTCGGGCTGGTGCTCGATCACGTGGATGACCACGACGTGCTCGGGGCCGATCTCGATCGCGTCGCTGGTCTGGCGCTCGAGCTTCTGGTTGTCGGTGAACGCCGCGGCGACGACCTGCGGCAGGGCCGCGATGCCTTCGCCGCCGCTGCGGCCGAACAGGCCCGTGCGCTGCACCTGCAGGCCCACGGACTCGGCCGCCGGCGCGAGCGCGGTCGGATCCTTGTAGACGGCCTCGATCAGGCGGTTGGACAGGTCGGAGAACAGGCGCTCGCGCTCGGTGGCCTGGAACTCGGCCTCGAGTTCGGCGCGGACCTCCTCGAAGCTGCGCTCGCTGCCCGGCACCAGGGACAGCAGCTTGACCACGTGCCAGCCGTCCGCCGTGCGCACCGGGCCGGCGATGCCGCCGGCGGCCTCGATGCCGTTGAGGGCCTCCTCGAAGGACGGCGCGAACACGCCCGGCTCGACCGGGCCCAGGTAGCCGCCCTCGCCCTTGGAGCCGAGGTCGTCCGAATTCTCGCGGGCGATCGCCGCGAAGTCCGCGCCTTCGGCCCGGGCCTGGGTGGCCAGGGCCTCGGCGCGTGCGCGCGCCGCGGCGTCCGCCTCGGCATCGGCATCGGCCGGCACCGCCACCAGGATGTGCGCGGCCTCGCGCTGCGGCGCGGTGACGAACCGGGCGCGCTGCTCGTTGTAGCGCTCGCGCAGGGTCTGCTCGTCGGCGCCGGCGGGCACTTCGAGCAGGGACGCGTCGACCTCGACGTATTCGATCGCGACCTTCTCCTCGCTGCGGTAGCGGTCGCCGTTGGCCTCGTACCAGGCGCGCAGCGCGGCCTCGTCGGGCTCGGCGGGCGCCGCCGGGGTCGGCAGCTCGAACAGCGAGAGATCACGGGTCTGCTGGCCCAGCACCAGGAAGGCATCGACCTCGGCGGCGGAGGCCAGGCCGGTGCCCGCCACCTGGCTGGGAATGACGCTGCGCGCCATGTCGTTGCGCACGATCGCCATGAACTGCGCGTGGGTCATGCCGCGCGCGGCCAGGCCCAGGCGATAGAGGTCGGGGCTGTAGGCGCCGTCGGCCTGGAACTCGGGCAGCTTCTTGAGCTCCTCGGCGACCGCGGCTTCACCGATGCGGATCGATTCACGCTCGGCGACCAGGTCGAGCAGCTGCTCGTCGACCATCTGGTCGAGCACGCGGCGCTTGTTCTCGATGGTCTCGAAGGCGGCCGAGTCGAAGGCCTCGCCCTGCTGCTGGCGGGCTTGCTGCCGCACCTGTTCGAAGCGGCGGCGGAATTCGTCCTGCGAAATCTCCCGGACCTGGGCGCCGAACCCGAGCAGCTTCGCCGGGCCTTCGATCTTGGCCGAATAGGTTTCGATCTTCGGGGCGAAATAGGACTCCACGCCGAAGAAGGCCATCGTGAGGATGACCAGGCCGAGCACGAGGAAGGCGATCCAGCCGGAGGATTTGTCGCGGATTTTCTGCAGCATGTTGGGCAGGCCGTACGGTCGAGGGCCCGAGGGCTCGGGCCGGAAAAACAAAGGCGCCCGGCGGGGGCGCCCTCGGGGTCGGGCGGGCCGCGGGGCGCTCGGTGAGCGCACCCGCGACGGTGCCGGACGCGCGACGGCCGGGGCCGGGGCGGCCCGGCGGTCCGCGGCCGGCTAGGTTAACAGGGCCTTACCGCGCGGGCTAGGCGCCATGCCGGGCCCCAAAAGAAAACGCCCGCAGGATGGCCTGCGGGCGCTTCTTGATAAGTGGCGGAGTGGACGGGACTCGAACCCGCGACCTCCGGCGTGACAGGCCAGCATTCTAACCGACTGAACTACCACTCCGCGCTGAGACGAACATTGTAAGACGATTTCAGCGCTTTCCGCTAGACCATCCCACAAATTTTTAAACCTGCACCGCCCCGATGTGGTGGGTGCTGAGGGTTTCGAACCCCCGACCCTCTCCGTGTAAGGGAGACGCTCTACCGCTGAGCTAAGCACCCAGGGTGATCGCACCCTGCCATCGGCAGCGAGTCGATTAGTTTACGGCATCCTTCAGGGCTTTGCCAGCCTTGAACGCGGGATTCTTGGACGCCTTGATCTTGATGGTGTCGCCTGTCTTCGGGTTGCGGCCCGTGCGGGCGGCGCGCTTGCGAACCTGGAAGGTGCCGAAGCCGACCAGCGTCACGCTGTCGCCCTTCTTGAGGGCCTTGGTGATGCTGGAGATGACGGCGTCGACGGCGCGGCCGGCTTCGGCCTTGGACACTTCAGCTTCGTCGGCGACGGCATCGATCAATTCGGTTTTGTTCATTGAGTGACTCCCTGTGCGGCACAACCGCGGAATGAGTGGCCGGAACCTCTGGCTTCGCTCGCCAGACGGAACCGGCCGTGATGTCCACGCGCTACGAAGCGTAGCTTCGTGCATGCGGGTGACGCCGTTATACCAGTGCGAAAAATGCCGCGCAAGCCGAAAACCCAACAGTGACGCGGGTTTCCGGGCAATGACACGCGTTATTCGTCATCTCATTCAATGCTTCACACCGGGCTGCTGCGGCCCCTTGCCGCGCTCCTTCTTGGTGGCCGGCACCACGCGCTCGCCACCGTCGCCGCCTGTGACCGGCACTGGCGTCAGCGGCTTCTCCAGCGCGAGATCGAGCACCTCGTCGATCCACTTCACCGGCACGATCCGGATGCCATCGGTGACATTGGCGGGGATGTCGGCCAGGTCCTTCTTGTTCTCGTCGGGGATGATGACGGTGGTGATGCCGCCACGCAGC
>VFQN01003107.1_pt1 | contig 24437 bp, 18 predicted proteins | sample 3512371 | NCBI WGS metagenome assembly VFQN01 (sample SAMN10412370, study PRJNA504923) | tailings metagenome | isolation source: Replicate 2 from Balatoc abandoned mine | place: Philippines: Itogon, Benguet | collected 2017-08-28 | reverse complement strand
GGATGGCGTAGGCCCGCTTCCGCACCGGGCGCAGGAGCCGGGTGTCCCGGCTGTCGAACCCGCGGTCGGCCGTCCCCCCCGTGATCTTGAGCCCGCCGGCCGCGGCCCGGTCGAGGAGCCGGCGGCCCCGGTCGTGCGGCCGGTCCCCGGGGGGTACGGCTCCGGGCCGGCCGTGTACCGCCGGCCGCCCTCCACCCGGACGGCGGTCGCGTACCCGTGGAAGGAGTTGGTCCCGGCCTTCCGCGGCCGGCCGCCGTACGGGACGAGGGGGGTGTCGGGGGCGAGAACCCAGCGGCGGCGGTCGGGTCGGACCCGGCGGAGGACGGCGTGCAACCCGCGGTTGGCCCCGGCGGTTACGGCGCCGACGGACCCGGTGTTGGCGCGGGCGGCCCGGTCGGCGGCGTGATGGGGGAACGGGAACCGGCGGCGGACGACGTCGAACCGGGAGGTGGCCCCGGTGGCGCCCCGGAGCAGGCACCGGACGAGTGGGTCGACCGGCACCGCCCGGGTGGGCGTCCAGGGGAAGGCCTCGGTCAGGTGTCGGACGGCCACGTCCCGGGCAGCGGTGGGTGGGACACTAGGCTACGAGGGGCGCATCGAGGACGTCCTGTCTGGGGTCGCGGTAAACCCAAGGTAGGAACCTCGATGCGTTTTGCGTCGAGTCGTGCAAAACTACTGGCAAGGGAGTGGCTCGTGAGGCTTCCCGTTCTCTCTCGGAGCTATACGGACCAACGATCGATCGGCTTGCGGCAGTTGTTCGCCGGAGCGGACCACTACAAGCCCCGGGCCGGGCGGAGCGGGCCACACAGGACGACCAGCGCGAACGCCATCGCCCCGGCGGGGCGGTGCCAGTCGACGCCGAGCGCGTCCGCCGTCTGGAACGGGATCAGTTGCACGCCGAGCAGCGCCACCGCCGCCAGCCCCCACCCGCGGCGGCCGGACGCGAACAGGTCGCGGACCCACGGCACCGCCAGCACCAGCCCGACCAGTTCGTAGGCGAGCACCTGCGGGCACACCACCGACAGCGCCGCAGCCATCGCCATCGCCCACGCCTCCGACGGCCTGGTCCACGTCGCCGCGCAGCGGAGCAATACCAGCGCGAAGCCGGCCGCGTAGCTGAGCAGCATCGTCGTCGCCGACTGCTCGACCAGCCAGCGCTCGCCGCCGACCACGAAGAGGAGGCGGTTCCAGCTCGTCATCTCGTAGGCGCGCGACGCCAGGTTGAACGCAACGCCCTTGTGCCCCGCGCCGGCCAGTTCGACGTAGTCGCGCAGGAACAGCGGCGTCCCGCCGACGAAGATCGCCCCCAGGACGTTCATCCCGGCGACCACCGCCGCGACCGCCGCGGCGCGCTTCCAGCCGCCGAGGTAGAGCGCGAGCGGGAGGAGCGGCAGTGCGACGTGCGGCTTGACGAACGGCAGCGCCCACAGGAACGCGCCGGCGACGTTCCACCCGCGGCCGAACGCGAACAGCCCCGCCGCCACGCACCCGGCCGCGACCAGCGCCGTCTGCCCGACCATCACCACGGCCAGCGTCAGGAAGTTCAGCACGACGAGGAGCGGGACGACGAGGCGTACCAGGTCGGGACCGGTCGGCTGGTCGGCGGGGCGAAGGAGGGCGATGACGCGGGCGATGGAGAACGCGGCGAGCGCGTTCACCGCCGCCCACAGCAGCTTCGCGGTCAGCCAGTCGAGGACCGCGAACGGGGCGAACGCCACGACCGCGCCGGGCGGCAGGAAGAACCCGCAGTTGTTGACGAACGAATCCGCGCCCGGGTCGTCCTGCGGGAACTGCTGCGCGACGGCGGCGCGGACGGCGGCGACGTCGTAGGGGTTCTGCGCGCGGACGCCGAGCTGCGCGCCGAGCCGGTAGATGAAGAGGTCCGGGAAGATATTCGCGGCGAGCGCCTGCAACACCCCGAACGCCAGTACGAGGGCGGCGGCCAGCGCGGCCGGGCGGGCGTCACGCACCGTAGTTCTCCGGCAGGAGCAGCGTGGCGGGGCTGCGCAGGTGGCGGGCCACGGCGTTCCCGAACACCGCGCACACCGCCCCGTCCACGACCCGGTGGTCGAACGCGAACGACAGGTACAGGATGTCCGCCGGGCGGATGCGGCCGTGGTCGTCGTACACCGGGCGCTTCACCACCTTGCCGATGCCGAGGATGCCGACCTCCGGGTGGTTCACGATCGGCGTCGAGATCAGCCCGCCGAGGTTCCCGACCGACGTGACCGTGAACGTGCCGCCCTTCAGGTCGTCCGGCCGGGCGCGGCCGGCCTTCGCCTCGCGGCTCAGCCGTTCGATGTCGGCGGCGATCGCGGGGAGGTCTTTCTTGTCCGCGTCCTTCACCACCGGCACGATCAGCCCGCCGGGCGTGGCGACCGCGACGCCGACGTGGTAGCGGTCGTGGCAGACGATCTCGTTCGCCGCCTCGTCGAGCGAGCTGTTGGCGACCGGCACTTCCTTCAGCGCCCGCGCCACCGCCTTCACCACGAACGCGAGGTACGTGAGCTTCACGCCGACCCGGGCGAACGGCTCGCGGAGCTGGGCGCGGAGGCGGACGAGGTCGGTCACCTCGCACTCGTCGATGTACGAGTAGTGCGGGATGCGCCGGGTCGAGTCGACGAGGTGGTCGGCGATCCGCCGCCGCAGGCCGACGAGCTTGGTGCGCGTGCCGGCGACCCCGAGGTCGGACGCCGGGCGCTCCGGCTCCGGCGCCTTCTTGACCGCCACCGGCACGAGGTGCGGGGTGAGGTCGTCGAGGAGGATGCGGCCGTGCGGTCCGGTCCCGCGGACGCGGGCGAGGTCGACGTTGAACTTGCGGGCGAGCAGCCTGACCGACGGCGCGGCCGGAGGTAGTGGGGGGTGGTTAGTGGAGAGTGAGGAGGGAGTTGAAAGGACCGCGGTCGGGGACTGCGCCGTCGTTGACGCCGTGCCGTTTTCAGACTGAGCGCGGGTCTCCTGTACCCCACCCGCTTCGCTCCTCACTCCTGACTCCTCGCTGCCTCCCGCCGGAGTGTACGCGAGGATGACCTGCCCGACCTGCACCTTCGTCCCCGGCGTCGCGGCGAGGGACGTGACCGTCCCCGCGAACGGCGCCGGCACCTCCATCGTCGCCTTGTCCGACATCACTTCGGCGAGCCCCTGCCCGCGGCCGACCGCGTCGCCGGGGCGCACCAGCCAGCGGACCAGCTCCACCTCGATCAACCCTTCGCCGACCGGGGGGAGGGGGAAGTCCATCGGGCCACCGGAGAGGATTCAGGGGTCAGGCCGAAGTAGCCGGCACACTCCGTGTGCCGAAGAACGGCACACGGAGTGTGCCTACTATGCACCGTCGAAATCCTCGGTCGGGTGAGAGTCGCCTTGGGTTCGGAGCCCCGAAGGGGCGGCAGTGCGCAGGCGGTGTCCGATGGGCGTTGCTCCCACGAACTCCGCTGTAGGCGACCCAGGGTTGACACCCTGGGCTATTGACTGCCGCCCCTTCGGGGCTCCGAACCCGAGCCGGGGATTTCGACACACCATGCCTACTACTTTCGAGCTGCAACGCCCCACTAGAACCAGTCCTTCTTGTCGCGCAGGTACGTGCGGGCGTAGTCCTGGTTCGACATCGTCAAGTATTGTATCCCCTCGACCACGCCGACGACGAATGTCGGCAGGCAGGTGAAGAGGCCGAGTACCGCCCGGATGACCCCGTTCGTCGTGTTCCCCTGGGCGAACTTGTGGATGCCCCAGATGCCGAGGAAGATCGCCAGCATGGCGTGCGTGACACGGTCGCCCCCGGACGGCACCGGCTCGCGGTCGTCGTCGCGGTCGCGGTCCCGCTCGCGGCGGCGGGGGCGACGCTCGTCTCGGTCGTCGCGCTCGTCTCGGTCGTCGCGGCCCTCCCGGGCGACGGGCGCAACGGGCTCGGCGGGCACCGGGGGGGGGGGCGGGGTCGGACGCGGGCGCGGGGCTGGCGGCGGCGACACGGCGCTGCCGACGGCCGTCGAGACGGCCGTCGCCACCTTGCCGATGGCATCGGCGAGCCCGCTGCCGGGCTTCGCGTCGGCCCGCGCCGCGGCGACCGGGGCGCGGGTGTCGTCGGGGTTCGTGGCGGCGAGCTCGGCCTGGATCTCGCCGAACCCGCGCGGCCGCTCGCCGGGCTCGCGCGACAGGCACCGGCCGATCAGGTCGGCGACGCGCGGCGGCAGCATGTTGTAGTGGCGGTTCGTCGGCTCGGTCGTCTTGAACAGGGCGAAGCACAGCGTCTTGGCGAACCCGTACACGTCCGCCGGCGGGCCGACCTTCACCCCCGGCAGCTTGCCGAGTTGTTCCGGCGCGGCGTAGTCGAGCGTGCCGGCGATCGCCGAACCGTAGATCGTCAGCCCGCGCGCCGTCGAGCCGCCGGTGAGGGCGGCCGCCGGCATCGCCAGGCCGAAGTCGATCACCCGCACGTCCCACCGCCAGCGCCGGCCGGACTCGGTCTCGCTCGTCACCCGGTTCACCATCACGTTCGCCGGCTTGATGTCGCGGTGGAGCACGCCCTGGTCGTGCGCCGCCTTCAGCGCCCCGGCGAGCGTCCGGGCCAGCGGGAGCAGGTCCGGCAGCGGGATGGGGCCGTTTTTGTCGACGTAGGTCTGGAGCGTCGGGCCGTCGAAGTATTCCATCACGAGGTACGGCCGGCGGCTGTTGGCCTCGTCGGCGAACCCGCAGTCGCGCAGGCCGACGATCGCCCGGTGCTTGAGCTGGTCGAGTGTCATCGCCTCCTTCAGCACGCTGGCCGCGTCGCGGTCGAGGCCGGCGTCGTGGATGGCCTTCACCGCCACCGCGGCGCCGGTGAGCTTGTGCCGGCACAGGAACGTGACGCCGAACCCGCCGGCCCCGAGGATGCGGTCGGGCGGGTACTTGTCGAACGGGAACGGCGCGAACCGCGCCGGGTCGAGCCCGACCGCCGCCCGCAGGTCGTTGAGCGCGCCGGCGAAGTCGTCCTGTTCGAGTTTGGCCCGGTAGGCGTTGTGCAGCGCCTCGGCCCGCTCGCCGGCCGACGCCGCCACCGCCGCCGCGACCGCGAACGACTCGCCGGCGCCGCCGAAGTCGCCGACCGCGAGCTGGAGCTTGCCGATGTCCGTGACCAGCCCGGGCCGCGCGGCCCGGGCGTCGTCCGGCAGGCCGCGGACCTGGTCGAGCAACTCTTTCACCAACTCGCGCTCGCGGTCGGTGCGGATCGACAGGCTGTGCTTCGGCTCCACCGGCTTGTCGAGCAGGTCGAGCTTGTCCAGCAGCGCCGCCATGCGGCCCTGCAAGTCGTCGAGCTTCCGCCCGGTGTCGGCGGCGTGCGTCTCGGCCGCCGCCTGGGCCGCCATCGCCGCGGCGGTCGCGTGCTCGACCGACAGGTGAATGTCCGCCACGCGGCTCTCCACGCCCCGCACCGAGTCGTGAACGAGCTTCACCGAGTCCTGCACGCCCTTGACCGAGTCCTCGACGCGCTGCACCCCGGCGCCGACGGCGCGGACCTCGGCGACGAGCTGCGCGGCCACCGCCGCCAGCGCCTCGTCGAGGTGCTCGGTCTGCCCGTCGAGCACGCCGGCGAGGCGGTCGAACCCGGCCTCCTGGGCCTCGGCAAGCGCCTCGGTCGCGGAGAACTGGAGCCCCTGGAACAGCTCGGGGTTCCGCTCGACCTCGCGGCGGAAGAAGTAGCGCACGGCGACGACCACGACCGACTGCCCGGCGTGGGCCGGCGTGGCGAGGAGCCGGCCGAGGGCGGGGAAGCCGGCACCCGCGACCTGGGTGCCGAGGTCGTCCAGCGCGTCCTTCTCGGCGGCGAGCAGCGCGTGCGGGTCGGCGTGGCGGGCGAACGCGCCGGCCCGGGTCACGAGGTCGCCGGCGACGAGGCGGCCGAGGAGCACGCCCTTGCCGAGGGCGTCGCGCAGCTCCCGAAGGCACTGCCCGCGGAACTCGTCGCGCCCGGCCAGTTCGGGGAACTCGACGGTGTCGACGAACGCCTTGATCTCGCGGCGGAGCGCCTTCGTCTCCTCGCGGTCGAACCACGTCCACAGCGACTCGCCGGCGAGTGCGACCTCGAGCGACCGCCACGCCTTGCGGTTGGACGCTTCGAGCGCGTCGAGGAGGCGGCGGGAGTGGTCCGAGGCGTGGTCGGTGGCGAGGCGGAAGAGTACGTCCACCCGCTCGCCGACGGCGCGGAGAGCGAACGCGGACAGGCACTCGCAGACGGGCATCGGCGGCTCCCGGACGGGCGCGGGCGAACGCACCCAGACTACCGGCGCGCCTCACGCCGGGCTAGCGGTGGTTCGCCGGCCGCGGCCGGGGATTGCGCGGGACGTGGTCCGTGGTGGTCCCGTAGGTCGGGCCGAGTCTGCGAGGCCCGACGCGAGGCGCGGGTGCGGTGACCGGAGACGTGGAACGAACCTCCACGTGAATTCGGGTTCACCACCCGAGGCCATTTGCCGTAGGCGCCCCGCGTCGGGCCTCGCGGACTCGGCCCGACCTACGGAGCAGCCCGGCCGCCACATCACCGGCACAACGACCCGTCCGCTCACCCCCGCACGAACCCCATCCCGCCGGCCCCGCTGTCCGGCTCGTCGCGGAAGCCGAGGAGGTTGCGCGTCAGGGCGCCGCCGAACTCGACCAACTCGCGCAGGGCGTTCTCGAAGTCGGCGGTGGTGAGCTTGAGCGGGTCGGACTTCTCGCCGCGCTCGGCGGCCAGCAGCGCCGCCTTGCGGAAGAGTTCCTCGATGAACGCCGGGCTCGCGCCCTCGGTGCGGTCGAGCAGGGGGGCCACGTCCACGGCGAGCAGGTCGAGGCCGTGGGTGAAGTGGGCGAACAGGCGGGCGCGGCAGTCGCGGTCGGGGAGCGGGAAGTACACCGCCTGGTCCACCCGGCCCGGCCGCGCGGCGAGGGCGCGTTCCAGCAGGCGGGGGCGGTTCGTCGTCAGCAGGAAGATCACGTCGGCCTTCGTGCCGAGGCCGTCCATCTGGTCCATGAGGTCGTGAAGCAGCGTCGTGTCCGGGTTCTCGGCGCGGTCGAGCGCGATCAGGTCCACGTCCTCGATGACGACGAGTGCCGGCTGCAACAGCCGGGCGAGCTGGCACGACTCGCGGACGAGGCGCAGCTGCCGGCCGGTGAGCAGGATGACCGTGTACTGCGGGCAGGCGCGGGCGAGGTACTTGGTCACCAGCGTCTTGCCCACGCCGGGCGGGCCGTGGAACAGGACGCCGTGGCGGGTGCCGCGGCCGGCGCGGCGGAGCGTGTCGGCGTGGGCGAGGAGGCCGACGACGTTCCGTTCGACCACCTTCAGCACGTCGTCTGGCAGGACAATCTGGTCGCGGCTGACCGCCGGCAGGTCGTGGAAGCGGATCTGGAAGTCCGGCTCGCCGTCGGCGCCCGCCGGCCCGGCCTGCTCGACCATCAGCACCTGCCCGCGGAACACGTTCCGCTCGCGGGCCTCGGCCAGGATGGCGTCGAGCGCCTTCTGTGCGTCGTCGGCGGTCGGGGCGAGGACGTCGAGGGCGGTGCGCGACAGCATCACGGCGAACGGCGCCAGCCCCGGCGGGGCGAGCAGGTACAGGCCGGACACCACCACCTTCGTCGAGGCCGTGAGCGACACCGGCCGGACGCTGTACTCGACGGGCGCGTGGCGCGAGGCGTTCGCGGCGAGGGCGGGGGTGAGCTCGTTCCAGTAGCCCATCCCGATGACCGGGCGGGCGGGCGGCACCCCGGTGCGGAGCGCCTCGAGCGCCAGGTACAAGTTGACGCGCTCCCACTGGAGGAGCGGGCGGGTGATGATGGCGCTGCGCTTCCACGGGCGGCCGGTGTGGCGCTCGACGACCGGTGCGACGCCGCTGAAGTAGCTGTAGACGACCCCGGCCGCGATCACCCCGATCAGGGCCAGCGCGACGGCGGCCCCGACGGTGGCGACGTCGACCGCCAGGAGCGGCGGGACGCGGGTCATTCCGAGTCCAGCGCTTCGCGCAGCGCCCGGATGGTGTCGTGGAGGTGTTCGAGCGTCGGGTTGATGTCGAGCGCCTGGCGGAACGCGCGGAGGGCGGCGCGGGGCTTCTTCAGCTTCAGGAAGCACTGGCCCATGCCGGCCGCGGCGCCGAAGTGGACCGGGTTGAGCCGCAGCACCACCTCGCAGTCGGCGATCGCCTTCGGGTACTGCCCCTGCTTGAAGAACCAGATGGCCCGCTGGTTGCGGGCCTCGGCGAACTCGGGGGCGCGCTCCACGAGGTCGTCGAGCGCGGCCTTGCGGGCGGTCGGCTCGCTCTCGCGGACGGCCTGTTGCAGCGCCCAGTTCTCCTCGCTCGTGCCGCCGCGGAACCACACCTCCCACAGCGCGTCGGACGAGAGGCGCTGGACGAGCGGGTCGTCGTCGCGGAGGCGGGCGGCGAGTTGCTGGTTACACCCCATAGTACCGAGGAGCCCGATGGCGAGCGCCGCGGCGCGGCGGGTGCGGACGTCGTCGGCACTCAACAGGCGGGCCAGCGTGCCCTCGGCGTACTTCGCGCGGACCTCGTCCTTGAACCGGGACACCAGCGGGCCCGCCCCGGCGGCCCAGAGTTCTTCGTCGTCCCCCGGGTTGAGAGGCGGGAGGCGGTCGAAGTAGGTGACCAAGAGCGGGGCGGTCACGGCACGTCCTCGGGCGAGTCGCGGGACTGCATCAGTGTAGGACACGCGGGCAAGGGGGTGCAAGCCCGGGGGTCACGCGGCGCGGCACAGCCGGCTCAGCACCGCCATCCGCACCGCGAGGCCGTGCGTCACCTGGTCGAGGATCGCGCTCGCCGGGCCGTCGGCCACGTCGGGCGTGATCTCGACGCCGCGGTTGATCGGCCCGGGCGCGAGCAGGAGCACGCCGGGCTTCGCGCGGCGCATCCGGTCGCCGTCCATCCCGAACAGCAGCCGGTACTCGCGGATCGACGGGAACAGCCCGCTCCGCTGCCGCTCGAACTGGATGCGGAGCAGGTTCAGCACGTCGCAGCGGGGCAGAATGTCGTCGAGGCTGTGGGCGATCTCGACGCCGAGCTCGGCGACCTCCGGCGGGACGAGTGTTGTCGGCCCGCAGACGATCACCTTCGCGCCGAGCTTGAGCAGGCCGTGGATGTTGCTGCGGGCGACCCGGCTGTGGGCGATGTCGCCGACGAGGCCGACGGTGAGCCCGGCGACGCGGCCGAGGCGCTGGCGGATGGTGAGGATGTCGAGCAGCCCCTGCGTCGGGTGCTCGTGCGCGCCGTCGCCGGCGTTCACGACGCGGACGTGGGGGAGCAGGTGCCGGGCGAGGACGTGCGGGGCGCCGGGCGACGAGTGCCGCACGACCACGGCGTCGATCCCCATCGCCTCGATGTTGCGGGCGGTGTCGATGAACGTCTCGCCCTTCGACGTGCTCGACCCGCCGGGGGTGAAGTCGAGCGTGTCGGCCCCGAGGCGGCGGGCGGCGAGGCCGAAGCTGACGCGGGTGCGGGTGCTGTTCTCGTAGAAGAGGTTGGCGATCACCTTCCCCTTCAGGTCGTCGCGCTTCGGCACGGCGCCGACCCCGACCCCGACGTACCCGGCGGCCGCGTCGAGGAGGGCGGTGATGTCGGCGGCCGACAGGTCTTCGAGGCCGAGCAGGTGCTTCATGTCGATCTCCGCGCCATCGTCCCTCGGCTCGGGCTTTTGCCTTCCGTAGGTCGGGTCGAGTCTTCGAGACCCGACGCAGCAACGCAATCGACGAACGACGGCAGAACGGGGACGGAAGCCCATGTGGGTTTCCGACCCGGGTTCGCACCGTTCGTCTCTCGCTCTCCCGCGTCGGGTCTCGAAGACTCGACCCGACCTACAAGCCCCGAGCCAAAACCGGTTCGCCTACTTCCGCTTCAACCCGCGCCCCGGCAGCGCCGGCGTGCGTTCGCCGTCCCGCAGCACGAATTCGCCGTTCACGATCACGTCCGACACGCCGACCGCGAGCGCCTTGCCGTCGTCGTAGGTCGAGCGGTCGGCGATCGCGGCCGGGTCGAAGACGACCACGTCGGCGGCGAAGCCCTCACGGAGCAACCCGCGGTCGGCGAGGCCGTGGCGGCGGGCGACGTGGTGCGAGCATTTCATCACGGCTTCTTCCAGCGGCCAGTCGCCGGCGCGGACGTGGTGGCCGAGGTAGCGGGCGAAGCAGCCGGTGCCGCGCGGGTGCGGGCGGCCGCCGGCGTAGATGCCGTCGCTGCCGGCCATCATCAGCGGGTGGCGCATCAGCGCGACCACGTCCGCGTCCTGCCGGGCGGCGAAGTGGCGGATGACGCAGCCGGCGGCGCAGTTCGTGGCGACGAGCAGGTCGCACACGAAGTCGACGAGCGACTTCCCGGCGTCGGCCGCGGCGGCGATAAGCCCTTGGCCCTCGTAGTGGCGGTATTCGTCGCTCGGGATGCTGGCGAGGCGGATCGTCTCGATCGGGAATCGCGGGTTCTCGAAGGCGTTCGCCAGCTCCGCCCGCACCGCCGGTTGCTTTATCCGCTCGACCGTCGCCGCGATCCCGCCGGCGCACACCTCGGGCGGCAGCGTCAGCATCGACACCAGCGTGCTGCCGTAGAGGTAGCAGTACAGGTCGAACGTCACGTCCACGCCGCCCGTGCGGGCGGCGTCGAGCAGCGGGATCGTCTGCCCGGCGAGGCAGTTGAAGTGCGAGACGTGGACCGCGGCGCCGGACCGGCGGCCGATGTTGAAGACTTCCTCCAGTGCGGCCGGCGCCTTCTGCGGGTTGTAGCCGCGCATGTGCGTGACGTACACGCCGCCGAACGGGGCGATCTCGCGGCACAATTCCGAAAGCTCGTCCTCGTCGGCGTAAATGCTGGGAACGTAGTCGAGCCCGCTGGAGAGGCCGACGGCGCCCTGCTCCATCCCCGCGCGGATGAGTCCACGCATGGCGGCCAGTTCGGCGGCGGTCGGCTTGCGCGGGTCGAGGCCCATCACCTCCATCCGCACGTTCCCGTTCGGGACCAGCGTGCAGACGTTCAGCGCGCACGCGCCGTCGAACAGCGCCAGGTATTCGGCGACGCTCTGCCAGCTCTTGCCCGGCGTCGGGAAGTTGCCGTTGAACCCGGCGGTGTACTCCCGCATGTACGCCTGCACCGCCGGCGAGCCGGGCGCGAACGCCACGCCGTCCTGCCCGAGCACGTAGGTCGTCACGCCCTGGCGGATCGCGGGTTCGTGGTACGGGTCGACGAGCAGCGCCAGGTCGCCGTGGACGTGCGCGTCCACGAACCCGGGGCACACCACCTTGCCCGCGGCGTCGAGGGCCGTCTTCGCGCGGGCCTCGGGGAAGCGACCGACGGCGGCGATGCGGTCGCCGGTGACCGCCACGTCGGCGTGGGTCCAGGGGAGGCCGGACCCGTCCACGACCCGGCCGTTGCGGATGAGCAGATCGAACATGGTGAGCGGGCCGTCGGGGTGGCGCGTTCCCCACACGATAGCTTCGCGCGCGTGCCGCGGCCAGCGCCGCCCGGCTAGCCTCGGCGGCGCCGGGTGGGTATCGTGTCCCCCACCCTCTCCGCCCGCCGCAACCCCGGACCCCACATGGCCTCGTCCGCCTCGGTCCCGCACACGCGCATCCTGATCGGCCTGATCGCCGGGGCGGTCGTGGGGTGCGCGGTGAACGCGCTCACCACCCCGCCGCCGCTGCCGCCCGCCGACGCGCTCGCGGCGGCGATCGGGGCGCCGACCGCGGCGGCCCCGCCCGGGCCGGAACCGTGGGTGCTGTGGGTGGTCAAGAATGTTACCAAGCCGGTCGGCGACGTGTTCCTGAACCTGCTCTTCCTCGCCATCGTGCCGCTCGTGTTCGCGTCGCTCGTGCTCGGCGTCACCCGGCTCGGCGGGTCGGCGAACGTCGGCCGCATCGGCGCGAAGACGGTCGGCTACTTCCTCGTCACCACCGCCTGCGCCGCCGCCATCGGGCTGACGCTGGTGAACGCCGTCCGCCCCGGCGACTACGCCCGGGACCAGAAGGACGGGCTCATGGCGCAGTTCGGCAAGGAGGCCCAGGGGCGGATCGAGAACGCCAAGAAGAAGGAGTTCGGGGCGCAGTACTTCGTGGACATCGTCCCCGCCAACCCGCTCCGGGCGATGGTCGAGAAGGACATGCTGGCGATCATCTTCACCGCGCTGCTGGTCGGGTTCGCCGTCACGCGGCTCGACGCGCACTACGCGAGGGTGCTGACCGACGTCCTGGAGGGCGTCAACCGCGTCGCCGAGCAGGTCATCCGCTGGGCGATGGCGCTCGCCCCGTACGCCGTGTTCTGCCTCATCTTCAGCACCACGTCGCTGTTCGGGTACAAGCTCCTGATCGCGCTCGGGGCGTTCGTGCTCACCGTGCTCGGCGGACTGGGCCTGCACCAGTTCGTCGTGCTGCCGGTCCTGGTGAAGGTGTTCGGCGGGATGAACCCGCTCGACTTCTTCCGCAAGTCGCAGGGGACGATCCTCACCGCGTTCAGCACGAGTTCGTCGAGCGCCACGCTGCCGGTCGCCATCCGCTGCGCCGAGGACGACCTCGGGGTGCCGAAGGAGGTGTCGAACTTCGTGCTGCCGCTGAGCGCGTCGATGAACCACAACGGCACGGCGCTGTTCGAGTCGGTGACCGTACTGTTCCTGATCCAGGTGTTCGGCCGGTCGCTCGGGCTGGAGGAGCAGATCGTCGTGCTGGTCCTGTGCATCCTGACGGCGACCGGGATGGCCGGCGTGCCCGGCGGGTCGCTGCCGCTGATCGGGCTGATCCTCGCCCAGTTCGAGGTGCCGGCCGGGGCCATCGCCATCGTCCTCGGCGTGGACCGGCTCCTCGACATGTGCCGCACGGCCGTGAACGTGACCGCCGACCTGACGACCGCGGTCTACGTCGCCCGCAGCGAGGCGGGCCGCGCCGTCACCGCGGCCGTGCCTCCCGCACCGTGACCGCCACCGGGCGCGAGTCGCCGCCGCGGACGGTGGCGCAGGCGTTCTCCGTCTCCCACAGCGTCACCTCGACGACCGGCAGGCCGACGGCCGCGGCGTGGTCGAAGATCACGCGGGCGATGTTCTCCGCCGTCGGGTTGGCGTCGAGCAGGACGAGCGGCTCGCCCTGCCGCTCCAGTTCCGGCACCGCCGGGTCGTCGCGGTGGAGCAGCATGCGGTGGTCGAGCGTGTCGTCGATCCACTTCCCGAGCACGCGCTTGACCTCGGAGAAGTCCACGACCATGCCGAGCCGGTCGAGGGCCGCCGTTTCGAGCGTGACGACCGCCTTGCCGTTGTGCCCGTGCAGGTGGCGGCACTTGCCGGCGTAGCCGAGCAGCCGGTGGCCGTAGCAGAAGTGGATTTCCTTCGTCACGCGGTACATCGTTACCTCTCGGCGGCCGGCTCGTGTCTTTCGTAGGTCGGGTCGAGTCCGCGAGACCTGACACCGCGATTCGGACGGCGAATGGGGGTCAGACCGGGGGCGAGATCCCACGCGGTCTTGGGGCCTGGTACTCCGTGGTACCCACCCGCGCCGCCGCGTCGGGCCTCGTGGATTCGACCCGACCTACAAGCCCCGAGCCGATGTCACCCCCCGGCGTACTCCGTCGGGTCCGACACGCCGGCATCGCGGAAGCCGGCCTGGCGCTCGCCGCACTTGATGCACGTCCCGCACGGCACCAGCCCCGCCGGCCGCACGCACGAGAACGTGTGCCGCAGCGGGAACCGCAGGCCGCGGCGCAGCACGTCCGTCTTGTGTAGTTTCGCGTAGGGGCGGAGGATCGTCACCGGCGGCAGGTTCATCCCGCGCGCCACGACCGCGGCGAGGCCGTCGTAGAACGCCGGGGTCGCGTCCGGGAACGGGTTGGTGCCGAGCGGGGCGGTGGCGAGTTCCGGGACGCCGTGCAGGTGGCACCAGAGCAGCGGCTTGGCGAAGAGCAGGACGTTGCGGCCCGGGAGGAAGTCGGCGTCGTGGGCGGCGGTGGCGGCCGGGGCGCCGGCGCCGGTCACGCTCCAGTGCCCGCCGTACAAGTCGGCGGCCGGCTGGTCGAGTACCACGAGCGGGCGCAGGTTCGGCGCGCGGACCGCGGCGAGGAAGCGGTCGAGGTGCGCCCGCTCGGCGGCCTCCCAGAGCATCCCGACGCGGACGTAGATCGGGACCACGTCCGGGTACGCGAGCACCGCCTCGGCGAGGAGCACGGCGCTGTCGAGCCCGCCGCTCACCAGGACGGCGAGCGGGGCGGTCGGGCGGGTCGGCGGCCAGGCGGCGGTCGGGGTCACACGCTGATTCTAGGCACCGCCCCGCCGCGCGGGCGAACCCGGCGGCGGCGGAAGGCGACGCCCTTTTCGGCCCCACCCACCCGGCCGCCGGGGCCGCCCTGTGGCGCGGGCATCCCGTTACCGCCCCCACCCCCGCCCGCGTTGCCCCCCCCCGTCATCTTCCCGACGAGCGTGCCGGCGACGTCCATGATGGTCATCGTCTCGGACTCGGCGTACAGGATGAACAGGTCGCCCGAGGTCGTGGCCCCGAGGGTCGAGTAGAGCTCGGTCCCGACCTTCTGGTTGCCGATGACGCTGGAGACGAACTGCTTCCAGTAGCGCGGCGGGTCCAGCGAGGCGTCGTCGGCCTTGGCGAGCGGGCTGTCGCGGAACTTGTCGCGCAGCGCCCGGGCCGGGTCCGACTCGCTGAACTGGAGGATCGCCTCGAACCGGACGTGCCGCGACCCGACGCTGGTCTTCAGCCCGAACGCCTTCGCCGACCCGACCGCCCCGGCCAGGAGCTTCTCGTACTCGGCGTTCCCCGAGCCGCCGCCCTCCTTGCTCTTCTCGGGCTCCTTCGGCTTGTTCGAGGCGTCGAGGGCGATGAGCGTCCACGCGGTGCCGCGGACGGTCCGCTTGGCGAGCGCCCCGAACTTGCCGGGCACGCCGTCGTCGGCGGGGGTGCCGGCGGTGATCCGGTTGAACGCCCCCTGCGACGCCGACTCGGGGACGAACACGACCAACTTCTGGGTCGGGGCGAAGACCCGGAGCCGGCCGGCGAACACGCCGGGGATCGGGTCCACGGTGTAGTACGTCACCCCGCTCGCCGTCCCCTGTCGCGCCCCCGGCATCTTCGCCAGCCCGCCGGCGTCGAACCCGGCCGACGCCTTGAGGACCAGTGCCGAGTCGCCCTTCCCGTTGGTGCCGGTGACCATGTAGTCGATGAAGCTCTCGGGGGGCATCCCGACCGCCTTGGCGGCGGCGTCGCCGGCCCGCTTGAACCCGGTGTCGTTCACCTGGCTCTCGAACTTCTTGTAGAACTCGACGTACCGGCGGACGTGGCCGATGTTCGCCCCCTGGACCGAGGTGCTGTCCGGCGGGAGGTACGCCATCAGCTCGTAGGCCGGCGGCTGGCGCTTGAAGAACCACCACAGCATGCCGATGACCACGACGAGGAACATCACCCCGCCGACGATCAGCATCGTCATCACCGCCTTGTTCGTCTCCTTCTTCTTGGCCCTCCGCTTCCGCGGCGTCTTCCCGTCCTTGCCGGCCTTCGCCTTCTTCTCCTTCGGCTTCTTCACCCGCGTTGCCGGCCGGTCGCCGCCGTCGTCGTCGTCGTCCGCCGCGCGCCTCGCCCGGGCCGCGGGCACGCCGTGCCCGCCGTCGTCGTCGTCGCCGGGCGCGTCGAAGACGGCGTAGCACTCCGGGCACTCGACCTCCGACCCGGGTTCGGGGGCGGACTTGAGCTTCAACTTGGCCCGGCAGTCCGGGCACCGGAGTTCGACGGCCATGGGTCGGACCTGCTGGGGGCGCGGCGACGAGACCTGGGTCAACGTATCGATCCTAACGCGTGCGGGCGGTCTTCGGCAACAGGGGAGTCGGCGGACGGGTTGACGCCCGCCCGCCGGGGCGTCAGGGTAGAATGGGAGAACCCGTGGAAGGATGAATGATGAACGCGGAAGGATGAATGCCGACGCGGCGTGCCGGGACGAGGCCGCGTGTCCTGATTCACCCTTCATCCTTCTCCCCCAGCCGAGGACCGACCATGACCCGCCGCCGGCTCTCCGGCTTCACCGCGTTCACCGGCCTGGCCGCCGGGCTCCTGCTCGCGGGGCAGGCCCCCGCCCAGGAGCCGAAGCAAGCCCCGAAGGCCTCGACCGGGAAGGCCGGGGAGGTGGTGCCGGCCCCGTTCCGGGCGTTCCTCGTCGCCGACGGGCGGTTCCCGCCGAAGGTCAGCCCGCCGACGAAGGCCGAGGACCGCGACCCCCGCGACCGCACCCGCAAGATGCACGACCTGGTCGGGGAGAACGGCCTCAGCCCGGTCGTGGCCGTGTTCGTCCGCGCCGACCCGGGGGAGCTGGCGAACTCCGGCCTCCTCAAGCTCGTCGAGGCGGTCGAGGAGAAGATCCCGAAGTACCGGGCGGACAAGCTCGCCGCGTTCGTCCAGTTCCTCCGCATCGAGGGGATGGCGAAGTCGGTCACCCTCACCAACCCGGACGGGACGACGACGGTGGTCGAGCTCGACGCCGAGTTCCCGGACGACGAGAAGCGGGACCTGCACGCCGACGCCGTGCAGCAACTGGCGAACAAGGTGAAGGCGCCGAACGTGCCGTTCGGGCTGGCCCCGGCCACCGGGAAGGCGGCGGCCGCGTGGGGGCTGAAGGCCGAGGACCAGGTGACGGTGGTGATCTACAGCCGGCTGAAGGTGACGAAGCGGTGGACGTTCCCCGCCGCCGGCCCGGACGACGCAAAGGTCGCCGAGATCGTCAAGGACACCGAGGCGATGATCGCGGAGATCGGGGGCGGGAACAAATAGCGCGACACGGATGACGAAGCAAAGCCCGGGGACATGAATCCCCGGGCTTTCTACGTTTGTGTGTGACGAGGAGGACGCCGTGCCGAGCCGCCCCGACGACTACGACGACCCCGCCGACCGCCCCCGCCGCGACGACCGGGACGACCGGGACGACGACGATCGACCGCGGCGCCGGCGCCGCCGTAGCGACGACGACCGGCCGCCCGAGAAGAAGGGCGGCGCCGGCAAGGTGCTGCTGATCCTCCTGCTCGTCGGCGGCGGGCTGATGGTGCTGTGCTGCGGCGGGTGCGGGGTGGCGATGTACCTCGCGGCCGGGCGGCAGGTGACGGTCGTCGACGCCACGCGGGCGAAGACGCCGCAGGGCGGCACGCAGAGCGTGAGCGTGAACGTGCGGATCGGCGGCGACTCGCCCGGCGGGTTCGTCCGCGGCGACTACTACTTCATGTTCAAGGCCGGCGGGCGCACGTCGGAGCACCCGGAGGGGCTGCGGGGGCAGGGCGGGGCGACCTGGCGGGCGACGTACACGACCCGCGAGCTGACCGACACCCCCGGGCCGGTCGAGTTCTGGGTCGAGCGGCGCGACGGGAGCAGCGTCTTCAGGGTGTCGCCGGTCCATACCATTCCGTGATGGACGTCGTCGTCTCCACCTTCGGCAGCGCCGGGGACGTGTTCCCGATGCTCGGGCTGGCCCTGGCCCTCCGCGGCCGGGGCCACGCCGTCACGTTCGCCACCAACCCGTACTTCGCCGAGGTCGTCGCCCGCCACGGCCTCCCGTTCGAGCCGCTCGGCACGACCGAGGGGTTCCTCGCCGTCGTCGCCGACCCGGAACTGTGGAAGCCGCGGCGCGGGTTCCGCACCGTGTTCGAGAGCCTCCGCCCCGCCCTCAAGGACCAGTACGCCCTGCACGCGCGGCGGGGCGGGGTGGCGGTCACGAACGTGTTCGGCCTCGGGGCGCTCCTGGCGCGGGAGACGCACGGCCTGCCGGTGGTGTCGGTCCACCTCCAGCCGGCAGTGCTGTGGAGCGACCACGCCCCGCCGGTGCTGCCCGGGATGTTCGGCCCGCGCTGGCTGCTGCGGCTCCAGTACCGCGTCGGCGTGCGGCTCTACGTCCACCCCACGGTGGCCCGGTTCGTGGACCCGTGGCGCGCCGAACTCGGGCTGAAGCCGCTGCCGCGGGTGGACCGCTGGTGGCACTCGCCGGACGGCGTGGTCGGCCTGTTCCCGGAGTGGCTCGCCCCGCCGCAGCGGGACTGGCCGCCGAACACGGTGCTCACCGACTTCCCGCTGTGGAACGACGGCTCCGCCGCGGGCCTGCCGCCGGACGCGGCCGCGTTCCTCGACGCCGGCGACCCGCCGGTGGTGTTCACGCCGGGCACGGCGAACGCCCACGCCCGCGCCTTCTTCGCCGCCGCGCTCGACGCCTGCCGGCGCCTCGGCCGCCGGGCGCTGCTGCTGACGAAGTTCCCCGAACAGCTCCCGCCGCTGCCGCCGGGGGCCGCGCACTCCGCCTACGTGCCGCTCGACGTGCTGCTGCCGCGGGCGGCGGCGTTCGTCCACCACGGCGGGGTCGGGTCGATGTCGCAGGCGCTGGCGGCCGGGGTGCCGCAACTCGTAATGCCGCTCGCGCACGACCAGTTCGACACCGTCGCGCGGGTCGAGAACCTGGGCGTCGGCACCGGCCTCGGGGTGAAGCGGTTCACCGGCCCGCGCGTGGCCGCCGCGCTCGGGAAGTTGCTCGCCTCGGACGACGTGGCGAAGGCGTGCCGTGCTGTCGCCGCGCGCCTGACCACGCGCGACGGACTCGCCCGCGCGGCGGCGGCGGTGGAAGACCTCGCCCAGCGCCAGGAAACCCCGCCCCCGTGAGGCGCCGATGCACTCCGACCCTGGCCTCGTGGCCCGCGTCCGCGACCGGCTCGCGCGGGCCCGCGGCGTGACCGAGAAGGTGATGTTCGGCGGTATCGCGTTCTTCCTCGACGGGAACATCGTCGCCGCCGTGTGGCACGACTCGCTGATCGCCCGCGTCGGCCCGGCCGCGGCCCCGCTATCGCTCGCCGAGCCGCACGTCCGCCCGTTCGACATCACCGGCCGCCCGATGGCGGCGTGGGTGATGGTCGACCCCGACGGCATCGACACCGAGGCGCAGCTCGGCGACTGGCTCGACCGGGCGTGTCGGTTCGTCGCCACGCTCCCGGCGAAGCCGGTGAAGCCCGCGAAGCGGAAGACGCCGCGACGCGGGAAGCCGTCTTCGTAGGTCGGGTCGAGTCTTCGAGACCCGACACCGCGCCGCGAGAGGCGACAACAGAAGGCCCGGGGTGTGGACGTAGCCGGGTCTTGGTTGACGTGAATACACCCCGGTGTCAGGTCTCGAAGACTCGACCCGACCTACGAAACCCCCGCCGCCGTCACGCGCTTGACCAGCATCGTCGCGTAGCTGCCGCGTGGCAGGTCGAAGCGCAGTTCGAGCTTTAACCGCCCGGGGTGCAGCTCGTCCGCGGCGGCGGCGTGGCCGAGTCCCGCGGGCCACACGCAACCGAGGCGGTCGCCCTTTGAGAAGAACGGCTTCTGCAACCCCTTCACTTTCAACTCGGGGAGTGTCAGCCCCTCGTCCTTCAGCACGTCGGCGGCGAGATCGGCCCATGCCTCGCCCGGCGCCGGCTTCGCCCGCGCTGATGGGAGCGGCAGCGTCAGCGCGTCCCACTCGGCACGCTTCTCCGTCGACATGCGCACCGGCACGGGCATGCGACCGAGCTTGAGTTCCACGGTTGCCAGGTCCGACGGCGGCACGTGGCGCCCGAGCCATGCCGCGAGCATGCGGTTCCACAGGAAGCTCTGGTACGCCGCGAGGTACAGCCCCTGTAACTCCGGGCGCAGGCGGGCGACGGCGCCCTTGAAGTCGGTCGGGTGGTCGGCGAGGTAGTGGACCAGGCTGCGGGCGTGCCCCCTCGGCAGCGTCGCCTTCAGCTTCGGCCAGTCGGGCCAGCTGTCGCACAGGAGCTGTTTCTCGCGCTTGACCTCAGCGCGGTCGTACTCGTAGGGCGCGGCCAGCGCCAGCCACAGCGCCCGCTCGAACCGGCCGAACACCATCTCCTTGCCGATGAACTCGCCGGCGTCGCCGACCGAGCCGAACCGCTGGTCGTCGAAATAGTTCGGCAGGCCGGCGTCCGCCACTTCGGTCAGCGCTGCTTCGGCGCGTTCGATCTCGCCGCGGCCGAGCGAGCGGAGGGTGACCGTGAACCGGTTCGCGCGGATGGCGGTCGCGGTGAAGGGCTCGGCCACCTGCCCGAGGTAGGTGAGCGTGACACGCTCGTGTTGCAGGCCGCGCTTCGGGCCGCGGAAGACGGTGAGGTGCTGCGCCGTGACGGCGTGGCGGTCCTTGAGCCCGCCGGTGCTGACGCGGCGGGCGTCGAGCTGCCAGCGGCGGCGGACGGCGGCGACGGCGTCGGGCGTGGTCCAGCCGGTCTTGTCGAGCCGGTACAGGGCGAATTCGCCGGTCGGACCGGGAACCACGTCGGTGACTTCCTCGACCCGGAAGTCGTCCGGCTGCTGCTTGAGCTTCATCGGGGTATTGAAGGCCGGCCCGGCGAAAGTGGAAGGCCGGATGCCGAGCGGCGGGCGGTGCAAAAAAGAGGGGCCGGGAGGCTCAGACCGTGGCTGTCGCCCATTCAGCCGCGATCTGAAGTCACTCCCGGCCCCAGCCGGAGATGGCATTCACCATCTGTATGATACAGTAGCTCCGGCCGTGACTAGAATCAAGGGGTCTGTTCCACTTTTCTGGGAGTGGGTAATGACTGTCCAGACGACGGTGCTGACGGCGGGGTGTAGGGCAGGAGTAGCGGCGGCGTAACCTGCGGCCGCGGTAGCCGTTCGGGCGGGATATAGCCGCCGCGGGGGACTAGAGCGGGGGCGATCGGGCCGGCGTTCGGCGGCAGTGGGGCGGGCGAGTATCCAGGGTGGTCGTGGAGGAATAGCCACTCCGCGGGGGCGCCCGGCGGCGGGGTCAGGTCGCGCGGCGGGCGGGCGCCGGGTTCGGTCAGGTCGTCGAATACCGCCGGCGGGTGAACGACCCGCGCCGCCGACTCCTTCAGCAGCCCGCAGACCAGTTCGACGGTGCCCGCGTGGCCGGGGAGCGTCAGCCGAGTCGCGTCGGGGATGCTCGCCTGCTCGGTATGGGGCGCGGAGCAGTCGGTCCCGCACGAGACGAGGACCGTGCGCGTCGCGCACCCGTCGGACCGACTCATCGACAGCGGGTTGAGGAGGACGAGGGCGTCCACGGCGAGGCCGTCGGCGGCGGCGTGGCGGGCGAGGTGGGCGGCGGCCGGGGCACCGATGTCGGCCCCGACCACGACGAACCGGGCCGTCGGGTCGCACTTCGCCACCGCCCGCATTTCGTGGGCGAGCCAGGGGGCGTGGAGCACCTGGCCGAAGTACGTCTTCACGAACCCGCGCTCGGCGAGCCCGTCGCGGAGCCCTTCGAGGCTGGTCGGCCCGGCCGGGCAGGCGCCGTTGACGAGGACCGCGTACACGTGCTGGCGGTCGCACACCGGCACCTCGCAGGCGGGGCCGCCCTCCCAGTTCGCCCGGGCCGAGCGGGTGTCGCAGCTGACGCACCCGCTGCCGCCCGCCAGAACGGCGACCGCCGCCACCGCCGCCCACCGTGCCCGGGTCATCCCGCGTCCTCCGGCCGCGCCGGCTTCGCCGGCTTGCGTCACACCCCGAGAATCGGCTGAATTCGCGCGACCGCGCCAATCGTTGCAGTTTCACACGCCGCCAGCCGGCCCGGCGGGCGCAGGCTGTTCCGGTCCGGTAAGCTGGGTAATTCGGGCGAGCAGTGTGTGTCGTGCGGCTGCGGGTGTATTTGGCTCGGGGGTTTTCAGCCCGGAGGGCGCCTTCGCTAGCCCGGGATGCCAACCCGGGCGACGTCGACGGTGTTACAAGTGCGTGACTCCCGCGGGATTCCGGGTGGTTGATGTGGGCGGTCGGATCGGGGCGACGTCGGTCACAGGTGCGTTGCTCCCTCACGCCCCGTCGGACGCCGCCCGGGGTTGCCACCCCGGGCTAGCGAAGGCGCCCTCCGGGCTGAAAACCCAAATCACCCGGGATCTCACGACCTTCGTCTCGCCCGGCTTTGCGGCGTGCCCGCCACGGGTTAGAATTCCTTCAGCCTTCCCCGCCGCGCTTCCGCCCGCCGCTCGCCTCCGAGGTCGTCTCGCATGCCGGTCTCGCCCCGCCGTGCTCTGCTGGTCGCGTCGGTCCTCGCGCTCGCGCCCGCCCCGGCGCTCGCGCAGCCGGCCGCCGTCGAGCACTTCGAGAAGCACGTCCGCCCGCTGTTGCTGGAGCACTGCGCGGGGTGCCACGGCAAGGACGGCAAGGCGAAGGGGGGGCTGAAACTCACCACCGCCGCCGAGTTCGGCGCCGGCGGCGAGAGTGGTCAGGCCGTCGTCCCCGGCGACCCCGGCAAGAGCCTCCTCGTTCAGACCGTGCGCTACGACGGCGACCTGAAGATGCCGCCGAAGGGGAAGCTCCGCCCCGAGCAGGTCGCGGCGCTGGAGAAGTGGGTGAAGGACGGCGCCGTGTGGCCGGGCGGCACCGCCGCGAGCGGCGTGGTGCGACCCGACGGCACGTTCACCGACGAGCAGAAGAAGTTCTGGTCGTTCCAGCCGGTGCGGGAGCCAGCCGTGCCCGCCGGGCAGAACCCGATCGATTTTCTGATCCGCCGGCGCCTCGACACCGCGAAGCTGGCGCCCGCGCCCCCAACCGACCGGCGCACGCTCATCCGCCGCGTCACCTACGACCTCACCGGCCTGCCGCCGACGCCCGAAGAGGTCGCGGCGTTCCTCGCCGATCGGTCCGACGACGCGTTCGCCAAGGTGGTCGATCGGCTCCTGGCGTCGCCGGCCTACGGCGAGCGGTGGGCGCGGCACTGGCTCGATGTCGCGCGCTACGCCGACTCGAACGGGCTCGACGAGAACACCGCGTTCGGCAACGCCTGGCGCTACCGCGACTACGTGGTGCGGGCGTTCAACGCCGACAAGCCTTACGACCAGTTCGTGCTCGAGCAACTCGCCGGCGACCTGCTCCCGGACGACCCCGCCACGCGCGAGGGCCGCCTCACCGCGACCGGGTTCCTGGTGCTCGGGCCGAAGCTGCTCGCCGAACCGGACAAGGCGAAGATGGTGATGGACATCGTGGACGAGCAGATCGACGTGGCCGGGAAGGCATTCCTCGGGCTGACGGTGGCGTGCGCCCGCTGCCACGACCACAAGTTCGACCCGATCCCGACGCGCGACTACTACGCCCTCGCCGGCATCTTCAAGAGCACGAAGACGATGGCGACCCTCGCCACCGTGGCCAAGGCGTTCGAGCGCCCGCTCGGGCCGAAGGACTCGCCCGAGACGTTCTTCTACCGCGACCGGCTGGCGCTGGCGAAGAAGGAACTCAAGGCGCTGGAACAGCAGTTCGGCAAGACGCCGGAGGCGGACAAGGCGGCGCGCCACGCCATCCATCTGAAGGCCGAGGAGCGGCGCGCCGAGATCAAGGCGATCGAGAAGACCGTGCCGCCGCCGGCGGTCGCGCTCGCGGTGCAGGACGAGGCGACCCCGGCCGACGTGAAGGTTCACGTCCGCGGCAACACGCAGACGCTCGGCGAGGTGGCGCCGCGCGGCTTCCTCCGCGTCGTCACCGGCGACAAACAACCGGCGATCGCCGCGAAGGCGAGCGGCCGGCTCGAACTCGCGCGCTGGGTCGCCTCGCCGGACAACCCGCTGACGGCGCGGGTGATGGCGAACCGCATCTGGCAGCACCACTTCGGCGAAGGGCTGGTGCGCTCGCCGGACAACTTCGGCGCCCTCGGCGACCGCCCGAGTCACCCGGAACTGCTCGACTACCTCGCGGCGCGGTTCGTGCGCGACGGCTGGAGCGTGAAGGCGCTCCACCGCCGCATCCTCCTCTCGCAGACGTACCAGATGGCGTCGCGCCCGGTCGCCCCGAGCGTTGCGACGGTCGATCCCGATAACCGGCTGCTGTCGCACTTCCCGCGGCGGCGGCTCGAGGCCGAGGCGATCCGCGACGGGATGCTCGCCGTCGCCGGCACGCTCGACCGCACGGCCGGCGGGTCGCTGCTGGAGAACGGGAACTTCGAGTACATCAACAACGAGCACTCGCGCGGGGCGGTGCGGTACGACAACGTGCGCCGCAGCCTGTACCTGCCGGTCATCCGCAACAACGTGTTCGACTTCTTCCAGACGTTCGACTTCGTCGAGCCGCACGTCCCGACCGGGAAGCGGGCGGTGACGGTGGTCGCGCCGCAGGCGCTGTACCTGATGAACAACCCGTTCGTGGCGCGGCAGTCGGCGGCGCTCGCCGACGCGCTGGTGAAGCTCCCGGGCGACGACGCGGCGCGGGTGGCGGCGGCCTACGAGCGGGCGTACTCGCGCCCGCCGACGACGGAAGAGGTGACGCGGGCGCTGGGGTTCGTGGGGCGCTACGAGGCGGGACTGGCGGGGGTGGAACCGGACGCGGCGAAGCGCCGCCCGCGGGCGTGGGCGGCGTGGTGCCAGGCGGTGTTCGCCAGCAACGAGTTCGCCTACGTGGACTGACAACGGGGCCATACCGAATCGCGTTGAATAGTAACGCGGGTTCGTCGGAGCTCGGGGCGTGAGTGTCGGTTTTGGCTGTCAAGCGCCGAGGGCGAGTTTTTCGTCCC